>Ga0208032_1000062_pt1 | contig 104762 bp, 92 predicted proteins | sample MalvirAntarct_66_FD_184254 | JGI IMG/M metagenome (GOLD analysis project Ga0208032, IMG submission 184254) | Marine viral communities from the Global Malaspina Expedition - Malaspina viral metaG Antarct_66 (SPAdes) (version 2) | ecosystem: Environmental > Aquatic > Marine > Oceanic | place... | reverse complement strand
ATGCCTGACGATGTCCTACTCTCACATGGGGAAGCCCCACACTACCATCGGCGCTGAGCGGTTTCACTTCTGAGTTCGGAATGGGATCAGGTGGTTCACACTCGCTATGGTCGTCAGGCAAACTGTTGATGCCAGTCGCTTTTTGCTCAAACTGAGCGGGCGACTCCATCGTTTACCCGTTTTGTGAACAACTGCCCGTTCGGCAGCGGTTTCACATAACCTGAGTCTGTTTTCACAGCCCAGGTCTTTGACAATCAATGAATGAAGTATAGTCTCTAGATTGCTCTAGATCATGTGTATGCCGTGCTCTACAAGCACTTTTTTAATCTGACTTCGATCGCTATGACAAGTCGTCATCAACGCTCAATAATCACTTATCGGTTTTGGCTTTCAAAAACCTGCGATTATATGGTCAAGCCTCACGTGCAATTAGTACTGGTTAGCTCAACGCCTCACAACGCTTACACACCCAGCCTATCAACGTCCTGGTCTCGAACGGCACTTTAGGGGGCTCAAGGCCCCAGGGAGATCTCGTCTTGAGGGGGGCTTCCCGCTTAGATGCTTTCAGCGGTTATCCCGTCCGAACATAGCTACCGGGCAATGCCACTGGCGTGACAACCCGAACACCAGAGGTTCGTCCACTCCGGTCCTCTCGTACTAGGAGCAGCTCCTCTCAAATCTCCAACGCCCACGGCAGATAGGGACCGAACTGTCTCACGACGTTCTAAACCCAGCTCGCGTACCACTTTAAATGGCGAACAGCCATACCCTTGGGACCGGCTTCAGCCCCAGGATGTGATGAGCCGACATCGAGGTGCCAAACACCGCCGTCGATGTGAACTCTTGGGCGGTATCAGCCTGTTATCCCCGGAGTACCTTTTATCCGTTGAGCGATGGCCCTTCCATACAGAACCACCGGATCACTATGACCTGCTTTCGCACCTGCTCGAGCCGTCACTCTCGCAGTCAAGCACCCTTATGCCATTACACTAAGTGGGCGATTTCCGACCGCCCTTAGGGTACCTTCGTGCTCCTCCGTTACGCTTTGGGAGGAGACCGCCCCAGTCAAACTACCCACCACACACGGTCCTCGTCCCCGTTTCAGGGACTGAGTTAGAACCTCAACAATACCAGGGTGGTATTTCAAGGGCGACTCCACAACAACTAGCGTTGCTGCTTCAAAGTCTCCCACCTATCCTACACAGATAGTGTCAAAGTCCAGTGTGAAGCTATAGTAAAGGTTCACGGGGTCTTTCCGTCTAGCCGCGGGTACACTGCATCTTAACAGCGATTTCAATTTCACTGAGTCTTGGGTGGAGACAGCGTGGCCATCATTACGCCATTCGTGCAGGTCGGAACTTACCCGACAAGGAATTTCGCTACCTTAGGACCGTTATAGTTACGGCCGCCGTTTACCGGGGCTTCGATCAAGAGCTTCGCCGAAGCTAACCCCATCAATTAACCTTCCGGCACCGGGCAGGCGTCACACCCTATACTTCCACTTACGTGTTTGCAGAGTGCTGTGTTTTTAATAAACAGTTGCAGCCACCTGGTCACTTCGACCGGTCTCAGCTTACAGAGCAAGTCTGATCACCAAAACCGGCGTACCTTCTCCCGAAGTTACGGTACCATTTTGCCTAGTTCCTTCACCCAAGTTCTCTCAAGCGCCTTGGTATTCTCTACCTGATCACCTGTGTCGGTTTACAGTACGGTCAATTGTTATCTGAAGCTTAGAAGGTTTTCCTGGAAGCATGGCATCAACCACTTCTCTTTCTAAAAAGAAAGATCGTCATCAGTTCTCGGCCTTAGCAACCCGGATTTACCTAAGTCACCAGCCTACAACCTTAAACGCGGACAACCAACGCCGCGCTGGCCTAGCCTTCTCCGTCACTCCATCGCAATAACAATCGGTATCGGAATTTTAACCGATTTCCCATCGACTACACCTTTCGGTCTCGCCTTAGGGGCCGACTCACCCTGCCCCGATTAACGTTGGGCAGGAAACCTTGATCTTCCGGCGGGGAGGTTTTTCACCCCCCTTATCGTTACTCATGTCAGCATTCGCACTTCTGATACCTCCAGCAGACTTCTCAATCCACCTTCAACGGCTTACAGAACGCTCCTCTACCATACGTGCAAAGCACGTATCCGCAGCTTCGGTTATCAGTTTGAGCCCCGTTATATCTTCCGCGCAGGCCGACTCGACTAGTGAGCTATTACGCTTTCTTTAAAGGATGGCTGCTTCTAAGCCAACCTCCTAGCTGTCTGAGCCTTCCCACATCGTTTCCCACTTAACTGATATTTGGGACCTTAGCTGGCGGTCTGGGTTGTTTCCCTCTTGACAACGGACGTTAGCACCCGCTGTCTGTCTCCCGTGATAAAACTTACTGGTATTCGGAGTTTGCATCGGGTTGGTAAGTCGGGATGACCCCCTAGCCGAAACAGTGCTCTACCCCCAGCAGTCAATGACACGAGGCGCTACCTAAATAGCTTTCGAGGAGAACCAGCTATCTCCGGGCTTGATTAGCCTTTCACTCCGACCCACAGCTCATCCCCTAATTTTTCAACATTAGTGGGTTCGGTCCTCCAGTGCCTGTTACGGCACCTTCAACCTGGCCATGGGTAGATCGCCCGGTTTCGGGTCTAATGCCAGCAACTAAACGCCCTATTAAGACTCGGTTTCCCTACGGCTCCCCTATTCGGTTAACCTTGCTACTGACATTAACTCGCTGACCCATTATACAAAAGGTACGCAGTCACAGAACAAGTCTGCTCCTACTGCTTGTACGTACGCGGTTTCAGGATCTATTTCACTCCCCTCTCCGGGGTTCTTTTCGCCTTTCCCTCACGGTACTAGTTCACTATCGGTCAGCCAGGAGTATTTAGCCTTGGAGGATGGTCCCCCCATCTTCAGTCAAAATTACACGTGTTTCGACCTACTCGTTTTCACAACTGCAGCGCTTTCGTGTACGGGGCTATCACCCACTGTCGCCGGACTTTCCAGACCGTTCCACTAACACTGCTGTTGCTTAAGGGCTTTTCCCCGTTCGCTCACCGCTACTAAGGGAATCTCAATTGATTTCTTTTCCTGCAGGTACTTAGATGTTTCAGTTCCCTGCGTTCGCCTCACATGCCTATGTATTCAGCATGTGATGACCCATAAATGGGCCGGGTTTCCCCATTCGGACACCTCCGGATCAAAGCCTGTTTGACGGCTCCCCGAAGCATTTCGTTGCCTACCACGTCCTTCATCGCCTCTGGCTGCCAAGGCATCCACCACGTACGCTTAGTTGCTTGACCATATAATCTCAGACTCCTAAAAGCCCAAAACACATCTCAAACAACTCGCCTTCGATCGTCGTACAGATTATGCGCTTGTATTAAGAACAGCATACACATCTTATTGTCCAACCAGCCTAAGCCAGTCAGCAATAATCTATATACTTCATTCATTGATTGTTAAAGAACGAATTGGTGGAGCTAAGCGGGATCGAACCGCTGACCTCCTGCGTGCAAGGCAGGCGCTCTCCCAGCTGAGCTATAGCCCCAATAGTTCGTTAAAACACAGGATTAAGTAATAGAGGTGAGCACTTTACCGGAACGCTTTCGCAGTTCAGTTTAAGGAGGTGATCCAGCCGCAGGTTCCCCTACGGCTACCTTGTTACGACTTCACCCCAGTCATGAATCACAAAGTGGTGAGCGCACTCCCGAAGGTTATGCTACCCACTTCTTTTGCAACCCACTCCCATGGTGTGACGGGCGGTGTGTACAAGGCCCGGGAACGTATTCACCGTGACATTCTGATTCACGATTACTAGCGATTCCGACTTCATGGAGTCGAGTTGCAGACTCCAATCCGGACTACGAAACGTTTTATGGGATTAGCTCCACCTCGCGGCTTCGCAACCCTTTGTACGCTCCATTGTAGCACGTGTGTAGCCCTGGTCGTAAGGGCCATGATGACTTGACGTCGTCCCCACCTTCCTCCGGTTTGTCACCGGCAGTCTCCTTAGAGTGCCCAACTAAATGATGGCAAATAAGGACAAGGGTTGCGCTCGTTACGGGACTTAACCCAACATCTCACGACACGAGCTGACGACAGCCATGCAGCACCTGTCACTGCGTTCCCGAAGGCACCAATCTATCTCTAGAAAGTTCGCAGGATGTCAAGACCAGGTAAGGTTCTTCGCGTTGCGTCGAATTAAACCACATGCTCCACCGCTTGTGCGGGCCCCCGTCAATTCATTTGAGTTTTAATCTTGCGACCGTACTCCCCAGGCGGTCAACTTAGTGCGTTAGCTGCGCCACTCAGAGGATGACCCTCCCAACGGCTAGTTGACATCGTTTACGGCGTGGACTACCAGGGTATCTAATCCTGTTTGCTCCCCACGCTTTCGCACCTCAGCGTCAGTATCGATCCAGGGGGCCGCCTTCGCCACTGGTATTCCTCCACATCTCTACGCATTTCACCGCTACACGTGGAATTCTACCCCCCTCTCTCGTACTCTAGCCTGGCAGTATTGGATGCAATTCCAAGGTTGAGCCCTGGGCTTTCACATCCAACTAACCAAACCGCCTACGCGCGCTTTACGCCCAGTAATTCCGATTAACGCTTGCACCCTTCGTATTACCGCGGCTGCTGGCACGAAGTTAGCCGGTGCTTATTCTGCAGGTAACGTCAACTCGCAAGGTTATTAACCTTACGCCTTTCCTCCCTGCTTAAAGTGCTTTACAACCCGAAGGCCTTCTTCACACACGCGGCATGGCTGGATCAGGGTTGCCCCCATTGTCCAATATTCCCCACTGCTGCCTCCCGTAGGAGTCCGGACCGTGTCTCAGTTCCGGTGTGGCTGATCATCCTCTCAGACCAGCTACGGATCGTTGCCTTGGTAGGCCTTTACCCCACCAACAAGCTAATCCGACGCAGGCTCATCTAATAGCGCAAGGTCCGAAGATCCCCTGCTTTCCCCCGTAGGGCGTATGCGGTATTAATCCGAGTTTCCCCGGGCTATCCCCCACTATTAGGCAGATTCCTACGCGTTACTCACCCGTCCGCCGCTCGACGCCTGGGAGCAAGCTCCCATCGTTTCCGCTCGACTTGCATGTGTTAAGCCTGCCGCCAGCGTTCAATCTGAGCCATGATCAAACTCTTCAGTTCAAAGGTTCGCCAGTTAAATCAACCGTACTACTTGATCGATCAATCCAACCAACTTATATCATGCTCAAAGTCACAACTACTGTCTTAAATAGACTTAATAATATACTCAGTAAATTAACGCAGTTGCTTTCCTTGATATCTTTTACGTATGCCGCAAAAGCATCCCGGAAAGCACCCACCTCTATTACTTAATCTCTGTCTTTTAAAGAACTTTTTCGTTAACCTTCGTGGCTAACGAGGCCGCGTATTATACGCGTCTTATCAATTCTGGCAAGCTTTTTTTCAAGAATTTTTTCTCTCAATCCAACTTGCTGCCTTGAGGTCGGTCCCGTTTAATCACGTTCTCGTCTCAAGGGCGCGCATTATGCCACAGAATCTGATTACCGCAAGCATAATTTGCAAAAAATTCGATATTTGAAATCAATTTGTCATCTGCGCGCTATATTCTGGTTGTTTGAGCTTTCGCTGCGCGCTTTTTGAAGTGATTCAAGACTCGATAGCTTAGCAAAACAATCAGGATCGTGCCATAGATAACGGCTTGAGATATGTCTGATCGTATAATCCATATCAGATGCAATAACGCCAGCACACCAGCCAGATACACAAGCTTGTGCAAAGTGCGCCAGCGGCGCCCAAGTAAGCGCACCATGCGCTTGGGCGATGTTGCCCCCAGCACAGCCAGAATCAACCAGGCCGTGAAGCCGACTGTAATATAAGGTCTCTCTAATATATCGTCGCCGATTTCAAACCAGCGGAGCTCCAGCAGAAACAGCGCATATACCAGCAGGTGTAAAGAAGCATAAAAGAGCGAGAACAAGCCCAGCGTTCGTCGCAAGGGTGCAAGCTGGGCAATACCAGTCAGCTCCCGCAGCGGAGTCACAGCTAAACAGAGCAACAGAAAACGCAACGCCCAACGCCCCGTATCCAGCGCTAACTCTTTGGCCGGATCAGCCCCCAGGGTATTAAATACAGCCCCATATAACTGAAACACAAAAGGTACGCAGGCAGACCACCAGATCAACCTGCGAATCCACTTCCACAGAGCAGGATTACGACGCCAGCTCAACTGGCCGGTTGTTTTAGCATTCACCAAACGGCTTCCCTGCTATCAGCTTAGAAATTTCTGGCCAGATCCATGCCTTCATATAGATGTCCGACCTGATCACCGTAACCATTGAACATCAGGGTTTCCTGTCGCCCGGAGCTGAACAGTGTTCGTGGCAGACGCGTTTCCATATCCTGGCGCCAGCGCGGATGGTGAACATTCGGGTTCACATTGGCGTAAAAGCCATACTCCTGCGGTTGAAGCATATTCCAGGCCGTTTGCGGCTCAGTCTCGGTGAAACGGATACGAACAATAGACTTGATACTCTTGAAACCATACTTCCACGGAACCACCAGACGAATAGGTGCACCATTTTGCGGAGGCAGGTAGTCACCATATAAACCTACTGCAAGGAACGCTAGCGGATGCATGGCTTCATCCATACGCAGCCCCTCACGATAGGGCCAGTCGATAATGGCAAACCGGCTATTCTGAGCAGGCATTTGATCGGGGTCAAGCAGGGTCTCAAACGCGACATATTTTGCTTTGGAATTTGGTTGCGCCTTTTTAATCAGATCGGCCAAAGGAAAGCCCACCCAGGGAATCACCATCGACCAGCGCTCAACACAACGCAAACGATAAATACGCTCTTCCAGTTGCTGGGGCTTAAGAAAGTCCTCCAGATGGTAGGTTGCCGGGTTATCACACTCCCCTGCTATCTCTATTGACCAGGGATCAACCTCAAATTCCTGCGCATACCGGGACGGATCCCCCTTATCCATGCCGAACTCATAAAAATTATTATAAGTCACCACATCCTGATAAGGCGTGAGTGCTTCATTTGTCCAGAAAGCACCACCGCGCTCAGCGGCCTCGATATTCTGAAACTTGTCTTCCCACCATGCCGCCGGTGCACTTCGCTGCATGTTGGCCGGCGCCCTGGCACGCAAACCATCGCCTGAAGCAGCCATGGCGAGGCCAGGTAACAGGCTGGATATACCTGCCGCTCCCCCCAGCGCTGCAGCACTTTTCATGAATTCCCGCCGGCTGCGGTACACAGACTCCGGCGTAATTTCAGAAGATTTAATATCTGATGCGCGCTTGATAAGCATGGCTAGCCCCTTTTCAGCTTTTGTTCAGCGTTTTTAGCGTTCTTTACTAGCGTGATAGAGAATCAGTTTCACTGTCTTTTTCACCAGACCGAGCTTCCGTCTCATTTGGCTCAGCCCTTTCTGTTTTTTTACGGCGTGCTTTCACCTTCTTTCCCAACCCGATAATCGGGCCCGTAATGGCATAAACAGCACACATACCGAACAGCACTTCGTGCGGTCGTTGCGCAATGACAACCAACAACCCTACAGCCAATACGAAGACAACATAGGGAACGGTTCCCTTGAAATGTATCTCTTTGAAACTGTAGTAACGATAATTTGAAATCATCAACAGACCGGTGAAAGCCGTCAGCAACCCAGTACCCAGTGACATCCACCAACCCGGCTCAATATTGTATTTGTAGGCGACCCAGACGATAAAAGTCACAAGGCCGGCAGCGACCGGGCTTTGCAAACCAACAAAGAAGCGCTTGTCGGCCGTTCCTGCCTGGACATTAAAACGGGCCAGCCTGAGTGCTGCGCAAGACATAAAAATAAAACTGGCCGCCCAACCGGCATTACCCAGTGAACCCAATGTCCAACTGAAAACGATCAGTGCAGGCGCGACACCAAAGGACACCATATCAGCCAAACTGTCGAACTGAGCGCCGAACGCACTTTGTGTGTTGGTCAGTCTCGCAACCCGGCCATCCAGTCCATCCATGACTGCCGCAATCAATATCGCCCAGCCGGCGGCATTAAAGTTGCCATTAATCCCGGCAATAATGGCGTAAAACCCGGCGAACATAGCCCCTAATGTCAGCAGGTTAGGCAATAAATAAATCCCTTTACGGGTGATTTTTCGACCGTCTGCTTCAGCAACATACTCCTCATGCTCATCAATCGGAATAAAACTGTCGCTATCATTCTCAGGCAGTGTGCCTTCTTCTGCATTCTCATGCACTGATTCCATACTCATATTATTAACTCAATACTGTTGTATTTCATGGACTTCTTGTCACTGATTATACACACCAGCGTTATTTCTGCTCAGTTTCATTTACCCCTTGCGGCATCGCGATGGTGGGAGTCTGCAACCTGCCAAAACGCTTTAATCAGAGGGTTGCCGAGCCTTCTTTTTAATACACACAAGCCCACCGTAAAGGATTCCAGTCCCTGAAGCACCTCCAGCCGGTCGATCCGGTCCTGCAAAGGGCTGTTTTCCACAACAACCTGAGGCACGACTGCGATACCACAACCCAGACTGACCATACTGACCATGGCTTCGTGACCACTGACGTGAGCATATACTCTGGGTTTAACACCTTGCTCTCGAAACCATTGCTCAACACGGTCCCGAGCCAAACCAGCCTCAGGTAAGATCAAGGGAACCTGGTCCCAATTAAAAGAACCGCTTTTGCTGGCAGTACGAATATGGCGACGTACCGGGCAATCAGCAGCAGGGCCAATACCAATCAGGCGTGACCGGCCTAACTCCACAAATGCCAGGGGGTCAGGCAGTTTGGCAGGCAAGGCAGCAATCGCCAGATCATCTTTCTCATCAATGACACGCTGAAAAGCTTGCGCGGCATCACCAGTATGAAGTTGTATTTCGATTTGCGGGTGTCCCGCCCTGAACCGTTGCAGCATGGTATGAAGAAAACTGTAGCTGGCAGTCACAGAACAAAACAGACTTAATGTGCCATTCAACTCCGCCCTGTCACCCAGTTGCTCTAATAATAATTGCCGTTGCTCCAATGTGGATTCTGCAAAAGCCTGTAGTTTAACGCCAGCCTCTGTCTGCCTGACGGTACGCTTATCCCTCTCGAACAAAACCACACCCAACTCTTGCTCCAGGCGCTGCACTGCCCGTGTCAGGCCAGAGGGACTGATATGCAGTTCACGGCTACTGCGGGAAAAGTGCAGTGTCTTACATAAATGCAGGAACAACTTGAGGTCTTTTAGGTCCATAGTATCTCTCCCTGAAGAAACCCGGCAGCGGTGCCCTGTCAGGGCAACCTTAGCCAGGTCAGAGTCAGGCAATCTTTATTGCAATATATGCAATACATTCTTGCATATATATCATTTTACGCAACCATCAGATTGAGAGTATGATGGCGCCGTTTCTATTTATTCAAGCAACATAATGAGAATCTGGGGAGACTCATGAACTATTTCAATTCTTTACCACTTCGCCTTCAGCTGGAGCAGCTGGGCAAATGCCGTTTCATGAACACATCGGAATTTGCCGATGGTGTTGACCGCCTGCTGGGCAAGAAAGTGGTTATCGTGGGCTGTGGCGCCCAGGGCCTGAACCAGGGCCTGAACATGCGCGATAGCGGTCTGGATGTGAGCTACGCGTTACGTGAAGCGGCGATTACTGAAAAGCGCCAGTCCTGGAAAAATGCCACCGAGAATGCCTTCACTGTCGGCTCTTATGAAGAACTGATTCCAACCGCTGACCTGGTTCTGAACCTGACGCCAGACAAACAGCATAGCGCTGTTGTTAAACAGGTCATGCCACTGATGAAGCAGGGCGCATGCCTGGCTTACTCGCACGGTTTCAACATCGTAGAAGAAGGTATGCAGATCCGTGACGACCTGACTGTCATCATGGTCGCACCCAAGTGCCCAGGCTCCGAAGTCCGTGAAGAGTACAAACGTGGCTTCGGTGTACCGACACTGATCGCCGTTCACCCGGAAAATGACCCTCAGGGCGAAGGCCTGGAACTTGCCAAAGCTTACGCGGCAGCAACAGGTGGTCATCGCGCGGGCGTGCTGGAATCGTCTTTCATTGCGGAAGTAAAGTCTGACCTGATGGGTGAGCAGACCATTCTGTGTGGTGTTCTGCAAACAGGCTCCATCCTTTGCTACGAGCGTATGATCGAGCAGGGTGTTGAAGCTGGCTATGCATCAAAACTGATTCAGCACGGCTGGGAAGTTATCTCGGAAGGCCTGAAGTATGGCGGCATCACTAACATGATGGACCGCTTGAGCAACCCAGCCAAACTGGTTGCCAACTCGCTGGCAGACGAACTGAAAGACATCATGCGTCCGCTGTTCGAAAAGCACATGGATGACATCATTGCCGGCGAATTCAGCCGCGTCATGATGGAAGACTGGGCAAATGACGATAAAAACCTGCTGACCTGGCGCGAAGAAACTGGCGAGACCGCATTTGAGAAATCAACAGCGGGCGACATGGAAATCTCTGAGCAGGAGTACTACGACAACGGTATTCTGATGGCCGCCTTCCTGAAAGCAGGCGTTGAGCTGGCATTCGAAACCATGACAGCCGCTGGCATCATTGAAGAGTCTGCTTACTACGAATCTCTGCACGAAACGCCACTGATCGCCAACCTGATTGGTCGCAAGAAGCTGTATGAGATGAACAAGGTGATCTCTGATACGGCTGAATACGGTTGCTACCTGTTCTCGCACGCCTGTGTTCCTATGCTGAAAGACTTTATGACTAAAGTCGACACTGATGTGATTGGTAAAGGTCTGCAGCTGAGTGACAGCAATGTGGATAACGCTGAGCTGATTGCTGTTAACCACAGCATCCGTAACCATCCGATTGAGGTGGTGGGTCAGCGTCTGCGTAGTTACATGACTGCGATGAAGCGGGCAATCTAAAGCAGACAAACAGGTCAGTGAGCGGCCAGGGCATCATATTATATATTGCTGCTGGCCACTGCCTGCCGCCCTCACCCGGCAGCCGAAAACTCGCCTAACGGCTCAAACAGTTCGGCTGCTGTTTCGGGTGAGGACCGCCATGCAAAGCGTGGCCTGATTAGCAACAATATATAATATGATGCCCTGACCTTGTGCCATGTTTGTTGGCATTTAGGGGTAAAAAAAAACGGGAAGTGCGAATAGGCACTTCCCGTTTTTTTATAGCTGAAGCTGCCAGGTAACAGATTCAGTTTGAGTCACTGACGCTTTTACAGGCTAAGGACTTTGTCGCCCCTTGAGATGCCGGTGACACCGGTTCTTGCGACTTCAAGGACGGCGGCATTGCCCAGTGCTGCGATAAAGCTGTCCAGCTTATCGCTGGTACCGGATAGCTGAATGCTATAGACCGTTGGCGTCACATCTATGATCTGGCCGCGGAAAATATCCGTGGTACGTTTGATTTCAGCACGTTGGGCACCGGATGCTTTCACTTTTATCAGCATCAGTTCCCGCTCTACATGCGAACCTTCCGTCAGATCGACCAGCTTTACCACATCAATCAGCTTGTTCAGATGCTTGGTGATTTGCTCGATTTTCCGGTCATCACCAATGGTGGTAATCGTCAATCGCGACAGACTGTGATCTTCCGTTGGCGCCACGGTCAATGATTCAATATTGTAATTACGCTGAGAGAACAGACCTACCACTCGTGATAATGCGCCAGGTTCATTCTCCAGTAATATGGAAATAATGTGCCGCATGTCAGGTTCTCTCCGTTTTACTCAAGTACATATCTTTCATCGATCCGCCTTTGATCGCCATCGGATACACGTGCTCCGTTGCATCTACCGAAACATCAATAAAGACCAGTTTATCTTTAATGGCAAATGCCTCAGCCATTTTCTCATCAAGCTCGGACAGCTTATCGATGCGAATACCCACATGGCCGTATGCTTCCATCAACTTAACGAAATCAGGCAATGACTCCGAGTAAGTGCTATGCGAATGGCGCCCTCCATACTGCATGTCCTGCCATTGCTTGACCATGCCAAGCGCCTGGTTATTCAGGCATACAATCTTGATCGGCAATGCATACTGCATACAGGTTGCCAGTTCCTGGATACACATCTGAATACTGCCTTCACCAGTGATACAGACTGAAACAGCATCAGGGTAAGCAAGCTGTACACCAACGGCAGCCGGAAAACCAAAGCCCATGGTGCCCAGGCCACCGGAGTTGATCCAGCGCCGCGGTTTGTCAAAGACATAATACTGAGCCGCAAACATCTGGTGCTGACCTACGTCTGAGGACACATAAGCATTACCACCTGTAGCTTTGTAAACGGCCTGAACCACCTGTTGCGGTTTGATGCTGTCATCAGTTGAGGCCTCTACTTTCAGGCACTCTTTCTCGCGCCAGCCTTCAATTTGCTGCCACCACAGTTCAAGTGACTTACTGTCCACCTGGCTGTCGGACTGTTTGATCAAGTCGATCATCTCTTCCAGGACACTGGATACGGAGCCAACAATCGGTACATCCGCTGTCACGGTCTTGGAGATAGAAGCCGGGTCAATATCCACATGGAGAATTTTTGCACCGGGGCAAAACTTGTTCACCGCATTCGTGACACGGTCATCAAAACGCACCCCGATACCCAGCACCACATCGCTGAAATGCATGGCCATGTTGGCCTCATAGGTACCGTGCATGCCCAGCATACCCAGGAACTGTTCGTCGGTGCCCGGGTATGCTCCCAGCCCCATCAAGGTATTGGTCACTGGATAGCCCAGCATCCTTGCCAGTTCAGTCAGCAACTCTGAGCCATTACCCTGTATCACGCCACCGCCTGCATAGATAACGGGCCGTTTCGCAGCCAGCAGGATTTCCACCGCCTTCTTGATCTGGCCGGTGTGTCCTTTGCTGGGTACCGAATAGGACCGCATTTTCACAGAATCCGGATACTGATACTTAACTTTACGGGCAGGATCCGTCACATCCTTGGGTATATCGATAACAACCGGGCCTGGACGGCCAGTTGTCGCAATATAAAACGCCTTCTTCACAATTTCCGGAATTTCTTCGGCGCGCTGCACCATAAAGCTGTGTTTCACAATCGGGCGCGAAACACCCACCATGTCCGTTTCCTGGAAACCATCAGTACCGATCAACGAGCTGTCAACCTGTCCTGAGATAACCACCATCGGGATTGAGTCCATAAATGCCGTCGCAATGCCGGTAATGGCATTGGTGGCACCTGGCCCTGACGTGACCAGTACCACACCAGGTTTGCCGGTGGCCCTGGCATAACCATCAGCTGCGTGAGTCGCAGCCTGCTCGTGTCGTACCAGAATGTGGTCCACCTTGTCCTGGTTGAATATCGCATCGTAAATATGCAGTGCGGCGCCGCCCGGGTATCCGAACAGCAGCTCAACACCTTCGTCGTGCAACGCACGAATCAGCATTTCACCACCAGAGAGCAATTCCACTGTCTAAGCCTCTTTTCAAAAGATTGATATAACAAACATCAAATCGGCATACCGTATGCTTACGATATCCCGTTCTGTATGCGTGTTCTGTCATTAATATAAAGATTAAGGGAACTGTATAACAGCTCCGAAACACAAGCCAGACACAAGACGGTGCTGAACCAGCAAACCTCTTAAGTCCTGACTCATGCTGGCTTCATGCGCGGTAACGGTTGAAGCCATAGGTGGATGTTGTCTGACACCTAAGCATTAGTCCCGGGAAGACACTTTATGTCATACCCCGGCTAAAGCAGATTTGGGGAGGGGATTACCTTCTCAGTCTGCACTGTCCGCCTGCCCGAAAAAGGCAGGCGGATCAGAACCGATAATTTTCCCACGAATACAGGGATTGTCAAGCGCGATTACAACTTCTCTTGCTTGTCAAAGACCAGTTCGCCATCGTTGAGATCAATCGTGATAGTGTCGCCAGGAACATAGAAGCCCTGAATCACTTTCTGAGCCAAAGGATTCTCAACCCAGGTTTGTACGGCCCTCTTTAAGGGCCGGGCGCCATATACCGGGTCATAACCCAGCTCAGACAACCGGTCCAGTACCGCATCACTGACCTGCAACGCCAGATCATTGTCATGCAGCCGCTGACCCAGAAGATCAATCTGAATCTCTGCAATACCACGTATTTGCGACGCCAGCAGCGGATGAAAGACCACCGTTTCATCAATTCGATTGATGAATTCTGGTCGGAAGTGACGTGAAACCACGGCAAGCACATCTTCTTTTACCTTGGCATAGGTGGTCGCATCATTGATCAGATCATCACTGGATAGGTTTTCCTGAATACGGTCTGACCCCAGGTTGGATGTCATCACAATCACCGTATTACGGAAATCCACTGTCCGGCCATGACCATCGGTCAGACGGCCATCATCCAGCACCTGCAGCAGGATATTGAAAACATCGGGATGGGCTTTTTCAACCTCGTCCAATAACAACACCGAGTAAGGGCGCCTTCTGACCGCTTCAGTCAGATACCCTCCTTCCTCATAACCGACATAACCAGGAGGAGCACCAATGAGCCGGGCCACCGAGTGCTGCTCCATGAATTCGGACATATCGATACGAACCATGGCCTCTTCCGTATCAAACAGGAATTCCGCCAGCGCTTTGCACAGTTCGGTCTTACCGACACCTGTTGGCCCCAGGAACAGGAACGAACCATTAGGCCGGTTCGGATCCGAGAGCCCCGAACGCGAACGTCGCACTGCATTGGCAACCGCCGAAACAGCTTCATCCTGCCCCATCACTCGCTGATGCAGGGCATCTTCCATTTCCAGCAATTTTTGCTTGTCACTCTGCAGCATTTTCGAGACTGGTATGCCTGTCCAGCGCGCCACCACATCAGCAATCTCTTCTTCTGTTACCCGGTTACGCAGTAATTTCATGTCCAGCATTTCGGCATGGGTGGACATATCCAGCGACTTTTCCAGTTTCGGGATAATGCCGTATTGAAGCTCAGACATACGGGCCAGGTCACCGGCACGTCTGGCCACTTCCAGGTCCGCCCGGGCTTGCTCCAGATTACTCTTGATCGATTGCGTGCCCTGCACAGAGGCTTTTTCTGCCTTCCAGATTTCATCCAGGTCGGCAAACTCACGCTCGACCGTTTTGATTTCATCAGCCAGTTTTTCCAGACGTTTCCTGGACGCTTCATCGCTTTCTTTTTTCAAGGCTTCACGCTCAATTTTGAGCTGAATCAGGCGACGCTCCAGCCGATCCATCTCTTCCGGCTTGGAATCAATCTCCATACGGATCAGGCTGGCCGCTTCATCGATCAGGTCAATCGCCTTGTCCGGCAACTGACGGTCAGGAATGTAACGCTGGGATAAACGTGCTGCCGCAATGATCGCGGCATCTGCGATCTGCACCCCGTGATGTACTTCGTAACGCTCTTTCAGACCACGCAAAATAGCGATGGTATCTGCCTCAGTAGGCTCATCCACAATGACTTTCTGGAAACGCCGCTCCAGCGCCGCGTCTTTTTCTATGTACTGTCGGTACTCATCCAGCGTTGTTGCCCCAACGCAATGCAGCTCACCACGTGACAAGGCAGGTTTGAGCATATTGCCAGCATCCATGGCACCATCGGCTTTACCCGCACCCACCATGGTATGTATTTCGTCAATAAAGAGAATGACGGAACCTTCCTGTTTGGACAGTTCTTTCAGGACAGCTTTCAGTCGCTCTTCAAACTCACCACGGAATTTGGCACCAGCAATCAAGGCTCCCATGTCGAGCGCAAGTATGCGTTTGTCCTTCAGGCCTTCCGGGACTTCGCCATTGATAATACGCTGCGCCAGCCCTTCGACAATGGCTGTTTTACCTACGCCGGGCTCACCGATAAGAACCGGGTTATTCTTGGTACGGCGCTGCAACACCTGGATGGTGCGGCGTATTTCACTGTCACGCCCGATGACGGGGTCCAGCTTGCCGCTTTCGGCACGCTCTGTCAGATCGACACAATACTTATTCAGTGCCTGATAACTTTCTTCAGCCTCAGCATCCGTGACTTTCTCACCACCACGCAAATTATCAACGGCATTTTTAAGTGCCTGCTCGGTGACACCAAAACTGTTAAGCAACTGCCCAAGCTCACCTTTATCCGCCATTGCAGCCAGCAACACAGACTCGCTGGAGATAAAGCTGTCGCCGTTTTTCTGGGTGATTTTGTCAGCCAGGTTCATTAACCGGCCCAACTCGTTGGACATGGTCACATCACCACCACCGCCTTCGACTTTTGGCAGCCGGTCGATGATCGCCTTGAGCCCTTTACGCAATTCATTCAGATTAAAACCCGTTTGAGCCAGCAAAGGCCGAACGGACCCGCCCTTCTGCTCAACCATGGCCTGAATAACATGGACGGGCTCAATAAACTGATTGTCCTGACCCAGCGCAATAGACTGCGCATCAGCTAATGCGGATTGCAACTTACTTGTTAACTGATCCATTCTCATAAAACCACCTCAATACCGGCACACATCACGACAGGTGACGCAGCAACACAGTTCTATATTCATAATATATAAATGGCGGCAGCAAATGAGAATTCAAGCTCGGATTGTTTGATAAAGATCAAATAGTCAGCAGGATTCGAGAAGAACAGCTGGCACGCTATGAGTTACTGCAATAGATCAGGCTGGCCATCCGCCCGGAAACGGCTCCATCGCGACGATAGGAAAACCAGTATTCACGATCACAGACCGTACAGAAATTTCCGCCAGAGACAGTTTTCACACCGGCATAATGCAACCGTAGCCGGGCCACTGCATAGATATCCATCAGGTATTTAGCTGTCGGGGATTCCCGGGTAAGCCGGAAGCAGGCAGCTACAGGTTCTGGATCCCTGGCCCTTGCTTGTTCAAACGCAAGAAAGGCAGCTCTGACCTCACCACCAACTTCAAAATGACAAGGACCAATCGCAGGCCCCAACCAACAGGTGATACTGGCCGGACTCCGCTTAAAAGTGAGCACAGTTTCTTCCAGTACACCGGCCAGCAACCCGCGCCAGCCAGCATGCGCTGCTGCCACCTGCTGACCGTCTTCCGCAGCAAACAGCACGGGCAGACAATCAGCTGTCAGAACCGTTGCCGCGATATTGGGCTGGGTAACAGAGCAGGCATCCGCGGTATAGACTCCCAGTCTGAAGCCGGGCGCCAGGCGCCTTTGACGTGACCTGGCAACTTTAGTTCCATGTACCTGTTTCAGCCACTGGATAGTGACTGCATCAGGCAGCCACCGCCGTAAACGATCACGATTGCGCCTGACGTTGGCAGGCTCGTCGCCAACATGCGTACCCAGATTTAGTGAGCCATAGCCAGACTGGCTGACTCCGCCCTTGCGGGTCGTCACCATCGCAGACACACCAGCCGGCAGGTGCCAGTCCGGGGACAGGACCTCCAGTTTACTGCCTGGATGACGGACCAAATTCATTATCAGCCGCCTCTGGCCTGATCTTGGGCCAGGTCACGTTCCAGCATGCCAATCAAGGCTTGCATATCATCCGGCAAAGGACACTCCCAGGTCTTCTCTTCACCAGTCTCCGGGTGCACCAGCGACAGCTTCCAGGCATGCAGCGCCTGACGACGGAAACCTCGCAACGCATCAGCAAGTTCGGTAGATGCCCCGGCTGGAATAGCCAGGCGCCGACCATAATCGGGGTCACCGATCAGGGGGTTACGGATATGAGCCATGTGCACTCGGATCTGATGCGTCCTGCCGGTCTCAAGCTGACATTGCACACGTGTATGAGCGCGATAGCGAGCCAACAGCCGATAGTGAGTCACTGCATCCTTGCCATCATCTACTACAGCTCGCTTCTTGCGATGCACCGGATGCCGACCTAGCGGTGCATCCACCACTCCGCCTCCTGTCAGTACACCGACGACAACAGCCTGATAAAGACGGGTGACAGTGCGTTTTTGCAGCTGTTTCACCAGGCTATGGTGGGCTTGCAGGGTTTTTGCCACCACCATCAGGCCTGTTGTGTCTTTGTCGAGTCGGTGCACAATACCTGCCCGAGGAATCTGTTCCAGAGAAGGGCAATGATGCAACAAGCCATTCAACAGCGTACCAGCACGGTTGCCTGCCGCCGGGTGAACAACCATCCCAGCGGGCTTGTTGATGACAATAACGCTGCCATCTTCATAAATGATATCCAGCTCAATCGGTTCGGCTGCAGGCAATTCATCAGAAATATGCATTTCCGTGTGTAAATATAACTCATCACCGCTGAGCAGCTTATCCTTGGGCTTGCGGCTTTCTCGATTAACCGTCAGATCCCCCGCCTTGATCCACTGCTGCAGGCGAGCCCGTGAGAATTCATTGAACAAACTGGCAGCAATCTGGTCTAAGCGATCACCCTCCATTTCGAGGGGAACAGTTGCTTGCCGTTGAATAGTTTCGTGCATATCGGCTCCGGCCTTGGGTTATGACGGCTTGCTGTGGTTAAATAGCCGACCTGAAAACGTTATTATAGTCGGTTTCCGACGGATTGAGGTGTCAAGAAAGTGCGAAATCTGCTACTCATAGTCTTGCTGCTAGGCAGTGTCTCATGCTCTGTCTTCGACAGGGAAGAGCGAGACGAATTTGCGGCGCTGTCGACAGAAGAGCAATTCTATCGCACAGCGAACCGCCAACTGAATGCATCCAACTTCAGCGGTGCGGTGCGAACCTATCAGGCGCTTGAATCGCGCTTCCCCTTTGGTCAGTACGCATCTCAGGCACAACTGGAAATGATGTATGCCCAGTATCGAAGTGGTAATCTGGAAGCCGCGCGTGCTGCCGCCGACCGGTTCATCCGCCTGCACCCGGACCATGACAGCATTGATTACGCTTATTATCTCAAAGGTGTCGCCAGCTTCTCCGAAAACAGTGGTCTGGTCAGCCGCTTCCTGCCAACCGACGGCTCCAAGCGTGATATCAGCCGGGCCCGCGATGCTTTCAATGAGTTCTCCATTCTGCTGTCTTTGTATCCGCAAAGCGATTACGCCGCAGACGCACGGGCCAGAATGATTTTCCTGCGCAATAACCTGGCACGCTACGAAATTCATGTCGCCAACTACTACATGGAGCGACGCGCTTACGTGGCAGCGCTGAATCGGGGCCGTTACGTTGTGGAAAATTTCCAGGGCAGCCCGGTGGTAGCAGATGCCGTATCCATTATGGTCGAATGTTATCTGCGACTGGGCCTGAATGACCTCGCCGATACATCACTGGCATTGCTGAGAGAAAATTATCCGGAGCATCCCACACTAAGTGATGATGGCGAGTTTATTGTTCGTAATCACGTCACCGATCCTTCTCTGCTGTATACCGTCAGCTTCGGCCTGCTGGGCAGCAACGTTGACGATACACCGCTTGCTCCCACCAAACGTCCAGAGCGCTCACTGGCGCCTGACACCAGCGGCCTGGAGCCACAAGGACGCTCATTACTGAACATCATCACCTTTGGTGCATTGGGTCGTAGCGCTGATGAAACAGTGACCCCGACAGAACCGCCTCCCGGCACCCCTGTCGAAGAATAAACCAGAATAAAGGGGAGCAGCGCCACTCTCAGGCGACTGCTCCTTTCTTATCATTAGGCTTTCTGTTACTGAGCTGGCTGGCTATACGAAGGCTATACGAAGTTAGTGGCTTGATCGTAACGACTTGATTAATCGTAGTTACCGGCAAAGAAATGGCGTTCAATCAGTTCGATCAGGCTGTGAATGACTTTGATGTGCATCTCCTGAACCCGGTCTGCGTAATTGCTTTCCCCAACCGCCAGATCAACATCCGCCAGCTCCCCTAATTTAGAACCCGGCGCCCCTGTCAGGCTCACCACTTTCATGCCAGCATCCCGGGCTGCTTTACAGGCGTTAATCACATTTTTGCTACTGCCACTGGTACTGATGGCCAGCAATACATCCCCGACCCGGCCTCTTGCCTCTATATAGCGGGAAAACACATACTCATACCCAAAGTCATTGGCGACACATGACAAATGGCCCGGGTCGCTGATGGCTGTAGCCGCCAACCCGGGGCGGTTATCTCGGTATCGTCCGGTCAACTCCTCAGCAAAGTGCATGGCATCACTCATGGAACCACCATTACCACAGCTGTAAATAGCATGGCCTGCTTCCAGGCTGCCTGTCATAAGCTGAGCCGCTGCAGCGACTTTTGCCAAGTTGCTTTCATCTGACACAAAACGATCGAGAAATCGCTGTGCATCTCGCATAATCTGTTCGACCTGCGCCTGCATACCTGCTTCTGTCATTTACACAACCTCACTTTTCCAGCCCTGGGTGATCGGATAACGTCTGTCACGCCCGAACGCCCTTAGCGTCAACCTGACACCAGGCGATGCCTGTCGTCTCTTGTATTCATTAATATCGATCAGACGCGCCACCTTGCCAACCTCATCTTTGTCGTAACCGGCTTTAACAATATCTGCCGTACTGTAATCCTGTTCAACATACAGGGAGATGATCTGATCGAGCCTGTCATAAGGAGGGAGGCTGTCTTCATCTTTCTGTCCCGGCGCCAGTTCTGCTGAAGGGGGGCGTGTAATAACCTGCTCAGGAATCGCATCTGCTTCCCCGGCCTCAGCTGCCACATTGTTACGGTAACGCGCCAGCTGGTACACAAGTGTCTTGCTGGCATCTTTCAGCACATTGAAAGCACCCGCCATATCACCATACAACGTGCAGTATCCGACAGCGACCTCACTTTTGTTGCCCGTACTTAATACCAGTGCACCAAATTTATTGGACAGCGCCATCAGCAAAATGCCCCGGCAACGAGCCTGAATATTTTGCTCGGTCAGATCAACGGCCTTGCCGGCAAACGGCGCTTCCAGTATCTCTGCAAAAGACTCATACGCCTTGTTGATCGGTAATATCTCATATCGGGTGCCCAAACGCTTGGCCTGCTCTGCGGCTAATGAAAGGCTCAGATCAGATGTATAGCGATAAGGCATCATCACTGCTGTGACATGCTCTGCCCCCAGCGCATCTACTGCAATAGCCAGGGTTAATCCGGAATCAATGCCACCAGAGAGGCCCAACATGACATCTTTAAAGCCATTCTTATGTACGTAATCGCGCAAACCCAGCACCATGGCATCATAGCAGCGCTTCTCCAGCGACAGTCTGGTGGCCAATTCCTTGCCTGTTTCGTGCTGGCTTTGCACAGCGAACTGTCCTTGCCCGACCAGTGAAAGTGTCACCGGTACCAATGCTTCAGCAAATCCGGCACCGGGAACTGATACCTGCCCATTGGCATCTGCAACCATGGAATAACCATCAAACACCAACTCATCCTGGCCACCCACCTGATTCACATACAGTATCGGAATGGCATGTGCTTTAGCCCGATTTTCCAGCAAGGCAATGCGCTGTTCCAGTTTATCGGTATGAAAAGGTGAGGCGTTGATATTAACCATCAATTGCGCACCTGCCTCTGCTGCCTGTCGCATAGGTTCTTCATGCCAAAGGTCTTCACAAATCGTAAAAGCAACCTGGCTACCAAACAACGAGACAACACAAGGCTCTTCGCCCTCAGAGAAATAACGTCGCTCGTCAAACACCTGATAATTAGGCAGGCACTGCTTTCGGTACCTGGCAATCAGTTTGCCGTGATCGATAACAGCTAATGCATTATAGAGAAGCTCACCCTCACTGTGTGGAAAGCCTACAACCAGACAGCCTGGCAAGTTAGCGTCACAGATTTGCTGTAGCGCCCGTTCGACGCGCTTGCACAATGCCGGCCGCAGCAGTAAATCTTCCGGCGGATAAGCTGTCAGGCTCAACTCCGGGTAAATCACCAGGTGTGCTTCGTGTTCCGTGATTGCCTGCTGCGCGGTCTCAATAATGCGCTGTGTATTTCCGGGAATGTCACCCACCAGAAAATTGAGCTGGGCCATGACCACATTAAGCTGATTCATGTACTGATTCCCTGCCAGTTAAATTCATTTATTACCTTACCCTCTCATCATTCCTGCCAATGACACCACTCTCGTATCAGGCATCAGATATGTTCAGCTCTATCGCTGGCGACTGCCACTTTGGACCCATTTGCGGCGCCCCCAATCCGTGACGTTCTGACTCCCGGTCATGTAAACGCATGACTGGGCTATACGGTGCTGGATCAAGCCCAGGCACTTCATTCATGACAATGTCCGCCAGCAATTCAGCAGAGGCCGGAGCGAGCACCAGGCCGTTGCGATAATGTCCGGCATTGACGGCAACATTCTGCAAACCTGGCAGATAACCAATGTATGGCACTCCTCTGGGGCTGCCGGGGCGCAGACCTGCCCAATGCCCTATTCGTGGTGTTGTCGACAAAGCCGGTAACATCGCCGTTGCCGAAGTATGCAGGTCTTCAGCTGCAGATGCCGTCGCCACTTTATCGAAACCTTCAAATTCCAGCGTGCTGCCTGCCAGAATCAAGTTATCATTTCTGGGGATCAGGTATCGTCCTTTATTAAGCACCATACCTTTTAATAATGGTTTTTCCGATTGATACAACAGCATCTGACCTTTCACGGGAGCCACCTGCAACACCGCCTGTGACTGCTGCAGCAGGTTACCGGTCCAGGCCCCGGTTGTCATGATAACCTGACCCATTTCCACCTTGCGGCTGCTGCCGCCCAGACCGAGTACAGCAGATTCTGCCCGATCTTGCGTGCAGTTCAGCCCAAGTAATTCACAATGCTCTGCAATAGATGCATTGGGATGGCTGGCAACATAATGCTGCAGTGCTTTTAATAACCTGGGGTTACGCACATTAGCGATCTTTGGCATCCACAACGCTTCGGTAAACCCGGCGGCCAATCCCGGTTCCCGTGCATAAATATCCTCCGGTGACCATGAGGCCATTTCATGACCATTGTGCTCTGCCCAGGCTAATGCTCTGTCACTGTCATCCGCTTCCAGCATCATTAACCCGGTGACATTGAGTTGCGCATCAATTCCGGTTGAAGATTGCAGCTGTGCTACCAGCTTTGGATAGGCATGCTGGGCACGAGTCGCCAGCGCTGTTACCGCATCATTGTAACGCCAGGGGTACAGGGGAGAGACAATCCCGCCGCCCGCCCAAGAAGCTTCGCTACCAATACTGCCGCGATCTATGAGCATAACGCTGGCTCCGCGTTCCAGAAGCTCGCGTGTAACAAGCAAGCCGGAAATACCGGCGCCACAGACAAGAAAATCTATCAAAAACCCACCCACTCTTACTGGATCTGCTAATAACTCAACAAGAACATCAACGATGCCGAAGGAATGGTATTACCCATGCAAAATCACGGATGGACCTTGATTGAGTTGCTGATTGTGCTGGCTATTATAACAACTCTGACTGCGCTTTCCCTGCCGCAAGCCGATTATTCCTCACGCCTGACGTCCCGTCAGCAGTTGCAGCGCCTGGCAGATGGCATTCGGCTGGCCAGGTCCGAAGCGATTCTCCTGGGAAAGCCAGTCAGGCTCTGTGGGCTGGAAGCTGGTCAGACAGCCCGGTGTGCAGACGACTGGAACACTGGATTTAGCATCCTGGCTGAAGGTGATGTGATCTTTCAACATCGCTGGCAGTTTAATGGCAGACTGACCTGGCAAGGATTCAACCGGCAAAACTACCTGACTATTGATGAACGAGGCATGCTGCGCTATCAAAACGGCAGCTTCACATACTGCCCAGCCGACCTCGACAAAACCAAAGCGCAGCAACTTATCATCAACTCGGCAGGTCGAACACGGTTGGCTATTGACAGTGACCAGGATGGCATTCGGGAAACCAGTAGCGGCACCCCGATCACCTGTCACCAATAAGTCTGGGGCACGTAAAACACCACAGACTCATCTGACTGGAACCACACACAGCCATATACCGACCAGGTGTCAATGCGACGTTGCGCTCTGCCTATATCTGTCTGGACCTGTAGTTGTGAATCAAACTGACACCTTCCGGCTTCAGCTTCCGACACCGGCACCATCACCCCAGATGCAGGTGACATCACCTCCCAGAGAGCAACACCTTGATCCACCCCGTTAGCGCCGGGATAAAAGTCGCTACCGGTCAGGCCATTCTGCTGAATCCATGCCAGATCCTGTGTCACCTCAACAAGCACCTGCTCACGTTCTATGACACGCTGGAACAGACGTGACAGCAGTACAACCCGGTCCAGTTCTGACAACATTAATGTCGTACCAACGACCAGATAAAGCAGAGAAAATGGCAGCAACCAGCCTTGCTGCCTGACAGCAGTACAATGGAATGATTTTAACTTCTGCATGTTATCTCGTAACCCAAACAGACATCAGTTGTCAGCGCCAAGCTCTGATGTATCTTCTGGCTGTCCAGGCAGCGCACGCATATTACTGACCGGTAATGTAAGGTAGGAAACTGCAAAAGGCAGGGCCGATGTCTCATGCCAGTGAAATGCCATGCGAACACCCCGCACTGATTGAAACCCAGACACTTCCTGCCCAGGCAGACAGGACTGATCACAACGTCGCAGCTGCATTCGAGTCAGGCCCAGCAAAACCTCCTGAGAGTAACTCCAACGCTCCTCCTGCCATCGCTCCCGGTAATACAACCCACGAGATTCCTCGCCATCACCACGAGCATTACGCCCCACATAGTATTGCTCAGTGAAATAACCACCGCAGCCATAATGACGAATCGAAATCACATCACTGTCTGCCACGGCCCGGCTCGGAGCGCCATCATCTCCAGCTCCCACCACTGACAAAGTGGACATATGTGGCAAACCCAATAAGGCATCAGCCTGTTCTGAGCGTTCAGTGTCACATTCAAATATTGCCCACGGCAGCCCCAGACGCAGCCGACGAAAAGCACGTTGCCAGGTTTGCCGAACAAGCAGTTCTCGCTCCCAGGCTGTAATCCGTTCACTCTGCATATTGTGGATATCGCTTAGCCACCCCACAGAGCCCAGCAACGCCAAAGCAACCAGACCAGACAAAGCCAGCGCCGTCAATAATTCAATCAGAGTGAGACCACATTGGTATGCTCTGCTGCGGTAACCTGACCGAGTGACAGCCCTGCAGCCAGTTTTCATTCCAATCACTCACCACTCCAGTCCCGGACAGCGCTTGCCGCCCGCTGACTTCACTTTGCCGTAAATAATCACAATAGTTACTGAGCAAACGCTGCCAGACAATTTCGTTATATGCATAGATCTTGAGCATTGCCACCAAGCCACTGCTAACCAGGGTCAGCACCAGCAACATTTCCAGCAGCACCATACCCCGCCGTTTAGATAGTGCGTTCATTATCCGTACAACCTTCTGTATAGCACTCTTATGCAGTCTAGCTGCCAGATTACTGCTTTGCAGGATGATCGGCGATCAAACAAAGGAACTGACAAGACTTTGGCACCTTGGCGCTGATTTCCCTATAATCGCCAGGCGCTCTGGCAAAACACCGGGAATCTTATGGAATACGATCCGCTATTGTTATTGGTACTGGCTGGCTTAGGCGTCATTGCCGGCTGGATAAACACACTGGCTGGCGGGGGTTCCAATCTAACACTTCCCATGCTGATGGTACTTGGATTGCCACCGGATGTGGCAAACGCGACCAATCGGGTTGGTGTCGTATTACAAGGTGCGGTGGCGGTCAGAGGCTTTCACCACCACGGCAAACTCGATACCGGAAATGTCTGGGCGATACTGTTACCCACACTGATTGGCGGAGCTATTGGCGCCATCACTGCCGCGCTGCTACCTAATGTAACCCTGAAGCCTCTGCTGCTGGGTACGATTCTGACCATGACTCTGGTGATTTTGATTCGTCCCAACTTTATTGCGCCACCTGCTGGTACACCGGTGAAATCCCCTTCCGAATCGCGCTCGGCATGGCTGGGCCTGTTTGTGGCCGGTATTTATGGCGGCTTCGTGCAGGCTGGTGTGGGATTTATCCTGCTGGCAGCACTGGCTGGCGGACTGCGTTATGACCTGGTCAGAGCCAACGCACTGAAAATGGTATGCACATTGGCTTTCACTTCCGTGGCGCTGGTCATTTTCATCAGCTTTGGTCAGGTTCGCTGGATACCCGGGCTGGTATTAGCCGTCGGCACCATGATCGGCAGTCACCTCAGCGTCAAGTTTGCCATTAACGCAAAACAGTCCACCATCAAATGGTTTCTTTTCGCGATGACATTGGTCGCTTGTGCTGCTGCGTTTATCACCTGAGCTGGCGAAGGCTTTCCAGCAGAATGACAACGGCAGCGCCACTGAATAAAGTGCTCTGCATAATGGCAACATGACCACCGTAGCTTTGCACGATATCGTTGACCACTGCCAGGCCAATGCCCTGCCCTTGCTTTAAGGTGTCCAGACGAACCCCTCTCTCCAGTACCTGTTGCTGGAGAGAGTCATCCACCCCGCCGCCATTATCTTCAATCAGCAACAGAGCCTGGTTAGCCGCCTTGCCTGTAAAGAAGTCAGGCGTATTCTCCTGAGGTAGTGCCTTTAGCATTTCAGCAACAGTGACTGAGCTGACCCGCACTTGGCCATTGCCGTATTTACAGGCGTTATCCAGCACATTACCCATCACTTCCATCAGGTCGCGCTCGTCGCCCTGGAACATTAATTGCGGATCAATATGCTGAGAAATCACAACCGGTTTCTCCCGATAGACCTTTTCCAGTGCCCGGCATAGACCAGCGACCAGGGTGGCAACAGGGACATGGCGACTGAGGCTGGGTGAAGCTTCGCTTTTAACGGCGCGCTGCAACTGGTAGCTCACCAGCTGATTCATTCGGTCCAACTGCTCTTGCAGAGTTTGATGGCTGCTCGCATTGCGACTGTCAGTCTGTTTTAGGCCGCCAATATTATCAATCTCGCCCTGCATCACGGCCAGCGGTGTTTTCAGGCTATGCGCCAGGTCTCCCAGTGTTGTGCGATATCGTTGTTGCTGTTTTCTTTCCGTCTGGATTAACAGGTTTAAATTACTGGTAACCTGTTCCAGTTCCCTGGGGTAACGGGCCTGCAAGCTATCGCTGTCACCACTTTCGATGGCAGCCAGTTCCCGCGACATTGTGCGTAATGGCGACAGCCCCCAGCGCAGAACAGTTAATTGCAGAACCAGCAACAACACAGCCAGACCACCCAGCCAGGACCAGAGGCTACGCCGAAAATTGTTCACTTCCAGCAAATACAGGTCCTGACTTTCCAGCACGGTAAATAAAACAGGCTCCTCACGATTCTCCCAGGTCACGGAATAGGTGCTTAGAAAGTACCGGGTATCAGCAGAAAGCTGGACACGGTCAAAGCGTGTTTCACCGCGCTCCAGTGCAAAGTTCAGGATTTCCAGCGGAAGTTCAACATCCAGGGCTGATTGCGTCTTTAGCAGCACACCATCGTCCGGGCTACTGAGAAACCCATACAGTCCGGAACCGATCTGGCTGAACCTTGGCTCTTGCAGAGACTCACTGAAATAGAAGTCACCGTCTGCCTCGTCAACCGCAGCCAGCATCACGTAGATTTGTACGCGTAATTGTTCCGACACGCCAGCCTCAACACTGGTGCGAAAGGCACGGTCCAGTACCAGGCCGGTTAAGCCCAGGAAACTTGCCAGCAGAATAGCGACTGAGGCCAGTAAGCGGGATTGCAGGGAGTATGCAGCAGGCTGCCTCATCCTTAGCCCAGATCCCGAATCCGGTAACCCTGGCCACGAATGGTTTCAATTGGCTTTAATGATTGATCCGGATCGAGCTTTTGACGCAGACGGCGAACAAACACCTCCAGCACATTACTGTCACGATCGTAGTCCTGGGCATAGAGGTGTTCAGTCAGTTCGGTTTTAGAGATGACTTTGTCCCGGTTCATCATCAGGTACTCAAGCGTTTTGTACTCGAAGGCAGTCAGATCGACCGGTGCATCATGTAAAGTCACACGCTTTGCCGCACTATCCAGAGCAATCGGACCGCTGCTTAACACCGGGGAGGCATAGCCGGCAGCCCGCCTGACCAAGGCATTCAGCCGGGCCAGAATTTCTTCCATCTGAAAGGGTTTAACCACATAATCATCAGCACCTGCATCCAGGCCAGCCACCTTATCCTGCCAGTCACCACGGGCGGTGAGAATCAGAACCGGATAGTGCCGACCTTTTTCACGCATTTGTCTGATGACTTCAATACCGTCAATTTCCGGCAGCCCAAGGTCAATAATAGCTGCGTCGTAATCATACTCAACCGCGTGATAGAGACCAGTGCGGCCATCGCCAGCCACATCCACCACATAACCGGCTCCCTCCAGCGTCCTTTGCAGTTGCTGTTGCAGCAGACTGGCATCTTCAATGACCAGCAGTCGCATGCGAAACTCCCTGACTTGCGATTAGAAACGGTCTAACCTTCAATAACGACACCTGTCGCCTTGTCGATATAGACAGTAAAGATATTGCCCTCATTATCCATACGGATTCGAAAGCGTACACGACCATTCTGCCGAACTTCATTAATACTGATAACATTGCCTTCAAATCTCGCCCTGGCAATCTGTAATGCCTGACGCTCATTGACCGGCCCTATGACTTCCTGCGCTGTCTCGCCCTGACCAGAGGACTGGGCCACGACCTCGGCCGATTGGCTCGGCAAAGTGAAACAGGCAACTAGCAGCCAGCACACCGTGAATACCGATCGGCGAGCCACACGAGCAGATACCTGTATGGCCCGTCGCTGAGTTAGAGAGTGAAACATGCCTGGACCGCCTTTATTAAATACCGTTAGTACGTCAACCCGGACTGGATTGGCAACGGCCGCCAGGACGCTACTCAATATACAGTGGGGGTAATATCAATTCTTAATCGAATCTGGTCACCAGGGTCATTCTCAGTCTGAATCGCGTAAATTTCACCCGCGTATTCATATTTAACCTGGTAGCCAACCATGCGCTCTTCATCCCGGTAAACTTCCGAGACTTCGCAGTGCTCTACCATTTCGTAGCGAGCAGGCTCATGACGACGATTCGAAGCTACTATATCACGGCCAACTGAATGCCCCAACACGGCACCCACTACCGCACCCACGCGTTGGCTGGACTTGTTGCTGCCCAGCGCGTTACCAATCGCACCACCAACAATCGTACTTACCAGCACCGGTGTTTTACTCTCGCGTCGTGATGATTTTATGGCGACCTGTTCTTGCCAACAGGTTTCCTGTGGCACGGAAACCGTCACTGCCTGATATATAGGGCGAACATCTACTACGTCAGCGTAAACATATTGCGATTCCGCATGCACAGAAGTTGCAACCAAGCCTGCTACAGTGGCTGCTGCGACCATTTTAAATGTCTTTACCATTGTCCCTGCTGTTCGTTGACCTGCTTTTTTTGTGTTCATCTTGCACCTCTGAAACACTGGTTATCATCCTGTTCTCAGGATTTACAGTGACAGCATAGACGGGACAATCTGAATTCAGGCTGAATGCAAATGAAAATGAATGAATTCGGTTTGACAGTAGCGGCGTTGTGGGTACAATCATTATCTTATAACAAAATAACGAACAATCGCTCGAATCACTGAGCGATAACCAGACGTGTGAGTACCTCCATGATTCGAACCACTTTTGCGCCAACATTGGCTATAGCTTTATTAAGTACACCGTTTCTTTTTTTCCTTAACCAGCAAACCACACCTGTTTCACTAATCCTGTCAGTTGTTATTGTTTTCGTAGCCAGTCTGTTAAGTGCCAACGCTTCCCTGGCTCGCTCCAAAGTAAATAAACCCACCCGCAAGCCAGCTAAACCACGCCGCAAAGTCGCTGACAATAACCGGGAACAAGGGCGGGTCAAATGGTTTAACACCAGCAAAGGCTTCGGTTTTATCACCAGAGATAACGGCGAAGATGTTTTTGTACATTTTCGTGCCATCCGTGGCGAAGGTCACCGTTCCTTGCGGGACGGGCAACCGGTTGAATTTGATGTCAGCCAGGGAGATAAAGGCCTGCAGGCCAGCGATGTGGTCGCGATTCAGCGTCACTAAGCTTTGCTGACAACCTGATGATCGGCCAGAGGGATTAACAGGTCCCTCAATTAATAGTGGGGTGGACGCTCGTCCACCACCTGACCACTGTGACTGGCACGTTGCTCCAGGTCAGTCATCAATTCCAGCAGTTTTTCCCGGTGCAACGCCAGTGCTTTTTCCAGCCGGGATATCTGTTGCTGCTGCTCGGCCATCACATCACTGAGAGTCTGTATGGTGTCATCCTGGAATGCCATACGGCTTTGCAAATCAGTGAGCTGGGCTTTTAGTGATTGATCATCCATTATTGTTGAACTCTATTCAATTACAAACGGTCTACGTGTAATATGCCAGACATTAAACCTGTCTATAGTAACGGACATTTGATCTGGAAACGATGAGCAGCGTTACCGGAACTCATCTAGCAGTCATCCTCAAAGCCAGATAAAAGTCAGAGAAAAACCAGTTAAAAGTCAGATAACCTTTTTATATCAGTAACTTTCGGACCCAGTAGCTAATGCATGAGATAGAAAAAACCAATATCGATTCCGTCACAGCCAATGCCCCCAAGGACGAGCATGCTCCCATAAACTGGACCAACATGATCCTGTTTACTTCGACGCCGTTGCTGGCCGCCATTCTGGTGCCCTGGTACGGTATGGTATACGGTTATTCCTTGTATGACTGGGTCGCATTCATACTGATGATGGGGTTTTGTGGCATTTCCATCACTGCCGGCTACCACCGTCTATGGTCACACAAAGCTTACAAAGCGCACCCCATTTTGCGCGCCATCTTCGCCCTTGGCGGAGCCTGTGCCCTGCAAAATGATGTGTTCCACTGGGCATCGGATCACCGCCGACATCATGCCTTTGTCGACAACAATGATCGCGACCCCTACTCTGCCGGGCGCGGTTTCTGGTTTTCGCATATCGGCTGGATTGTCCGCCACTACGAAAGCAGCAAGGAAGATTTCTCTAACATCAAAGACTTGCAAAGAGACCCCATTCTTAGATGGCAGCACAAACATTACCTGGCCCTGGTGCTGATAATGAATATCGCCTTGCCCGCTTTCCTCGGTTACCTCGGTGGCAGCATCATGGCAGGCATTCTGCTGAGCGGCTTGCTGAGACTGGTGTTAAGCCAGCACTTCACCTATCTGATTAACTCACTGGCTCACATGTGGGGCAAACAGACGTTCAGCAAGAAAAGCTCAGCGCGCGACAACCCGGTACTGGCCTTACTGACCTATGGTGAGGGCTATCACAATTATCATCATACGTTTCAGTGGGACTACCGCAACGGCGTTCGCTGGTGGCACTACGACCCTACCAAGTGGTTGATTCGCAGTTGCTCCTGGCTGGGACTGACCAGTGACCTGAAGCGCGTATCCCCACTCATGATTGAGACGGCGCGCCTGGAAATGCAATACCGCATGGCCAGCGAAAAATGCAGCTCATTAGCCAATGCCGATAAATGGCGCGAGAAGCTGGAAGAAGAGTACCAGCAACTGAAAACAACGCTGGACCTCTGGGCGCAACATCGCCAGGAATGGTATGACAGCAAGACCTCCCAGTTGCACGAGCAATATGAACAGCTGCATGAAAAATGGGATCAGTTGGCGCTGCGCGACAAATACCGTGAAGTGAAGTACCGACTGAAGCTGCAACGCCAGCGCTGGCAGGAGCTGATGCAGAGTTTCGGCAACCTGCAAGCCGCCTGAACCTGATACCGGGATTTGAAACAGCTATGATTTTATTCAACAAATTCAGTCGTGCCAGCGTGATAATCGGCTTATTCGCCGTCCTGGCGCTGCCAGCGTTTCCTGCTTACAGCGTGGAAACCGGCCAGGCAGCTCCTGATTTCACCCTGCCGGGTGTCCGCCCTGAAGATCCCAGGACGACACTCTCTGAATTGCAGGGAAAAGTGGTATACGTCGATTTCTGGGCCTCCTGGTGTCTGCCCTGTCTACGCTCTTTGCCTGAAATCAATGGTCTGTATGAAAAATACCGGGACCAGGGGTTTGAGGTACTGGCCCTGACGATTGACGCACCGGTCAGTGACGCAGAGGAATTCCTGGCCGACCTGGAAACACCATTGGCATACACACTGCTGGCGGATGAAACGTCTGATGTCATGTATGACTATGGGGTACGTGGCATGCCCACGTCGTTCCTGATCGACCGTGATGGCAACATCCAGATGATTCACGAAGGTTATCGTGATGGCGATATCGAAGTGATCGACAACGCCATCCAGACACTGCTTTCAGCATCCGAGTAATCAGCTCAGCGAAAAACCGACAAGCACAACGGCGGCGCATCCAGTGCCGCCAGTTGCTCGCGCAGCGCCAGCACATGATCTGACCAGAAGCGCTCGCTTTCAAACCAGGGAAAGTTCCTGGGAAATGCCGGATCCACCCAGCGACGCGCCAACCAGGCAGCGTAATGCATCATGCGCATGGTGCGCAGCGGCTCGATCAGCACCAACTCCCTGACATCAAATTCATTAAACTGCTCATAAGCTTCGACAATGATGCCCAGCTGACGCTGCATCTGCATGTCATCGCCTGACAGCAACATCCATAAATCCTGGACGGCAGGACCGTTTCGGGCATCATCAAGGTCAACAAAGAATGGTGTATTGTCCTGCCAGAGGACATTGCCTGGGTGGCAGTCACCATGCACCCGAAATATCGAGATCTGCCCTGCCACATCCTGAAAGCGGTCATTTAACCTGCCCATCAGATCCTGGCTCAGTGACTCATAAGCCTGCAGTAACGATAGCGGGATAAAATCATTCTCAAGCAAAAAACTGGCTGAGTCCTCGGCAAAACTTTGCACGGAAAAGGCCGGCCGGTGTGTAAATGCTGCCTGCGCTCCGACACGGTGCACGCGCCCCAGAAACCGCCCGATGACCTCAAGGTGAGCATCCTGGTCAAACTCTGGAGCACGCCCGCGTTGATAGGGAAAAACGGCAAAACGAAAGGCCTCACCCTCTATCTGACAAACCTGAAGAGTGTCGCCATTAATTGACAAAGGCGCTACCACCGGTATCTCCAGGTCACTCAACTGCTGTGAAAACTGGTGCTCTTCCAGAATCTGGGCATCCGACCAGCGATCCGGGCGGTAAAACTTACAGACCAGCTTGTCTCCACCTTCCAGGCCAATTTGATAAACCCTGTTTTCATAGCTGTTCAGCGCAAAGACCTGACCATTCGCTTCATATCCCAGTGATTCAACGGCATCGAGGACTGCATCTGGCCCCAGAAACTGAAAGGGGTAAATCTGTTCATCGTCATCCGCCATTTTTTCACCTGTAGATCGAGTTTGCCGCGAGTATACTGTAAAATATCGGGCTGGTCTGGCAACTGACCGGAATAAGCAATCGGGTATTCTGCCACCAGCTACTCTACTTACTCATTATCAAGGAGTTCAAAGTCGGCATGAGCAATGCATCACGTCTTCAGGAATTGAATCAACGTCTGGAAGAGATTAAACAGCAACAGCTAAGTCTTGACCTGACGCGAGGCAAGCCAGCAACCGCCCAACTGGATCTTTGCAATGGCCTCGATGGCGCACTGCAAGGCGATTACTGCTGTGCCGATGGAACTGATAGCAGAAACTATGGCGGTGGACTGGGCATACCCGAGGCACGCGAATTTGCCGCCGAGTATCTGGACGCTAAAGTCAGCCAGGTCATGGTCGGCGGCAACAGCTCTCTGCAACTGATGTATCAGTATGTCGTGCATGCCTACCTGAACGGTGTCAGCGGACCGGAAAGCGCCTGGGTGAATGACGCCAGCAACGGTGAACGCATCAAATTCCTTTGCCCCGCGCCTGGCTACGACCGCCATTTCTCGGTCTGTGAAGCACTCGGCATCGAAATGATCCCGGTTACCATGGACGAAAACGGCCCAGACATGGATCAGGTCGAATCTCTGCTCAAATCAGACCCACTGATCAAAGGCATCTGGTGTGTACCGAAATACGCCAACCCGAACGGTATCGTGTACTCGGATGAAGTGGTGGCACGCTTTGCCAGACTGGGCAAAATCGCCGGCGCAAATTTCCGCATCATGTGGGATAACGCCTATGCCGAGCACCACCTGGCCGACAACCCGCCGGAGCTGGCCAACCTGCTGGCATTGAGCGAAGCTGAAGGCACAGCAGCCAATGCCATTATCATTGGCTCAACGTCGAAAATCACGTTTGCAGGCGCAGGCATTTCTTTCATTGCCTCTGCTGAAGAGAATATCAAGAATTTCGTCGCTTACCTGGGGATTTCGACCATTGGCCCGGACAAGGTCAACCAGCTGCGTCATATGCGCTTTATCAAAAACATGGATGGTTTGCGCGAACTGATGCAGTCGCACCGAAACATTCTCCAGCCCAAGTTCGAACTGGTGCTGAAGCACCTGGATGAAGGCCTGGGTGATAAAACAGTGAACGGCAAGGCCATTGGCACCTGGACTCGCCCCCAGGGCGGATATTTCATTCTGTTTGATACGCAGCCAGGCCTGGCGACACGCGTTATCGAGCTTTGCGCCGATGCGGGCGTGAAACTCACACCGGCTGGCTCTACCTGGCCTTACAAAAAGGACCCGGCAAATACCAACATCCGCCTGGCACCCTCTTTCCCCAGCCTGGAAGAGATTGATGCCGCCATGCAGGTGTTTGTACTTTGTGTTGAAATTGCGACGCTGGAGCAGGCAGCCTGATCAGCGCATAGGCACCCGTATCAAAAAAATGCCCTGGCTGAGTTACTGACAGCCAGGGCTAACTTTGTTACCCCTTGATAACCTCTTGCGGTGCTCTTACCCCGATTGTTTCGTTACTTTAATTACCTGTCACGACGTCGAATAATCACACTGCGACGCTCTACATCCCGATAATTGCCTCGATGCCTGGCATCTTTATCCACGTAGATGATTTCGCGATGCCGATTACTCTGCCAGCGGCCACGATTACCGTGGGCACTCTCACGATGCCGTGAGTGCTTGGCATGTGGATGGCGATGGCGGTCATGCCTGTTATATCGGTCATGCCTGTCATATCGGTCACGCCTGCTATAACGGTTATGGTGTCGATCGAAGTGCGAATGCCGGATATTTTGGAAGTGAACCGAGCCTGGCATCAGTAAGCTGCCTATCAACCCCACTCCATCATTATGGTGCCTGTGATTGTGTCTATGATGATGTCTATCACGGTCATCGCTACTGTAAATCACCGTAATGTCGGCCGATGCCTGAGCGCTCCAGGCTGCGCCAGCAACGACTACCGCGATCATGGCTGCGACCCGTGCCAAGCGCCCGGACTGACGTTTACCGGACTGAAGCTGGGTAATTTTTCCGTGAAACATGATTCACACCTCCCCGATTTGTATCAATGTCAGGGTCAGTTATACGCAATGACGCCTGAATCGAGACTGAACCGGGAAGGAGCTAGCGACGAAAGACCGGTTAAGGGAAGAAGGAAATCAACTGTCGTTATTACGCGTGCTAAAGGCGGGTGCCGGGAAAGGCATAACGTTGTCGCCACTGCTGATCTTGGCCACACCGGTTTTCTCAACTTCATCGATACGTATGATGGCCTGCAAGGGAATAAAGCTTCGCTTCACATCCTGAAATTCCATTTTCAGCTTTTCTTCACCTGGATCTACTACCATCTGGCTGCGTTCGTCGAACACAAACTCTTCAACTTCAATAAAGCCGTACAGCTCGCTTTGATAAACCTGGCGGGCAAAGACTTCGTAGACCTGGCCTTTGTTGAGGAAGGTGATGCGATAAACTTCCTGGCGAATTGCCATATATGGGGAACCTCTGGATCAAACTGAACAGAACCCGCTATTGTATCGCAAAGCCTTCTTACAGATACAGCATAGTAGGAAATTCCCTGTTATAATCGACCACTTTCCTGAATTTTCATCGAATTATCTCATGAGTATGCAAAACCAAAGCGGCGCACCGCGTAAAAAAGTCTACATCAAAACTCACGGCTGCCAGATGAACGAATACGATTCGTCCCGGATGCTCGACCTGCTGAAAGTCGAACAAGGCGCAGAAGTGGTTGACAACCCCGAAGATGCCGACATTTTATTGCTGAATACCTGCTCAATCCGCGAAAAAGCTCAGGAAAAGGTATTTCATCAGCTGGGGCGCTGGCGATCACTGAAAGAAGCCCGTCCTGATGTCAAAATCGCAGTGGGTGGCTGTGTTGCCAGCCAGGAAGGGGCTGCCATCGGCAAGCGCGCGCCCTATGTGGACGTCGTATTTGGTCCGCAAACGCTGCACAAACTGCCGGACATGCTGGACCAGGGAAAACGCGGCATCCCCATGGTGGACGTAACATTCCCGGAAATCGAGAAATTTGACCGCCTGCCGGAGCCCAGCGTATCAGGCTGTGAAGCCTTCCTGACCATTATGGAAGGCTGCAGCAAGTACTGCTCATTCTGCGTAGTACCCTACACCCGTGGTGAAGAAGTCAGCCGCCCTTTTGACGATGTGCTGGCGGAAGCCGCGCACCTGGCTGAAAAAGGTATTCGCGAGATCAATTTGCTGGGTCAGAACGTCAACGCCTACCGAGGCATGACCCATGATGGCCAATTAGTGGATCTGGCAACCCTGATAACTTATCTTTCTGCGCTCGAAGGAGTCGACCGGATCCGTTTCACAACGTCTCATCCGACTGAATTTTCCAGCGACCTGATTGACGTCTATCAGCATGTGCCTGAACTGGTCAGCCATTTACACTTACCTGTACAGAGCGGTTCAGACCGCATACTCAAGGCGATGAAGCGCGGTCATACTGCAGCGGACTACCTGGCAATCATTGACCGCTTAAAGGCGATTCGGCCGGGCATCAGCCTGTCATCGGATTTCATCATCGGCTTCCCGGGTGAAACGCACCAGGATTTCGAAGACACCATGAATCTGATTATTGAGGTTGGCTTTGATACATCTTTCAGTTTCATCTACAGTGCCCGACCCGGTACGCCAGCTGCAGAGCTCAGCGATGAAACCAGTGAGAAGGAGAAAAAGCACCGGCTCATGGTGCTGCAATCCCAAATTCTGCAACATGCTGCCGCCATCAGTGAGTCTATGGTCGGCAGCACACAGCGAATCCTGGTCACCGGACCGTCCAAACGGGGCATTAACAGTCTGCAAGGAAGAACGGAGAATAACCGTGTCGTAAACTTCCCATGTGATGATATCCGTCTGATTGGCCAGTTTGCTGAGGTAAAAATTCTTGAGGCCTACCCCAACTCACTGGCAGGCCAGCTTTAACTTGCTCTATACTTTCCATATATAGTTAAAACAGCATAGTCAAAACAGCCATTTTCATAACATATTAGGCGCAGATACTGACGCCGGAGGTAATTTTCCAGCTACATGGCAACGGAACAAAGCACGCAACAGCTGACCCTGGAGCCAGCCAGCACATCTCGTCTGGCTAATCTTTGTGGCCACCTCAATGAGCACTTACATCAAATCGAGAAATCGCTGGCAGTCCGTATCAGTCAGCGAGGTAATCGTTTTCAGTTAACCGGGAGCAGGCCTGCCATTGAGGAAGGCTCCCGCGTTCTCTCATCCCTATATGAGCAAACCGCTGACGGCAACGGTCTGAGTCCGGATCTTGTGCACCTGACACTGAAAGAAGACGGTGGTCAGTTGTTAACCGGGTCCGACCAGCCAGTCACGGATGACCCGGATCGCCCGGTACTGATTAAAACACCCCAGGCATCCATCAAGCCTCGTGGCGGCCATCAACGTCAATATGTGCAGTGTATTCGCCACCATGACATCAACTTCGGCATCGGCCCTGCAGGCACAGGTAAAACCTACCTGGCAGTTGCCTGTGCAGTTGAAGCGCTGATGCAGGATCGGGTCAAACGGTTACTGCTGGTGCGCCCGGCGGTTGAAGCAGGTGAAAAACTGGGCTTCTTGCCTGGCGACCTGGCACAGAAAATTGATCCGTATTTACGGCCACTTTACGACGCCCTCTATGAGATGCTTGGCTTTGAAAAAGTCACCCGTCTGATAGAGCGCAATGTCATTGAAGTTGCGCCCCTGGCCTACATGCGCGGCCGCACGCTCAATGGTTCATTCATCATTCTGGACGAAAGTCAGAACACGACCGTGTCACAGATGAAAATGTTTCTGACACGCATCGGGTTTGGCTCAACTGCTGTGATAACCGGTGATGTGACACAAATCGACCTGCCCAAAGGCACCCGGTCCGGACTGGTTCATGTACTGAAAGTACTCGATGGTATGCAAGGCATCGGCTTCAATTTTTTTGACTCCAAGGATGTTGTTCGTCATTCACTGGTACAGCGCATTGTCGAAGCCTATGATGCCTACGACAAGCAGACTACCGTGAAGTCGCTGAACCAGGATGCCAGCAATGACCGCGACCGTTGAAGTCATCAGTGATATCACAGATGAAGCAGAGCAACCAGACGCTGACACCATAGCCGCCTGGTGCCAGACCGCATTACTTGCCGCCGGCAACCTGAAACCAGTAGCAGACAATGCTGAAATCAGCGTCAGGATTGTCAGCGAAGCAGAGTCAGCCGAGTTGAATTCGCAGTATCGCAACAAAGCCAATCCAACCAATGTGCTATCCTTCCCCAGCGATTTGCCGGCATCGGTTGCGACCTTGTTGGATACGCTCCCGCTGGGCGACCTTGTGATTTGTCAGGCTGTGGTATCACGCGAGGCTGGCGAGCAAAATAAATCACTGTCTGATCACTGGGCACACATGGTGATCCACGGTGTGTTGCACCTGTTAGGTTTCGACCACCAGAATGACAGTGACGCTGAACAGATGGAAAACCTTGAAATTGACATCCTTAAATCACTTAACATCGCCGACCCCTATGAAAACAGGAGTATTCCGAGCACATGATCGACGAACCCCCGAGTAGTGAGCCACGCCAGCGATCCTGGATTGAGCGCATCGCGCAGGTTTTCTCTGATGAACCCACAGATATCAAAAGCCTGCTGGCCATGCTGCGCAGCGCTGAACAGGACCAGGTGCTGGACGCAGACGCTCTGAGCATCATTGAGGGCGCCCTGCAGGTATCAAGTATGCAGGTCAGGGAAATTGTCATTCCCAGACCGCAAATGGCTACTGTTTCCATACAGCAGTCTTTGGCAGAAATACTGGACATCGTTGTTGAGGCAGCCCACTCACGCTTCCCGGTTACCGGTGAAAACCCGGATCAGATCATCGGCATTCTGTTGGCAAAAGATTTACTGCCCCTGGCATTGAATCCGGAAGCTGAGCGCTTTAATTTAAAAGATATTATCCGGCCAGCTACCTTTGTCCCGGAAAGCAAGCGGCTCAATGTCCTGCTCAAAGAGTTTCGTGAGACCCGAAACCACATGGCCATTGTTATTGACGAGTATGGCACCGCTTCCGGGCTGGTCACTATTGAAGATGTACTGGAACAGATCGTCGGTGAAATTGATGACGAGTTTGACGTGGATGATGAAAGCTACATCAAGCGCCTTGATGACCAGCAGTACATCATCAAAGCACTGACACCGGTAGAAGACTTTAATGAATACTTCCTGACTTCCTTCAGCGATGAAGAAGCGGATACCGTGGGCGGTCTGGTTCTCCAGGAACTGCGGCACATACCCGAGCGGGATGAGTCGGTTGATTTGGGCGAATTCCAGTTTACCGTACTGAACTCAGACAGCCGCCAGATTCGGCTGCTCAAACTGACACTTCCAGTGGAAGTGGCGGCACGACTTCATGAACAGAAAGAAGCAGCCCAGCAAGTCAAAGATTCTTGAATATCAGATAAACAGACACAGTTGAAGGCAACAATGACGACTCAAGCGGAAGCAACCTACCAGCCCCAGGAAATTGAGGCAGCCGCCCAGCAATTCTGGGATCAGGCACAATCGTTTCAGGTAACAGAAGACAGTGACAAGGAAAAATTCTATTGCCTGTCCATGTTCCCTTACCCCAGTGGTTACCTGCACATGGGGCACGTCCGTAACTACCTGATTGGCGATGTCATAAGCCGCCATCAACGTATGCTGGGCAAGAACGTACTGCAACCAATGGGCTGGGATGCTTTCGGCCTGCCTGCAGAGAATGCAGCTATCCAGCGTCAGGTGCCCCCGGCACAGTGGACCTGGAGCAACATTGACTATATGCGCAAACAGCTCAAACAGCTGGGCTATGCCTATGACTGGAGTCGCGAGCTGGCTACCTGCCACCCCGATTACTATAAATGGGAGCAATGGTTCTTTACCCGCCTGTTTGAAAAGGGACTGGTATACAAGAAAGAAGCCGAGGTGAACTGGGACCCGGTTGACCAGACAGTTCTGGCCAACGAACAGGTTGTTGACGGTCGCGGCTGGCGTTCTGGTGCGATTGTTGAACGTCGCAAGATCCCACAGTGGTTTATCCGCATTACTGATTACGCCCAGGAATTACTGGATGATCTCGACAAACTGGAAGAGTGGCCGGAAGAAGTCCGCACCATGCAGGCCAACTGGATTGGCCGCTCAGAAGGTGTCGAACTGGCATTCGAGGTTCAAGGCAGTGATGAGAGACTGACCGTCTATACGACACGCCCTGACACGCTGATGGGCGTGACTTACGTCGCCATTGCCCCCCAACATCCGCTTGCACTGCAGGCGGCCGAAAGTAATGCTGAACTGGGCAGTTTTATCGAAGCGCAGAGTCACGTCAAAGTAGCTGAAGCTGACATGGCGACGATGGAAAAACTGGGCATGGACAGCGGTTTCAAGGCAGTTCACCCGGTCACTGGTGAAGAAGTTCCCGTGTTTGTCGCCAACTTTGTACTGATGAGTTATGGCACCGGTGCCGTTATGTCAGTACCTGCCCACGACCAGCGTGATTATGAATTTGCCAAAAAATACCACCTGCCCATTAAGCAGGTGATCCGGCCTGCTGATGAAAGCGAGTCGGCTAATCTGGACGAATGCGCCTATACAGCAAAAGGTGTGCTGATAAACTCCGGTGAATTTGATGGCCTGGACTTTCCGGCAGCTTTTGATGCCATTGAAAGCTGGCTGAAGTCGCAAAACAAAGGCGAAAAACAGATCAACTTCCGTTTGCGCGACTGGGGGGTTTCCCGTCAGCGCTACTGGGGAACACCGATTCCGATTATCAACTGTGATGACTGCGGATCTGTGCCAGTGCCTGAAAATGAACTGCCCGTGATACTGCCTGAAGACGTCAACATGGATGGCAGCGGCTCGCCCATCAAAAAAATGCCCGAGTTCTATCAAACCAAATGCCCCAAATGCGGCAACGATGCAGAGCGCGAGACCGATACGTTTGACACCTTTATGGAGTCATCCTGGTATTACGCACGTTATACCTGCCCTGACCAGACTGAAGCCATGCTGGACAAACGTGCCGACCACTGGTTGCCGGTAGACCAGTACATCGGTGGTATCGAACACGCCATCCTGCACTTGCTCTACGCCCGTTTCTTCCACAAGTTAATGCGTGACGAAGGCCTGGTCTCTTCGGATGAACCATTCAAGCGTCTGCTGACCCAGGGCATGGTGTTGAAAGACGGCAGTAAAATGTCGAAATCCAAGGGCAATACGGTTGAACCTGCTGAACTGATTGAGAAGTATGGCGCCGACACGGTCCGTCTGTTTACCATGTTTGCGGCACCACCCACTCAGTCACTGGAGTGGTCCGATAGTGGCGTGGAAGGCAGTGCCCGTTTCCTGCGAAAACTCTGGCGTATCTGCATGGAGCACATTTCTGTCGAAACAGCCAAGTTGGATCGCAGCCAGTTGAACGATGCTCAGAAACAACTGCGCCTGAAAGCACACAGTACATTGCAAAAAATCAGTGATGACTATTGTCGTCGTCAAACCTTCAATACGGCTGTAGCAGCGGTTATGGAACTGGTTAATGCGATCACCCGGTTTCAGGAAGAAGCCGATACCAGCGCTGGCAATAACCAGGCAGTGTCACGAGAAGCCCTGGAAATCGTACTCCTGGCACTGTCGCCGATCGTCCCGCATTTTTGCCACGCGCTGTGGCAGAAGTTTGGTCACCAGACAGCTATCATTGACGAGTCCTGGCCTGAGGTGGACGAGGAAGCGCTGGTGCAGGATTCGGTGCAATACGTTATTCAGGTCAATGGCAAGTTACGTGGCAAGCTCAGCGCCGCCAAAGATGCCGACCAGGATACGCTGATGGCCATGGCCAAAGAAGACGATAACGTGCAGCGTTTTCTCGATGACAAAACGGTTCGCAAGGTCATTGTCGTACCCGGCAAACTCATCAACATCGTGGTGGGCTAAGCTGATGGGGATTCGGCGCCTCATGTCTGCCGGGCTGATCATCGTGCTGATGAGCCTGGCAGGTTGCGGATTTACCTTACGTGGCAGTGATGACGGCTCGCTGCCTATTGATCGCCTGACGGTGACTTTTGCCAACAGTCTGCACCCCTTGCAAGCGCCATTAAGCCGATATCTGTCCAGCTATGATGTGGAACTGGTACCGCGTAATGCCAGTGATTTTGAATTACTGATTTCCAATGAAGCGATTGAACAACAGACGGTCAGCCTGAATACCCGCGCTGGTGCCGGGCAATACGAGCTGCGCCTGTCCGTTGAAGCGGCGTTGCATCTGAATGGCACATTGATGGCAGGCCCGGAGCTTTTTGAAGCCCAGGGGAATTTCTTCGAAGACACAGCCAATATCGGTGGCAGCCAGTCGGGCCGGGAGATTGCACTGGACGATCTGCGCCAGGAGCTGGCCCAGCAGATCGTGATTCGCCTGCAGGCCATCGAAATATGAAACTGAAGTTCGCCCAGCTTGCCCAAAACCTGCAGTCATCACTGCAAGGGTGTTACTGGATAGCTGGCGATGAACCGTTACAGGCGCGAGATGCCGCCGACATGATCCGCCAGGCAACCCGGGAAGCCGGTTTCAGCGAGCGGGAAGTGCACGATGCGGATCGCCAGTTCAACTGGGATATCCTCCATCACGCTGCCAGTAGCATGTCGTTGTTCAGCGATAAAAAACTGATCGAGATTCGACTTGGCAGCAAACCTGACGATACTGCCAGGAAAGCATTAATCGAATATCTGGAGTCTCCTCCCGAAGACACCATCCTGTTACTGCAAACCCCTCGGCTGGATGCTGCGGCAACACGGAGCAAATGGTTTCAGTCAATTGAAAAACATTGTGCCTTTCTGCCACTGTACGATATCGACCCGGGTCAGCTTAACGACTGGCTTCGTGCTCGTCTGCAGCGCTACCAGATGTCTGCCACACCCGATGCTATCCGGCTGATCGCCGAACGTACCGAGGGCAATCTGCTGGCAGCCGATCAGGAAATAGAGAAGTTCTATATGTTGTTTGGTTCCGGCAGCGAGCTCGACCTGGATGCTGTCAGCCAGAGTGTGACTGACAATGCCCGCTTCAACGTTTTTGCGCTGATCGAAAGCTGCCTCGCCGGCAATACCGCAAAAGCCCTGACTACCCTGCAACGCTTACGGGAAGAAGGCAATGAGCTGCTCTACATACTGGCGATGGTGGCAAGAGAACTACGGCAGTTACTGGCCATGAAGGTACAGATGGAACAGGGCTCGCCGATGGGCAGCGTGCTGAAATCATTCCGTGTCTGGGGAAACCGGCAACAGGCAGTCGAAGCCGCCCTGCAACGTCACAGCAAACAGTCACTGTCACGACTACTGGCCGGGCTGCACGCCATTGATGCTGGGGCCAAAGGCCTTCGCCCGGGGGATACCTGGGTAACCCTGGAAAAACTTGTCACTTCCCTGTGCACTAATCGTTAACAGATAAGCGGGTCGTTAACGGATAATCTGACTTATATACCGATGCGTGACAGCGTGGCTATCAGCTCTCTGACAATACGCTCAGCGACCGGATGGTTTGCGGCAAATCGCGCTTCCATATCAATTAATTGCTCCATCTCGGGGCTATTCGGTTCAGAATCCTCCAGCATCTGATCAATATTATTATCAAGACGGGTCAGAAGCGCGCGAGTCTCATCGTCCATTGACTCATTGCGGTTCAACTCCGTTTCCAAATTTTCTAACAACTGACGGATAGATTCCTGACTCACTTCCTGCTCCTATCAATAAAGTAACGCCAAACAAGCAGCGCTGAATGTAACTAACATCATACAACCATTCTCTATAGTAAAGCAGGCCTGAAGAATCTGGACAACCCTGATGCCAGTGAAAACCGGGACTTCCTGTTCCCGGTTTTCACCCAACAACAATGGGCATAACTCGGAATCAGCTGGTTTTGGTCATCACACGGTTGTAGGCACGCTGTTTCAGGCGACGCTGGAAACGGCGCTCACGGCTTTTATGCTCTGCCCAGTAACGTGGCAGGTTAAGCAATAATGACCAGCGTGTTGTGTAGCTGACACGAATGGTGGAATGGCTCTTATCGCCCGACATGAGCATCGGCTGGCCTTCGTAGATATCCTTGGCACCCGTCATGGCATGAACATGTCGGATATTCTTGTTGCGCTGGTTAGCCATCAGCAGAACATACTGCTTGCGGCACTTGAATGCATCCAGCACCAGGCGGGTCCAGATGCTGAACTGCTCTGAGGCGCTCTTCAATGAAGCGCTCATCCACAGTCCGTTAATTTCCATCATGTCGTAGCTGTCTTTCTGGAAAAACTCGTGGGACTGTTTGACATCATCCGGGACAAACATCAGACTGCGAAAAGCAGGTTTGGTGACCAGCATATAGCCACCCACCATTTCATCGCCTTTGAAACCGGCCACGAACTGACTGCGTTCCATGTAATCGTAAGGCAGTTTGACCCCGACAAAACTCTCGAAACGAGACAGGAAAAAATCGATTTCAGTTGTGTCAGTTAATGTTTTAAATTTGATTGCTTCCATTTTAATATCCTTGGTAGGAACATGCCTACTTGTTGTTGGTAAAGTTTGTACTGCTCTGATTGCTCACTCTGCAAAATAACGGCCTCTTCCCGTTTTGCGGACATCACATAAAAACCTGTCAGATAGGCAAGACTCAGCCATAGCCAAGGCCACCCAAACAGCAGCGAGCTGCCCAGCCAGGCAAGGATGTAAGAGACATAAAACGGGTGACGGAACACCCCGAATGGACCAGTTGTCACGATTTTTCCAACGCTTGTGCTGAAGGCAAAGTCGAGTGATTTTGCAGTGACAATCGACCACCAGAATAACACCAGCGAAAAGGCGTACAACACGAGACAAATATACAAGGGCAGTTTTGTGACGTCCGTCACAACAATGAAGCCATAAACCGTTGAAACCATCTGGACACCGACTGCAAGGTCGTAACTCAGCGCCAGCCAAAACGGGGTGCCCGAGTTCATTTTAAAGAAGGCAAAACGCCCCCACAGCAAACTCAACACAATCCCCAGGTACAACGCCAGCCCCAGATAAATCAACATATCCAACCTCTAAGTTATGAAATAATGAATTTTCAATGATTGGCGCCCGACATGCCTTTTGCTGCATTGCTGGAGCACCACATTTATGTATAATCATGTCACGCAATTTGTCGGCATAACAATATGAATAATTTTGAGCACTTATAATATGAATCAGGACAAGTACTCGGCATATTGCAGAGAACATGTCACTGAGTTCCGTGATGAATTGCGTGACGATGCCAGTTGGGCACTCAGAAACTGGCCAGCGCGGACCTCAGCATTACTCCTCCTGGTTTCCTCACTGATGACCTGGCAGAACCTGCTGAGCAGCAATAACCCTTATGCTGGCCAGGCACTACTGACCTACTCCATACCGATTCTGATCGTACTGCTGTTCCCCTGGGTCACGCTGCTGTTTTCAACCACCAGCAAACTCTCGCGTACCGTGTTCGACTGTTTTGTGTTCAGCATCTTGTTCGGTTTCTGCATGACACTGCAGCTGATCTTCCGGCCCGAATTAACGCAACAGGAGCAATCCAATTTTTACATTGCCCTGTCCGGGCAGATTAATTTTGTCATCCTGATGACAACCGCTTTCTCCTACCATACCCGCTTTGAAGTCACGCTCCTGAGAAACACTGTCTTTACCCTGCTGACCGTGCTGATGATCTACCGCATCAATGCGACCTACCTGACCCTTAATATCATGCAACTGATACAGGGGTATCTCGGTGGCATTATTGTAGGCTGGCTGTTTTTCCGTCGTATCCAAAGTCGTTTTTACTATAAGTCGGTTGATGCAGACACCCGCCAGCACCTTTATAACCAGTTATCCAAACTCGTCTACCCACATCAGCTGGAACGAATCAAGTCTGGGGACCAGTTGGAAGAAACCATGCCCGTGGCCCGCAGCGAGGCCATCATTAATGTGTTTGATATTATCCGATCAAGCGCTATCCGGCATGAACGCACTCAGAATTTTTTCCTCAATGTATTTCGGGCTTTCTCGCAGATTTGCATGATGGGTTACCGTCACAACCCGCTCAAATCCCGTGCCTTCCGACTGAAAGAAACCGGCGACGGTTTTATCAGCGCTGTGGGTTACCCTTTTATGACTGAGAAAAGCATGTCACTGGCCGACCATGCCGTGGATACCGCCTTGATGATGTTCAAGGCCTTTAATGCTGAGGTGGATCGCTTTAGCTACGGTCATCCGATTAAAGCCGCGATGGGGCTGGCGTTTAATACCGTGCAAGGGACATTCCAAAGCAGCGGTATCCGAGCCTACGATCTGTATGGAGACGCCCTGGTTCAGGCCTATCGCTACGAAGAGATGCGCAAAAACCCGAAAATTGCCAGCATCATGGATGACAGTGCCCATCAACAAGGCCTGCAGGACTACAATATACTCATCGTTCAGGAAGTGATTTTCAATTCACTTTGTGATGGCTACAAGAGCCTGTTTCAGCCAATCGACCTGAAAGCCATTGAGTACCCAATGCCTCAGGACCCCAATGCCCGATTTGTCTACTTCCACATTCTCCCTTAAGACCCGGGGAAGCAATCTGCACCATGATTGACAGCATTTCTGCGGCACTGCTGACAGCTTGGTAACACCCTGTCAATAGAGCTGGCATGAAACTGACATCAATTTCCGGTATAATCCGTCGCCTCAAGTCTTGATTACAGGAAACAAAATGTCAGATTCACAGGCAGAGCCATCGTCTTCAGGCCATACGGTCGAAAAAATCGGTGGCACTTCAATGAGTCAATTTGAAGCTGTGCGCCAGAATATCTTCATGAATCCCGCCCTTGCAGGGGATGTTTATCAGCGAATATTTGTGGTTTCTGCCTACGGCGGTGTTACCAACATGTTGCTGGAACACAAAAAGACCGGGCAATCCGGTATTTACTCACTGTTTGCTGACGCAGAAGACCAGACCAGCTGGCGCAAAGCGTTCAAGGAAACACGCGAATACCTTCTGGAGCTCAATGACAACCTCTTTGCCGATCATGGTGAATCTGAGCTAAAAAAAGCCAACGATTTCATACTGGACCGACTGCAGGACGCCGAAAGCGTACTGGAAGATGTCGCCAGCCTGTGCCAGCACGGGCATTTTGCCCTGTCCGATTACCTGCAGACCGTGCGAGAGATGCTGGCCAGCCTGGGTGAGATCCACAGTGCCTCCAATACTGCACAGCTGCTCCGCTTGCATGGCATCAACGCCAGGCTGGTTGATCTGTCTGGCTGGAACAGCGAAAAGCACCTCTCTCTTGACGAACACATCAGCCGTGCCTTTGAGGGCATTGACCTGAGCAAGGAGCTACCCATCGCCACTGGTTACAGCCACTGTGAAGGCGGCCTGATGGCTATTTTTGATCGAGGCTACAGTGAGATGACCTTCAGCCGTATCGCCGTTCTGACCGGCGCTCGCGAAGCCATCATCCATAAAGAATTCCACCTCAGCAGTGCCGACCCCGGTATTGTTGGCGAGACCAAAGCCGTGCCGATCGGTCGCACCAATTACGATGTCGCGGACCAGTTAGCCAATCTGGGCATGGAGGCTATCCACCCGCGAGCGGCAAAAGGCCTGCGTCAGAGTAATATTCATCTGCGCGTCAAAAACACCTTTGAGCCCGAGCACGGCGGCACGCTGATTACCCGCGACTACGTCAGTGACTCGCCTTGTGTCGAGATCGTAGCTGGTCGTCAGGGTGTTTACGCCATTGAGCTGTTTGACCAGGACATGGTGGGCGACCTGTCACATTATGAGAAACAGTTTCTGGCACAAATCACCCGCTTCAAGGCCCAGGTCATCAACAAGGACCTCAATGCCAATACCATCACGCATTATCTGTCCGCCAACCTGAAAACGGTCAAGCGCATTCAGGCAGCATTGGCCGACCTGTTTCCCGGCGCTGAGATTAATGTGCGGAAGGTCTGCATCGTTTCTGCCATTGGCAGCGACCTGAAGATCCCTGGCATGCTGGCCAGAACAACCCAGGCACTGGCCGATGCCGGTGTGGATATTCTGGGTGTGCATCAATGCATGCGTCAGGTGGATATGCAATTTGTCCTGGATGAAGACGACTACAACACAGCGGTGAAGGCCATGCACTCACAACTGGTGGAAGTCTATAACCACGGACGTGCTATCAAACTGGCATGAACCTGATGGATCCCGACAAGCTACGTGATGACACACCAGCCTGTCGGGATCTGATTCATTTCAATAACGCTGGAGCCTCATTGCAGCCAGCCCAGGTTACCCGGGCTCAACTGAATCACCTGGCACTTGAACAGAAAATCGGCGGTTACGAAGCGGCGCTGCAAAACGCCAAAGCCAGTGCCCAGACCTACACAGCCTTATCCCGGCTACTGAACTGCCATGAAAATGAAATTGCCTGCGTGGAAAGCGCCACTCGTGCTTTCCAGCTGTTAATCGCAGCGCTTCCGCTGGCGCCTGGCGATCGTATCCTGGTTAATCAGTCTGAATATTCCAGCAATTACCTGACCCTGCTTCACCTGGCCGAAACCAGACAGATTGCGCTTGTGTTCGTGCCGAATGATGAGTCGGGCAGCATTGATTTACAGCGCCTGCAGCAGGAGGCTGAAAACGGTGCGAGTTTGATTTTGCTCACCCACCTGCCCAGTCAAAGCGGCACCATCCAGCCGGCAGCCAAAGTGGGCCAAATAGCCCGACACTACAATATTCCCTATCTGCTGGATGCCTGCCAGTCCGCCGGGCACCTGCACCTCGATGTTGATGAGCTGGGCTGTGACATGCTGGTTGCCTCAGGCAGAAAATACCTCAGAGCCCCGCGCGGTACAGGCTTCCTCTACGCACAGGAAGCCCTGGCCAACCGAATGATACCGGCTGCCATTGACCTGCAGTCGGCTACCTGGCTTTCACCTGAAAGATACGAGATTGCGCCAGGCGCCCGTCGCTTTGAAGCCTGGGAGCATGATGTAGCGGGCCGCATCGCACTAGGCGTTGCCGTTAATTATGCCTTGTCGGTGGGTATGCCCGCGATTGAATCAAGAATTTGCACGCTGGCCGCCTCACTGCGCCAGCAGCTAGGCAAGATAGAAGGAATCAGTGTAGATGACAAAGGGGAAAACCTGTCCGGCATTGTGACCTTTCATGCCGAGACTCAGCCTGCGACAGAAATTGCAGCCTTGCTCAGGGAGTCGGGGATCAACACATCGGTGGTGCGGCAGCAAAATACACAGCTGGACCACTATTACCGACGACTGCCCGATATCAACCGGGCATCGTTACATGCCTACAATACGGAAGATGAAATCACCCGATTCTGTGCCGTATTACAGCAAATCATGTCTGTCAGGTAACAGAAATCACCCCAACAGGGTTTGCAGGTAGATAGCCAGAATGGCCACCGGCACCACAAATTTCACATAAACCGGCCAGATACGCCAGAACATCGTATGTTCTACGTTCTCACTGCCCTGCCTGATTTCCTGCAGTATGCCGTTACGATGCCAGACCCAGCCGGCAAAGATAGCAAAGAAGAAACCCAGTAATGGCTGGCTGTATTCTGTCGTCAGGGAAACCACCAGATCAAACAAGGTATCGAAGTTAAACACAATCAGCAGACTGATAGCCGTAATACCCAGGGTCAGCCAGGTACCGACCCGCCGGCGACTGGTGTTGTAATTCTCGACCACATAGGCCAGCGGTACCTCCAGCATGGAAATGGAGGAAGTCAGCGACGCAATGGTCATCAGGATGAAGAATGCCAGCGATACCAGTATCCCGGCCAGTCCAATCTGATCAAACAGTGCTGGCAGGACAGAAATAATCAGCCCGGGACCGGCGATCAGTCCTCCCTGTTCATCATAGATAGGCACGCCCAGATTCAATGCCACCGTCATGGCTGGCAAAATCAGCAGACCTGCTGTCACTGCCACACTGATATCCAGCAGGGTCACCATGCGCCCCAGAGCCGGCAGGTTTTCACGCCGGTTGATGTAGGAGCCATAGATCAACATGGTGCCTACCCCCAGCGACAGGGAAAAGAACGCCTGCCCCATGGCACTGACCACCAAACCAGGCTCCAGCATCCGGGAAAAGTCAGGCACCAGATACATGCGCAACCCTTCCATCGCGCCATCCAGCGTGAAGACATAGATAATCAGGCAGACCAGAATAATGAACAGTGAAGGCATGAGCCGCGAGGCCCATTTTTCGATACCGTTACTGACACCAGCAGTCACCACCCACAGTGTCATTAGCATGAAGCCCAGGGTAAATATGGCATCTCGTACCACAGATCCCGTTGCCAGCCAGTCGGCGGCAGCATCAAACTGCAGCAGATTGGCCAGCGACGCCATGGTCATGGCCAGCATCCAGCCACTGACAATGGCGTAGAAGCTCAGGATCAGGCTGACGGTGATCATACCGGCATAACCGACCATACCGCCCAGAGCGCGTGTCAGCGGCCCTCTTGCCAGCCCTCTCAAAGCCGTCACCGCATTCGCTTTGGCATGGCGACCGATAATCAGTTCCGCCATCAGTGCCGGGTAGGCAATGGCAAAGGCCAGGACAATATAAGTAAACAGAAATGCCGCACCACCATTGCTGGCGGTATTGGTGGGGAAGCCCCAGATATTTCCCAGTCCGACAGCCGACCCGGAGGCCGCCATCAAAAAACCGAACCGGGAACTGAACTCACCCCGGGGCGCACTCATTCGTAGGATTCCAACTCGAAGCGCATCTGGCTTTCATCAATCATGTGCAGTACCACATTATTCAGTACGCTGACTGAACCGTTATTATTGATCTCCACTTGCGGAATGGCCACTTTCTGCTCATCGGGCAAATAGTTCGCCATACCTTCTGGTGTGATTTCCAGCGGGACCATGTTACCTGTATCCAGTTCAAAGATAACCCCACCGTCACCCTCGACCAGGTTGAACTGCATGCTGTAGTTACCCAGATCGCCCGCATTCACGTAGGCAGCCAGCCGGCCACTGCTGTACTCGAAAATATGCATGGCCGTACTGAAACGATCCACGCGGTAGGCGCTCATTAAGACCAGGTTATCAGTCTGTGGCAACCTGGTTGGATTATTGCGTTGAGGCATCTCAGTTGCTGCGCCACCGACACTCACCACTTCCAACCCGTTAATTTCATTAGCAACCTCCAAACCGTCACCCAGCACTCGACCAAACGCGGTAAACCCCCCGTTTTGCTCATCAAGGTTTTCGGAATTATCACCCAGGTTGATAAACCACTGACTGGTTGCGCTGTTAGGGTTACCACCCAGCTTGGCCATGGCAATCGTACCTTCTGTATTCGATACCACCGGCTCATTCACGACCGGGTCCTGTTGCTGGGTGTAAACAGCACTGCAGTTAATACCCGGCTGCGGCGCATCACTAACGCAATCGCCCAACCAGTTATAAGCCCCCATCTGAATCACAAAATTACTGACAGAGCGATGCACCACCGTCATATCGAAGTCACCTCGATCAACATAGCCGAGGAAATTGTTGACCGTATTGGGCGTCTGATCGTCAAACAGTTCCAGCGTAAAATCACCATACGTCGATGTCACCCTGACCAGCGTGTTGGCTTCGGCAACTGACCCTGCAGAGGCAGCCATCAGCATTGACAAGCCCAGGGCAATGCGCCGTGAGCTGCCTGCCGATACAGAATGGCTGCCCTTAATGATCGTGCCGGCAGTGAACTGCCTGGCTTTTTTGACAATACTGAACAACATGAACTCTCCTGTTAACCTGTTAATTCGATTCCACTAGCCTGCTTGGCCAGGACTTTCGGGCAACTCGTGTTTGACGTCAACCCAGCTATAAGGCTGCAAACGTTCGATAATACCCTGCAATAATAATTTTTCCACTGTTACCATCAATGACTGTTCATCATCCTCAGCCACCAGGTCAATGAGCTGGGTCACCGCCAGGCCAGCATAACCACAGGGATTAATACGCGAAAATGGGGACAGGTCCATGGCGACGTTCAAACTCAGACCGTGATATGAGCAGCCGCGGCGGATACGCAAGCCGAGCTGGGCAATTTTGGCATCCCCGACATAAACCCCAGGCGCGTCCGGGCGCGCAGCCGCCTCGATTTTGAAAGATGCCAGTGTATCAATGATGGCTGCTTCGATCAGGCTGACCAGCTCTCTGACACCGACAGAAGCACGTCGCACGTTAATCAACAGATAAATCACCAGTTGACCTGGCCCGTGATAGGTCACCTGCCCCCCACGGTCAATCTGGATGACGGGAATATCCCCGGGCGCCAGCAAATGCTCGGCCTTGCCCGCCTGCCCCTGAGTAAAAACAGGAGGATGCTGCAGCACCCACAACTCGTCAGCAATTTCATCGCTCCGGGTTTCCGTCAGGTGCTGCATGGCGCGCCATACCGGTTCGTAGGGCTGAAGCCCAAGCTGGCGGATTACCAGCCGTTGTGCCGTCCCTGCTGGTGCAGCCACTTCGTTCACAGCACCAGTTTAACAGCAGGCAGGGTTTTCAGGTCGGTGAACAAGGTCTGCAAATGCTCTTTACCATGCGCTTCAATCACAATCGTGATTGACAGGTAGTTGCCCTTGGCACTGGGCCGGCTGTTGACATCATCACTATGTGTCTCAGGGGCGTGACGGCGAACTATCACCATTACCTCCTCGACAAAATCATCCGTGGCATGTCCCATCACCTTGATAGGGTAACGACAGGGAAACTCAATTTTGGGTTTTTCCTGTTCAGTGGAACTATCTGTATTGTCTGCTGACATGAAATCTCCAGCTTGCTCTGACTGCTTGTACTTGCACTAAATATGAATTTGAAATGTAAACCTGGCTGCTATCAGTTAAACAGTCCCATGATAAACAGCGTCAGTGCATCGATCAGCCGCTTCAGCCAGCCAGCACGCTCAACGCCTTCAATCGCAACGACATCTCCGCTGTAAAGCACCTCATCATCCAGTGTGACATTAACCGAACCGAGCACGGTGCCTGCTTCAAACCCGCCACGGATAAACTCTTCCGAATCCAGGGTCGCTGTCAGTTCATCAGCCCGGCCACGTGGAATGGTAATATACACTTCTTCATTTATTCCCAGTTCCACCGAATTCTCGGCTCCTGACCAGACACGAGCGGTGTTAATCACATCGCCAACATCATAAAGTTTATGCGTTTCGTAAAAACGGAACCCGTAGCTGAGCATTTTCTGGGTTTCCACCGCACGGGCTTCCTCACTGGCAGTGCCCATCACAACTGAGATCAGTCGCATGCCATCACGTTCAGCAGAGGCAACCAAACAATACCCTGCGCGATCCGTCCAGCCGGTTTTCATGCCATCCACTGAAGGGTCGCGGAACAACAGGCTGTTGCGGTTGCCCTGGGTAATGCCGTTGAAAGTAAATTCACGCTCAGAATAAATATCGTAGTGATCCGGGTGCTCCTGGATGGTCGCTCGCGCCAGCTTCATCAGATCACGAGCAGACATCAGGTTGGTATCACCGCTGGGGGTATCCAGACCGCTGGAGTTGAGGAACAGAGACTGATCCATTCCCAGTGCCTGGGCATGCTGGTTCATCAGGTCGGCAAAAGCTTCTTCGCTACCGGCAATATGTTCAGCCATGGCAACGCTGGCATCATTCCCCGATTGAATGATAATACCGCGCAACAGGTCTTCCACCCGCACATAACTGCCCACATCCACGAATGTCTTGGAACCCTGGGTACGCCAGGCTTTCTCGCTGATGTAGGCCTGGTCGTCATAACTCATATTGCCATTATCAATTTCGACCTCGGCAATATAGGCAGTCATGATTTTGGTCAGACTTGCTGGTGGCAATGCCTCATCCGCATTCTCTTCCATGATGATGTGACCGGTGGTCGCATCCATCAGGATGTAACTGCTAGCAGCAACTTCCGGCGCTCGCGGCATAATGGATTGTGCCGCAGCTGGCAGGCTGCTGAATAATACCATCAGTGCTGACATAGCAACTGCAACATGGCGCCGCCATCCTGTCAGTTGCGGACCAGTACCAGAGTTGTGTGAAGCGTTGGCTGTAATTGTCATATCGGGTTTCCCAAGTACTTTAGAATCTTGTATGAATAGCTGGCGATGACCAGGCGATTATTCCTGAACGGTGAACGGCTGACCCAGTCCCGCACCGACAATCAGGTCAGTAACACGTCGCAATTCGTTGCTATCCACAATCGGGCCAATGCGAACCCTGTGCAATTGCTGGTTCGGGCCATCAGCCTGAATCGAGCGAATGAACACCGGGCGGCCGGTCATATTCCGTAAGCGGTCGGATAGTCGCTGGGCGGAGCTCAGGTCCGCAAAAGCGCCTGCCTGAAGATAACGGGCGGGACTGCTGTTTACTTCCATTACCGGTGCCGGTTCCCGACTGGCGGCGGCAAGTATACGCTCCTGGCCGGGCACAATGGATTCGACATGAACCAGCGCTGTGCCCTGATCCGCGAAGCCGAGCTTATAAGCGGCTGCGAATGACAGATCAATGATGCGTTCGTTATGGAAAGGGCCCCGGTCATTGACCCGGACAATGATACTGCGCTGGTTTTCGAGGTTGGTGACACGGGCGAAGCTGGGTATCGGCAATCGCGTGTGAGCGGCCGAGACCTGGTACATGTCAAAAATCTCACCATTGGAAGTGGCATGGCCGTGAAATTTCTCACCATACCAGGAGGCCAGACCCGTTTCCTGAAACCCTTCTTCACTGGCCATGACCCGATAACTGCGACCGTTGACGGTATAGGGAGAGCGGTTGCCCGCCATGGTCCGATTAATCGGCTCCGGTATGACGTCCTGAATCCGTGAAGGATCAAGCGCAACACTGGGCGCACGATCCTGGCTAATGGAGTAGCGGCCAGCCTGAGAGTTGCCGAAGCTGCCAGAGGGTGGGGATACACTGCTACAAGCGGAAATCAGTCCACCCAGGATCAGTGCAATGACTACCTTGCTCGATGAATTCACGTTTTTGTCAGCGCCATGTTTGGAAATTAAACAACAGATTGCCTGATGTTAACCCAGTCACGGACTGCTTGTCAGCAGAAGTGCCTCACTGTCCTGAGATTCTTCCTGCTCCAGCCTGGGCAACAAGTAAGCATCCAGCACTTCCCGCGCCAGCGGACCTGCAACCGAGCTTCCGCCCTCGCCATTTTCAACAAAAACAGCCACAGCAATCCTGGACTCCGGAGAAGCATCAAAAGCGATAAACATTGCGTGGTTCAAGTGCTCATCACTGATCTCTTCCGGATCAATGCGGTTACCTCGCGAGTCAACCTGAACACCCACCACCTGTGCGGTACCGGACTTGCCGCCCATCGGGTACGCTAATGGCTCCTCTCCGGCAATGTACGGGTAAGCAGTCCCCTCATGACGGCGATGCTCGCGATCATAGGGTTTACTGACTGTATGCTCCATGGCGTGTCGCACATAAGCGATATCTTCCGCAGATGGCAGCAACGGCTGTTGCACAGCCTCACCATCGAAAATGGCTTCAGCAAACTCACCTTCGCCACCACTTTGTATCGCTTTGAGCATACGTGGCCGGACAAACTGACCGTGGTTGGCAATAGTCGCTGCGGCACTGGCCATCTGCAGGGTGGTGGCCTGGAACATGCCGTTTCCGAAGCCTTCCGGCGGTGTTTCACCGGGATACCAGGGCAGACCTTTGTTTTCCCGCTTCCATTCCGGAGACGGGACAATACCAACGGCCGCCTCCGGCACATCCAGCGCCTCGTTACTGCCAAAACCCCAGGTCAGCAGGTAATCATGGATCTTGTCGATGCCCAGCTCCACCGCAATATGGCTGAAGTAGGTATTACAGCTTTGGTAGATAGCACGCTCGAGATCAATCTGACCATGGCCTGACTTGTCCACCCACCAGGTCCAGTCATAGTAAGGGCGCGAACGGCCCTGTAAACGGTAGTAACCGGGGTCATTGATCACGAACTCCTGATCCACAACGCCATAATACAAACCGGCAAGCCCCATAATCGGCTTGATCGTGGAACCCGGCACACGGGAATTAATCGCACGATTAAACATTGGCGAGTGACGGGACCGGTTCAACGCCCCGAGTTGATCCCGGCTGATACCGGTCACAAACAGATTGGGGTCATAATCCGGTTTGCTGATCATTGCCAGAATGCCACCTGTCGAAGGCTCGATGGCAACAATGGCGCCCCGGCGCTCACCCAGTGCTTCTTCAGCTGCCATTTGCAGGGCGATGTCCAGGTGTAGCTGAATATCCCGGCCCGGTTCCGGGTCTGTTCGTCCCAGCACCCGGGTCACACTGCCACGGTTATTCTTTTCGACGGTCTCAAAACCTACCGTACCGTGCAGCAGTTCCTCGTAGGTTTTCTCAATACCGGTTTTGCCAATATGATCAGTCGCACGATAATTGAGCGCTTCCTCTTCATTCATACCTTGCAGCTCTTCCCGGTTGATTTCCGAAACGTAGCCGATGGAATGAGACGTCCCCTGATCATAAGGGTAATAACGCAGCAGCTGTGCCTCTACAGCAATACCTGGCAGGCGGTGCTGGTTGACAGCAATTTTAGCAATCTGGTCATCGTCCAGTTTGATTTTCAGCGGCACAGAAGAACGTGGTACTGCACGGCGGTCCTGACGTACCTGATATTGTTGAATATCCTCGTCGGTCAAACCGATCTCGTCACGCAACAATTGCAATGACTGATCAAAATCTTCCGCCAGTTCACGTACGACTGTCAGGTTAAAAATGGGGCGATTCTCAGCAAGCAGACGACCCTGGCGATCATAAATCAGACCACGGGTTGGCGGGATATATTGAGAGTGAAGGCGATTGCCATCAGAGCGCGCAGAATAATATTCATGCTGGACAAACTGCAGATTGACCAGCCAGCTCACCAGGATGACGACCAGAAGAAAGACAACACTGACCGAGAAAATCAGCCGTCCGTTGAAAATTCTGGATTCTTTTTTATGCTCGTCTAGTCGGAATCGTTGTGCCATACAATCCTGGTCGCGGAACCATGCAAAAAGTGAAAGTCCTGAAGATAGACCCTGATTTTGGCAAATAGTTTACACCGCTATCAGGCTCGGTGGTAGGGATGTCCTGCCAATACGCTCCAGCCGCGATAAATTTGTTCGGCGACGACAATGCGCACCAGCGGGTGCGGTAACGTTAAGGCAGACAGTGACCATTTTTCATCGGCACGTGACAGGCACTCAGCAGACAAACCATCGGGGCCACCCACCAGTAAACTTAACTGGGCACCGCGTTCCCGAATGTCAGCCATACGTTCTGCCAGTTTCTCTGTCGACAGCGACTTGCCCTGCACATCCAGCGCGACCACATAATCCTGATCCTGCACTTTGGATAACAGTGCCTCGCCTTCCTGTTTGATAATCCGGGCGGTGTCGGCGTTTTTACCCCGATGAACCAGAGGCAGCTCAACACACTCAAAACGAAATGGCGCAGGCAGGCGCTTGCTGTATTCAGCCACCCCTGCCTCAACCCAGGCCGGCATTTTCGTGCCGATACCCAGCAGCCTAATTTTCACCGTCAACAGCCTCGTCGGCTGCCTCAGGGTCAGCATCCAGCGCTTTAAAATTCCACAGATCTTCCAGACGATACAACGCACGGGTCGCACCCGACATCAAATGCACGACAACATCACCAAGGTCCACCAGCACCCAGTCAGCTTGCTGACCGTGGCCTTCCACGCCTCTGACCTGCCCGCCAGCATCTTTCATCTTCACGGCCACTTCATCAGCCAGGGCTTTGATGTGCGTTGTGGAATTGCCAGTTGCAATCACCATGTGCTCCACCAGAGGCGTCAGCGATGACACGTCATAGTCTTCAATTTGCTGCCCTTTCATATCTTCAATGGCAGTTTTAACAATTTCCAGCGTTTGTTTGGTTTCCAACGATTTTTTCCTTCGCCATGAATGGGCGTTTATTCAATAAAAATTCAATACTTAACCATTTAAACAGTTGCGAACATGTTAATGATCACGGTACAACGCATGTTGCTCAATGTAGGACAGCACAGCACTATCAAGCCATGAACTGTCTAATGCTTTACCGGGCGTTGTAGTACCTGATCCAGCACAATGGCTATCTGCCTTGTTGACAGTATTCGCCAGAGACGGTCTTTGCAGCAGCGCTTCACGGAGCATGGTCGAGGAGACCGGGTTATCCACTTCATCCAGTTGAAGAATATATCCCTGCTGCGCCTGAAACAGGGTTTCAACTGAATCCACGCCATATTCCAACAACAATGCATCGAGCTCAGGCCGGTAAAGTGCCTCGCCCTCCTCAGATCGCCGCGACATCACACAAATATGCGCATATTCAAGCAGTTGCCGCCAGTGATGCCATTGCGGAAGAGTACGAAAACTGTCTTCACCCTGAATAAAAACCAGGCTGGTAGCCGGAAACTGCGCTCGCATTTCGGCAAGCGTGTCTACGGTGTAGGACGTGCCTTTGCGCTGCAGCTCACGCTCATCAACCATCAGACCAGGCAGACCATCGATGGCCAGACGGAGCATATTGGCCCGATGTATGGCACCGGCGCTGGCACTGGCCTTGTGATTGGGTATGGCGCAGGGCACCAGTCTGACCTCATCCAGTTTCAATTCAGACTGGACCGCCAGTGCTACTTCCACATGGCCGCTGTGGACCGGATCAAACATGCCACCCAGCACGCCGACACGACGGCTCATTGCCGGATGTGGCCCTGTCCAAGCACAATGTATTTCTGTGATGTCAGCCCATCCAGACCAACCGGTCCGCGGGCATGGATCTTGTCGGTGGAAATGCCAATTTCAGCTCCCAGCCCATATTCAAAGCCATCGGCAAACCGGGTCGAGGCGTTAACCATCACCGAGCTTGAGTCGACTTCGCGCAGGAATCGCTGCGACCGGTCAAAATCCTCAGTGATAATCGACTCAGTGTGCGCTGAGCTGTATTGGTTGATATGGGCAATGGCTTCATCCAGTCCGCTGACCACTTTGATGGCCAGTACCGGCGCCAGGTATTCAGTTTCCCAGTCAGCCTCGCTGGCCGCGATGGCTTCATCGCCCAGGTAAGGCAGTGCCACAGGGCAACCCCGCATTTCCACACCGTGCGCATGATAACGCTCTGCCAGCAAGGGCAGCACAGTGCTGGCGATACCTTCGGCAACCAGTAACGTTTCCATGGTGTTACAGGTGCCATAACGCTGCGTCTTGGCGTTTTCCGCAACAGCAACTGCCTTGTCTACATCCGCTTTATCATCAATATAGACGTGACAATTACCATCCAGGTGCTTGATAACGGGCACACGCGCTTCATTGCTGATACGCTCGATCAGTCCCTTGCCACCGCGAGGCACAATCACATCGACAAATTCCGGCATGGTAATCAGTTTGCCTACCGCAGCACGGTCAGTGGTTTCCACCACCTGTACCGCTTCAGCAGGCAAGTCAGCCGCGGCCAGACCATGCCGGATACATTCGGCAATGGCCTGATTGGAGTGCCGGGCTTCCGAGCCACCGCGCAGGATCGCAGCATTACCCGATTTCAGGCAAAGACTGGCAGCCTCACAGGTCACATTGGGTCGTGATTCATAAATAATGCCAATCACACCCAGCGGCACACGCATTTTACCAACCTGGATACCACTGGGACGAAAACTCATATCACTGATGGCACCAACCGGATCCTGCAGGGCAACAACCTGGCGCAGGCCTTCTATCATGCCGTCTATGCGTGCCGGCGTCAGCGCCAGACGATCCAGCATGGCCGCATCAAGCCCTTTCTCACGACCCTGCTGCAAATCCTGTTCATTCGCCAGGTGCAGCGTCTCACGGCTGGCATCAATCGCATCAGCCATCGCCAACAAGGCGGTGTTTTTGGCAGCAGTCGAGGCGGCTGCCATTTGGCGCGATGCCTGACGGGCCTGCTGGCCAAGCCGAAGCATGTAGGCTTCAACATCCAACGTGGCATCGGCAACCACTGTGTTTTCTGATACAGCTTGCATTGTCATCCTATTAGTTTCAGAACCACTAATTTCGTAACCGCTAACTTCGCAACAGCAAAATTCTTGACGGCATTTTTCGCGAAAAGGCGGCTATTATAGCGGCCCAGGTGCGGTTACACCAAACAATCAGCCACCAAACCACCTCTGCGCAGACTTAAATCGCGTTCTGCAGCGCCATTTCCGCCGGATAGGGATGCATGTACCAGGAGTTGGCAATGTATTCATCAGGAAACTTGCGGAAGTAATGGTTCAACAAGGTAATCGGGACGATCAAAGGCACCGTACCATCCTGATACCGGGCAATCAGCTCTGTTAATTCCGCCTTGTCTTCCGGGGTCAGGTCGTTCTTCAGGTAACCCTGGACGTGTTGCAACACATTAACATGATCACCACGGCTGGCTGGCTTCTTCAGCGCTTTCATCAGGTCATAAACATAGTCTGCCGCAAATTCGGCCACTTCGGCCTTGTTGACCTTGGCCAGCTTCGGCCCCAGATCACGATAGGTTTTCTGGCAATGACTCAGCAGAATCAGCTTGTGACGGGCATGAAAATCGAGCAGCTTTTTCAAGGTCAGACCCGATGCCACCATATGCTTCCAGCGATCATAAACATAAACGCGCTGAATAAAATTCTCACGCAGCACGGAATCTCCCAGGCGCCCCTCTTCTTCCAGCGGCAACTCAGGAAACAGTTCCATAACGCGGGCGGCAAAGGCACCAACCCCGCTGCGCTCCGGCATACCGCCACTGTAGACTTTTACCCGCTCCATACCGCAACTGGGGGAATCCTTTTTAAGAATATAGCCACTCATGTCTTTCAGCCATTGTGCCTGTGCGTCCGCCGTTTCAGCCAGAGCTGGCGCATAATCGTGATCGGACTCGTCCTGGGGATCAACGACAGACAGTGCCTCACCTTCGCGCACAATCCGGATCGGGCGACGGGGAATGCCCAGACCGATATCCACTTCCGGACAAAAGCGGCGAAACTCAAAATATTGCCCCAGTGTTTGCTGAATATAGGAGTGACGTTTATGCCCCCCGTTGTAACGCACTTCATCACCTAACAGGCAGGCACTGATGCCCACCGGAATTTTGTTTTTTACAGCCTCAGACATAGATTCATTCTCTGTTTGTACTGCCAACCTGGGACGTCACTTTGTTATCTCTGTAACCGCTGTGGTCACCAAGCTGGCAGGTAATTTCCGGTTGCTGATCATGGTCAATTTTTCGGAACGGGAAAGTTGTTTTACCCGGTACTCCATCTTTAAGGCATTCCCTCTGTTACCAGCTTCGATACTGAAAACCAGTCGCAACGGCCCTCTGCCACGCAGGTAACGGGCTGTTTTGGCACCTTGTTGCTGGTGTTCACTAAACCGGCGCTGTACATCGGTACTCACGCCGGTATACAAACTACCGTCACCGCACTGGATCACGTAGAGCCACCAGAGCGCGGCGGTCTCACTTCCCTTTTCATCCATCGGCCTGGATTACCTTCCACTCTTTGTTGGCTTCATCGTGAGCTATACGTTTGTCTGCGACCAACTTGATCAGGTGCGCCAGCATGGTTTTGGCTGCCCAGGGCCAAAGACCCGGAGACACATCCTGATAAACCTGGCGAACCAGCGCTTCCACTGTCATAGCCTCACCGGATGTTTGCAGCGCGTTGAAAATTTTTTCTTCGCGTGCCAGACGATGCGCAATGACCCCCTGAATATTACCATCGGCGTCATCAATAATCTGACCGTGACCTGGCGCCAGCCGGTCACAGCGCATCCTCTGAATACGGCGCAGAGAGTCCATGTAAGCAGCCATGTCCCCGTCAGGCGGTAATATGACCGGTGTCGTCCCCTGCAATATGTGATCGCCGGTAAACAGCAGACCCTCATCGGGCAGGAACCAGCAAATGTGGTTACCAACATGACCCGGTGTATAAATAGCCTGAATCTCGACATCAGCGATTTTCAGTACCTGCTGATCTTGCGGCTCAAGATCCGGCACAAACGTCTCATCCTGGTGCTGACTGTTGAGCGACGGCAACAAACCTACCAGGGACGCAGCTGTGGCATGGCGAATAGCCAGTGCGCCCGGGGAATGATCACCATGCGTATGGGTCACCAGCACACTGTCCAGTACATCATCTCCCAGCATGGACAGAATTCGCTGCCGGTGCGCTGGCACATCAGGGCCAGGATCCAGCAATATCCGTCTTGTGCTGCCAATCAGGTAAGTATTGGTTCCCGGCCCGGTCATCATGCCGGGGTTTGGACACAATATCCTGATAACAGGAATGCGCCGGGTTGGCACCCGAAAGACCTGCAGCATTTGCGTTTCCATATCAGTCATGCTGTCTCACTGTGGGTTTTGACTAAAACCGGTATTCGCCTCAAATTATCGCTCATGTTAGCCCTGAATATCAGTCATATCGACTTTCTGGCTGGTTTTTCAGTCCATTTCGCGTTATAACAGTCCACCTTTTTTGGCGACGGCCAAACAATCGATTTTGCTGCGGAAATCATCCGTCTGTCGGTTACTTCCGGTTATTTCGCTTAAACACCCAGCCTGACATAACAATGAAAAATACTGGCTAACGATCAGGGAACCCATCATGACAAAGATCAGAACCTACAACCAGATTTCATCCAAAGGCCTGGACCGCTTTGATCGCGCCCAGTACCAGGTCGGTGCCGACCAACAGGATGCCGATGCCATCGTGCTGCGCAGCCACAAGCTGGCCCCGGATGAGATTGAAAGCTCAGTGCGTGCCATCGCACGAGCCGGCGCGGGCACCAATAACGTGCCAGTGACTCATTGCACAGAGCGAGGCGTGGTTGTTTTCAACACCCCAGGCGCCAACGCCAATGCCGTAAAAGAACTGGTCCTGACCGGTATGCTGTTGTCCACTCGCGGCGTGATTCCAGGCATGGCGCATATCGCCAAACAGGCTGGCGGCAGTGACAATGCGGCGCTGTCGAAACAGATGGAAGCGGACAAAAAACAGTTTGCCGGCAATGAACTGGCTGGCAAAACACTGGGTATCATTGGCCTGGGCGCTATCGGCTCCATGGTTGCCGGTATGGCTATCGACCTGGGCATGACCGTACTGGGCTATGACCCGGCCCTGTCAGTTGACGCGGCCTGGAGACTGCCTAACCAGGTGCAGAAAATTGAAAACGTAACAGCATTGCTGGCTAACTCTGACTTTGTCACCCTGCACCTGCCCGTGCTGGACAGCACACGTAACCTGATCAATGATGAAATGGTTTCTGCCATGAAACCCGGCCTTTGCCTGCTGAATTTTGCCCGTGACGAAATCGTCGACCATGACGCCGTGATCAAGGGTCTGGATAACGGCCAGATCGGCCGTTACGTCAGCGACTTCCCTCGCTATGAGTTGATTGGCCGCGACGATGTCATCCTGACACCGCATATCGGCGCCTCAACCGCTGAAGCGGAAGAAAATTGCGCGGTCATGGCCGCAGAACAGCTGAAGGATTTCCTGGTCAATGGTAATATTCGCAACTCGGTGAACTTCCCGGCACTGTCTCTGGATCGTGTGCCTGGCGCAGAAACCGACACCCGCCTGGCAATAAGCAACAAGAACGTACCAGGCATGCTCGGCAAGATCCTTTCTGTACTGGCCGAGCAGGACATTAACGTGATCGACATGATCAACAAAAGCCGTGACGAAATTGCCTATACGTTGATTGACCTGGACAAGGCGCCAAGCAGTGCGGCTGCCGATGCCATCCGGGGCATCGAAGACGTTATCAACGTTACTGTACTTTAAGAAACCTCCGTTTAATTTTAGACCTCTGTTAACTTGGGAAGAGTAAAGATGAATCGCGTATACAATTTCGGTGCAGGTCCAGCCATGTTGCCGACCTCTGTCATGGAGCAGGCACAGAAGGATTTTCTGGACTGGAACGGCATGGGCTGCTCCGTGATCGAAATCAGCCACCGCAGCAAAGAGTTTGATGCCCTGGTCACCGAGACAGACGAACTGCTGCGCGAAGTGGCTGGTCTGCCAGATGATTTCGAAATCCTGTACATCCACGGCGGCGCACAACTGCAGTTTGCTGCTGTCCCGCTGAACCTGCTGGGTCTGAATCCGGCGCACAAGGCCGCTTACCTGGAAACCGGCAACTTTGCCGGTCTGGCCCGTAAAGAAGCCCAGCGTTTCGGCAATGTGACAGTGGCTGCGACCAGTGAAGACACTAACTTCAACCGCATTCCGGATTTTGATCCCAGCACGCTGGATGCAGATACCTCTTATGTCCACCTGACCAGCAACAACACCATCTTCGGTACGCGCTGGAACGAATTCCCCGACACGGGTGATATTCCGCTGGTGGCTGACATGACATCGGAACTGCTGTCCCGTCGTCTGAATTTTGACCAGTTTGGCGTTATCTTTGCCGGTCTGCAGAAGAACCTCGGTCCTTCCGGCATGGCCGTGGTACTGGTGCGCAAAAACCTGATCGGCAAGGCACTGGAGCAAACGCCCAGCCTGCTGAACTACAAGACCTATGCCGATGCACACTCCATGCCCAACACCATCAACACCTTCGCAGTGTACATGATGAACCTGATGCTGAAATGGCTGAAGGACCAGGGCGGTGTGGATGCCATTGAGAAGGTCAATGCGCAGAAGGCTGAGTTGCTGTACAACCTGATCGACAGCAACGACTTCTTCATCGGTACGGCTGACAAGGCACACCGCTCACACATGAACGTGACCTTCAACCTGGCTAACAGCGACCTGGACAAGCAGTTCGTGGCGGAAGCCGAAGCCGCTGGCCTGTACGCACTGAAAGGTCACCGCAAGGTTGGCGGTATCCGTGCCTCAATCTACAACGCCATGCCCCTGGCCGGCTGTGAAGCCCTGGCTGAGTTCATGAAGCAGTTTGCTGCCAAGCACGGATGAGCCGATACCGGCCACCGGCACCACCCAAGTCCAACTACCTGACCGCAGAGGGCGAAGCCCGACTGCGGCAGGAACTGGATTACCTCTGGCGCGATGAGCGCCCTCGCGTCACCCGCCAGGTCAGCGACGCCGCTGCCCTGGGTGACCGCTCCGAAAACGCCGAATACATCTACGGCAAGAAACGTCTCCGTGAAATCGACCGCCGCGTGCGCTACCTCAGCAAACGCCTGGAATCGGCCGTGGTTGTCAAAGACCCGCCCAGTGATCCTAGTAAGATTTACTTTGGCGCCTGGGTGACACTGGAAGATGAAGACGGCGAAGCACACACGTTTCGTATTGTCGGCCCAGACGAGATTGGTGAAAGCGAAGGCCTGATCAGCATGGATGCCCCGCTGGGCAAAAGTCTGTTCGGCAAGCAGGTCGACGATGAAATCCGGGTTCGCGCGCCTTCCGGTGTCACGCTATACTGGGTCACCGACATTCGCTACACAGACAGCTAATGGACCATATCAGCTTCCTGCTATTGCCGCAGGCGCTGGCGTCGAGTATCACCATATCCATGGAAATGCTCAATGCCGCCGACACCATTCACAGCCTCAAACAGCGCCAGCGCCCTGGACAGCTCACGCTGGTCACCGTTGCGGAAAGCCGCCGCCCCATGCAGGTCAATGCCGGTCTGACACTGCAACCTGCGGCAGCCCTGGCTGATGTCGATGATACCCACCTGATATTCATCCCGGCACTGTGGGGGAACCCTTCTGCTATCGTGCGCCGTCACCCGGAGATCGTCGCCTGGATACAGAAACAGTATGAGAACGGTGCCACTTTCTGCAGCGTCGGTACCGGCAGTTACTTTCTGGCGGAAGCCGGACTGCTGGATGAACGAGTCGCCACCACACACTGGCGATACTTCAAGGATTTTTCCCAGCGCTTCCCGCAGATACAGCTACAGCGCAAGCGCTTCATTACCCGCCAGGACAGACTCTATTGTACTGGCAGCGTCAATGCGGTGCGTGACGTCATGCTGCATTTTGTCGAACGCATTTTTGACAGTGCCGTTGCTGATGAAGTGTCACGTCACTTCACTCACGAACTCAAGCGCTCTTATGAGTCCCTGCTATTGCAGGCGGACCCCTTCAACAGCCACCACGACGAGTTGATCATCAAAGTCCAGGAGTGGTTGCACCGGCATTACGCCGACCATGTGGTCTTTACCGACGTCGCTGCCGAATTCGATCTCAACCCCCGCACGTTTTATCGCCGCTTTCGCCAGGCGACTAACCAGAGCCCCAAAGCCTACCTGCAGGAAATTCGCATCAGCCAGGCGCGGGAGCTGCTCAAACACAGCAATCTGGCTGTCTCAGAAATCGGCTTTGCCGTGGGCTACCAGGACAGCAGCTACTTTACGGAGCTGTATCGCAAGCGCCACGGGGTGACGCCGAATGCCTATCGGCGGCTGGTTAGGACGAAGTTGTTTAATGTGGAAGAGTCAGATTAACGCGGCGTTTGATACTTCTCCTTCCACTCACTATAAGGCATCCCGTAAACATATTCCCGCGCCTGATCGTAGTCGACATCCATGCCCTCTTCCTGGGCAGCTGCAGCGTACCACTTTGACAGGCAGTTACGGCAGAAACCGGTCAGGTTCATCATATCGATATTCTGCACCTCCTTGTTGTCGTCCAGGTGTTTCAGCAGACGGCGAAAGGCGGCGGCTTCGGCGGCTTCGGCGGCTTCGGCGGCTTGTTGGGCGTTATCACTCATGGGTATCTCCCTCTTAAAAAAACAGATTCATGAAATAAACAGATTCATTGCATGGAAAGTGGCGACAATAAAAGCTATCTGCTCCAGCCTAGCTGGCCTTTCACTTTCCTCCGGCCATTAAAAAACCGGGTGATGAGGCGATTATAAAGGAATCGTCGCTCTTTCACCCGGCTCTGTTGTTCAGTGTCAGCATTTACACTGGATAAATGTGCGTTACCTCACTGAGTGTTTCCTGCTGCATGAATATACTGTCGGCAGGAAAAACGCTTTCATGCGGCCTCAGCCGTAAGCGCTCTGATATTCTGGTTCGTCGTCAAGATCGTCGTCGACAACCATTTCTTCCGCCACAGCATCAGGGTTCTTGTGCACGGCGGCTTTGCGGTGTTTTTTATCCACGGATTTCAATTGTCGCTCTGCCGCATTAAAGGCATCACGAATGGCCACATACAGATCTTCGTGGGCATGGTTATCATGCTGTTCCTGGGTCACCATCACAGGCTTGTTGGGAGTTTGCAACTCCAGCGCTACAGAATACACTTTGCCTTTATGGTGGTTATTGTGCGGACAGTCCAGGACTACTCGGCCACCGATAATATCGCTACAGTATCGACGCAGTTTATCGACTCTTTTTTGCACCGCTTCGGTGATGGAGTCGGATTGTTCGATATTGTGATAAACAATTTGAAATTCATTGGACATAATTGTGTGTCTCCTGATCGTTTCTGTGACAAGTCAAAACAACACTTCTTTTTGTCGGTAATGTCCTCCTCTACATATTTCCCTATTAATATTTACGTATTTATATTTGCGCATTCCTGTTTACATATTTATGGTTGCGCAGACCTATATTTTTCAGGTCTTACTTCGGCTTTCTTCCCTCTCTCATTTTCGACTTCAGCGCTCGACGGCTGAGAGGATCACCTGGCGCTTTCTTGATTCACTCACTTCACATTAATAGCTGTCAGCCAGATGTGCAACAGCTAACGCATAGTTATTGGCACAGTTGTAGGACAAAATGGCGCGAAAGTTATCATAGGTCAAAAAAGTCGGACCGGTGTCATCATCCGGACGGACAATAGAGCCCCGGATATCGGATTGAGGCAGGTTACCGCCATCCACCCGGCGGAAGCCATCGGCCTGCCAGTCAGTCACTGGCTGCTGGATACTGTGAACCCGCAAACGGCTGCAGCCGTAGGACACATCAGCAGGTTGATGCCACTGTGCCTGACGTGTTTCATAGTCACCAGGCAAGCGGACTTCGCGCCCCCAGCGAATACCGGGCTGCCAGCCAGCCTCGCGCAGATAGTTGGCGATCGAGGCAAACACATCGGCTTCGGTGGTCCAGATATCCCGGCGACCATCGTCATTAAAATCAACAGCATACTGACGGAAACTGCTGGGCATAAACTGGCTCTGCCCCATGGCTCCAGCCCAGGACCCTTTCATGTCTGCATGCGAGATATGGCCTTCCTGCAGGATACGCAGAGCCTGCATTAGTTCGTTGCGGAAAAAATCGGCGCGACGCGGATCATAAGCCAGCGTGACCAGGGCCTGAATCACATCTTCACCGCCGGTGAAGTTACCGTAGTTGGTTTCTATGCCCCAGATGGCGACGATGATACGGGCAGGAACACCGTACTCAGCAGCAACCTGCTCCAGGATTTCGCGGTGTTGCGCCAGGCGTTCACGACCGGTCTGAATGCGCCAGTCGGTGACCCGGCGATCAAGATACATCTGATAAGTTTCGACAAACTCAGCCTGGTTGCGATCATTATCGACCACGCGTTGAATGGGGGTAACGTTCACCAGGGTCTGGTTGATGATGGCGTCACTGATACCTGCTGCGCGTGCCTCGTCGATAAACGACTGCAACCACCGCTGGAACTCAGGATCAGCTTGCTCACTCGAAGAATTTTGTGAGTTGGTATCGCCGGCAGTTTGATCTTCCTGGGCGTGTACCTGACCAATCGGCCATAAAAGGATGAAACAAATGGACCAAAAGGCAGTCCCAATTCTTATCATGCAATCTAACTCCTTCACTGACTTTCAGCCTACTCTTTTCTCTGGCATTTGATCAAGCGTTATTGGTGAAAACTGTTCTTGGCGAAAACAGCTATTGATTGAAACACCAGTGCCAGGGCTCGTAGCTGATGATTCCTGATCTCTCTTTTGGATAGGACAACGAAAACTGGAATTGTGCTGCATTTTTTTGCAACCAGGCAAAAGCACCGGTCTCCTCAAACTGGATTTGCAGCGGTGGTGTGTCCACCGTGGTAATGTCGAGTGCACGACCACTGTGGTGCTCGCTGTAGCCCGGAGCAGCATTGACAGTTAACAGTTCTGACAGGGCTCGCCCATCGCGAATTTTGCGACGCAGCAAATCAGCCTGATAGTAGTGGCTGCGAAAACCCGACACCGGCAACAGATCCACGCCATCCCCAGCGGCGGCTGAACGCATTTCCTCCCAGGCTTCCCGGGCTGTCGGTTCAAGACGCAGCAAACGACCGAAACAGTCCTCACCAACAATAGCCAGGGACTCGGGTTCAGCAAAGAAGATCAATCCGGTGATTTCAGCATAATCCGGCGGAATACCCAGACATTCATGCATTTCCGGCAGGGACAGGCCCTCGTACAAGCGAGCCAGGCTCTGCTCATCCGGCGTCTCCAAACGCTGCAATGTCTCATTTACCATGTTAAATTTCCCATTAACCATAATATCAAAATATGACAATCCTTTATATTGAGTGTCGCATTTTGCCAATTGTCCGTCAGCCCAGGATCGACCAGACAGGATAGACTAGGAGAGAGATATGACCGCATTACCCGTCATTGTAGGATTTGGTGGCATCAACCCGGCTGGCCGCAGCTCCGCCCACCATGGCTACCGTCGACTGGTATTGGACAATCTCTCGACCGCAGATGCTCGCGACACCAAAGCCAGCCTGGCCAGCCTGATGGGGCTGTTGCACTGGCACAATGGCCAGTGGCTGAATACGCAAAAACAGCCGGTCGAGCTGGACAGCTATCTGACTGAGCTTGAGCCCATTCTGAAAGCTGGCACCCTGATTCGCAAGCTGGAAAATGACCGCTTCGACCCGAACCATATCCCTTTTCACAAAAAGGCCCGACTCACTGGCACCGATGGCGAATCCATCCGTTTCCGTATTCGTCGCAATCAGTTACCCGATCAAATACCCATGGGCTGGTTGATCAGCGATGCCGATGACGGGCAAGTCGATGTGGAAGTTCACAATGGCCTGGATGTACTGACCGAAAGCGTGCGCCCCAGCCCGGTCAATGCCGCCGGTCAGCTACCCAGCGGATTTGACCCCAAAACCCTGTACCAGTCACGCAACCACCCGCGTGGCTTGCAGATGACAGTGTTCGGCGCCAGCGATGCCATTCAGTCGCTGGGCTTTGACTGGGATCAGGTACTGAATCACGTGTCAGTCGAACAGATCAGCGTTTACGCCGGCAGCAGCATGAGTCAGCTGGACTACGAAGGTAATGGCGGCCTGATGCAGGCGCGCCTGCTGGGCAACCGCGTTTCGTCCAAGCAGCTGGCGTTAGGTTTTGCCGAAATGCCGGCGGATTTCATCAATGCCTATGTGCTGGGCAACCTGGGCACCACAGGTACCAACGCAGCCGCTTGTGCCACCTTCCTTTATAACCTGCGGCAGGCAATCCGCGACATTCGCAGTGGTACTCACCGCATTGCGGTAGTTGGTACCGCAGAAGCGCCGATCCTGCCAGAAGTGATTGATGGCTACACCACCATGGGCGCCCTGGTAAATGACAAAGCGCTACAGGCACTGGATGAGCACCTGGGGCTGACAGCACCGGATTTCCGCAGAGCCTGCCGTCCCTTTGGTCTCAACGCCGGCTTCACGCTGGGTGAGTCTGCGCAGTTTATTGTGCTTTGCGACGACAAATTGGCACTGGAGCTTGGCGCCAACATTCATGGCTCTGTGAACGATGTCTTTGTCAACGCTGATGGCTTCAAAAAATCCATCTCCAGCCCTGGTGTGGGCAACTACCTGACCATGGCCCAGGCTGCTGCAGCAACCGCAAACGTAATCGGCGAGAAAGGCCTGCGCGAGCGCAGTTACGTTCAGGCCCATGGCACCGGAACACCGCAAAACCGGATTACCGAATCGCATATTTTCAGCACCATGGCTAAAAACTGGGGTATCGAAAAGTGGCCGGTGACGGCACTGAAAACCTATATCGGCCACTCGCTGGCTTCTGCCTCAGCTGATCAACTGGTTTCCAGCCTGGGTCTGTGGCAGTACGGCTGGATGCCTGGCATCACCACCGTCGACCAGCTCGCCGAGGACGTGCACACTGAAGGACTGGACTTTCTGCTGCAAAACCGTGAAGTCGGCGCCCAGGCCATGGACGCAGTGATACTCAATGCCAAAGGCTTTGGTGGCAATAACGCCAGTGCCTCAGTGCTGGCCCCGCACGTGACCCAGCGCATGCTGGAGAAACGTCATGGCAAAGCGGCCATCAGCGAGTGGCAAAAGAAAAATGAAGCGGTCGCTCAGGCAAGCCGCGATTACGATAGCGCCAAAACACGTGGCGAGACATCACTGATTTATCGCTTCGGTGACCAGGTAATCGATGGCATGGAAGACGGTGCGGTGGCCATGACACCTGATTCGATCAGCATCAAAGGTTTTGCACGCAAGGTGACTTTACCGAAAGACTCTGCCTACGCCGACATGCTGGAAACAGATAACTAACGGCGCTCAGCATCTGGCCGCCCCTCCCTGCCATCACGTAGGCGGCGTAAGGGTGGCCTGCGCTCTGTCATAAACTGCATAACACGGCGCCGCTGTTCCGCTGGCATTTGTACCAGCACATCAGCCAGTTGCTCGTGCATCACCTGCTGATAGTTTTCATTTGCCTGACGCAGGTCGGCCAGCGCAGCAACAGTGGCCGCCTTATCCATCGTTTCCGCCATCAGCTCTCTGCTGACATTACGCTGCTCGCGGATCAGTTGCAGGCGTGCTGGGCGCAGCGCCTGATTCATAGTCTGCAGTTCTGGTAACAATGCCTGGCGCTGACCTGAAGCCAGGTCACCAGTGAGCCACTGCAGATTAACTGATTCTGAAGCCGGCGGGCGCTCAGGTCCTGGGCGAAAGATTCGACTCGATAACATACCCATCAAAAACAGATTAACGGCCAGTGATATCAACAAAATGCCAATTACGCGTTTATCAGTCAGCTTGATCACGGCGCTGCCTCCATCTCGTTCAACTCGCCCGCAGCGATGTCACTCGAAACATCGCCAAATGCCAGGTAATACCATTCGGTTTCTGCCGTCATGGTCATTTCCTCGGTACCCGATGGCAGCACTTGCCCTATTGAAACACCCAAAGCCATAGGCAGAAGTGCCAGAAATGCCAAGCGACTCAGGCGCCAGTTGGCTGACAGCTGCTCAGGCCATAATGTCGCCAAAAGCTGCGTAACCAGCGTACTGACTGACTGGCGAGGGTATGTATCAGGAATGGCGTTCAGTCGTTGCTGCAACCCTGGGAATGACGGTTCGTCGGCAGCATGCTGCTTCAGCATCTCCGTCACCTCTGCTGTGTTATGCAAATCATCACCCTGGTGATCCATTGCCTTCCCCTTTCATTGAACGCTTTATTGACTGCCTGGCCCGAACAAGTAACGATTCCAGAGCCCGGACAGAAACACCAACGACTTCAGCTGCTTCACGGTTGCTCAGTGACTGATAGTGTACCAGCACCAGAGCACTGCGTTGCCGCTCAGGCAACAGCATCAAGGCCTCGTGCAGTAGCTGCTTGACCCGCTCGTCTTCAACAGGATCGCCAGACTCTGATGAATCAGCTCGGACTGAATCCTCACCTGGTAACAACGAAGGTGCTGAAGGCCCTGTTCGACGTAAATAGTCCATGCAGAGATTATGAGCAATCCGGTGTAACCAGGTGGTCAGGGATGCTTTTTCGGGCCGCCAGTCACTGGCCCTGGTCCATAAGCGAATAAATGTTTCCTGAGCGATATCTTCAGCCAGCGACTCATCACCCAGAAGCCGCCAGGCATACACAGCAATAGCGCGCCCATGGCGCGCTACGGCCTGTTGATAGGCTTGCTGATCGCCCCCGGCGATAGCGGATGCCAGCGCCTGATCGCTCAGCATAGGTCTCCTGTTGATTCCAGCGGTATCGATAGCAAGCCTGGTTGATTACTGCCCCTGACTGCGGCGCTCCATGATGCGTTCACGTTGATCATCGGACAGTCGTCGACCACGACCCTCGCGGTCCCGACGAGGCGGACGCAACTCATCTTCACTCAACAACTGATCACCGTCCTGGTCCAGGCGCAAAAATAATTGCTCCTGCATCTCTTCAGCGGTCACATTACCATCGCCATTAGTGTCCATACGATCGAGCCGGGGCGTTGGCAATGTCATGAACTCATCAAAGTCCAGACTGCCATCACCATTAGCGTCCAGTTCAGAAAAGTCGATTCGTTCAGGACGCGGCCCGTGCCGCCCTTCACCGCCTTCCTCTCCATCAGCCGCAACGGCCAGCGCAGGCACCATGGCTGCTATCACTGCAGTAGCGATGAAGAGTCGCTTCAGGGAAATAAGGTCTGTCATAGTAAGTCTCCTTGTTTTGACCTGCCCAGGCAGGTTTCAAAGACTTATACGCAGACCTCTTACAATTCCCGTCGGTCGGATTGATTTTATTTCAACCCGACCATTCCGGGACTTACTGATTAAGATCTTACTTCACTTCCACAGGCCGGGCTTCCATGATTTTGGCGTGCCATTCTGCAGGACCGGTCTGGTGAACCGAGCTGCCTTCGACATCGACTGCCACTGTCACCGGCATGTCTTCGACTTCAAACTCATGAATGGCTTCCATGCCCAGCTCTTCAAAAGCAACGATCTTCGCCTCGCGAATCGCTTTGGACACCAGGTACGCCGCACCGCCAACCGCCATCAGATAAACCGCGCGGTGCTTCTTGATGGCATCGATTGCCACCTGACCACGCTCGGCCTTACCAATCATGCCCAGCAGACCGGTTTTTTCCAGCACGGTGTCCGTAAATTTGTCCATGCGCGTTGCCGTGGTCGGACCGGCTGGCCCAATCACTTCATCACGTACCGCATCAACGGGGCCCACGTAATAGATGAACTTGCCTTTCAGGTCGACACCTTCCGGTAACGACTCTCCACGGCTGAACATGTCGACCAGACGTTTGTGAGCGGCATCGCGGCCGGTCAGCATTTTGCCGGACAGCAGCAGAGTCTCACCCGGCTTCCAGCTTTCGATATCTTCCTGCGTGACCGTATCAAGGTTTACGCGTCGCGCCGTGGGACCGGCATCCCAGGTAATCTCTGGCCACTCTTCCAGTTTTGGTGGCTGCAAATCAGCAGGACCACTACCATCGAGTACAAAATGTGCATGACGAGTGGCGGCACAGTTCGGGATCATGGCAACTGGCAGGGAAGCTGCATGTGTGGGATAGTCTTTGATTTTGACATCCAGCACCGTCGTCAGACCGCCCAGACCTTGTGCGCCAATGCCCAGTTCGTTAACGCGATCCATGATTTCCAGGCGCAGCTCTTCAATGCGGTTTTGCGGACCACGCGCACGAAGCTCATGAATATCGACTGGATCCATCAGCGACTCCTTGGCCAGCAGGGCAGCTTTTTCTGCTGTGCCACCAATACCTATGCCCAGCATGCCGGGCGGACACCAGCCTGCACCCATGGTCGGCACGGTTTTCAGCACCCAGTCGACAATGCTGTCACTGGGGTTGAGCATAACCATTTTAGACTTGTTCTCGGAGCCACCGCCCTTCGCCGCCACCGTAATGTCCAGCTTGTCACCGGCCACCACTTCCATATGAATAACAGCCGGCGTGTTGTCTTTGGTATTTTTGCGCGCACCGGCCGGATCCTCGAGGATCGACGCCCGAAGCACATTATCCGGGTGGGTGTAGGCACGACGCACGCCTTCGTTAATCATGTCTCTGAGGCTCATGCTGGCATCGGCCCACTGCACATCCATGCCGATTTTGACAAACACCGTCACAATACCCGTATCCTGACAAATCGGGCGTTTGCCCTCTGCGCACATGCGGGAATTGATCAGAATCTGCGCCATGGCGTCCTTGGCAGCCTGGGATTCCTCTCGCTCGTAGGCTTCATTCACGGCCTGAATAAAATCCAGGGGGTGATAGTAGGAGATATACTGCAGCGCATCGGCTACGCTCTGAATTACATCGTCTTGCTTAATGACTGTCATGAATGTGGTCCCGACTTTCCTAACCTGCTGATTTTTAGCAGGACTGGGTGAGTGGTTGGAGAAAAACGGCAGGCAGTTTACCATAAACGGGACAAGAGACGCCGCAGGGCGTATACTGATCCTGCGAAGGCTAATGCTGAGACCCACGATTTCACTGCCCTAATCGGCACAAATTGTGACATTTTATATTTGGGACTTGATCCTGAATGCAATCAGGCTTAGCGTTAGCATCTGGGGAAAATAACATTCAGCTAGACCAGCTATAGTCTCCGTCAATCACGAAAACAAATGGAGAATCCATCCGTGAATGCCAAACTCACACGCAGACGATTTATTAAAGGCGTCATATTTGTTGGCGCAGCTGCTTCCAGTGGCGCCGGATTCTATCTCGCCAGTGCGGCCAACCGGCCAGCAGGTGGGGTAGAACGCCTTATCACTCTAAACATTAACGGTCGCTCGCGACGCGTTGATGTTATGCCACAAGAAACGCTGGCACACACCCTGCGCTACAAACTGGGTCTTACCGGCACCAAACTGGGCTGCAACCGCGGCGAGTGTGGTGCTTGTACCGTGCTTATCGATGATGTTACCAACTACGCATGCTCGACACTGACGCACATGGTCAAAAGTCGCCAAGTAACGACTGTGGAAGGACTGCGTGCGGCAGATGGAACGCTGCACCCTGTACAGCAGGCGTTTATCGAAGAGTTGAGCCCGCAGTGTGGTTTCTGTACCCCCGGCCAGATTATGGCGACCGTGTCCTTGCTGAAGAGCAACCCACGGCCGAGCCGCGACGAAGCGCGTAAAGCGTTGTCCGGTAACCTGTGCCGATGTGGAGCTTATGATCACTATCTGAATGGCGTGATGCGCGCCTCGGGGCAATTGTCATGACGTATAAATTACTTGGTAAAAACTTTACGCCGCCCGATATCGAAGCAAAGGTAACGGGTGCGGCTCGCTACGCTGAAGATTTCCGTAAAGAAGGCATGGTATTCGCACGGCTGTTGACCAGCCCGCTGCCCGCCGGCCGAATCATCAGCATCGACACATCTGAAGCGGAAGCAATGGAAGGTGTTGTTGGCATTCTGTCAACAGAAGACCTGCCACAGGCGGCGCCTCCGGCCAACCCGCCACTCGCTTCTGAGCACATCACCTATATTGGTCAGCCCATTCTGGCAGTGGCTGCCATCACTGAAGAAATCGCGGAAGCGGCCATTGAAAGAATCCGAATTGAGTTCGAGCGTCGTCCTTTCGTGACGGATCCCCTGGATACCCTGGTTGAAGGTGGCGCGAACCCATACCCGAACGGTAACACACTGATCCGTAACGCCGGTGCCGCCGCTGCAGGTACCACTGCATCGGGCACCGACGTTGGTGAGATCAAATGGTCACGCGACGCGATCAACGCTTTTCGTGCCGGTCGTGAGCCAGCAGGCGCCAACTACGGCGAAGAGTGGGAAATCGGTAGCGTTGCTGATGGCTTCGCCAACTGCTCCACTATCGTTGAAGAGCCATTCGTGACCATCGGCCAGCCTCACCACGCGCTTGAGCCGCGTACCGGTATGGCTTACTGGGAAAACGGCCGCTGCTACTTCCATGGCTCACTGCAAAGTCACACCATTGCAGTAGCACCTCTGGCAGGCATGCTGGGCATTGATCCTGCCAACCTGGTATTCATCAACGAATACACGGGTGGTGGTTTTGGCGGCAAGATCTTCCCTTACCCCATCATGGCGGTAACCGGTCATCTGGCGCGCAAGATCAACCGCCCGGTGCAGCTGCGTATCACCCGTGAAGAAGAGTTCTATATTGGTTCTGCGCGCTCAGGCATGCAGGGCTGGATGAAACTGGGTCTGAAAGACGATGGTACAGTTGGTGCTGTCGACATGATCGTTGTCGGTGACGCCGGTTCCGGTGGTGGTGCCAGCGGTGGTTCAGCTGCCGAACACGTATCACTGATGCTGCAACCCGAAACCATGCGCTTCCGTGGCGTCACCCTGTACACCAACACCACACCGCGTGGTGCACAGCGTGGCCCAGGTCAGAACGAAATGGCTGCCGTACTGGCCCCCATCTTCGACAAGGCAATTCGTCAGGCCGGTCTCGACCGCATGGAGGTGCGTCACATGAACGCGCCCATTAGTTCCGATACGGTTGGCCCACATCACACGGAACTGACCAGCGCATTCATGCCAAAAGCGATTGAAATGGGTGCCGAACTGTTCAACTGGAACGAGAAAAAAGCCCGTTCCGGCCAACGCAACGGCAACAAGGTAACCGGTATCGGTATCGGCATGGGATTCCACCCGGCAGGCGCCAGTGGCTACGACGGTCTGTGCCGCATTGGTACAGATGGCAAGCTCTACATGCATACTGGTGTTGGCAACCTTGGCACCTACTCTTACGCCTCTGTCACACGTGTTGCGGCTGAGACGCTGAAAGTTGACTGGGAAAACTGTGAAATCGTTCGTGGTAACACGGATCGTCACCTGCCTTACAGCACGTATCAGGCCGGTAGCAACACGATGTTCACAGAAGCCCGAACCAACCATCTGGCGGCACTGGATGCCATCCGTAAGCTGAAAGAAATTGCAGCCGCGGAGCTCGGTGGCGTGGCCGATGACTACGACATCGATGGTGCCCGTGTGTTTGCAACAGCAGACAACAGCCGTGGCATGACCTATGGCGAAGCAGCACAGGCAGCTATCAACATGGGCGGGGAGTACAGCGGTGAGACCTACCCTGACAACCTGAACGATGTCACCAAACGTGCCGTTGAAGGTCTGGCTGGTACTGGCTTGATTGGCGTCGTCAAAGACTCTCGTCATGAAGGTATGCCACCATCAATGGCTATCGGCTTTATGGAAATCGAACTGGATACCCAGACGGGCAAATACGAAATCGTTGATTACAGCTGCGTTGCAGACTGTGGCACGATCGTACACCCGATGGGCTTCCGTCAGAGCATGAACGGTGGTGGCGTCTGGGGTGTCGGCATGTCCGGCTACGAGCGTCACGTTTACGACCGTCAGAATGGTCTGCCTGCCAACGTAGGCCTGTACCAGGCACGTATCCCGTCCTATCTGGACGTGCCACTGACCAACAACGTTGGTGCGGTGAACGAGCCTGATCCACAGAGCCCTGTTGGTACACGTGGTGTCGGCGAGCCGGCCCAGGGTTGTGCCGCGGCAGCATTGACCAGTGCGATTGCTGATGCACTGGATGGTCACCTGTTCAACCGGGCTCCGGTAACGCCTGACATGATTCTTAACCATGTCGCGCAGAACGGGTTTAATACCGGCGATCTGAAAACGAATACATTCTGAGGGTAACACTATGCCATCTTATGACAACATGCCCGAAATGGAGCTTTATCAGCCGGTGCAGATCCAGGACGCTGTCTCTCTGGCAGCACGTCTGGCTGAACGTGGTTGGCTGGTTGGCGGTGGTCAGGACACCTACGGGTGGATTAAAGACCGCGCCAAACGCCCTGAAGCTCTGATTGACCTGACTGGAATCGAATCCATGCGCGGCATTCGCGAGACTGCCGACGGCATTGAGATTGGAGCCCTGACAACACTGACAGAGATCCACTCGAACGACATGATCCGTTCACAGTACGGTGTACTGGCCGAAGCAGCAGAAGCTGTGGCCAGCCCGCAGATCCGTAACGTCGGCACACTGGCCGGCAACGTCTCTCAGGACGTTCGCTGCTGGTACTACCGTCGCGGTCTGCAGTGCTACCGTGCCGGTGGTAACCTCTGCTACGCCGACACGCCGGAAGGCCAGAACCGCGAACACGCGCTGTTCAATGCCAGCCGTTGTGTGGCAGTCACTCCTAGTGACACTGGCCCTGCGCTGGTTGCACTGGAAGCGACCATGGTTATCAACAGTGAAAGCGGTGAACGCACGGTTGCAGCAGAAGACTTCTTTATCGGACCTGACGTAGACATCGAAAACACGACTGTTCTGCGTCCCGGCGAGATTCTGACGGCAGTTCGCATTCCAGCCAAGTGGGCTAATGCTGACTACTTCTATGAGAAAGTCGCCGACCGAAACGTCTGGGACTTCGCTCTGGTCAGCCTGGCTTCGGTCATGCGCATTGAAGGCGGCAACATCGCTGAATCCCGCATGGTTTGTGGCGCGGTTGAGTGCACACCTCGTCGTCTGACAGCCGTTGAATCAGCTGTACGTGGCATGCCTCGCAATAAAGCCACCGCCGACTCTGTCGCCGGTATGGCCAGCGAAGGTGCACGTCCGCTGAACTTCAACCACTTCAAGATGCCATTGATGGATAACCTGGTTGAGCGGTCTCTGACGGCTTAATCCGGCGCATTGATGGCCGCTTAGGCGGTCTGAGAGTTAAACAAAGAAGGGTGAGATCCTCGGGTCTTGCCCTTTTTTGTGCCTGCTGGGTTAAATGGGGATGATCAGTGCATCACTCCACGTATCACGGCCGACCACTGCCTAGCACTCCTCCCCCGGCAGCCGAAAACTCGCCTGACGGCTCAGACAGTTCGGCTGCGTTTTCGGGGAAGAAGCGCTAGGCAAAACGTGGCCTTACTGGCCGTGATACGTGGAGTGATGCACTGACCTTGTGCCAACCTTTGTCCCATGGATGAACAGCACCTGTTCAAAACCGATTTACAGCCTGTGTGCTGGCACAGTAAAAAGCCTTGCTGGATTTTATTCCACGTATCGATGCCGATCAGTAGGCTGTCTGCCTTTCTGCTATATCTGAACGATGATGGGAATCGTCCAGTCCACTCGGATTAAGCTGGGCCTAAAAAAATAACAAGCATAAATTCCTTGGCATATCTCAGCCTTTGTCTCATCAACAGCCTGTTGTTCAACCCTATACAAAGCCTATTCGCTGGCACAGCCAGAGGCCTCTCTGGGCATGCTCGTAGGTATCGATGCCAGTCAGACCACGCATTGCCTGTTGCTACTCACCCGAAAATGCAACCGAACTGTCTGAGCCGTCAGGCGAGTTTTCGGTTGCCGGGGGAGGAGTGCTAGGCAGTGGTCGGCAGCGATACCCAAGAGCATGCCCAGAGAGGCCGTAAAAAGTACGCAAACGCTTTTAATGAGACAAAAGGCCGGGGACATAAGCTACTGCTATAGAAACTCATAAAGCTCGCTTGCTGGCACTGGGCCGTAGATGTTTTGTCAGCAGACAACCCGGCTTTCTGCTATATCTGGCTGATGATTATGCCTATCTGCACAACTCGTATTCGACTGCAGCAATTGAGATCTCCAGAGCATGTTGCTTATCGAAAGATAATCAACATCATTGATGTTGTGCTCCTGAAGGAGTACATTGATATGAATCGATATACTAGTGGAGATAAATTCATGGCTACCAAAGATGACCGTATACAGGCTCGTATAGAGCCTGAACTAAAATTGGCTGCAGAGGCTATCTTCAGCAAAATCGGTATAAGTTCCGGTGAAGCTATTCGAATGTTCTATTCACAGGTTACATTGAGAGGAGGAATCCCATTTGACGTGCGCATTCCTAATAAAACCACTATTGACGCCATGGATGAACTGGATGCAGGAGAAGGTGAAAGATTCAACTCCGTAAATGATCTTTTTGAGAGTATGGAAAATGATGACTGATGCTGAAAATCGTCCAATCCACTCGATTTAAACGTGATATTAAAAAAGCTCGCAAGCAAGGCAAAAACCTCGACGAACTTAAAGCTGTGATAGAGTTACTTGCTACTAGTAACCAATTGCCAGAAAAAAACTTGGACCACAATTTAAGCGGCATTTATGCACATTATCGCGAATGTCATATTCGCCCAGACTGGCTACTCATATATAGAATAGCAGAGGACGAGCTACGACTCGCTCGCACAGGTAGTCATTCTGAATTGTTCACTTAGACGCCAGAGACATCCCCTTTTTTCCTACATCAAAGCACTTTCCCCTAACCCTATTACAAAAATTCTGTGGCCTATTCCAGCCTTTGTCTCATCAACAGCCTGTCCTTCAACCCTATACAAATCCTATTCGTTGGTACAGTCAGAGGCCTCTCTGGGCATGCTCGTAGGTATCGATGCCAGTCAGACCACGCTTTGCCTGTTGCTACTCACCCGAAAATGCTACCCAACTGTCTGAGCCGTCAGGCGAGTTTTCGGCTGCCGGGGGAGAAGCGACAGACAGTGGTCGGCAGCGATACCTACGAGCATGCCCAGAGAGGCCGTCAAAAGTACAACACGACGTTAATGAGACAAAAAAAATCCCCAGCAAAAGCCGGGGATATAAAGTACTTCTATAGGAACCTTGTGGGTACAGCGATGTTATTCGTCATCCATGGTAAAACGGAACACATACTGCACATTCGGCACAGCAACCGGCTGCCCATTCACGACTCTAGGCTGGAAGCGGAATTGCGCAATGGCAGCCTTGGCACTGTCGTCAAAGATTTGCAACGGTTCAGCATCCACCATGGAAATGGAGCTGACAGGCACTGTACCCTCTTCCGATACGGTAAATTTCACCTGGGCCCAGCCCTCAATACCTTCATCAGCAGCGGCAGGTGGATAGGCCGCTTCAACCTGATGTAATGGCCTGATTTCCTGGTCAACCTGACGAGGAGCAGGCTCCCTGGCTGTGCTGGGCGCCTGGGCGACTTGTTGTGGCCTGGCTGATTGCTCCATCAGGCTCGGCAGGGCCGGTTGGTCCACCTGGTTGGCTTTTGGAGGCTGTTCAGGGTGTCGCTCCTGCGCTGACAGTATGGGATTAAATGCAAGAACTGACAGTATTAACAGTGACAAGGCGCTGCTGCCCCAAATCGTCTTTTTCATGAGTTGTGCATGCTGGTTAGTTTTCATTGTTGTCTCCTTTAACACTTGATTGAGTCGAGCTTTCAGGGTGTTGCGGTCGAACATAAGTTGCGCTGGCAACCAATTTGACGGTAATGGTTGCTGCTGGCACTGTCGGCAGCTGTGGGCGACGCCCATCAGGCTTTCGGCATAGGTGATCTGGTCCCTTCCCTGATTAACAACATCCTGATCACAGCGGCTTTCAGTCACTGCCAGTAATCTGCTTTGTGCTAACCAGACCAAAGGGTTGGCCCAGAACAGTGCGCACAAGACATGCGTGAGCATCAGCACCAGCCAGTCATTGCGACGCAGGTGGCAAAGCTCATGCAGCAAGACATCAGTCATGGCACTGTCACTCCATTGCTGATGGTTTGCAGGCAATACGATCGTGCCCTGCTGCCATCCGAACGAGATGGGCGAGTCGATTTTCTCGCTGACCAGGAGCCTGACTTCCTTCTTGATATTTAATTGCTGCACACATCGGTTTAATTCGCGCTCTAAATTGCGCGACTCGACTGGCATAGCCGTTGACTGCAGTTGCATCAACCGAAAGTACGAGAATCCAAGTTTCAGCATCAGGTAGAGTGCGACCAGCGCGTATACACCAAGTGCCACAGCCACAAAATTCTGACTGCCAAAATTAGCTGACTGTCCGGCCATGACAGTCACTTCAAACACGGGTGCGACCACCTCGGTCAATGGAGCTGTACGTTGCAACGTCAGGGAAAGGAAAGGCAGTACTGGTAGCACCAGCAACAGTAAAAATGCACACTGCCAGAGCGCAACGGACATTACAGGTTGATATCCACGCAGGTATTTTCTGGTGCCAAGCTCTACCACTGACAACACCCCCAGCACGAAAAGTGACTGAGCCAGTAATGCCGTTAAATAACTCAACGCCGGAGATGCTCCAATGGTGCTCAGGACAACATCGGTGATCATCATACCGACCTCCCGTCTGAGTTCTGCTGTCTCTCAGCAGACTCTTTAGATTCCGGGTCTTCCGTTAAAACAACCTCAGAGGCAGCACCTTCCCCGTCCTGTTGCTTCGCTTCTCTTTCTTTCGCTTCTCTTTTCTTCGCAGCAATGATATCTGCAAGTTCCTGCAATTCTGCATCAGAGAGATTCCTGGCAGACATATCCAGCAATGAGTTCACGGCCCGTAATGGCGAGTCATCAAAGAATGTCTGTAACAGGTGGTTCAACGCTGACTTGGAGGCCTTTTCTCTGGTCTGCAACGGGTAATAGACATACTTGAGTCCACTTTCCCGGTGGGCCACATGGCCCTTTTCCACCAGCTTGCCTATCAGGGTGCGGACCGATGAGTAACTCGGTGCATCCTCCATCTCGGCCATAACATCTTTGGCACTGGCCTCTTCCAGGCGATACAGAATATCCATGATCTGTCGTTCGCGTCGGCTGAGTTTGTTGGGTTTTGTCATGGTGATACTCGCTATAAATCTGAAACTGTTTCGATAGACTTCATGGCCGGGTTGCCTTTGGATGAGCAACCCGGACACCGGATGACTTTTATTCTGCCTTCATGCGATAGTTAAATTTATATTCGACTTCTGCCACGGGCACCGCCTGCCCATTGATGACATGCGGCTGGAACTGAAACTGGCGGACAGCGGCGATAGCACTCTGATTAAAAATATCTGTAGGCATCGCATCAATAATAGTAATGGAATCTTCCACAACCCTGCCTTGTTCATCCACAGTAAACTGCGCCGTGGCATGGCCTTCAATACTTTCATCCGCTGCTTTCCTGGGATAATAAGGCGTGACGCCCGTAACAGGTAGCATCTCCTTATCAATGGGCTGGGCAACTTGCTGCTGAGCATCCTGGGCTGACAAAATCGGATTGAAAGCCAGGACAGAGAGAATAAACAGCGAAAACACACCGCTGCCCCATACGATTTTTTTGCCTTGCTGTGCGATCTGGTTACTTTTCATTGTTGTCTCCTTTAGCATCTGGTTAAGTCGGGTTTTCAGGGTTTTGCGGTCAAACATGGGTTGCGCAGGCAACCCCTGGCTACGAAAATGCTGCTGGCATCGTCGACAACTGCTGGCAACTCCTAGCAGACTCTCCGCATAAATGAACTGGTCCCGGCCATGACTGACAACATCCTGGTCACAGCGATTCTCGGTAGCATCAAGCAGGCTACGCTGGGCCAGCCAGACCACTGGATTGGCCCAGTACAGGGCACAAAGGATATGTGTCAGCATTAATGTCAGCCAGTCGTTGCGGCGCAGATGACAAAGCTCATGCATCAACACATCTGTCACGGCACTTTCACGCCATTGCTGATAATTATCAGGCAACAGAATGACGCCCCGCCGCATGCCAAATGAAATGGGGGAATCTATTTCCGAGCTGATCAGGAGTGAAATGTTTTTATCTATATGCAACTGCTGAATCCGACGCGTAAGCTCACGATGAACAGCAGGGTCGTGCAGCGGTTGTGCCGATGTGGTCAACTGCAGCAACCGCATATACGATCGGCCCAACCTCAGCATCAGCAGGACGGACACAGAAAAATAGATAGTCGCCGCCATCAGGGGAAAACCAAATTGGTCAGACTGCGAGTTGGGCTCAGGGAGTACCACCACCTCAACAATAGGGGAAACCAGAGCAATAGTCGGGAACACTGCCAGCAGATTCGCTGACAGGAACGGTAATAGTGGTAATGCCAGAAGGACAATAAACGCAGACCGCCAGAGGGTATGAGACATCATCGGTGTGTACTGATCAGCATGCTGGTTTGCCAGTTTCTTCATGACAAACTCAGCCAGAAAAAATATCAACAAGACAAACAGCGAGTGAAACAAGAGAGTCACCACAAAATTTAGTGCAGGCGTACCTGCTATTGCGTGAAGTAAAGCACTGCCATCAACCATGATCGCCTCTCTTGTTATTGATTCGGCTGTTTATGCTCGCTTGTATATGTTAATTTTTTAACACTATGCTATATATTTAACACCTCTCGAATAATTGTCAAGCATTTCGTGCTAATTTTTTAACATTAATGGTCGGACGGTAAGGGTGTCAGTGATTATGGGTCTGTGAACCATTTGAAACCGCGCCTGTTTCTTCTGTCTCATGCGACTGACCAGTTGCCATCATCAGGTGGTGTGGCAGGTGATGATCACCCTGTACCATGAAACCGGCAAACCCTAGCCCACGAATGCGAGCCACCTGTGCCGCATCATCCGAACGAATTTCCAGATGAACACCACTGTTCATCTCATGCGCCTGTACACGCCAGGTAGGCTCAACGGTTTTCATCTGTTGCGCATGATTAACCACCATGGTCTGAATGGCAGCTATGACATCGCCCTCACCGGTAATATGATGCGCAACGCCATCTTCAAATGAAGTCGACATCACCTCAGCCTCAGTCATGACCAGATCCATGATAATCAGGTGATCCCTCAATGCATCAATGTTCACTTGCGACCAGTCTGTTTCAGGATCTTGCTCCAGCATCTGGACAATTTCCTGGATGGCAGCAAACTGGCTCTGTCCAAACCGGCTTGGCCCAGACACCGCTCCACCACTGTCTTGCCCACCATGACCGCCATGACCACCTTGCTGAGACCCCATACCCATTCCTCCGCCCATGCGCATCCGCATACGCATCTGATGCATTCCACCTTGCTGATCCTGTCCCTCATGACTGGCGCCTTGATGTTGGCCATGACCTTGTTGATTCTCTGCCTGGAGCGCCTGGCCATGATCATGACTGTCTTGAGCGAGAACCACACCGCTGGCCAAGCTCATAACCAGTGCGACTGAGCCTGCCGCCCGATTGAATTTTTTCCATGCAATTTTCGTTTGAATGAATGTACCAGCCATTTGCCACCTCTCAATAATTGTCACTAATGTACTTTCAGTTTAAGCTCTGCTTTCCACCTGAAATATGATTTGAGTCATATGAATCTCGATTCTCTGCAGTTATTACTGAACAGCACAACTGAGTTTGGGCGACGACAGCACCCCATCAAGACATTACATGCCGGAGAGTTCCTTTTTCGCCAGGGTGACGCTGCCCGATACATCTTCGGTATCGTATCCGGGCAAATTCATTTGTTCAGGGACTTACCTGACGGTCATTCGATAACCCTCCACACCGCAAGAACAAACGAAACATTTGCCGAAGCGGCACTCTTTACAAGTCAGTACCACTGTTATGCCAAGGCAACGGAAGACAGCAACGTCATGTGTATAGACGCCAACGCCTTTCGAGCAGTACTGGAACAGGACAATACCCTGTGCCTGGACTACATGGCTGTACTGGCAGGCCAGATAAGAGACCTGAGGTCAAATCTTTCCTTGAGGGACATCAGGTCAGCAGAAGATCGTCTGCTAACCTGGCTAAAAAATCAGGCTGCAATCAGAGGTAACGCCATTGAGCCTGCTTTATTAGTGATGAATCGAACATGGACCTCAGTTGCAGATGAGCTTGGCTTGTCTCGTGAGGTCGTTTATCGCAGTCTGAAAAAACTCGAAGATAGTGGGAAATTGAAGAGAAACCAAAACAGCGTTTCTCTTCTTTAAGCTAGCAGGCTTAGCGGTGTTTGCGCGCATCCTGCACAACGTCGTAGGCATTAGTAATTTCTGCTGCCTTTTTCTCTGCCATTTCACGCATACTGTCGGGCAGGCCCTGGCTGGCCAGCTTGTCAGGGTGATGTTCGTTCATCAGCTTACGGTAAGCCTTTTTGACTTCAGCATCGCTTGCCGACTCCGACACACCCAGGACTTTGTAGGCGTCAGCCAGTTGCTGAGCAGGTGCAGGACCACCACGGGCACCACCCGCCTGCCCCATGCGCAGCATGGATTCCAGCTGTTCTACCTGAGACTCTGGCAAGCCCAGGCCACGCCCAATGCGAATCAGCATCTCATGCTCAGCCTGGTGTACCTGGCCGTCAGCCGCAATGGCGGTAATTTGCACTTGTAGAAACAAACGCATCAATGCCGGGTGATTCCCCGTTTTCTGACGGAAATGGCGCAGTTCGGCATCCAAGTCGAAACCTGACTGTTTACCACGATTGAAGGCATCAATCGCTGATTGGCGCTGTTCAGGTGACAGGCGCAATTGTACAAACATATTTTCGGCAGCCTGGACTTCATTTTTGGTGACTACACCATCTGCTTTGCAAAGCTGACCCATCACCGCAAACATGGAATCGAGATACGCGCTTTGCATGGCACGCAGTTTAGGTCCCGCGTTCTGCTGTAACCAGGCTTTTACCAAAAGCCCGATAACGGCACCAAAGACCAGGCCCGCTGGTCCACCAATCATAAAACCTAATACAGCACCAACAATGGGAGCAGTTAACATGCGACTACCTTATTCAGTGTTTGTTTATCTTCGTTAAACCAGAGACGACCTACTGGCACAGCAGATCGTTTGACACGACTGTTCACAATATCGAAACAGTCGCCATTCAACCCTTCGAGTGTAAATGGCACATCTGATGCTTTAGCGATACGCGCATTACATTTCATGTGCCAGGGCTCACCATGTACCGGTATCGCCGTACGCGGCAGAACCCACTGATACATCTGTTGCAGCTCGTCCGCATAAGGATGGCCCGATGCATGTAATGCCCTGCCACTGTGATCCGCTTGCACAACGCGGATCTGTCTGGCCTCCAGTTGAGACACCAGCCTTTCAACATCAGTTTCATTGCCTGGAATGGTCTTGGCACTGAAGATCACCGTATCCCCTGGCTCCAGACTGATATCCGGGTGATTATCCAGTGCCAGTCGCTGCAAGGCTGCCCGGGGTTCACCCTGACTGCCGGTGGCCAACAATAACACATCAGCGGCCGGCAAATAGCCAATGTCTCTGGGACTTTCAGGGCGGAAGTATTGATCCAGATACCCGGCGGCACGGGCACAGCTGGCCATGTTCACCAGGGACCGGCCCAGCATTCCCAGATACCGCCCAGAAACATGCGCCACATTAGCCAAAGTCTGCAGCCGAGCGACATTGCTGGCAAAACAGGCCACGACAACACGCCCCTTGGCTTCCTGTACCGTTTTAAGCAAATCTTCAAACAACTCCCCTTCTGAGACAGAATGTCCGGACTGAGGCGCATTTGTGGAGTCACAAACGATGGCATCAATGCCCTGCTTGCCAGCATTGAGGAAATCATTCTGGTTGATGGCAGGGCCGACAATCGGCGCCGCATCCAGTTTCCAGTCAGCCGTATGCAACACCCGTCCAGCTTCCGTTTCAATCAGGAGAGCACAGGTTTCGGGCGTGGAATGGGTAATGGGAATCCAGCGAATATCAAAAGGCCCCAGTGAAAGTCTGTCAGTCGTACTGACAATATGCACAGGAGCATCAATGCCTTTCTGTCTTAACTTTCGCAGCAGTACCTGCGCCGTAAATGGCGTGGTGTAGATGGGACAGCGCAGTTGTGGCCAAAGATGGGCAATGGCACCAATATGGTCTTCGTGCGCGTGGGTGGCGATCAGCCCGCACAGCTGCTCGCTGCGATTGGCAATAAACAGAGGGTCGGGCATTTCTACCCGATTGAGACCATTGTTCATTTTCTCAAAGGTAACGCCACAATCGACCATCAACCACTGACCGGCATGACCGTAGAGGTTGAGGTTCATACCTATCTCGCCACAGCCACCCAGCGGGATAAACCAAAGGTCTTTGGCTCCAGGGGTCAATGACACGGGATACTTCGACCTCGGTGACAGCCATCACACCGTACCATGCAAAAAAAATACTTCATGGATGTAATTATAACGCACTTCAGCAGCAAATCTCCTGTTTACTGTCCGCCCCCCACCAAGACGATGATGTGAGAGTTTCATGTTTGTTTGATATTTGTCTGAGAATGTTTTGACGGGTTTGTCGATATGATTCGTGGTACTTAACTATTGGCAACGGCTTAACTCATGAAATCACGCCTGCATCATTTAGCTAATTTCACAGGCAAGAAGCTCGTTAGCCGTTTTATCATCTCCGGCGCTCTCGCAACGGCATCACACTGGCTATCTATGGCCGCTCTCGTCGCTACCGGCATACCAAGTCACTACTCAACAGCGATTGGTAACGTGATAGGCGCCTACTGCAATTATTTACTACAGAGAAATTATACATTCGAAAACTCTTCCCCCTACCGGGAAACCCTACTCAAATACCTTGCATCGTGCGCAACAGCCTGGTTATTAAATTTGGCTTTCTTCGTACTCATACAGCAAATCACACCTTTCGGTGTGCCATTGACTCAATTCATAACGTCTTTTCTGGTCGCATTGTTTAACTATCACTTTTACAAGAGGTTTGTCTTCCATGCCCGCACCCAATCATAGACAAGCACACAGCGCTTCCGCTGGATTTATTTCAATCGTCGTACCCGTTTTCAATGAACGAGATGTCCTGCCGTTGTTTCTCTCAGAAATCCGCGAGGTTAGCAGCAAGAACCAAATAGATGTTGAATTGGTTTTTGTCGATGACGGCAGCACTGACACTTCAGTGAACTATCTAAAGAACGCACTCCGGACGGACACTCGCATGAAGATTGTTTCTCTGAGCCGCAATTTCGGCAAAGAAGCAGCACTTTCCGCCGGGTTAGAAAATGCGTCGGGAGACGCTGTCATCATCATGGATGCCGACCTGCAAGATCCGCCAGAGCAAATTCCACACATGATCAATGCCTGGCAGCTGGGGGCTGAAGTTGTATCAATGAAACGCAATAGCCGACTGTCTGACTCCGTATGTAAACGTTTCAGTGCACACTTTTACTATCGAATTCTAGGGCTGGCCAGCCAGACACACATTCCTTCAGATATTGGCGATTTCAGGTTACTCAGCCGAAAAGCTGTCGATGCGCTGCTAAGTCTGCCTGAAAGGAATCGCTACATGAAAGGGCTTTTCGCATGGATAGGGATGCCGACTAAAACCCTGTTATATGATCGCCCTCCCAGACCTGCGGGCATGACGAAATGGAGCATCGCTGACCTCTTTGGTCTTGCATTGGAAGGCATCACATCTTTTTCAACCTCGCCCCTAAGAATTGCAACGGTTATTGGGCTGGCAGCAGCCCTGATTGGTGCTTTTTTTGGTATCTGGATTGTCAGCAAGGCCTTCTTTCTGGGCAGTGTCGTCAGCGGCTACCCATCCCTAGTCGCGGTCATCACTTTCCTGGGCGGCATACAGCTTTTCAGTATCGGCATCGTGGGCGAGTACGTGGGTAAAACCTACATCGAAACTAAACAACGCCCGCTGTATATTATTCACTCTATCACCGAAAACACAAAAGCTAACACAGGTAACTCTGTGACGAATTCAGACAAACTGATCAGCGTTATGACGACCAAGAGAAAACAATATGTTAGCTAACCGCCAGTTGACAAACGTCAACGTCCTGTCGATCCTGATGGTTTTACTGCTGATCCGATTGGTTGCGGCAGCCATACTTCCATTCGCCGATACGACAGAACCTCGTTACGCAGAAATCGCCAGACTGATGGCTGAGACAAATGACTGGATAACCCCCTGGTTTTCCGAAGGTACGCCATTCTGGGGAAAACCTCCGCTTTCATTTTGGTCGCAAGCTATTTTTATAAAATTGTTTGGAAGCAATGAACTTGCTATTCGATTCCCCTCAGTACTGATGTCTGTACTGACAATCATGGTAATGGGCAAATATGCGAACCACCAACAGGCGGTAAGTGGGGAGAAAACAGCTTTATATGCGAGTGTAATCTATTTAAGCATGGCCTTGCCTTTTATCAGTACAGCAGCTGTCATGACCGACACATTTCTTGTTCTGGGCACCACATTATCGATTCTTGGTTTTCTGTATCATCTTCGTACTCCAGACAGATTTTCACCCTATTATTTTTACATCGGCATAGCCATCGGGATGTTAGCAAAAGGGCCTATAGCCGCAATTTTCTGCATCACTCCTATCATCGCAGCCCTTCTGGTTTCCCCTTCTGCACGTATCCATATCATACATAAACTGTATTGGGGGCGTGGTATAGCTTTGCTGATGATCCTTGTTCTTCCCTGGTACCTTCTTGCTGAAATAAAGACACCTGGTTTTTTGAACTATTTTATCCTCGGTGAACATATTTACCGTTTCTTGGACCCAGGCTGGCAAGGCGACCTGTACGGATCCGCACATGATCGGCCCAGGGGAACAATCTGGCTGTATTGGATCATGGCCTCATTTCCCTGGGGCATACTCTGTTTGGGTATGTTATTTACCAAATATGGATTGAAGAGGAAGAGTCACCCCCTGCCCAAACTGACATTCGAGGACTGGGTCATTGTCTTTGCCATTTTGACACCTCTCATCTTTTTCACGGCTGCAGGTAATATCCTCTGGACATATACACTCCCCTCTCTGCCATTTACCGCCTTATTGATCGCAAAACAGCTACAAAACAAACAGACAAAATGGATCCCTATCCTGGCTCTGCTAGTACCGTTAACCACAACCGTGCTGACCGGCCTGATCATCGTTGGTAATATTCAATTAAACTCACAGAAATCTCTGGTTGCCGAGGCTGTCAGACATGGTGAAACCAACCACAGCATTACCTACCTGAATCATATCCCCTTTTCTGGTCGTTTCTACACCCAGGGGCAGGCCACTGCAGTCGATCTGCACTCATTGCTAACACAGTTGCACGACCGCAATGATCAACTATATCTTATCGTGAGTAACAGGGAACTCGGCAAAATTGACCAACTGGACAATGTTAACATTCAATATCTAATGAATAATGGCAAATACAGCCTCCTGACCATATCGACGCAACCTGTCGACAATAGTCAGATTTCAGCGCGCTAACGGCTCGGGGCAGGATTCTTTATGAATACCAAAGATCAATACAAGCTGAACCATGGACAACAGCATCAAAGCACTCGAACACGCCTGTTGATTGTGGAGGATCAAAGGGAGCTTGCCAGGAATATTTCCGAGTATTTACAAGATAACCACTATGAACTGGACTTCGCAGTCGATGGCCTGACAGCCATGCACCTGATTGCCACACAGCAATATGATGTCATCGTTATTGATTTAATGATTCCGGGGGTCGATGGCTTTTCACTTTGCGATAGATTGCGTCAGGACTTAAAAAGCACGACCCCTGTTTTGATCATGACAGCATTAGGTAGCCTGGATGACAAAGCCAGAGGTTTTAGAACTGGTGCCGATGATTACTTGGTCAAGCCTTTTGACTTGCTGGAGTTCAAGTTGAGAGTCGATGCATTGGCTCGCCGAGGCATGAATTACAGCGACACATTGAATGCTGGCCCTTTATCTTTTTATCCTGGCACACTCGAAGCCAGATTTGGTGAGCATGCCGTCACGCTGACCGGTATACCAGCAAGACTTTTTGAACAGCTTATGCGTGCGCACCCAAGATTTCTGTCACATGAAGAACTGATCTCATCCGCATGGCGTGATGTCGCAGACACTGAGGACTATACCAGCTTGAGAACTCATATTTACGCACTTCGTTCCGTCTTGCAAACAGCATTTGGACACGGAATGGTTAAGACAGTATACGGGCGAGGTTACTGCCTGTCCTTACCAACTATATTGGACTCTGCTTCTGATGTCTAAAACACAGCGCCTTTCACATCGATTCTCGCGACATCTGATAATAGTCGGATTGCTGTCTTTGTTTACAGCCATAGGTCTGGTCGTATTGTTCGTTGAAGAAATTGAGAAATCAATTCTCGAACTTGAACTGCTTCAGGAAAGAGATTTTATTTCCGACAAGATCACTGAGAACCAATTAAATCACTGGGAATCGGCACGCATGGATATCTATTATCTGCCAGACTCCATGTCTGACAGTGTCCTGCCCGATTACATGCGTGACCGTTCTGCGCCATTTAGACAGGAACTTATTATTGATGGCACAACTTACCTGCTCAGGGTAGACACCATGACACCTCTGTCTGGCCGTGTCTATTTATCCCAGAACATCACCATTCTCGAAAGCCGATTGGTCATTATTCAGGTAACGTTATTCGGTATTGCATTGGCCGTTTGCTTCCTTGTTCTTATCCTGGCCAGGCGTCAAGCCGTAAAGCTGTCACAACCATTGAACCGGCTGATTAGTGACATACAATCATGCGAACAGGAAGGCAGCCTGGCAACATTGCAGGGTAAATACGAATTTAAGGAGTTTGAACTGATTGCCGCCTCCTTCAACCGATATGTTGAAAGACAACGAGAGTCTATCAACCGTGAGAAATCATTTATCAAATTAGCAAGCCATGAACTCAGGACTCCACTTTCTGTGATAGCTGGTGCGACAGATGTCATGTTGAAAAGAGGGCAAATGGGAACCAGCGATTCATTAACCATCGATCGCATCAGGCAGGCTACAACAACCATGCAGGATGACGTCAACGCATTATTACAACTGACGCGCCAGCAAGTTGAGCTGACATCATCACACCATCGCAATCTGATCGATTTATTAGCTGAAGTTTCCCTGGAACTAGAACGTAGTCATAGCAACTTTAAGAATCGTATCGAATTACTATTTGACGATAGCCATAAAAACGGAGCGCCTCCTCAGAGCAACAGCTACCAAGTTCCAGATGCCATGGGAAGACTGGTATTCAGAAATCTGACTCGGAATGCCTTGCAGCATACAGACGGGAAGGTCGTCATAGAGGTAAAACCCGACTTGTCAGTATATATTCGGGACTTTGGCCAGGGTTTGCCTATTGATATAACAGATACAATGTTAGGCGAAGCGATCCGATTACCCGTCGAGGAGGTGAGCAATGAGAAAACATCTCTCAAGGAAAGCAGTTTCGGCCTACTCATTGTTCAGCTGGTCTGTGAACGGTTGAACTGGACTTTGGAGCTAGAGCAATCAACTCCTCATGGAACCACCATTAAAGTGACCGTCTTATAATATTACTCAGATCAACCCGTGAACTCTCAGGCTTATGATATAGTCAATTTATCCCCTGTCAGTGCGACTGTCAGGTAACAGTCGGGTAGCTGTCGTCCTTTTTTTGCGAATGTTTTGTCATAGTTCACGAGCAAACCGCAGGAGAGCAATCCATGGAAATACGCAACTTACGGATAGAGCGCGGCTGGTCTCAAGAGCAGTTAGCAGAGTTCAGTGGCCTTAGCGTGCGAACCATTCAACGGATAGAACGCGGCCAACCTTGTGGACTGGAAAGCCTGAAATCTCTCGCTGCGGTATTTGAAGTGAATATCAACGAACTGAAAAAGGATTCGGATATGACAGCTCAGATACCAGAAATCTCCCCGTCAAGTGCAGCCGAACAGGAAGCACGCAAGCAGGTCAAAGAACTCAAGGAGTTCTATATGCATCTGTTTACGTATGTTGTCACCCTGAGCTTTTTACTCATCGTTAACCTGATAAGTAACCCAGATTATCTATGGGTCAAATGGACAGCCATTGGCTGGGGAATCGGCGTCATCATGCATGCCATGCATGTATTTGAGACCAGCAGCCTTTTCTCCAGCGCCTGGGAAAAACGGGAAATAGAAAAACGTCTCAACAAGTAACGCCAAAATGACTGTTTTAACAGAATATAGCCTGCCAAATTTCTGTCTTGAATAACACACGACATAACGCCGCCGCGTTGACGTTGCGAGGCGGCTGGTGCTATAGATGAACGCCTTCATAATGATAATGAACAGGAGTTCACTGTATGCACTGGCTTAGCAAAATCGCCCTCACGACCGGCCTGAGTCTGCTCACCGCCTTTTCTCACGCACAATCCATTGACCTTGGCCGGGGTGAATTGCCTGTCACAGTGCCAGATGACTACAGTGACAACACACCTGCACCGTTAATCGTGCTGCTGCATGGCTACACATCCAGCGGGCCCATTTCTGACCGTTACATGGGGCTGAGCGCTATCGCTGATGATTATGATTTCCTGCTGGTCGCACCGAATGGCATGCGCGAACCAGGCGGAGATGAGAACCCATACTGGAATGCCTCAGACGCCTGCTGTAATTTCTTCAGCACCGATGTTGATGATAGCGCCTACCTGCGTTCTGTCATTGAAGAGATGGAAAGCGAATATAACGTCGACCCCCGACGTATTTACCTGATCGGCCATTCTAACGGCGGCTTTATGTCCTATCGCATGGCTTATGAACACTCTGACAAGATTGCTGCCATCGTCAGCCTGGCAGGAGCCAATCACCTGGAGCAGCGTCCTGCGCCTGCCAATCCGGTAAACATTCTGCAAATTCATGGTACAGCCGATGAAACCATTCGCTATCAGGGTGATGAAATTCAGGGCAACCGCTACCCCAGTGCCGCAGGTACAGTACAGCGCTGGGCTCAGTACAATGGCTGTGAGCCTCGCGGCAAAGGACGTGAGATGCGTGACCTGGATGCCAGCCTGCCCGGCCATGAAACCGGTGTGCTGTCATTCAAGGCGGGCTGCAAGCCTGGCGGAGCGGTTGAGCTGTGGTCCATTACCGCGGGAACGCACGTGCCAACCGTATCAGATACTTATGGGGCCCAGTTGGTCGAATGGCTTTATGAGCATCCAAAACCATAAACCAACAACACAGAAACAGCGATAACCAATTTTTCTCTGCTAAAAGACGTAATCGGGCAGGAGGCGGGGTTATACCCCCGCCGTCCTCCCACCTCTTATACGGTTCCGTACCACAGCCTGGCGCTATTCCCAGCGGGTGCCAAAAACACACAAACGTGGCACAAGGGAAGGACATCATAGATCAGATGGAAGACAGTAAGACCACGTTTAGCACATCGGGCGTCGCTCGAAAAAGCGGGCGGACTGTTTGAAGCCGACAGGCTGAGTTTCCGCCCGCCGAGCGCCGCCCGATGTGCTGTGGTCGTCTGCCATCTGATCTATGACGTCCTGACCGCGCACTAACAAAAAAGCCCCGCTTCAATAGCGAGGCTTTTCAGGTCTGCCGGGTGTGCAGGCTAAGCTACACAGACAGGATTACTCGTCAGAACTTTCCTGGAACTCAACATTGATGTCGAGTTCGATTTCATCACCCACACCAAAGGCAACCATGTTATCCAGACCGAAGTCTGAACGGTTGAATGTGGCGTTAGCCGCGAAACCCAGTGTGTAGCGACGGGTCAGGAAGTTACGGCCACCACCGTTAAAGTCGACTGTCATCTGTACCGGGCCAGTATTGCCCAGCAGTGTCAGGTCGCCTTCAAACACAAAGGTATCTTCGTCTACGGCTTCTACGAAACGGGTAGTCCGGAAGATAGCTTGCGGGAAGTTAGCCACATCAAACCAGTCATCACCTTGCAGATCTTCAGCAAACGTCGGGTTATTCACGTCAATTGACGTGGTATCGACAATTACTTCCAGACTGGAGTTTTCAACGTTTTCCGGATCGAAATCCAGCGTGGCATCAAAGTCATTGAAACGGCCAACGTAGGTTGAGAAACCCAGGTGGCTGATCTTCCAGACCAGAGACGCGTGATCTTTATCCAGTGTGTAGGCACCACCACGCAGCTCAGCCACTTCTGTGTTGAAGTCAGGAGATACCAGGCGGTCACAGGAAACCAGCAAAGCGGAACCGGCCAGCAGCATGGCTGCTGAACGGTATTTACGAAACATTGTTGTCATCATTATCTTTTACCTTAAATCGTAATCGCCGCTGGCTTACTGCATTTCGGCGTATACATCGACAGCGACATCGATTTCATTCGGGATCGCTGACGTGTTAGCAAAATAGCCCTGGCCTACACCGTAGTCCAGACGCTGGATAGTCACTTCGCTGGTCAGGTTGAAGCGGTCACCTTCAATGTTCAGCGTGAACGGGAAGCGCAGTGGGTGCGTCTGGTCACGAATAGTCAGTTGGCCATCAGCAACAAACTCGTTCATGGACTCCATTTCACAGGAATCAGCAGTGAACGTCGCTGTCGGGAAACGGCCTACATCGAACAGCTCGATATCCAGCAGGTAGCTCTTGGTTTCTTCGTCATCAATCGCCATGTCTTCGATCGGAATCGTCACGTCAATCTGGCAATCTGCCGGACTGGTCGGGTCAATTTCAAACGTCGCATCGATGTTGACGAATTTACCTGAGTACGGTGTACCTGAGTAAGTGTAGCTGAATACAACCTCAGAGCCCTCTGGGTCGATGACCCAGGTGGCTGCTTGAGTTGTGCTTACGCTGCCGAGCAGCAGGAGCGGCGCCAGGGCCGCTCGGTAAAACGATTTACGCATGTGAATCTATACTCCTGAAACTATCTGTTAGGGAAGCGTGTATACAACCAGTTTAGCAGGCTGTCCCTGTGGACTGACCACCATGCCTATGTACTGCTTGCCGTCATGCTCATAGGTAAATGGTTGACCAGTCTGCGTACCTGGCAGTTCTAACTCGTGCACGATCTCACCGGTTTCCTTATCGTGAGCACGGAACATTGGGCCACCGCCAACACCTTCGCCGGCAAACAGCAAGGTTTTGGTTAACAGCAGACCTGAACGGGTTTCAACACCGGTTCTTGGTACGTCAACACCTTCCAGCGCCGGGTTATTGGCAATCCAGTCGGGTGTATCCGCATTCGCCATCATCCACTCGTGCTCACCATCGTTCATGTCGATCGCTGTGATACGACCATACGGTGGCTTGATGATAGGCAGACCCATCGCACGTGGCACACGAACACCCAGTGCCATGCTGAAATCAACAGAGGAGCGCTGATCCTTATCTACCGAAAGCACTGTCGCTACCGTACGCGACGGTACGTAAAGCATGCCTGTTTCCGGATCCAGTGCAGCACCTTCCCAGTTCGCACCACCAGTGGCTGATGGCAGGGCCAGTGTACCCTGAGTACCATCTTCGGCGTTTTTCAGCGAAGGTGGCGAGAACAGGTTATCTGCCAAGCGGAATGGCTTGATAGCTTCCAGGGCAGCGTCCTTGATCTCAGGTGTCAGGTCGTTCAGATCATCTTCGCTGACGCCTTGGCGATCAAACGGAGCCGGCTTGGTCGGGAAAGGTTGTGTTGGCGAATACCACTCACCAGGCACATCACCTTCTGGTACGGGAAGCTCTTCAATTTCCCAGATTGGCTCGCCTGTTTCACGATCAAATGTGTAAACAAAAGCTTGCTTGGTTACCTGCATAACCACTTTGCGGCCATTTGGCAGGTCAGCCAGAATTGGCGCTGCCGGGTTATCCCAGTCCCAGATATCGTGGTGAATGATCTGGTAGTGCCACTGACGCTCACCGGTTTCAACATCAACGGCAACCAGTGATGTGGAGAAAAGGTTGTCGCCAGGACGATCACCACCAAAACGGTCACCCGTCGCTGATTCTACCGGCAAGTAAACCATGCCCAGCTCCGGATCGCCTGACATCGGCGCCCATACACCAGCGTTACCTGTAATCTCTGCACCTTCTGCAGTCCAGGTGTCATAACCGAAGTCACCGGGAGAAGGAATGGTCTGGAATGTCCAGATATGCTCACCAGTACGCACGTCATAAGCACGCACATCACCCTTCACGTTAGAAGCTGACGGTGGACGCATGGAAACAGCCATCGCCGGACCAACCACAACCACGTCATTCATGACAAATGGAGGCATGGATGAACCGATATCCAGATCATCACGACCGATGCCTAAACGAAGGCCCTGTTGCATGTCGATGCGGCCGTTGTCACCAAACTCGGGGTCAGGCAAACCAGTCTTCGCATCCAAAGATACCAAGTAGAAACCCGGTGTGATCACCAGGATTCGGGCCTCGTCACCATCGCGCCAGATTGCCAGGCCACGGCCCGAACCTTTACGCGGTGCGTTATCGAATCGCTCACCTTCCTGTGCGCGCCACTGCCAAAGCTGTTGGCCAGTCGTTGCGTCCAAAGCGATTACGTCACGCTGTGCACCAATCGTAGTGTACAGAACACCGTCAACTTCAAGCGGTGTAAAAGTCGCCGTAAATTCTTGCTGGGAGCCAAAGTGACGCGTATCAAATTCGAAAGCCAACTGCAGGTCATCAACGTTATCTGCATTAATCTGATCGAGCGATGAATAGCGCTGGGCGGCCATATTGCCGTTATAGTCAGGCCAGTCTCCTTCCGCTACGGAGGTACCATGCTGCGCCCAGGCGGAGGGGGCGGCTGCCAGAATACCAGCACTTAATGCCAGCATCTTTAATGAGTATTTACTTCTTATCATTCTTAACTCCCTGAATTCAGGTCTTAGTTATACTTATGTATCTCTTGATCGGCATGCTATCCGGCCGTCGGTAATTCTTTTTATTATGTCGTTCAACGATTCTGCGAGCCATCAGCCTCACCTGCAGGAGTTCAAGTTTAGTTCAACTTAACCCCGGCAAACTGAATACTCGCTGAATAAACAGATATGTGCTCAACAAGCCCCCGGGTGCATTTTTGACCCGGATTTAACCTTGGCCAGCATAAGCTATCGCTGGCTCTGAGGCAACCCGCACAGATAGGAATAGGTTTCATTTATGGCCCCAGGCCAATCTTAACCCATTAACCAAAATACTCTTCTTTGTCGACCGGATCGGGATTAAACGAAAGCATATCGCGACAATATGTACCTACCCCTCACCTATGGCACATACCACATTGACACAGACAGACAACAAAAAGCCCGGCGAACCGGGCTTTTGCTATGCGGGGCAGGGCCTGCTTTCTCTTCAGCCACCCAAGTCAGCAGGCCCAGTGCTATCAGTACACCCCCGCCAGCCCAATCGCATCCACTTCTTCCACCGACATCTGCCCGATGATCTCCACCAGTGCGTAGTCTGTGCCTTCCGCGTAGCCTGACAAATCAGCGTTCAGTTCGAAGTAGTGGCCTCCGATCTTCAGCAGTTCAATGCCCTGCAGGGTATCGGTTTCGCCAGTGGCTGTTCGTGTTATTTGCAGTTGTAAATACTCAAGACTGATCTCTGGAACCATCGCTGTATCCGGATACACCACCTGGAAAGTAAAGTCAGCTGCACCGCCAGTGTAGACCGCCACGTCCGCGCCTTCGCCTCCGTCGAGCAGGTCATTGCCGTCACCGCCGACCAGACGGTCGTTGCCGGTGCCACCGCGCAGGATGTCGTCACCGGTCGCGGCTGACCAGCCAGTTTCGCTGGTTTGGTAGGTCTCTACCAGCACCAACTCACCGTCTTCGTTGGCCAGCAACTGTTCAGCCTGCTCGGCACGCGCCAGGATCAGCATGGCATCGCCCCAGCTACCGCCACTGCTGAGGAAGTTAACCCCCTCAGCAATCAGAGCATCAGAAGCTGAGCCTTCGCCCCAGACGGCTTCGATCAGCATTGCCACTTGCACCTCTAAGGCCTGAGCAACCGCACCTTGGCTGTTGAAGTAGAAGTTCACCGCTTCAGTGGCCAGCGCTTCTGAACTGAGGTCACTGTTAACGAAAGCATTAAAGTCCATCAGTGAGGCTTTCTCGCCGACCGCTGCACGGTAGAGAGTCGCCACCAGTTCCAGCCTGGCATTGTCTGCATAGCTGAACTGCAGACGGGTATCACTCTCCAGTCCGCTGCTGCCTTCGGTGAACCAGGGGCCAACCAGCTCAAACGTCTCGGTGTCCGTTGCGACCACATCCGAGGCATTGAAGCGGCTGACCAGTTGGTTGTCTTTCAGGCTGAAGGTCCATTCACCCGCATCACTGGCTCCGCCCTGGATAATGTCGTTACCGCTGCCCCCTTCCAGGGTGTCGTTACCAGCACCGCCAATGACCTTGTCATTACCGGCATCGCCGTACAGCATGTCATCACCGCCGCGTGAGCCGACCAGGTCGTCACCACCGCCGCCGCGCAGTACGTCATCGTCTTCACCCAGTACCATGATCTGTACCCGGCCATCGCCGCTCACCGAGTTCTGGCCGGTACCACCAATGATGATCACCTCACCAATGATGGCGCCAAACTGTACGCTATCGAGAATCAGCATCTGGCCAGTTGGCAGCTCGGTGGTATCAATGACCACCGCCACCGGTTTGCTACCGGCCGGAGTACCGCTGACCTTGATCGGGCTTGATGTTGGCGTGTTGTTCGCCACCTTGGGTACCAGGGTGCGCACCACCAGGTTGTCCGGATCGGGCAGATCACCCAGGAAGTTGTTGCCCGAGCCGGTCAGCTCTTCCTGGTCTTCTTGTTGGCCTTCGCCGTTAGTGCGCTGACGGATAGCCTGGATGAGGCCGTTGGCACCGGTACCAGTGCCTTCGCTTTCGATGCGCATGCCAGAGCCGGTGGGCAGGCCCACTTCCAGCAGGCGCTCATCGCCTTCGCTGACCACTGGAACGTTAGCCTCACTGGCATCACCGACCTCTTCTTCGCGGTCTTCGGTGACGATCTCGATGTCGGTGACATCGACGGTCGTACCGTCCTCTCGCGTCTCCGTGTTCTTGTTCACGGTCGCGCCATCATTGGAGGTATCCGCCGGTGGCTCCGGCGGTGTCTGAATCACTGCTGTCGGGTCACTGCTGACACTCTCGTTGGTTTTTTGCAGATCCGTGTACTCAATCGTCGCCGTGATTTTCTTGTTCAACTGAGCCGCACCAAGGACCAGAGTTGAGTCATTCTCATCAGCTATCACCACACCATCAGCTTTCCAGACAAATTTGAAGCCGCCTTTGCCCACACCGTCGACATCTTCGACATCATGCTCTGCTGTCAGGGTGGCGCCGGTATAAGGCTGACCGGTGATTTTCACCGTACCGGTTGGATCATCATTGACATCGGTGATGTCGACACTGAGCGTGCCACTGTTCTGGCTGTACGCCGTGGTGCCGCCGCGGGTGCTGACATCCAGTGTGTCACCGGCAGTGCCGGTGCTGCGATCCCAGGCCTGATAGGTCAAGGTTGCTTCTTCGCCACGCTCACCGTCCGGCGCGTAGCGCAATAGGTCGGTGCTGCTCAGGGCCAGCGCTGCGCTCGTGCTGACATCGCTGAGCGCAGACCAGGTCTTGCCGCCATCGAGTGAGTACTCCCAATCACCACGGGCGCTCTCACCAGTGATGACCAGACCACTCAGAGCACCGGAGTCCACGTCGGCCAGACCCGCATTGGCCAGGATGGTGCTAACCGCCACCGAGGCGGTGCTGCTGGCATCCTCGTTGACGCTGACCATACTGTAGTCGGTGCTGGCATTGATCGTTGGCGCATCGTTAATCGCCGTGACATCAATCTTGGCACTGGCCTGCTGACTGGAGAATGCCGTCGTACCGCCGTTAGTAGAGGTGTCGGCGGTGCCACGGGTGGCGCCGCTGCTGGCCGTGCCGCTGGTGCCATCCCAGCTGCGCACACCGATTGTGACATTGGTCTCGGCATTCTCTGCATCGGGCTGATAGCGAACCTGTGAGCTGCTGGTGAGCAGCAGCGAAGCGTTCGCGCTAACCACGCCGAAACTGTGCCAGGTGACGCCGCTGTCAGTGGAGTATTCCCAATCGCCATTACCACCGGCGCTGTCGATGGCGACACCCCAATCGCTACTGTCCACATCGGCATAGCCGAGTGAGGTCATCAACGAGCTAACGCTGGTCGCCGAGCTGGCATTGTCTTCATCGGTTGCCGTCAGCGTCAGCGTCGTATTGTTGATCGTCGGGGCATCGTTAACCGGGTTGACTGTGACCTGGACCGTATCCGTTGCTGTGGAGAAAGATGAGGTGCCTCCGTTAGTCGTGGTATCAACATAAGTGCCTTCGCCGCCAGCGTAATCATACTGATCCCAGCCGCGGAAGGTCAGCGCACTACTGAGATCACCGTTTGTGTTTTCATCTGGCTGCCAGTACAGCCGATCTGTGTCACGCAGCAGCAGCGCATTGTTGCCTGAAGCACCGCTCACCTCAGACCAGTTCGCGCCATCATCGGTGGAGAACCACAGGCTGCCTGAGTCACTGTTGGCAGAAGTGACAGCGATGCCTTGCTGCGCACCTGTGTCTACATCACTGATCCCTGCGGCCAATGCCGAGACCTCGGTGCTTCCTGCTGTGCTGCCGTTCGTGGGCGCGGCCAGGTCTTCATCAATCGTGACCAGTGTCGGTGACTGCGTAGCATCCAGCACCGGCGCATCATTGACCGCGCTCACGCTCATCATGGCCGTGCCGGTATTGCTTGAGAATGCGGTACTACCGCCTTGCGAGGAACCACTGCTCAGGTCAACCGTATCACCTTCGCTACCGCTGGTCTGATCCCAGGCACGGAAGCCCAGAATCACATTCTCACTGTTTTCCTGATCCGGGTTGTAACGGATTTGTGTGTCGCCATCGAGAAGCAACGCAGCACTGCCACTGACCGTACCAATGTCACTCCAGTTGGTACCATCGCTTGAGTACTGCCAGGTGCCATTACCCGTCGCATTGGTCAACGCGAGCCCTTTACTGGCCGCCGTATCAGCGTCTGCGTAACCGCCACCACTTAACAGCGAAGCAACAGTCACTACGGTACTGACACTGTCCTCGGTGGTGGATGTAAGGTTTTGCAGCGAACCGGATTTGAGCGTTGGTGCATCATTGACCGCATTGACCGTCACGCTGACCGTATCGGAACCCGAAGAGTAGTGACTCATGCCACCATTGGTGGAAACATTACCAGACTCGCCACCCAGCTTGGCGTCAGTGGCCCGGAATGTGAAAGCATCGCTGACAGTGCCCGTTTCATTTTCCGCTGGCTGCCAGTACACACGATGATTGGCATCCAGTAAATAAGCACTGCTTTCGCTGACCGCTCCCATTTTCGTCCAGTTACCACCATCGTTCAGGCTGTACCACAAGGTGCCTTTATCACTATTGGTTGCTGTGATGGCAATGCCCAAATTGGTATCACCATCGACGTCCGTGACGCCGGTAGTTAGCGAGGAGACCAGGGTGCTGTTGCTGGTGTCCGCTTTGGTTGGAGCTGCCAGGTCTTCGTTGATGGTGGCCAGTGAGACAGTGACAGTGTTATCAAGCACCGGCGCATCATTGATTGCGTTGACTGATACGACAATAGTGTCAGTCGCTGTTGAAAAGGCAGTGGCATTACCATTGGTGGAAGCATCGGCATAATCACCACTATCACCACTGCTCTCATCCCAGCCACGGAAAGTCACTGCGTCGTTGACACTGCCATTGGCATTGGCTGAAGGCTGCCAATACAGACGGTCATCTGAATCCAGTAACAGCGCGTTGGTGTCACTGACCTTGGTCACAGCAGACCAGGTAGCACCATCATCCGTTGAATAGTGTAGTGTTCCGGCCGTTTCATTAAAGGCGGTAATCGCAATGCCTTGGCTGGCACCGGTATCGACATCACTGACACCGCCAGTTAGCGCTGAGACTAACGTACTATTGGCGGTGCTGCTGGCACTGGGGCCAGCGAGATCTTCATCAACAGATGACAAGGTGGGAGACTGCGTATTATCGAGCACCGGTGCATCATTAACCGCGCTCACGCTCATCATGGCCGTGCCGGTATTGCTTGAGAATGCGGTACTACCGCCTTGCGAGGAACCACTGCTCAGGTCAACCGTATCACCTTCGCTACCGCTGGTCTGATCCCAGGCACGGA
>Ga0208032_1000061_pt1 | contig 104785 bp, 99 predicted proteins | sample MalvirAntarct_66_FD_184254 | JGI IMG/M metagenome (GOLD analysis project Ga0208032, IMG submission 184254) | Marine viral communities from the Global Malaspina Expedition - Malaspina viral metaG Antarct_66 (SPAdes) (version 2) | ecosystem: Environmental > Aquatic > Marine > Oceanic | place... | reverse complement strand
TGCTTATGCTGCATTTTTGTAGATTCTAAACTATTTCCCCCTCCTTGGGAGGGGGTTAGGGGGAGGACTTTCAATGTTGGCCCATACTTGTATACTTTCTAAGTTTAATTATGCCACATGTTTTTGTAATGATAGGTAGGTTGTAGTATTGTGTTTGGACCCCTCCCTAGCCCTCCCCCAAGGGGAGGGGATGTTATTAGTTGTACCTTAAGATTTGTTGGTTAAAAAATTATTCCCCCTCCTTGGGAGAGCCTGTCCCGCCTTTTAAGCGGGAGGGTTAGGGGGAGGTGTCAACAATTACAACACCCTACTTAAGGTGAGTCCGTCCCTAATTGGCAATAATACCGTTTCTACCCTGGGATCGTCCCTCAACTTCTTATTGTAATCCTTCAGAATTTTGGTAGCCTTGTCCTTGGGGTCCAAAGGCTCCACAACCTTCCCGGACCAAAGCACATTATCCGATAGAATAACGCTACCGGGGCGACATTTTTTTAAGGCGGCCTCAAAGTATTGGTCGTAACTTACCTTTTCGGCATCAATAAAAACCATATCAAAAACTACGTCCAGCTGTGGTATTATCTCCAGGGCATCACCTGTATGCTGCATAATGCGAGGTCCATAACCACTTTCGTCAAAATACCGTCTTTGCATGGCATGGAGTTCTTCATTGATGTCAATAGTGTGCAATGCGCCCTCCTTTTGAAGCCCTTCGGCAAGGCAAATGGCGGAATAACCGGTATAGGTGCCTATTTCCAAAATATTCTTGGGGGCGATTATTTTTGATAAAAGGCTCAATACCCTACCTTGAAAATGCCCGGTAATCATTCTTGGTTGAATAACCTTTAAATGGGTTTCCCGGGTTAGTCTTTGGAGTAATTCGGGTTCCGATTGCGAATGGTCGGCAATATATTGTTCCAATATGGAAGATAAAAAATGCATGGGTTTTACTTTGTATCTTTAAGCCTTCAAATATAATGATCATGCAACAATTTACCGTAAGAATGGCCACTTTGGAGGATTTAAATATTCTGCAGTCCTTTGAACAGGAAATTATTCGTGCAGAAAGACCTTTTGACGAAACCTTGGATAAAGATCCGATCAGCTATTATGACTTAAGGCAACTTATATTGTCAGAAGAGGCCGCGGTAATGGTAGCCGAGCACAATTCGAAGATAGTAGGTTCCGGTTATGGATTAATACGGGATGCAAAACCCTATTTGGACCATAAAAAATACACCTACCTAGGGTTTATGTATACTGATAGCGATCAACGCGGCAAGGGCGTTAATAAGGCAATAGTGGATGCTTTGATGCACTGGTCAAAGTCCAAAGGTATCCATGAAGTTAGGCTTACGGTTTACAATGACAATGCACCTGCCATTAGGGCCTATGAGAAAGTGGGCTTTAAAAGGCATATTTTGGAAATGAGGGTACATGTTGACTGATCAAATTATAGATGGGCCATTTACCACTTCTGGCCGTAAATTGTATTTTTACATAAAATTTAGGATATGGAATTTAAAAATTCGTTAGTGTTTGCCCAACAATTGGATGCGGTGGATCCCCTTAGGAAATACCGTTACGAATTCCATTTTCCTAAAGTAAAGGGCAAAGATGTTATTTATTTCACCGGAAATTCCCTGGGATTACAGCCTAAACGCACCCAAAAGTTTGTAGATGACATAATGAAGGATTGGAAGGATCTGGCGGTGGAAGGTCATTTCCATGCTGAAAAGCCTTGGTGGGATTATCATGAGCGGTTGGCAGCGCCCTTGGCAAAAGTAGTAGGAGCCAAGACGCCGGAAGTTTCCGTTATGAATACCTTGACCGTAAACCTTCACATGCTGATGGTGTCTTTTTATAGGCCTACCGAAAAGAGATTTAAGATTATTTGCGAGGAAAAAGCATTTCCTTCCGATCAATATATGTTGAACAGCCAGGTTGAATTTCATGGTTTCGATACCAATACCGCTATTGTGGAAGTGAAGAAAAGGCCGGGCGAAAATTTTTGGCATACTCAAGATGTTATCGATAAAATTAATGAAGTTGGGGAAGAACTGGCCTTAGTGCTCATTGGCGGCGTTAATTACTACAATGGTCAGGTCTTTAATATGGAAGCCATAACCAAGGCGGCCAAGACACAAGGAGCATTCATAGGATGGGATTTGGCGCATGGGGTAGGTAATGTGGAATTAAAACTGCACGATTGGGGGGTCGACTTTGCAGCTTGGTGCAGTTACAAATATATGAACAGTGGTCCGGGGAATGCTTCCGGGATTTTTGTTCACGAGAAATATCTGAATAACAACGAGATTCCCAGATTTGAAGGCTGGTGGGGAACAAAGAAAGAGACCAGGTTTTTAATGAAACCAGAGTTTGAACCTATGGAAAATGCGGATGCATGGCAGGTAAGCAATCCTCCAGTACTTTCCCTTGCTCCTTATTTGGCCTCTTTGGAAATGTTCGATGAAGTGGGTATGGAGGCCCTGATTTCCAAAAGAAATCTCATTGTGGCTTATTTGGAGTTTATTCTCCAGGAAATAGACAAGGAGACCGAAGGGTCTTTCGAAATTATTACCCCAAAGGACAGGGGCTGTCAACTTTCCGTGTTTTTACACGGGCAGGGGAAGGATTTGTTCAATTATCTAATGGATAATGGCGTTATTACAGATTGGCGCGAACCCAACGTAATTCGGCTGGCACCTGCACCTTTTTATTGTTCCTTTGCCGATATGTACAACTTTGGTCAAATTCTTAAATCCGGCATCCTGGCAAAGGGCTAGATTTGCCATTCGCAATCCCTAATTTTTTTCTTTTTAATTGCTAAATTTCCGGCCTCAAACCTAAATACGCTATAACTGCCAAAACCCTTTATGAAGTCACTTCGTCTTATTCTTTCCAACCCTAGATATTTTGCACCTTCGTGGGTATTTGCCAGTATTAATATTTTGTTCGGTACTTGGGCCATTTATATCCCTTCGGTCAAGGAGAAATTGGGCATCAACAAGGCCGATTTGGGAATTGCACTATTTTTCCTGTCTCTGGGCGTTTTTTTAGTCTTTCCGGTGGCTGCCAAAATCATTAATAGACTAGGGGTAGGTAAGGCTACATGGTATGGAATAATTTTCAGTAGCGTGGCAGCTTTGTTTCCTTTGCTGGCACCCAATTATTATTCTTTAATGGGGGGGCTTTTTTTATTGGGGGCCGGCAATGGTTTTACCGATATTGCCATGAATACCTTGGTCACAGAAATTGAAAAGGAAGACCGGCAAAATTTTATGTCGGCCTCCCATGGCTTTTTTAGCTTGGGTGGTGTAATTGCCGGTCTGGGCAGTTTTCTGATATTTACCATCAATAATCCGGCATTGCATATGCTCTATGCCGTTATTTTGGTGTTGATAGTAAACTTTATATTCCATAAACACTATAGTCATATTGTAGCCGCTCCGGTGGAAAAGGAGCCTTTTAGTCTAAAACTATTTAAACCACTCTTGGTTCTTGGGATTATTTCCTTTGTGGTAATGGGGGGCGAAGGGGCTATCGTGGATTGGAGCGGACTGTTTCTACAAGAAATAAGTATGGCCCCGGAAACATTGATAGGCACCGGTTTTTTGGCATTTTCCGTAATGATGACCTTGGGAAGGTTCCTGGGAGATAGCATTAGTGCCGCTATCGGCCCTATTAAAATAGTGGCCTTGGGAGCATCTATCGCCATTGTAGGTTTTGTTTTTGTCCTTACCACCTTTACCTATATGGCCATTCTAGGTTTCGCATTGATAGGACTTGGCTTTTCGGTAATTGTTCCTGAGCTGTTTAGGATAGGGGGAACGGTCAAGGGAGTGGATTCTTCCCAAGGGGTATCCTTTATAGCTGGTACTGGCTATTCCGGTTTCTTAATTGGTCCGGTAGTGTTGGGGTTTGTAGCCGAGAGTTTTTCCCTCAAGTATACCTTTGTAATTCTATTGCTCTGCACTATTTTGGTACTTGCCGCTACTTTACGGCTACATAGGAGAAGGAAATAGTTGGCTGACCAAGTTTTATGGGTTTTTTGAAGTGACTTTAATATTGGTAAAGTACAACTTAAAACTACCGTCTTCATTCTGATGCATCTCGGCAATTTTTAAGCCGTTGATATCCGCATAATTTTCCCAAGTGGTGATCAGGGAGGGCTCTGGTTGATTGGACCTTCTAAATACCCATTCCTTTATCATATAATCGTTGCCAAAATAAAAATCATAGGCATCACCGGGAGTGTAGCCACCTTCATTTCCATAGACAATGGTCAGTTTCTGCATGGGATTCTTGCTGATAGGTGCGGGCACGTCACTTTTATGGTCGTATGTGATATTGTTTTTGTCCCAGGCCAAATTAAAAGGGGCCATTAACCAATATTTATCGTTAATAAATCCACCGTTTAATTTGGTGGCCGTACTATCCATTGAGTTACGGTTGTAGGAAATGGTATCTCCTTTGTTGATGGATGTAATGTCGTTGGTTATAGTGTTCCACACCCAGCTGCGCTCAGAATGGCTGTCTGCGCGGTCTACATTGAAGGTGAAGGCAATTTCCTTTACATTTCGGAATTGATTGAAGCCATGTGCATTGGCTACCTTGTCCAATATGGAAAGTTCCATTTTTGGAGCGGCCACTTCTGTTTTTTTATCCGATTTACAAGCGGTTACGATAAGCGTCAAGCAAAAAACTGCTAGTACTGATTTTTTCATGTTTGGTTTTTACCAAAGATAATAGGTTTTTGTTAAAATTCTTAATGTTGCTTAAATACATTATAGGTACAGCTTAAAAAAAATGGAAGGTTGTGGTTTTGTTTTGTCAACTATGCCCCCGTTCTTCAATTATTGGCCATTAGATGCTTTGGAATAATTGTTTGGGAATATATTGACTTAGGTTTTGTTCCAATTAAACGGAATAAGCTATCAAATAATTTAGCTGCCATAATTCCCAATAAATTCATTATTTTTGAAACTTAATAAGAAATCAAAAAATGAGTTCAAAAAAAGGAAAGATACAAGAGGCAATAGACGAAAAATTGCTGGGCGAAAGAAAAGTATTTCTATGGGGAATGGTAGATGATGATACCGCTAAGCATGTGATCGATCGTTTGTTGTATTTGGATATGCAAAACCACAAAGAAATTCAATTGTACATAAATAGCCCTGGAGGTTATGTTACTTCTGGTTTTGCCATCTACGATACCATTAAATCCTTAAAGAGTCCGGTATCTACCATATGCTCAGGTTTGGCAGCATCTATGGGATCCATTTTATTATCGGTAGGAGCAAAAGGAAGACGTTTTATTCAGCCCCATGCCCAAGTGATGATACATCAGCCCAGTGGTGGTGCCAGGGGACAGGCCTCGAATATTGAGATTCAGGCCAAGGAAATTATCAAGACCCGTGAACTTAGTGCCAAAATATTGGCGGAAAACTGTGGTCAGGATTTTGAGAAGGTGATGAAGGATTTTGATAGGGATTATTGGATGAACGCAGAGGAGTCCGTAACCTATGGTATTGTAGACGGAATTATGGAATAACCCGCTTGCAGGTTGTTTTAATTAATAATTCACATCTTAAATAAAAGGAAAAGTCCTTCACAATCTTAATGTGAAGGACTTTTTATATATGGACGCCTAAGCGGTATGTGTTTTATATACGAGATAAACCTAGCGTTTGGATGTTCTGGATAGAAAATTATAAAAAAAAGAGGTATTTTTTTGTCAAATTATAAATGGCGTCACTACATCTAGGCATTATGTGATGTTATTGCCCGTTATTATACAAGTTACTTTATTTTATTACATTTATTACTTTAACATATACTTTTCCCTATTTAAATCAATATGAAACAAACTCCTAAAAACATTGCTATTATCGGTTCTGGACTGGTGGGTTCCCTATTGGCAATTTACCTTCGGAAGTTAGGCCACCAGATAACGGTTTATGATCGGAGACCCGATATCCGCAATGTTGAGTTTTCCGGAAGATCTATCAATTTGGCCATGAGCAATAGGGGTTGGACGGCTTTAAGGGAGGTAGGTATTGAAAAAGAAGTAAAGAAAATTGCCATTCCTTTGGACCAACGTGCCATTCATGTTGAGGGGCAGCCAGAGTATTACCAAAAATATGGAAAGGAAGGAGAAGCTATCTGGTCTATTTCTCGAGGTATATTGAATCGGAGAATGATCGATCTTGCCGAAGAGGCAGGAGTAGTTTTTCGTTTTGAGGAAAAGGTGTGGGATGTAAACCTTCCAGAGGGAAAAATATATACTGGCGCAACGGAGAAAGGAAAGTGGAAGGAATATCTGTACGATATTGTTTTTGGCTGCGATGGTGCTTTTTCCCGAGTTAGGCACAAAATGCAACGTAGAAGTAGATTTAATTACGTTCAGGAATTTATAGATGTTGGTTACAAGGAGCTCACCATACCGGCCAATGAGGATGGTACCCATAAATTGGATAAGCATTCCTTTCATATCTGGCCAAGGGGGAAGTTTATGTTTATAGCCATGCCCAACATGGATGGTAGTTTTACCTGTACCCTGTTCCTGCCCTTTGAAGGGGAGGTTTCCTTTGAGAAGATAAATACCAAGGAGGAGGCCAAACGCTTCTTTAACACCTACTTTCCGGATGTTACTCCGGTTATAGAGGACCTGACTACGGATTTTTTCAATAACCCCACCAGCGCTTTGGTGACCATAAAGTGCTACCCTTGGACCTATTGGGATAAAGTGGCTTTGGTAGGCGATTCCGCCCATGCTATTGTGCCATTTTATGGACAGGGAATGAATGCTGGCTTTGAGGATATTTATGCCCTAAATAAGATAATTTCAAAATATGGGGACGATTGGGAACAAATTTTTAGTACCTATCAAACAGAGCGTAAACCCAATGCCGATGCTATAGCAGAGCTTAGTTACCGGAATTTTGTAGAAATGAGCAGTATGACTGCCGACCCCAATTTTATATTGCAGAAAAAGATTGAAAAGCGTTTTGCCCAAAAATACCCTGACAAATGGATCCCTGCCTATTCGCGGGTTACGTTTTCCAATAAGCCCTATGTTGAAGCTTTGGCCAATGGGGATGCACAGGAAGAAATAATGAAACAGATAATGCAAATTCCCAATATTGATGAGATTTGGGACAGTGAGGCGGTGGATCAAAAGATCCTAAGTCTATTGAGCGGAAAAGAAAAACACGAAGTATAGAAAAAATAAAAGCCATCTTAAAAAGATGGCTTTTATTTTTTCTTGGTTACTTTTCTATAATTTAGAAAATAGCTTTTGCATTTTTTCTTGTTCCTCTTCGGCCAAAACTGGGTCTACCAAAATTCTACCACTGTGTTCATCGCTAATGATTTTTTTGCGTGAAGCAATTTCAACCTGAACTTGCGGTGGAATGGTAAAGAAAGATCCTCCTGAAGCACCTCTTTCAATAGGAACTACAGCCAAACCGTTTTTTACATTATTTCGGATTCTATTGTAAGCCTTTACCAAGCGCTCCTCAATTTGGGATTGGTACTCTTCCGATTTTTTCAAAAGGGCTTTTTCCTCCTTCTCCGTTTCGGCCAAAATAGCGTTCAATTCGCTTTTCTTGTGCTTAAGGTGCAATTCCCTTTCGGTCAATCGTTCTTTGGTAGTGGCTATAACTTCTTTTTTCTGCTCTATTTGGGCTTTGAACTCTTTTATATTCTTATCGGCCAATTGAATTTCAAGTTCCTGAAATTCTACTTCTTTGGTCAATGAATTAAATTCCCTGCTATTGCGGACGTTCTTTTGCTGTTCCGCATATTTTTTGATCAAGACTTTGGCTTCATCAATAAGATTTTTCTTGGCGCCTATCTCGTAGTTAATAGTTTCAACATCGGTTTTAAGCTTATCCATTCTTGTTTTAAGGCCAAGTACCTCGTCTTCCAAATCTTCTACTTCTAGAGGAAGTTCTCCTCTAACATTTCTTATCTCATCAACTCTAGAATCAATTAATTGCAAATCATATAGTGCTCTTAACTTTTCTTCTACTGTTGTTTCTGTCTTTGTTGCCATATTTAAAAATACTTGATGGGATTTGTTTTGCTCTCCGATAAAGAGACTGCAAAATTAGGAATTTTTTTCGTAAGATAATCAACTAAGAGATTTTTTGTAAACTGCTCTGTTTCATAGTGCCCAATATCTGCCAAAAGTATTTTGCCTTCTGCCTCATAGAATTGGTGGTATTTTAGATCCGATGTTACGAAAACATCAGCATTGGCGGCTATTGCAGCCGATATGGCAAAGGAACCGCTGCCTCCTAAAAGAGCAACTTTCTTTATTTTTTTTCCGAGAAAATCTGAGTGCCTTATGCAGGATACATTCATTTTTTCCTTCAAAAATTCAAAAAACTCCTCTTCCCCCATCGATTTTTCCAGATTTCCTACCATGCCCATGCCAATATTTTGGTTTTTATTTTCCAAAGTTTGTAGTTCGTAGGCTACCTCTTCATAGGGGTGGTTCTTAAAAAGGGCTTTTAAAATTTTTTGTTCATTTGCCCTGCCATAGGTTATGCTTATCTGGGATTCGTCCTCGTAATGTGTTTCCCCAATTTTTCCTATATAGGGATTGGCCCCCGCATTGGCCTGGTAGCTCCCGGTACCATCCACCGTAAAACTACAGTTGCTATAATTGCCAATATTCCCGGCTCCGGCATGGAATAGAGCTGTTTTAAGGGCATGGGCGTTCTCCTTGGGAACATAGGTGGTTAATTTTCTAATGGTGCCCGCCTTCGGGATTAGAATGCTTGGGTTTTGCAGTCCCAAGACCTCACAGATTTTGGCATTGACCCCTTTATTGCTGTTGTCCAGGGCAGTGTGCATACTGTATATGGCTATATCGTGTTTAATGGCCTTTATTACTACCCTTTGTACGTAGTTGGAGCCGGTTATTTTCTTTAACCCTCCAAAAATAATAGGGTGGAAACTAACTATTAGATTGCAATTTTTTGCTATGGCTTCCTCTACTACATTTTCCAAAGTGTCCAGTGTTACTAGGATACCGCTTAGCTCATTGTTTGCATTCCCCACCAAAAGTCCTACATTGTCAAAATCTTCGGCATAATATAGTGGTGCCAACTCCTCTAGGGTATCTATAACTTGTTTTATGATCATTTTTAAAATTTATGGTCTTTCAAAGATAAAATATTATATTTTCGTTCTAATGCAGCTACTAAGAAAATTAGGCTTTCCCGTTTCACTGATATATGCCCTGGTGGTATATCTGCGCAATTATCTTTATGACGTAGGGCTATTGTCCTCCAAAGCTTATAAGACCAGGACCATTTGTGTAGGGAATCTTAGTGTAGGGGGTACCGGTAAAACCCCTATGATAGAGTTTTTGGTTGCCAATGTAAAAGATAGGGGCAGAATAGCTGTTTTAAGTAGGGGATATGGTAGAAAATCTAAAGGCTTTTTGTTGGCCAAACCTGCTATAGGGGTTGAGGATCTGGGGGATGAACCCTATCAGATCTATAAAAAATTCCCCAATGCCCATGTCGCAGTGGATGCGGACAGGCAGCACGGTATTTCCATATTGGAGGAAACCATAGGTCCCGATATTATTTTGTTGGATGATGCCTTTCAACACAGAAAAGTAAGATGTGACCAATATGTGCTTTTAACTTCCCATTCCAATTTATACGTAGATGATTGGTATTTGCCTAGCGGGAATTTAAGGGATAGCAAACGGGAAGCAAGAAGGGCCAATATTATTGTTGTTACCAAGTGCCCATCAAAATTGAGCGTGGCCGAACAGCAAATAATCCTGAAAAAATTGAACCCTAACCCTAGTCAGCAAGTAATCTTTAGCTATTTGGGGTATCAAACAACCTTAAAAGGCAACTCCAAGGAGATGGACTTGGTCGAACTTAAAAATAAAAAGGTGACCTTAGTGACCGGGATAGCAGATCCAAAGCAGCTGGTAAGTTTCCTTAGTGCTCAAGGAATTGTGTTTGAACATTTGGCATACCCTGACCACCATTTTTTTACAGATAAGGAAATTGCCTTATTCAATAACAGGGAGGTGGTCCTTACGACCGAAAAAGACTATGTAAGGTTGGCGGGCAAGGGCGAAAATTTTTATTATATAGGGGTAGGGCATAAATTCATGAACGGGGGAGAAGAGGTACTATTGAATTTGTTGGGTGAAAGCCTTATTGCTCCTTAGGCCTCAATTTTTTTTTTCACATCAAAGATGTTCTCTCCTATTTTAGAATAGAATACCTCCGGTTTAAAAGGTTTCGTAACCACGTCGTTACAACCGGCGGCATAAAAACTTTCCAAACTGTCATCCAAGGAAATTGCCGTAAGCGCTATGATTGGTACCAATCTATTGAACTTTCTGATTTCTATGGTAGCCTCTTCACCACTAATTCCTGGCATATGGATGTCCATAAGGATACAATCGTAATCCGTTTTTCTCACCATGGCCACCGCCTCCAAACCATTGTTGGCAATATCACAGGTTATTTCCTTCTTGTTCAGCATTTTCTTGGTAATCACTTGATTGATTTTGTTGTCCTCCACAATCAATATATGTAGTCCTTTAAAATCGTATTCCACCTCGGTAATCTCGAACGGAATATCATCAATAAGATCGTCCTTGCTTTTTAGATCCAACTCAAAGAAAAAGGAACTTCCTTTGCCTATTTCACTCTTTAGTCCAATTTTACTGCCAAATAGGCCCAGCAAGCTTTTTACAATGGTCAGTCCCAGGCCGGTACCTCCATATTCCCTATTAATCTGGATAGAGCCTTGTTCAAAGCTGTCAAAAATGGTAAGCTGTCTCTCTTTATCAATACCAATACCATTATCCTTTACTTCAAAATAAATGGTCAGATTCTCCTCTACTTTTTTGGCAAGCTTGGCTATAACCGTTACTTGTCCTCCCTTGGTGAATTTTATACCGTTGCCGATAAGGTTTATAAAAATTTGGGAAAGTTTAAGTGGATCTCCCAATAGGTGTGACGGTATATTCTCATCAAATTCCAGTTCAATTTTTGTTTTGTTGGCCTTAGCGCTTTGATGCAGGGAATTGATTACTTCGGAAAGTATCTTTTTAAGATTGAAATCTATTTGCAGGGCCTCCAGCTTATCGGCGTCAATTTTGTTGATCTGAAGAATGTCATTAATGAAGTTCAATAGGTAGTCACCAGAAAATTTCAACGATTTTAGGTGTTCCTTCTGATTTTCACTTGGGTTCTCTTCCAGCAGCAAATGTGTTAAACCGGTCACCGCATAAAGTGGCGTCCGCAATTCGTGGCTTACCGTGGATAGGAAATTGGTTTTGGCCTCCATGGCCATTACCGCAGCATCCCGTGCAGCCTGTAGTTCATTGTTTTTGGTATGTAATAGGTCGTTTGTCTTTAGCTTTATTTGGTTGTTACGGTAAAGTGAAATGGCCAATATCGAGATTACTATTAAAAAGGCAGCGGTTAAAATTGCCGTTATTTCCGTTCTATTTTTGGATTGGTTAAGCTCTTCTATCTTGGCTTCCTGTCGGCCAATTTCATCCTTCATAAATTTGGTTTGGATGTTATCTGCCGTTTTGGTTTCCGCCAAGCTTTTCTCTAGGGTAAATATAGAGTCCTTGATGTTCACTATATTTCTATTATAGGCTAGGGCAGATTCAAAAAGCCCAAGTTTTTCATTGGTCCGTGTAAGTAGCCTATTGGCCTCCAATACTTCTAAATAGAAATCGTTCGCCTTGGCCAATTTTAAGGCACTCTGCGCATTCTTAATACTCTCCTCGTAATTTTCGGTCCTGTTGTTGATCTCCGCCAATTTTATATTTGCCTTGGCGGCCAGGTAGTCCTTTTCGTAAATGTCCGTATTTACCGCAAGGGCATTGAAATTTTTAGTAGCACTTTCGTATTTTTCCAGGTTTAAGAAAATATTTCCCTCTACAAATAGAATATTGTTCAGTAAATTTCTGTCGTTGTTGATCTGTTTAGCCTCGTTCAGCATAGAGATGGCCAAGAAATTTTTACCGTCCCTATAGGAAATAATGGCATCTATATATTTATGCGTAGCTTCACCATAAGGGTAGGAAATATCCTTTAAAAGGGATTTTGATCTGTCCGCATAATATTCCGCGCTATCATCCTTTTGCATGCGTAAATATAAAATGGCGAATTTGTGATAGGTATCTATGAGGGCCTTTTGGTCATTGTTCTTAAAGGCGATCTCCATTGCGGTATTCAGCTCTTCAAGGGCAGGTTCCATTTTGTTCTTGTTGCCAAATTCCCTGGCTTTGTCAAAATGATATTCTATATCATTGCCGGCAGCAGTGTTTTCCTGGGTAAAGGAATGGCTATAGCATAAAAACAAGAGGACCGTTAGGAGCCACAGTTTTCTGTTCAAAGTTATATGTAAGAATCTAGGTCTCAAACGTATCGTTTACTTGTAATATAATTAATTAAATCTACAATTCTGCTGCTGTATCCGGTTTCGTTATCATACCAGCCTATAATTTTGACCATTTTACCGATTACAGAAGTCATCAGAGAATCAAACGTACAAGAATAGTAAGTATTGTTTATATCAATAGAAACTATGGGGTCTTTTGTGTAATATAGAATGTTTTTAAGTTCTTTTTGCGATATTTCTAGGAAAGCATCATTAATTTCCTCTATGGAAGTTTGCCTTTTTACGTTAAAAGTGATGTCGGTCAAAGATCCATTGGGTACAGGAACTCTTATGCCGCAACCCCCAATAACATCGGAGAGTTCTGGGAATATTCTGGTCAATGCCTTGGCCGCTCCGGTTGTGGTAGGGACAATAGATTGTGAGGCCGCCCTGGCCCTCCTAAGGTCTTTATGCGGTTGGTCGTGCAGACTTTGATCTGTAGTGTAAGAATGGATGGTGGTTATATAGGCCTGCTCTATACCGCAAAGATCCTGAATTACCTTGATCATTGGTGCGGCATTGTTCGTGGTACAAGAGGCATTGGAAATAATGTCATCTGTTTGGACAAGGGTTTCATGGTTTATTCCAAATACCACCATCTTTATGTCATCTTCGGTTGGAGGTACACTAAGGATAACCTTTTTTGCCCCATTTTTTAGGTGGTACTCCAAGATGGCCCTGTCCTTGAACTTCCCGGTGGCCTCAACAACAATATCAACCTTATGATCGGACCAAGGGATGTCTTTGGGCGAATTGTGATTTAATAGGGCAACCTTTTTATTTTCTACGATAATGTGATTGCCGCTGTGGGATACTTCTTTTTGAAAAACCCCGTGGATACTATCGTATTTTAATAAATGGGATAATGTAGGCGCATCTGCCAAATCGTTAATGGCTACCACTCTTAGATGAGCTTGTTCACTTAGAAGTCTAAATAGGGTACGGCCAATACGGCCAAAGCCGTTTATACCAATATTAATTTGTTTCATAAAAAGGGTCAAGCCAATTTATCCGCATAATTACGGATTGATATTATAGATATGGGGTGTAAGGGGTACTTACTTTATATGTTTGTGTGCCTTGTACGATGAGCGGACCAAAGCCCCGCTTTCTACATGCCTAAAGCCTAATTTTAGACCTATTTCTTCATATTTCTTGAACTGGTCCGGTAAAATAAACTCCTTTACCGGTAAATGTTTTTTGGAAGGCTGCAGATATTGGCCAATAGTGACTACATCTACATTGGCCGCCCTAAGGTCTTCCATGGTTTGGATAACTTCTTCCTCCATTTCACCCAGCCCCAACATTATTCCCGACTTGGTACGGTTGGCGCCGTTTTCTTTTAAATAGGAAAGGACTCCAAGACTTCTCTCGTATTTTGCCTGTATGCGAACCTCCCTTGTTAAACGTTTTACGGTTTCCATATTGTGGGATATTACTTCAGGCCCAACCGCAAGGATTCGATCCAAATGGGTATGTATACCTTGAAAATCTGGAATCAATGTCTCCAGGGTGGTAGTAGGGTTCATTCTTCGTATGGCCTTCACTGTTTCTGCCCATATTATAGAACCCATATCCTTTAGGTCATCACGATCCACCGAAGTAATTACGGCATGTTTTATGTCCATTATTTTGATGGATCTTGCTACTTTTTCCGGCTCTGCCCAATCTACATCTTCAGGTCGCCCCGTTTTTACACCACAAAATCCACAGGAACGGGTGCAAACATTTCCTAAAATCATAAAAGTGGCAGTACCTTCTCCCCAGCATTCGCCCATATTTGGACAACTGCCCGAAGTGCATATGGTGTGGAGGTTGTACTTATCCACCAATCCCCTTAACTGGGTGTATTTTTTGCCCGTCGGAAGTTTTACGCGTAACCATTTGGGTTTGCCTTTTGGAGGGATGACACTGTCTATAGTTTCAATACTCATACAACGATTTTGTGCAAATATACGAAATGGGCGATAGTTAAAATACCAAATGACTGCAAAGTATGGGTATGCCAATATCTGTCTGGTGCCAGCGAGAATTTAACGGGTTATTTATAAAGTATGTGGAGGACAATAAATATTATTGGACCTGGAGCAGGGGACAATAGATTGGGAGTGAAAGTTAATTTGAAAAAGGGCAGCTGTAACTGCGTGCATGTGAAGGTTCTTTTACAACATCCAATGTTGAACATCTATTGCCCGGTATCCAACGTCCTGGTTCTTTCGTTCAATGGAACTTTGTTTCCGTTAAATAGGGAGTAGAACTATCGGTTCTAATTATTATTTTTAATTATTTCGGCAAGTAGCCTTTTCGCCCTTAGTAATTTAACCTTCACATTATTGACAGGTTCCCCAAGTTTTTCGGCAATTTCAGCGTAGGGCAGTTCCTGAAAATATCTTAGGTTTATTACTTCTTGGTAATGTGGTTTTAGCCTTTTTATATACTCTAACAAAGCGGCCAGATTTTGTTCGGTAATTAAACTGTCCTCTGGGGAAGGGGCATCATCCAAAACCTTCTTAATGGCTTCGCTGCTACTATCCGGATTGCCTTTTAGGACGTTTCTTTTGCTTTTACGGATGAGGTCTATGTGCAAATTTTTGGAAATGGCTATCAGCCATGTCTTAAATTCGTAGTCCTCATTAAAGGTGTGTATCTTGTCAAAAGCTTTAGAAAATGTCTGAATGGTAATGTCTTCGGCATCGTTCTCATTTCTGGTCCTGATCAACTGGAAACCGTAGACGTCGTTCCAAAAGCTATTTAATAATGCACTGAAGGCTATTTGATTGCCTAATTTGGCTTTTTCAATAAGATCGGGAAGAGGTTCTTCGGTTTTGTCCAAGATGAGATAATGTAAAAGGTGATAATAGGCAGATTTCTATTGTGTAACGGAATCCTTTCTGCAGTCCTGCTCTGTTGGGAGTTTTCCACAGTAGCCACATGCTTCTCCGTCCTTATTTAAAAACGGACTCTGACTGGCACATGTTCCAGCAAATTTGCCATCCTTTTTAGACCATATTTTTATTGCAATACCTGCAAAAGCAAGTGCTAGTAGACCTATTGTTAAAAATAATAATTTCATATCCCTGCATTATTTAATGCAAAGATATGAAATTTATAAGCTTCCCAATAAGGATTGGGATTACTTTAAGTCCTTAAATTAATAAGAGATATTGGCCACTATATTCTCTATGGTAGGCTTGGAATTGCCTCCTGTTGGTTCAATGGTGATGTATCCAACAGCATTTTCGCCATAGGGTAGGGCCATTAATTTTTCACTATTGCTGGCCTCCTGTATTACTCCTAAGTTGAGCATTTGTCCGTTCACCTCTGCCCACATTTGGTAGCATTGGTTTTCCGGTAGGTTAGGCAATTTGCTCACATTGATATAGGAAAGCTTTTTCACAGGATTAACATAGGCCACGGCCTTAAGTTCCTTGGCCTTATTATTGCCTTTAACTGTAAGTCGCTTGGTTTTCGGATTGTTAAGGACAATGAATTGATTTCTAACATCCTCCAACTGTAAACGCATATTCTCTTCCAAGTTCTGGATCTTGTTGTTGACAATAACATTTTCCTCTTGCAAGCTTTGGTTTTGGTTCCAAAAGAAATAGGATGCTCCTGCAAACAGCAGGGCGGCAAAACTGGCTGCAATGGCATACCTAAAGAATTTTGATCGTCCGGAATTTTCCTTTTTTATCCTAGTTTGGATTCTTTCCTTAAGGCCTTCCGGAGTTTTAATGGCATGTAACTTGGCAAATATCTCAAGGTTTTCCTGAAGCTCAATATAGGTGTTCCTAACTTCGGGATACATGGCAATATATCTTTCTACCTGGAATGCTTCCTCTTGGGAAGTGGTGCCCAATAGATATTTTTCTAGTAGGTCTGTTTCTAAAAATATTCTAATCTTTTCTTTCATGGCTTTATTGTTTGTAGCACAATTTGGTCGGCTATGCTGTAACGTCAGCTTAATAGTTGGGTCTTAGTCTTAACAAGGTTGTGCTTTAATTCATAAATAAACTTAGTAAACAGGCAAGGACTATAGTTGAACCATAAATCTTCTTTAATTCCCTAAGTCCAATCTTTAATCTAGACTTGATGGTACCTAGTGGTATGTCCAATTCTTCGCTTGCCTCCTGCTGGGTCATTCCTTGAAAAAATAAGGCGTCCAATACAATTTGATATTTGGAATCTATTTTATCCAAATTATCCTGAACGTCCATCAAGTCAGGGATTATACCTTCAGTTCCTAGTTTATATACGTCCGAAACGTCCATTTGGATTTCCTTGTCGGATTTGTTGTTCGCACTTCTTAATTTGTCTATGGCCGTATTGCGTGTAATCCTGAATAACCAAGTGAACAATTTAGCTTTTGTGGGGTCGTAGGAATCCGATTTCTTCCAAATTTTAATAAAGCTTTCCTGTACAACATCCTGAGCCAATTCCTCATCACGCACTACCTTGTAGGCTACCCCGTATAAGGTGTCCCCATAGTGTTCATAAAGGAGGGAAATGGCCTTGTCATTTCGCTCTTGAAGAAGCTCAACAATATGATTTTCCAGTAATATGCTCATATAAATAGTGTGTTCTCAAAAAAAAGTTGCTTGGCAATCATCCAATTCCTTAATTCTCCTCGTATATACACAAACGCTAAATTATAAAATTGATTGTTATACTTAGCGTTTTAATTGGATAAATGGACAGCTGGTAACTGTGCATTTAATTTTTGGTTAGTTTGGTTTGGTATAGCCCCTGGCATCTTATGTCGGGGGTTATTTTATGATATTGACTTCCGGGCTGATCACAATTCCGAACCTTTGCGACACACTGTCTATAATATTTTCTGCCAGGTCAATGATTTCAGCCCCTGAGGCATCACCATAATTGACCAACACCAAGGCCTGGTTTTTGTGTACTCCGGCATCGCCAAACCGCTTTCCCTTATAGCCACATTGCTCTATTAACCAACCGGCCGGAATCTTGAATTCATTTTCAGTAACCTTATAAAAGGGGGCAGTTGGGTTCATTTTGGTGAAGTTATCAAATTGCTGCTTATCTACTACCGGGTTTTTAAAGAAACTTCCACTATTGCCCAATTCCTTAGGGTCTGGCAACTTACTTTTTCTAATGGCAATTACGGCATTGGACACATCCTTAATGCTGGGATTGGTAATACCGCTAATATGTAATTCGGAAACAATGGCCCCATAATCTACATTTAGTTTATGATTTCTTTTGGTCAATTTAAAACTTACCGAAGTGATGATATATTTTCCTAGCCCTTCATTTTTGAAATAGGAATCGCGATAGCCAAACTGGCACTCTTCCTTGGTAAAGGTTTTTAGTTCCTGGGTGGCAATTTCCATGGCATCGCAACTTACAAAGGTGTCCTTAAGTTCTACACCATAGGCGCCTATGTTCTGAATTGGGGCGGTACCAGTATTACCTGGTATGAGGGATAGGTTCTCCAATCCGCCATAATCGTGGTCCAAAGTCCACAATACCATATTGTGCCAATTCTCTCCGGCACTGACTTTTATTATGGCCTCATCCTTATTTTCTGAAATCACCTCAATGCCCTTTAGGTTTATATGCAGTACCAGATTTTCCAAATCTTTTGTGATAAGCATATTGCTACCCCCTCCGAGAACAAATAAAGTGGGATATCCCTGAAGTGCAAGTGCTTTTTTTAGGTCTGCGATCGAATTTATTTCGCAAAAGAATTTGGCCTTGGCATCAATTCCAAAAGTATTGTACTTTTTAAGGGATATGTCTTTTCGTATATCCATTAATTTGCATATACCTTTAAGGCCTCCTTTAAAATGTGAACCGCTCTTTTTAGATCTTCCTTTTCCAATACATAGGCAATTCTGATCTGGTTTGTACCCAAGCCCTCAGTTGCGTAGAATCCCGCTGCAGGTGCTACCATTACGGTCTCTCCGTTTAAATTGAAATCCTCCAATAGCCACTGGGCAAAAGTGTCCGCGTTGTCAATGGGCAGTTGTGCAATACAATAAAAGGCACCCTGTGGCTGGGCCACTACAACACCCTCAAGTTTGTTTAATTCTGAGATAAGTATGTTTCTGCGTTCCTCGTATTCCTTTTTTACATCATCAAAGTAAGACTGTGGGGTTTCCAAGGCAGCTTCACTGGCAATTTGCGCATAGGTGGGAGGGGAAAGTCGGGCCTGGGCAAATTTTAGGGCGGTTTGCATAACTTCCTTATTTTTGGAGACCAAATACCCAATTCGCGCCCCGCACATGCTGTATCTTTTGGAAACAGAGTCAACTATAATAGCGTGTTCTTCAAGGCCTTTTTCCTGAAGAATGGAATAATGCTCCCTGCCGTCATAGATAAATTCACGGTATACCTCATCGGCCACTAGGAATAGGTTGTGTTTTTTTACTATAGAGGCAAGTTTTTTAATTTCTTCCCTTGTATATAAATAGCCTGTTGGGTTCCCTGGATTGCAAATAAGGATGGCCTTTGTCCTGGGTGTAATTAGTTTTTCAAATTCGTCAATTGGAGGCAGTGCAAAATTATTTTCAATACTGGAAACAACCGGTACTACCTTTATTCCGCTGGCGTTTGCAAATCCGTTGTAATTGGCATAAAAGGGCTCTGGGATAATAATTTCATCGTCATTATCCGCTATACTTCCCAAAGCAAAGGACAATGCTTCCGAACCACCTGTAGTAACTATAATATTATCTGCATGAACATGAATGTCATTCTTTGCGTAATATCCGGCAATTTTTTCCCTGTAAGATTCGGAACCTTCTGTTCTGCTATAAGCCAGGACTTCCAGAGCATTGTTTTTAACGGCATCCAATGCAACTTTTGGTGTTTTTATGTCGGGCTGGCCAATATTTAAATGGATAATCTTGATTCCTCTTTTTATGGCAGCTTCAGCAAAAGGTACTAGTTTTCTTATTGGAGATTCCGGCATTGTCCTGCCTCTCCGTGAAATTGATGGCATATGGATTTAATTTTAGGCAAAAATGAGAAATCAATACGGACAAAACAATAAAACGACCTTATTTGATTCCATATTAATATGTTAAATGATTCTGATGGCAAGGGTTTTGTGCGTAAATTAGAGGGGTAGGTTGCTTAAAAATGGAAATAGGATGGCTTTCTTAAGACATATGGTTTTCCTTATTTGGTGCTGCCCCGTTTTACTGTTATCTCAAAATTTCAAATTGCCTTCTGGAGAAAAGTTTCAAAAGGTGAAGTTTGAATTGGTGAACAATCTTATTATAATTCCAATAGAGGTAAACGGGGCACAACTTTCATTTATTTTGGATTCAGGGGTAAATAAACCTATTCTTTTTAATTTATCGGATAAAGATTCCATTCAAATTAACAATGTTTCGGAAATTGTAATAAAAGGCCTTGGTGAGGGTGAGCCAATTAATGCTTTGATATCTAGCTCCAATTTATTTAGAATTGGAGAAGTGGTCAATACGGATCAACAGCTTTATGTGGTTATGGACAAGGAACTGAATCTTTCCCCTAGGCTGGGTATACCGGTACATGGAATCATTGGTTATGATCTCTTTAGGGATTTTATAGTTGAGTTAAATTATTCATCGAAATATTTGAAGCTTCATGACCCTGATCTTTACAGGTCCAAAAAAAGCTCCAAGACCCGAACACTGCCTTTGCAGATTATTCAAAACAAAGCCTATGTTCAGGGTGATGTATTAATGAAAAATAAGCAAAGTATCCCTGTTAAATTATTAATAGATTCGGGTAGTTCTGATGCTTTATGGCTTTTTGAGGATTTGGATAGGGGATTGGGGGTTCCTCGGGACAATTATGTAGATTTTTTGGGCCAGGGACTAAGTGGAAGCATTTATGGAAAAAGGACCAAAATAGATGGGATCAAATTAGCAGGCTTTTTATTAAAGGATGCCAAAACCGCATTTCCTGATTTACAGTATTTTAATTCCATGACCACTTTCGGAGATAGAAATGGAAGTTTGGGCGGAGAGGTCCTAAAAAGATTTACCCTGGTATTCAATTATGGTAATAGTACCCTGAGTTTGCGCAAAAATACACTTTTTAATAAACCGTTCGATTTTAATTTGAGCGGAATAGATATTCAGCATAATGGAATGCGTTATATTTCCGAAAGTATTGCAGATGTAAATGGGGCGGTGTTGGCAGATAGTGGCAAATCGTTCGGGGATGTGCAAATACTCTTCGAGAATATGACCAGGCTAAGTATGGTCCCGGAAATTATAGTGTCTGGCATACGTGCGGGAAGCCCTGGCCATGAAGCGGGTTTGCAGGAAGGTGATGTTATTCTGGCAGTAAATGGGAAGAAGGTGCATCACTATAAACTTCAACAAATCCTACAAATGCTCAATGACAAGGAGGGTAAAAGAGTGAAGGTTTTAATAGAACGCTACCAAAAGGATATGTTGATTACCTATGTCCTTAAGGATATATTCAAATAGATGATGTTATAGGCCAAGGTAGGACCAGGCATTTTTAAGGAATCTATCCCAGGGTCCAGGTATGTAAACCGAAAACCCTTACCAATAAAAAAAGCTTGTTAAATACCCAATTAGGTAATTAACAAGCTTTTGTGTTTGGGAGTGGTATTTATTTGCCTTCCGCCGGCAATACCTTTCCTTTTATTTTTAACACCTTCGTTGGGGTGTCAGCGTTGGAGATTACAGTTATCGCCTTTGCGATAGGTCCAACTCTGTTAGTATCATATTTTACTTGAATTTCGCCAGTTTTACCTGGTAATATAGGTGCATCCGGTTTTTTAGGGATTGTACATCCGCAGCTAGAGCTTACTTTGCTGATAACAAGTGGTGCATTCCCGGTATTGGTAAATTCAAATACTCTTACGCCATCGCTGCCTTTAGCAATTTCACCATAATCAACGGTTTCCGTTTTGAAGCTAATTTTCGCTACATTTTCTTGAGCGGTTAGGCCAAAACCTAAGAGACCAACAAATAGAATTAGTACTATTTTTTTCATTATTTTTAGTTTTTGGTGAATTTCAAAAGTAAATGTTTTTAATGAACCTCCAAAATTCTTTTGTTATGTAATAACGTTACTTATTTTTGTTTCGTATTTCAAAATGGACAAAAACCTTAGAATTACTACAAGTTTAACCTTAATATTGCACTCATTTAGTAATCGCCCGTACTGGGTAAGCAAAAACTGTTCCAAATAATGGAAATTCCTTCAAAATATGAGCCTCAAAGGGTAGAGGGCCAATGGTACGACTATTGGACTAAACATAATTATTTTCATTCCACACCAGATGATAGGGAGCCATATACCATAGTCATACCTCCGCCAAATGTTACCGGAGTTTTGCATATGGGGCATATGTTGAACAATACCATACAGGATGTTTTGATCCGTAGGGCCCGTTTAATGGGGAAAAATGCCTGTTGGGTGCCTGGCACCGATCACGCCTCCATAGCTACGGAGGCCAAAGTGGTTGCCAAACTAAAGGAACAAGGGATAGATAAAAAGGATATAACCCGGGAAGAATTTTTGAAGCATGCCTGGGATTGGACCCATGAATACGGTGGGGTAATCCTGGAACAGTTAAAGAAATTGGGCTGTTCCTGCGATTGGGAGCGCACCAAGTTTACTATGGATGACAATATGTCCGCCTCCGTTATAAAAGTCTTTGTAGACCTCTACAATAAAGGTTTGATATATAGGGGTTACCGTATGGTAAACTGGGATCCTGAGGCAAAAACCACCTTGTCCGACGAAGAAGTGATCTACGAGGAAAGACAGGGCTTGTTATACTATTTGGCCTATAAAATAGAGGGTTCGGATGAAACCGTTACCATTGCCACCACTAGACCGGAAACCATTTTAGGGGATACGGCCATCTGTATTAACCCCACCGATGAGCGTTATGCCCATCTAAGAGGTAAAAAGGCTATAGTACCTATATGCAACAGGGTAATCCCCATAATTGAGGATGAATATGTTGATGTTGAGTTTGGAACAGGTTGCCTTAAAGTGACCCCCGCTCACGATATCAATGACAAGGCCCTGGGGGAGAAACACAATCTGGAGACTATAGATATCTTTAATGAAGATGCCAGTTTAAATAGTTTTGGACTGCATTATGAAGGTAAGGACCGTTTTGAGGTCAGGAAGGCAATTTCAAAAGAATTGGAGGAAAAAGGGTATTTGGTAAAGACCGAACAGCACATTAATAAAATTGGCACTTCGGAGAGAACCAAGGCAGTTATTGAGCCAAGATTGTCCGATCAGTGGTTTCTTAGTATGGAAGATCTGGCCAAACCTGCTATAAAGTCGGTTTTGGAAGACGAAGATATTAAGTTGTTCCCCAAAAAATTCGAAAATACCTATCGCCATTGGATGGAAAACATACGCGATTGGAATATTTCTCGACAATTGTGGTGGGGACAACAAATCCCGGCCTATTATTTTGGAGATGGACAGGACGATTTTGTGGTGGCAGAAACCAAAGAAGAGGCGTTGGATATGGCCAGGAAAAAATCTGGGAATTCCGGTTTAACATTGGATGACTTAAAACAGGACGCAGATGCCCTGGACACATGGTTTTCTTCTTGGATCTGGCCGATAAGTGTCTTTAACGGGATTTTGGAACCCAATAATAAGGAAATAGAGTACTACTATCCTACCAATGATTTGGTAACCGGGCCGGATATTTTATTCTTTTGGGTGGCCAGAATGATAATTTCAGGCTATGAATACCGCAATGAAAGGCCTTTCGAGAACGTATATCTTACGGGATTGGTGCGCGATAAGCAAAGACGTAAAATGTCAAAGTCGCTCGGAAATTCCCCGGATGCGCTGCAACTGATTGAAGATTACGGGGCGGACGGTGTTCGTGTTGGACTTTTATTGAGTTCCGCTGCCGGTAACGACCTAATGTTCGACGAGGCCTTGTGCCAACAGGGGAAAAACTTTGCCAATAAGATTTGGAATGGTTTCCGCTTGGTAAAAGGCTGGGAAGTGGCAGATCTGCCACAACCAGAGGCTTCCAAGTTGGGTATTGAATGGTATACTTCAAAATTCAATAAAACACTTGAAGAGATAGAGGATCATTTTAGCAAGTATCGGATCTCGGATGCCTTAATGGCCATCTATAAATTGGTTTGGGACGATTATAGTTCTTGGTTATTGGAAATAATTAAACCAGCATACCAACAGCCTATAGATAGAATTACCTTTGATGCAGTGATCCATATCTTTGAAGAGAACTTAAAACTACTCCACCCGTTTATGCCATTTCTTACGGAGGAAGTTTGGCAGCACATCGCCGAACGTACCCCGGAAGAGGCATTGGTCATTGCAAAATGGCCAAACGTACAGCCTGTAAATGAGAATCTAATCGAAGGTTTTAATTTTGCTGCGGATGTAATTGCAGGAATACGCACCATTAGAAAGGAGAAGAATATTCCTATGAAAGATGCCCTTCAATTGGCGGTCTTAAACGACGGGGATATTTCCAAGGATTGGGATGTGGTTATAGCCAAGCTCACCAATGTGTCGGATATTGATTATGTTGACAGTGCAGTGGATGGGGCTTTGACCTTTAGGGTAAAGTCCAACGAATATTTTGTACCCATGGTTGGGGCCATTGATATTGGAGCAGAAATTAAAAAGTTGGAAGAGGAATTGGAATATATAAAAGGCTTTTTGGTATCGGTGCGTAAGAAACTTTCCAATGAGCGTTTTGTGGCCAATGCGCCTGCGCAGGTAATTGACTTGGAACGGCAGAAGGAAGCGGATGCCATTGCTAAAATTGATACCCTGGAGAAGAGTCTGGCCAGTTTAAAATAACGGCAACCACTGTGATCATTGTGTTTCTTGGTAAAGGGAAATGACCCAATTTTTAATGAAAGTAACTTAAATTATGTCCAAAAAGATATTAAAGACGGGTATTCTTTCATTCGGAATGTCGGGCAGCTTGTTTCATGCCCCGTTTTTGAATGAGCATCCCGGATACCATTTGACCGCAGTGGTTGAGAGGACCAAAAAAATAGCCAGTAAGACTTATCCCAAGATAAAAAGTTACGACACCGTTGATCAGCTTATAGCTGATGAGGACATTGATCTGGTAGTGGTAAATACGCCCAATTTTACGCATTTCGAATTTGCGCTAAAGGCGCTCCGAGCCAAAAAGCATGTTTTGGTGGAGAAGCCTTTTTGTGTTAACAGTGCAGAGGCCAAGGAACTTTTTGCCGAGGCAAAAAGGCAGGATCGTAGTATCCTGCCTTATCAAAATAGAAGGTATGATAGTGACTTTCTGGCGGTAAAGAAGGTGTTGGATTCCGGTAAATTGGGGGCCATGGTAGAGGCCCATATGCGTTATGATAGATATCGTTATCACATAGGTCCCAAAATAGCCAAGGAAACCCCAGTACCGGGTAGTGGCCTTATGTATGATCTGGCCCCACATTTATTGGATATGGCCATAGCACTTTTTGGATTCCCATTGGAATGGAAAAAGTACACTGGGCAGTTTAGGCCTAAAACCCAAGTGGATGATCATGTACATATTCATTTGCTGTATCCCAAGGGGGTACAGGTGTTTTTGACTATGAGCATGTTGGTGGTGCAGCCGCAAGCCGCTTTTGTTCTTAATGGAACCAAGGGGACCTTTGTGAAACAGCGAACGGATATTCAAGAGCAGCAACTGTTGGCGGGAATGAGTCCCGGAAATACTTTGTTTGGAATAGAGGATGCCAATAAATATGGTGTGCTCACTACCATTGCTGAGAACGGTGAAAAGCATACCGAGGAAATAGAATCGGTAAAATCCTCTTATATCAATTTGTTCGATGATGTTTATAAGTCTATTGTTGAAGGAATCCCATATCCAATAACAGAAAAGGACATTATAAGGCAAATTGAGATTTTGGAAGGGTAGATAGCGCTAGCATCCTTTTTGTTGCTGCCATTTTTTTATATGAAACTTCCAATGTTCTGTCAAAATCTTTAATGCTATCCCGTTGTTTTTTGGAAGCCTAAATAATTCCCTCCTTATTTAGTCGTATATTTAGTAAGGATAAATAAGTGTGCTGTTTTAAAATTTAGGTAGCTAAGTCATTAAAAATGCTCCATAAAAAAAGCTGGGAATGTCTAAATTACCGGAAGACCATAAATTTTTGGACCTATCCGACTATGGTAGATCAATAGCCAGGGTTATTGCGAACGGACTAAAAGAAACGACTGTTACGCCTGTGCAAGTTACGTTTGGATTTCTTTGTTCAGGTGTTATAGCGGTGGTTTGCATGTATTATGGCTACTATTGGTATGCAGCCTTCTTTTTTATTCTAAAATCTATCTTGGATGCTGCCGATGGGGAGTTGGCAAGGATCAAAGATACGCCCTCCTATACTGGAAGGTATTTTGATTCCCTGTCCGATTTTGTTCTGAATATCCTAATATTTGTAGTACTCTGGCATATCACCAATGTGGACTTTGGATTTGCAGTGTTGGCATTTCTGGGCCTGCAGCTTCAGGGTACCCTATACAATTATTATTACGTAATCTTGAGAAATAAGTTTCATGGCGATGTTACAAGTCGAATTTTTGAATCTGGCACGCCAGTGGCAATGGTTGGGGAGCATCAGCGTAATGTGAATGTCCTTTTTTGGTGGTACCGGATTCTTTATGGCAGTTTTGATCAAATTATTTATAAGTTGGATGGTGAGGCTGCCAACGGCAGGCATCTGCCCAATTGGCTTATGACGGCCGTATCTACCTTTGGGCTTGGATTTCAGCTATTGATAATCAGTGTGATGCTGGTTTTGGGATGGGCAGACTACATAATTCCTTTTTTTATGATCTACTCATTGTTCATTTTTTTGTTTATCGCCATTAGAAAGTCATTGTAGGGTAGGATATAGGGCACCTTTTTTTGCACATTAATTTTGACTATAGTTTAAATTCAAATACTTGATTATTAAATAATTATAGCTTGTTTTTCTGTTTCCTCGAGCGCAGTCGAGAGGTTGCAAACAATTACATCTTTAAATCGGTCTCGATTGCTCTCTACCGGACAACATCATCTAGACAAATCATTGACAATTAAAAATAATTGAACTCATGCCTATGGTGTTTAAGTCATAGAGTTGAAATTCCTGACCAGAGATTAATGGTTCAGCTGAAAAAGTGTGTGCTTACACATTTTTATTTATTTACACATAAAATGTGCTGTAATATTTCCATAAAATGACGTCTATGTCCCGATAATTTTTATATTTGTGTGCCTACACACTTTTTCAAATCATTAAAAGTCATATAATTATAAAAGTTGATTTTCGATGGCAAAAAATAAAAAGACCACCATTCAGGATTTGGCAAACTATGCCAATGTTTCCATAGGGACCATTGACAGGGTTTTGCACAATAGGGGAAAGGTGTCACCTGCCAAAAGGAAAAAAGTGGAAGAGGCCATAGAGAAATTGGATTTTAACCCCAATCTTCTGGCAAGAACATTGGCTTTGGGAAGTCAGTTCACGGTTTGCAGCCTGTTTCCTGAAGCAACCAGTTCCCAAAGTTATTGGACACTACCGAGAATAGGGGTGGACCAGGGAGTGGAGGTTTATAAGGATTTTGGCATGGAACTTCATCCCTATGAGTACAGTTTGTTCAACGAATCCAGTTTTGTTAAAAGTGCGGATGCCATCCTTGGGAAGAATCCTAGTGGCGTAATCTTGGCGCCCTTATTTGAAAAGGAAAGTCAAGAATTCATATCGAAGTTGGAAGAAAGGGATATTCCTTATGTGTTTATAGATGCCAACATCAAAAACAAGAAAAGTCTCAGTTATATTGGACCTGACTTAAGGGGAAGCGGTTATATTGCCGGCAAATTATTGAATTCTCTCCTAGACCCTTCAGATGACATTCTTATAGTAAACATGGTTAAGGGATTCGAGAATAGTGCCCACACAGCTCTTGTGGAAAATGGCTTTCGGGATTATTTTAAGGAGCATGGACCACGGAAGAAAAGAAGTATAAATTCTATTACAATACCCACAACGGTGGAGACTGAAGTAAACAGGGAACTTACAACCTATTATATTAAAAACCCGGGAACGAGGGGAGTATTCGTTACCAATTCCAGGGCGCATTTAATTTCTAGGCATCACGCCTTGCACGAGCTGGACATAAAGGTGGTGGGCTTTGATATTGTTCCAGGAAATGTAGCCGAGTTGAAAAAGGGAAATATCGATTATATCATTTCCCAAAGACCGGTATTTCAAGGGGTAACCGCTGTAAAGGCGCTTTTCGATTATTTTGTTTACAAAAAGTCGCCCTCTGCCATTCAGTTTGTGCCTTTGGATATCATTATCAAGGAGAATGTAGATTATTATATTAATTTTCAATAAAGGTCTTGCACAATTGCTATAAATTGGCAATTGTCTAAGGGCTTTCTTTAAACTAGAAACAAATATTATGGGAGTAAGAGTACTTGGATATTTAGTGTTGTTGGCTTTTTTTGGTTCCTGTGGCAATGGCAAGTCCAAAAAGAACGATGTAAGTCCTTCGCAGGATATGGTAAAGCCTGGCATTAGGGTAGAAAATAAAGTATCGGAACAAAAAGTGGATGTCTACTTCGGGGATGAATTATTTACTTCCTACATCTACCCCGATAATATAATGAAGCCCTGCTTATGGCCCATAGTAACTTCGGAAGGTACGGAGATTACGCGTAAATATCCATTGAAGAAAGTAGCCGGAGAGCGGGCGGATCATCCACATCACATAGGAATGTGGATGAATTATGGCGATGTTAACGGTATTGATTATTGGGGGCATTCCGAGGCTACCCCTGAAGATCGCAAGCCATTTAGCGGCGTTATCAGGCATCAAGAGGTTGTTGAGGCCGATGCCAATGATTCCCAAGGAACAATACGGGTCCAAACCAATTGGGAGGCTCAGGGACGTACACAGATAAAGGAAGACATTGAGTTTCATTTTATGGACAAGGGGAAGGTAAGGATTATAGATTGGATAAGCACCTTAACGGCCCAAGAGGATATTTTGTTCAAGGATACCAAAGAGGGAATGTTTGCCATTAGGGTTAGTCGCGAACTGGAACTGCCATCCGATGACCCTTTAACATTAACCGATGCACATGGAAATCCTGAGACTATTAAGGTAATAAATAATGACATGGTTTCTGGGGATTACTTGAGCAGTGAAGGTATTGAAGGTGAAGATGTTTGGGGAACCCGGGCCAAATGGATGAAGCTCTTTGGAAATTATAAGGAGGGGAATGTTGCCGTCGTGATTCTGGACCATGAAAAGAATCCGGGATATCCGGCCTATTGGCACGCAAGGGGCTATGGACTTTTTGCCGTAAACCCATTGGGTCAGAATGTGTTTTCGGAAGGAAAGGAAACTATGGACTTGCGTTTGAAGAAAGGGGAGTCGGTTCGTTTTGCATTCAGGACACTGGTGTGCTCTGGAGATATTTCCAACGAAGAGATCAATGTCCTAGGGAAGGAGTTTTCCGGCCTTTACTAGCTCAATTTTTAAGACATAGAAGACAAACAAAATTATTAACGATCAAACCTGGATAACATGAAATCAAATTCAAATTCAAGTTCAAGAAGAAGTTTTATTAAAAAAACAGCGGCCAGTTCGGCCTTTATAGCTACCGCTGGAATCCTGCCACAATTTAGTGCCAAAAGTTATGGCCGTATTCTCGGTGCCAACGATCGGATCAATGTATCTATGATGGGGGTCAATAGTAGAGGGAATGCCTTGGCACAAAATTTTGCTAGTCAAAAGAACGCTGAGGTAATCCATGTTTGTGATGTGGACAGTAGGGCCATCCTAAAATGTTTGGATTCTGTAAAGGGTAGACAGGACAGGAAGCCAAAGACCTTTACGGATTTCAGAAAATCCTTGGAAAGCAAGGATGTGGACGCCATGGTGATTGCCGCGCCAGATCATTGGCATGCACCTGCATCGCTCTTGGCCATGGAAGCGGGAAAACATGTATATGTAGAAAAACCATGTAGCCACAACCCCAATGAAGGGGAAATTTTGGTGCAGGCCGCACAAAAATATGGAAAGGTAATACAGATGGGGAACCAGCGTCGCTCTTGGCCCAATGTGGTTGAAGGGATTAAAGCTTTGCAATCAGGTGCCATTGGCAAGGTGTATTTTGGTAAAGGATGGTATACAAACAACCGCAAATCCATAGGGATAGGAAAGGAAGTAGAGGTGCCCAATTGGCTGGACTGGGACCTTTGGCAAGGTCCGGCGCCCAGAATGAAGTATAAGGACAATATTGTGCATTACAATTGGCATTGGCTATGGCATTGGGGTACAGGCGAGGCCTTAAATAATGGCACCCATATGATCGACTTATTGCGTTGGGGCATGCAGGTGGACTATCCTGTTAAGGTAAGCTCAAACGGGGGCAGATATAGGTATCAGGACGATTGGGAGACTCCGGATACACAGGTAATCAATTTGGATTTTGCAGAAGGATTGTCCATGTCCTGGGAAGGTAGGAGCTGTAATGGTAAGCCTATAGAAGGAAGTTCGGTTGGGGTTATGTTCTATGGGGAAAATGGCAGTATGCTAATCCCTGGAGGTAATAGCTATAGCATTTTCGATTTGGAGGGTGAATTGATCAAAGAAGTTAAGAATACCCAAGAAATAGATCCCAGAAACAATTCCAACCCGGCAGAACTCTTGGATGCCTTGCACATACAGAATATGTTCAGTGCTATCCACGACGGTGCAAGCCTAAATGCTGATATAGACTCGGGTCATAAAAGCACCTTATTGGTGCAATTGGGGAATATTGCTCAGCGCACGGGGAGGTCTTTGGATATAGATCCCACTAATGGTCATATTTTGAAGGATAGCGATGCCCAAAAATTATGGGGTCGAGCTTATGAAAACGGTTGGGAAATGAAATTGTAATAAAAATATATGGCAAATAGAAGATCATTTTTAGAAAAAATAGGAAAAGGGGCAGCATTTTCAACCTTGGCCCTGTCCTTACCGTCACCTTTGTTTTCCCAGCTAAAATTAGGAAAACCGCCGGTGGCGAAAAACAAGATTATTGGTATCATTGGTGCCGAGAATTCACATACCAGAGGTTTTGGTAAAATGTTCAATTTGGATAAAAAATTTCCTGGCTGGGAGGTTAAATATGTATGGGGTGAAAAGGAGGAATTTGCCCAACAGGCCAAGACCGAAGGAGGCATTCCCAATATTGTAAAAGATCCCTTGGAAATGATGGGCAAGATAGATGCATTGATTGTTGATCATCGGCATGGCGATCTTCACTTGGATGCGGCGCTCCCGTTTGTAAAGGCCGGGATACCCACATTTATAGACAAACCATTTTGCTATAGTAGTCAGGCTGCAAAAATATTCCTTGAAATGGCTAGGGCGGTCGGTACTCCGGTAACTTCCTACAGTTCAATTGCCCACAGTTATGCCACGGAGGATATGAGGAAGCAATTGGCTGAACTAAAGGACATAAATCAAGTTACTTGTTACGGTAAGGCCGATATCAATTCCATATATGGAGGCTTTTTCTTTTATGGAGTGCATATGGTAGAACCTCTGATCTATCTTTTTGATGAAAAAATTGTTTCGGCTAGATTCAATAAGAACGACAAGGAGAACTTGAACAGTACTGCCAGTTTAATTTTTGAAAATGGAAAGATGGCCACCTTGATCATTACGACCAAAAAGTACGGCTGGCAGACCTTTGTGGAGACAGATGAAGGAGTGGTTGAATTAAAGTCCCGGGCAGTGACCGTTGATCCGGATAAAAATTATGTGGATATGGTAAACATGTTCAGCACAGGAAAGGAACCACGCAGCCACGAGAGTATTATTCACGGTATTGCCGTGTTGGAAGCAGTTCAAAAATCTATAATTTCAGGTGATTGGGAATCCGTTATATCATAATGAGGGGGAGTAAAAAGCAAACCCTACACAGTTTCTGGATAATGGCCTTAGCCATGGGATTAGTATTTATGGGTTGCAGAAACAAAACGCAAAAGAATCAGGAACCAATGAAGGTTTCTGAACAGTTGCACAACAGCCTAACCAATCTGGAGAAGGAGCAGGGCTGGGAATTGCTTTTTGATGGCGAATCGTTTAAGGGTTGGCGCGGTTTGGGTAGAAAGGATGTTCAGACCGAACTATGGAAAATTGAGGACGGTACCATACGAAAACTGAATAGCGGAGAGGTGCCTTCCATGCCGGACGGACAGCCCATGGAAGGGGGCGATCTAATGACAGTGGACACCTTTGACAATTACGAATTGTATTTTGAATGGAAAATATTAAAAGCGGGCAACACAGGCCTCAAGTACAACGTGTCCGAAGAATTGTCCCAAAAGTTCGGTTCGCAATATTCGGCGCTGGGATTTGAATACCAATTGCTTGATGATTCGGATACCCTTTATGCGGGAAAACTAAAACCATCCCAATACACTGGGAGTCTATATGATATGATTGCGGCCAACAATGCGGATGTCAGGCCGGCCGGGATGTTCAACTCGAGTCGAATTGTTGTCAATGATAAGAGTGTAGAGCATTGGCTTAACGGGAAAAAGGTAGTCGCCTATGAATTTGCTTCCCCGCATTTGGATTCCCTTTTTCAGAAAAGCAAATTTGTGGACTATCCGGGTTTTTTGGAAAAAAGGAAGGGGCATATTGTTCTTCAAAACCATAAGGACGATGCCTGGTTTAGGAATATTAAGATTCGTAAAATTGAATCGGGAAGTTAGTTTCCAATAACATTGACAAGGGTCTGATAACTATAAATTCAACAAATTGTTATGATATTTAAATATACATCAGTTTTAGCACTATTCTTTTTTTACAACATGGGAATATCACAGTCTATTGATACAAGCGGAATGGAGGGCATTTTGTACTCCGATGAGGGATGGGTCTCCATATCCACTACAAAAGGTAAAATTTCGGGAATAAACAGATTGTCGAAAGGCGACAAGGAATCAAAAATATATGTAGCCCCCGGTTTAATAGATGTCCAGATCAATGGCTATATGGGAGTTGATTTTTCCGGTCCCGATCTAACGGTGGAAGGCATAAGGAAAGCTACAAAAGCTTTGTGGAAGGCCGGGGTAACCACTTATTTCCCGACCATTATTACCAGCGATTTCAATAGGATGAAAACGAATTTTGCAATTCTGGCCGAGGCACAAAAAGATCCGGAAATAGGAAAATCCATTCCAGGATTCCATTTGGAAGGTCCGTATATTTCACCGCTTCCCGGTTTTCGAGGCGCGCATTTGGAGAAATACATTAAAAATCCGGATTGGGAGGAGTTTCAGGAGTTGCAGAAGGCAGCCAATAATGGCATAAAACTGATTACCGTAGCTCCAGAACTGGACGGGGCCATTCCTTTTATACGTAATTGCGTTGCTAATGGGATTATAGTGGCACTAGGACATCATAATGGGAGTGCAGAGGATATAGAACGAGCTATAGATGCCGGTGCAAAAATGGCTACCCACTTGGGCAATGGTTGTGCCAACGAGATCAATAGACACCATAACCCTATCTGGCCGCAATTGGCCGACGATCGTATTACTCCCAGTCTAATTGCTGACGGATTCCATTTGACCAAGGAAGAGGTACGAAGTTTCTATAAGGTAAAAGGCCCAAATAAGACTATTTTAGTCTCCGATGCCCTAGATCTAGCAGGACTTCCCCCTGGAGAGTATACCCGTGGAGAGCGTACCTTATTGCTGACCCCCAATGTGGTAAAATTACCAAAGGAAAATGTTCTTGCCGGGGCAGCTTCGCCAATAAGTGCATGTGTGGGCGTGATTATGGATTTTACCCAATGTACTCTTAATGATGCCATACAAATGGCAAGCACCAATCCCGCAAAAATGTTTTCCCTCAGTGAAATTGGTGAAATAGGACAGGGGAAACAGGCCGACCTGATTCTCTTTAAGTTGGAGGATAATCAGGTGGTAATTCACAAGACATTTGTGTCAGGGCAGTTGGTATATTCCAAAGATTAGTACCCTGTTAACTCCTATGGTGTTGAATGTTATGGTACTTGGTTAAAAATTAAATCTATAAAAGCAGTATATGGGCAATAAATCATTAATCAAAAAAATACTATTGGGACTTAGCGCCGTAGGTCCAGGGCTATTTCTTATTGGCTATAACATAGGAACGGGCAGTGTAACCACAATGGCCAAGACGGGTGCGGAATTTGGCATGAGTCTTTTTTGGGCCGTAGTGCTTTCCTGTATTTTTACTTATGTTTTAATGGTGGCCTATGGCAAAGTAACCTTGGTGACGGGCAGGACTGCGCTGTTTAATTTTAAACAGGAGTTTAAATGGGGCTGGATACTTTCGCTATATATCATTTTGGTATTGATCATAGGGGAATTATTGGCTCTTATGGGCGTAATGGGTATCGTGGCCGACTTGGTGCAGGAAGGGGTACGCTTGGCGTTTAACGGGGCTATAATCCAAAGAGGATGGATCATTCTGTTTTTCGTAGCCATACTCACATTTTTTTTATGGTTCGGACGTTATAAGGCGTTTGAAAAAGTTTTGACCGTTCTGGTTATTTTGATGGGACTTTCCTTTATGGTAGTCTTCATTATGGTCCGCCCGGATATGATGGATATTCTATCTGGTATGGTTCCCAGTATTCCCGATACTCCCGGTGCGTTGGGCTTAATTGCGGCCATTACAGGCACCACCTGTTCTGCAGCTGTTTTTGTAATGAGAAGTACCGTGGTGGCGGAAAAAGGATGGGGCATCAATGATTTAAAAAAGGAGAAGACAGATGCCTTTGTATCGGCTTTTATGATGCTTTTTTTGAGCGGTATCATCATGGCCGTTGCCGCAGGAACCCTTCACATTTCCGGAATGAAGTTGGACGATACGGTAGAAATGATATCCCTATTTGAACCCTTGGGAGGTAAATTGGCGGCTTTTGTACTGATTATTGGGATTACGGGGGCCGGGCTCTCCACTATTTTTCCTATCGTGCTTATAGCTCCTTGGTTACTGGCCGATTATAGGGGAACTCCAAGAAATATTCACTCCAAGTCTTCCAGAGTGCTAATAATTGGCGCTATGGTATTTGCCTTTGGAACAGTCTTTTTGGAGGAAAGACCTCCTGCACTTATGGTTTTCTCCCAGGCTTTTCAGGCCTGTATTCTTCCTGCAGTGGCAGTACCTATGTTTATTTTGATCAACAAACAGAAATTAATGGGGAATAACAAGGCCAGCGCCAAGCTTAATCTTGGTCTAGTCGCGGTAATCCTATTTTCACTGCTGACCACATGGTTCGCTATAACAGAATTTATATAAAATTAAATAATGGAAAAGTCGTTTCAAATTGAAAATTTGTCAATAGAGATTTATGGACAGTCAAAGGAAATGGGAGCAGCGGCAGCTGATTATGTTACAAGGAAATTGAATGATGCAATTGTTAAAAAGGGCGGGGCAAATCTAATCTTGGCTACGGGTGCATCACAGTTTTCATTTTTGGAGGCCTTGCAGACCAAAGAAATTGATTGGGGAAAAATAACCGTATTTCACCTGGATGAATACAAAGGTATTTCCGAATCCCATCCTGCGAGTTTTAGAAAGTATCTCAAAGAACGTATTTTGAATAAAGTAGCACCTAAAAAGATATATTTCCTAAATGGGGATGCAGCAAATTTGCAATTGGAAATCAAAAACTATGAAGAGGCATTGCAAGCGCACCCTATAGATATTGCTTGCATCGGAATAGGAGAAAATGGACATATAGCCTTTAATGACCCCGCAGTTGCCGATTTTCAAGATCCCAAATTGGTGAAGGTGGTGGAGTTGGATGAGGCCTGCAGAAATCAACAGCTTGGTGAGGGCTGGTTTCCAAGCTTTGACGACGTACCCAAGGAAGCCGTTACCCTGACCATTACCGCCATAATGAACTGTAAGGCCATTAGTTGTGTGGTGCCTGACGAACGAAAGTCCCAGGCCGTTTATAATAGCCTGTACGGGGATATAAGTACCAGCTGTCCGGCTTCCATTCTCAGGACCCACCCGGAAACCGTCCTATTTTTGGATAAAGCATCGGCATCCTTGATAAAGTAATTGGTCATTCTTCGTTGCCCTATAATTGGGCATGAAGGAGCCGAACAAGGTATTGCTTGGCCTCACTTTATGCTAAGGGCCTCATTCTCGAAGGAAATACCCTCCCAACCACTGATCATAAAATTGCGAATGTTTAGGTGGTCCGTACCCTTTGGATTTTCAAGGACATCTTTTCGGTAGTAGGAACCAAAGCAGGCCAAGGTTTCCTCCTTGCCCAACTTGTGATGTTGTGCAAATGAAAAGACCTTACAGGAACCTGAATTTTGTCCGGCCTCATTAATCACTTCGCCATTAGTGAATTTTGAAGGTGAAAAATTATAATAGGTGTCAATAATTCCTATGGTATCCCCAAAGCTTATCTCTTCAGGAGACTTTCTGATTTTGTCTAGAAATTCGTATACCGTCATTGTTCGATAGGATTTTAGTTAAGCACGTAAATTTAAATTATCCATTCAAGAATTAAGAAGGATATTTGAAGTTAATTATTCCATCATTTGTCAAATAGGTTATGGCTATATTTTTTATCTTTAAGGAAATTGAATAAAATCCAATTTGGTTATTCATAAATCCTATTAGGTGCTCATTTTCAATAATTAATCGGAATATAAAATATTTACACATGAAACAACTAATTCTAGTTATGTTGCTATTTGCAGTTTGTCCTTTAATGGCGCAAGAAATTAAAACGGAGATTCCTCCCAACGAAATCCAAATCAAAACAGCTGTTTTGCCCGCTCCTGAAGAAAAAAAGGATGGCGCTATGGTTTATGGTTATAATAGCTCGGGAGAATTGGTAGTTTTAAGAAAGGGAACCAATAATTTGGTTTGTATAGGCGATAATCCCAGCAAGGACGGGGTCAATGTGGCATGTTATTCCAAAAGGCTTGAACCCTTCATGGCCCGTGGTAGGGAACTCTCTGCGAAAGACCTTTCAGGGGAGGAGCGGGAGAAAATCCGTGCCAAGGAAGTGGCATCCGGTAAAATAAAAATGCCCAAGGAACCTAGCATGATGTATGTGTATTATGGAAAATCCGAGGATTATGATGTAACCACAGGGGAGTTGCAAAATGGAAAATTTAGATACGTTATCTATACACCCTTTGCAACCACGGAATCTACAGGCTTGCCGGATAAGCCACACGCCCCTGGAATGCCATGGTTAATGGATCCCGGTACGCATAGGGCCCATATCATGGTGGGGCCATTTAATTAATTCCGCACAGAATATTCTTTACGCCGTATTTATAGTTATTGGGGAGGGAATTGCCTAAAATTAATGGAGATAAGGAAATTATATGTGAAATTTTATGAACTACTATTGTACAGTTCTACCCTTGTTATTGTGCTAAATACTTCTGTTTGTGCAATCTAATTTAAACCTTACATTTGCACGTTTTTAATTTTCAGAAAATATTTGGAAAATGGGCAGTAATAATCTGGTGGACAAGCAAGAGAATGTAGTGGAGGCAATAAGTCCGGAAGAGATCGATCAGTGTATTTTTCTACTTAATAAGTTGGTATGCAACGGGCATAAGGTTTTTGAACTTCCGGAGGACAAAAGAGTGGCCTTGTTAAAGGCGGCCGGCCAGTTGTCCAGACCGGCCAAGAATGAATTTAAACAGCGTAAAAAGGACGCGGCCAAGGCTGCCAAACGCAAGATGATTGAGCGCGATAAGCACGCGCGTAAGGAAACAGGTATAAGGAGCGCCAGGGAAGCTGCCGTATTTGTAGCTCCCAAATTATTGGCTGCTCCAGTCAGGGAAACTTTGGAGGAGCTGGAATTGGAATCCCCAAGGAATTGCTATGTCTGTAAAACCGTATATACCAAGCTGCATCATTTTTATGATGCCATGTGCCCTGATTGTGGCGACTTTAACTACGCAAAGCGATTTCAGACGGCCGATCTTAGTGGGCAGGTAGCCATAGTTACAGGGTCTAGGCTAAAAATAGGATATCATATTACGCTAATATTGTTAAGAGCAGGAGCCACCGTGGTGGCCACCACTAGGTTTCCGGTAGATTCTGCACTGCGTTTCTCCAAAGAAGAGGATTTTCATGAATGGGGACATAGACTAAAAATACATGGCCTGGATTTAAGACATATCCCGAGCGTTGAAATCTTCTGCAATTTTATAGAGCAACAATACGAGCGATTGGATATTCTTATCAATAATGCTGCTCAAACGGTAAGAAGGCCAGCGGGCTTTTACCAACACCTTATGAAAAATGAAGAGGTAGCCTTCGGTGAGTTGCCGCCAAGGGCCCAGGAGGTATTGTCCGATCATGATTTTTGTTTGCAAGAATTAAATAGTCTTACCAAGGGCACTGCGAGTACCCAAAATAATGCACTGCCCGTTAATTGGCATGCACCGGAACCTGGTATTGGCATTAGGGCGTCTGCAAAACTATCCCAGATTCCTTACAGCTTTGATAGCTCCCTTTCTGCCAAGGAAGTTTTTCCGGAGGGCGAATTGGATGCTGACCTACAGCAAGTAGATTTAAGGAAAACCAATAGCTGGCGACTTAAATTGGGGGAGATAGAGACCCCGGAAATGATAGAAGTTCAATTGGTGAACGCCATTGCACCCTTTGTGCTCTGTAACCGATTGTCAAAACTTATGAGGCAGGAGAATACTGGAAAAAAACATATTATCAATGTATCGGCCATGGAAGGAAAATTTCATAGGTTTTACAAGGAAGATCGTCATCCCCATACCAATATGGCCAAGGCTGCCCTAAATATGATGACACATACTTCTGCTCTGGATTTTGCCAAAGATGGTGTTTATATGAACGCTGTGGATACTGGTTGGGTAACCGACGAGGATCCTATTGAGTTGTCTAAAAGAAAGGAAGAAGTCCATGATTTTCAACCTCCTTTGGATATTGTTGATGGTGCCGCCAGAGTGTTGGATCCATTGATCGATGGAATTAACTCAGGTAAACATTGGTGCGGTAAGTTCCTTAAAGATTACAGACCAATAGATTGGTAGGCACTATTTAATTAAAGGTGTCCTTAATCGAAGGGTCTATATCCATAGCCTTGTGTTTTGGGAAACGGTAGGAGATGCCAAAATTTATTAAATAATCGGCAAAAGCCGCATCCCCATTTCTAGGAGTTCCCGTGCTTATTTCTGTTTGCCTATCCGTAATACTTTGTGGCCTGTCTCTACGCACGGCAAAGGGCACATTTAGATTTAGGGTTAGGTTGTTAAGAAAATAAGCCACACCGGGCTCAATAGAAAGAACATTTCCAGGTCTACGAAAGCCTTCGTTTCCTCCAATTAGGTCTTTAACTGGCACTGCATCGAAACGGGTACCCAAGGAAGCGGATATTACATTGGATAAACTATAACTTAGTCCTGTGCGAACAGAGTATTGGTCAGGGACGGCCATAATGGCCTCGTTTTCCAAGATGGGGCTCAAGGTTTCCCTAAAGGTTCTAATTCCGTTAGTTTCCCTAGGGTTCAAAAGGTAAAAACCACCGCCGTAGGCAAATAGACCGGTCGCCACTTTTTGGTAGAATTGAAAATCAAGGGTAAGTCCAAACCCTCCGTCCCCAGGTTGAATGGACTGGTCCACAGGTCGTACTTCTGGACTCCCCTCCGGACCTACATTATAAAATATATCGGTGGCGTTGTAATTGCCAGTAGGTAGTTTTATGCCCAAACCAACGGCGATGTTTCCTTCTGGATTATCAATTGGGTCCAACAACCAATAGCCTATCCCAGCCCTTATATCTGCTAGGCCTCTGGAAAAAGAACTGTTTCTTTCTTCCCTACCGTGCTCATAAAGGGAAGACCTGGCATTAATTACCGTAGGGATGGTTATACTGGTGTAGAAACGGTCCGAAATGCCATAGGTAAGGAAAAAGTCCCACGCATGGGAATGATTGATTACTTCTGAATTATTGGCTACTCGATCGGGCTCTTCCTCCGTCCCCCTAAAATGCCGAAATGATTTAAAATATCTATAATTCATTCCAACTTGTAGATCTCCCTTGCCCAGAAGATTGTTTTCCAGGCTGTTACCTACGCATGAGGAAAAGTGCCTAATGGCCACACATCCCTGGGCGTTTAAGGTTATTGGATTACAAGTAAGTACCAGCATGGATATGCCCAATATAAAGTGTATACGTTTTGTTTTCATAGTTTGATATTCTATTTCAGGTATGTTTAATTAAACCTAAAGTCTAGTTTAGGATTGGCTTTAGTAAATAAGGGGATATCTATTTAGATCCCTAGTCCCGGAATATGATAACACAAGTCCGGGAATTGCAGGAGTTTCAAATAGCTCAAATATTCTTGGAATCCGGGTTTAAGAAACTGTGCTATATGGCCGTTGATAAATCATAAGTAAGGCGCTGATGATTACAATATTTTTGATTATGTACTGCCCTATCAAGGTCAGTGAAAATGGTGCTTCGGAAAAGGAGATTTCAGGAAAAAATACAACCGGAATAAAAGTTAGGACAAGATGTGTCACTGCTGTAACAATAACTTTTTTGAGTTGAATTTTGAAAATTAGGCACAATCCAATGGCGACCTCAATGATTGCCAGTAATAGTATGCCAACATTTTCCGGAATAAAATCAAAGGTCAATAATGCAATGGTTTGTTTGGCCAGCATATCCGCCGGACTAAGTCCAGGGAAAAATTTTAGCAATCCAAACCAAATGTATATTATGCCTATGCTTATACCAAGTATTCTACCATTTTGGGATAAACGAACCATTTATTACAGTTTTTTGTATTGTTTTTATTTTTTAAGTTAGATATTGTATTTCCTTACCAAGGGGAAGTGGAAATTTTAAAGTGAGATATTACTAATTTACTTAGTAGCCTCTTTGCCATCTTCACCTATCAGTTCCAAGTATTTCTTGTAATGGTACCTTGCTACCTGCCTACCCAATTCTAATCCGGCAACATTATCTGCCTGAATATGATATCCGCCCATTACTCTGGATATTCCTGCCATTTCGGCTGTTTCGGTAAAGGTTGGAAATTTTATGATAACCGGATCGTCAAGATTATTGGGTTCTGTAAGCGCTCCTGGTACCAGTTCAACTTCTACACCAAAATGGTCGTCCCCGGTAAATAATCGCAATGCCTCTGCGCATCCACCGCTGATGGTGCTATGGCCCGAAACGTAGCTTGGGAAAGGTGGACAAAGAAAAGCGTCAGGGGAGTAAGGCCTCCAATCTTTTCCTTTCATTTCAACCATACCTTTATCGGGACCTCCCCAAGCCTTAATTACCTGGTCTTGATAATAGTCGTGCACCAAGGCATATGGGCGAGTATAATCATAATACATTTTGGAATCCCAACATGAAATAAAGGCATCCATGGCCACGGATTCTACCAAAAAATACATCTTAATATCTTCGTCCAAGTTGTTGTTGTCCCGTACAGATACGTCTTGTGCAAATTTTAACCAATGTCCTGCCTGTTGTACAGATTTGGGTCCATCTCGCATAAACTCTACTAAGGCCTTATTTTCTGGAGTTAAATTGGCTTGAAGGTCAATTACTTCCTTAACTTCCAATGCCAATTGTTCAGAACCTACCATAGGGGGTGGACCCGGTCTAAACTGATCCGCAGTCTCCAATAATAAAGGTTTTACCTCTTGCCAATATGGAGTTAGGCAACCTGGATTATATTTATTTCCGTCTTCATCGATGAAATACTTTGGTTGCCATCTGTTGAGGTCAATATTCTTATCAATGTCATTTACAGGTGAATAATTGGTGTAATCAAAATAGGGTTGGCCATTGGAACCTTCAACTTCCCCGTACTGGTTGGAACCATCGTTTTTTCGAGCATTTATCACCATGGCAGCTGCAAGGTTTCCAACTCCTTCTGGAGTATTGGCATCCGTTGATTGGTTATCCGGATCAAGGCCCAAGGCAATCATTTTTTCCTTAAACATGGTGCTGTCGGAATAATAATACTCCTTTAATGCCCTATATGCCGCATAGCTCACCGCTATTTCCTTGTTTTTTAAGGTTCGTTTGTTTTCGGGAAAACGCTCTACATTTTTTAGGTATAAGGGTTGTGCCTTTTCATCAAAGCGTGTCCAGGCATCAAACATGGCAGTAAATATTAGACCAAGATATCTGGACGTTATCGTAGGTCTCGGTTTAAAGCGATCTGTGTCCAAAGCAGTTCCTTCCAAGGCCATATAGGCCCATTGGTAGGCTACGTTGTCCTTTCCCCGCGGTTCATCGGCCATGGCCATCAGATTATCCGCCATATTTTTGGAAGGTTTGGATTGCTCCTTACAGCCCATCAATCCAAAAAAGAAAATGGAAAGTATGGGTAATAAAAGTCTTTTAGAGTTCATGTTTGTTGGTCTTGTTACCAACAATAGTAGAATTTTAGATGGCGGGAAAATTATTTTTTATACGAAATGACTATATTGCTTTATGAAAATGGTAATTTATTGGATAAGATCATGAAGTGTTTAATTGTTGATGATGATCCGTTGATTTGTGACTTACTTGAGCACTTTTGTAGTAAGATCAATGAAATAGACAGTGTAACGACTACGGTATCTGGTTTTGAATCTATTAACCTTATCAATAATTCATCCTTTGACCTAATTTTTTTGGACTATAATTTACCGGACATTACGGGCAGGGATATTTTGGACCTCAATCCCAACTCTGCCGTTATCATGGTTACCTCCAACAAGGATTTTGCCTTGGATTCCTATAATTATCCCAAAGTTGTTGATTTTTTGGCAAAACCTATCGACTTTCCACGATTTTATAAGGGTTTTTTAAAGGCGAAGGAATTTATTTCCGCCAGTAAAAAAGCCCCGGAAAAGGATGGCAGATTGTTTATTAAGGAAGGGGGCAAACTGGTAAAAATAAAATTAAAGGAAGTGGCCTATTTTAAGTCGGAGGCGAATTACATAGCCATCGTTTTTAGGAACAAGAAAATATTGACGCTAATGGCCCTCAAAGATCTAGAACCTAAACTTCCCGATTTTTTTCAACGAGTGCATCGCTCTTACATCATTAATCTTAATATGATAGACGTGATACATACCGGTGCTGTGGAAATTAACAAAGACCATGTGCCAGTAAGTCAGCGCTATGCCCCGGAATTACTTAGAAAGATCCAACTTTTAAATTAAGATGTCTTTCCGCTCTAATGCAGCACAAATAATAGGCAAAAACATTATTTATATTATTTAGAACATCCATATTTATGGCAGATATTTTATCCGGGAGTACCTCTTTAAGATCGGTTAATTTAAGATTGTTGATATGGGCTATTAATTTGTGGATTATGGCTTCCCATTTGACTTGATCCTTACTTTCGCCAATTTTGTTTATTTCCTTAAGGTAGTTTTCAAATTCTTTCTCCAGTAATTTAAGGACCTTGTTTATTTTAGGGATGTCATGGTCATAATTGTTATAGACATTAGAAAAATCCGGAGCCTTAAATTCATGGCTGCCTAAAATTTTATAGACCGTATCTTTCAATTGGTCTATTTGGAAGGGTTTTTGAAAATATTCATTGTACGGGGTGTTGGCTTCCGTAGCATCCAAGGCTGAAATAATAACAAGTGGACAATTTATTTTTTTTGCTTTGATCCATTGCTCCAATCTAGAGTTTATTTTTTCATTATCCAGCATTAAATCACTTATGATCAAATCTGGTGCATCTTCAGTAATACTTTTCAAAGCCTCGTCCATAGACTTGGTCTGCTGTAAGGTGATATTGTCGGATTTTAAAATATGCTTTATCAATTCGGTGGTTGATGCATCGTCTTCAATGTGCAGGATATTGTAATTTCCGGTCAGTTGAGGATGCGGTAACTTTGAAGTTGGAACAGGTTTTGCCGATTTTTGGGATGATATGGAAATGGTGGGGATGCTGATCAAAAATTCCGAACCTTTGCCTTTTTGTGAAGAAGCCTTCAAAGTACCACCAAATAGTGTTGTCAACTGTTTAACAATGGATAGGCCTAGACCATAACTGCCATACCTTCCGGACAGATCATTTTTTTCCATAAAAAAACGGTCGTTTATCCTATTCAGGTTTTTGGGGAGTACGCCTACACCGGTATCACTGACCTTTATATGTAACATTTGATTCCCAGGGCCGTCGATAGTGGCAGATAGGCTTATAGTACCCTTTTTAGTGTATTTTAAGGCATTTACGACTAGATTTGTTACTATCTGTGTCAGTCGTAAGGCATCTGTCTGAAATAGGCCAGATTTAATTTTCTCGTCTATACTTAGGTTGAAGGTAAGCCCTTTTTGAACTGCTTCGTATAAATAGGTAGAGTGGATATCCTTTAGAAGTTCTGCAATATTGGTCGGTTCCAATTGGATATGCAGCTTGCCCTCGACTAATTTTTGGTGATCCAGAACGTCGTATACTAGGCCGGCCAAACTATTGGAGCTTCTTTCCAGTGCGGCAATAATAGGTAATTGTGGCTCCGGAGCATTTTTGTACAAAAGTTTTGTGAGGCCTAAAATAGCGTTGAGGGGGGTCCGCATTTCATGGCTCATATTTTGTAAAAATTCATCCCTTTGTTTTCTGGCCATTTGTTCCTTTTCCAGGGCGGTATTCAATTGAAGCACATTTTGATCTATTTTGACCTTCATTTTGGAAAAGGTATTGGCTAGGATCCCGATTTCGTCCTTTCTGTTGGTGGGGAGTGTATGTTCATCGGGAATTCCTTGGTCATAGTTGCTAATTGCCTTGGTGATTTTCGTGATTTTTTTTGAAAATAAATTGGTAAAGAACCATGACAATAGTATTGAACATAGGCACACCCAAAGCAATGTCTGAATACTCTCTGCACGTACGGTAAGGGCATTTTTAAGCAAAATATTTTGCTCCATATTCGAAATCAGATAGATTTTTCGTTTTCCGTCGAAATAGGGCAACTCTTTAAAATAACTTAAATAGCTAGCCTCATTGTGCCCCGTAAGCTGATGGAAACCATCTTTTAGAAGTTCTTCGGAACTCTTGTCAATATTGAATTGTGAATAAAAGTTCTGAAATTTTTGGGTCTGTTGGCCAAACTGTTGGGCCCTGTTATGGGAATATAGATACTGGCCCTCTGAATCTATTAAATAAAACTTACTGTCGTTGCCAGCAATTTGATCAAGATTGAGATATAGGGGATTTAGGTTTATATTGATGATCAAGATACCAACTTTTTTGTTTTCATTGTCAAAAATGGGGCTGGCGACACGTAGGGTAGGGGTTAAGGGAGTACTGATGACTCCGTATTCCTCATTTAAATTGATATTGGAAAAATAATGTTCCCCCTTATTTACTTGAATGGCCTCTTTAAAATATTCACGGTCTCCTTTTTGCTGTAGATCGGTCGACTTTAGTACTTGGCCATCCAATTTGTCGAAACGAATAATTTCTTTACCGTCCTCATCAGCATCGAGCAGTCGGATTTGAAAATAGGTCTCCTTGTTTTCGAGAATTACACGGAACAGTTGGTCTATTTCTTCGGTGGTTTTTTCAGAAGGATAGAATATATGCTGCTGTATGGTGGGACTTAATGCAATAACGGCTATGTCATTGGTTACTTCGTTCAATAGGGCATAAAAAGATTGTTCGGCCAATTCTGAACCGTGCATAATACGTTCCTTCGAATGTGCCATAATTACTTGCGAGGCTTTTCTAAAGACCAAATACCCGGATAAAAGAATGGAGAAAATGATAAGGCCAGTGAAGAAAAGTGCAAATCTGGTAACTATGGAATGTCTTAAATTCATGTAATGGCCAATATAAGGTATATACAACTAATTTATACTTTATTTAAATTGAAAACAAAGCCTTTGGCCAAATGCCACCTAGGTTTTTATAAGTAGAAAATAGTTGTTGTGTAATGAGTTGCTTTTTTTGTTCACGAACTGGACAATAAGGGCTTGGATCTTATATCAAAAAAAAAGAGGCAATAAAAAAATAACGATTTTCACTATATTTGTTAGAGACTTCAGAATTTACCTTGCCTTATGGAGACCTACGCAACGGCGCTTTTATATGCCATCCCGTTTTTTGTAATCCTTTTGACAATAGAAATAACCTATGGCTATTTTGTAAAAAAACAAATGCATAAGGTTATGGATACCGTTTCCAGTATAAGTTCAGGGTTGACCAATATAATCAAGGATACTTTGGGCCTGGCAGTGATCGTAGTTTCCTATCCTTTTTTGTTGGAGCATTTGGCCATAACCGAAATTAAGGCTACTTGGTTGGTATGGACTATTGCATTTGTTGTACTGGACTTTGCCGGTTACTGGAACCATAGATTAAGCCATAAAATAAATATTTTTTGGAATCAGCATGTAATTCACCATAGCAGTGAAGAGTTTAATCTTGCCTGTGCCCTTAGGCAACCCATTAGCAACCTGGTGGGTTATTTTTCCCTGTTCCTTATCCCAGCAGCGGTTTTGGGCGTACCACAAATGGTTATAGCTATTTTGGCTCCCATACATTTGTTTGCACAGTTCTGGTACCATACCAGGCATATCGGTAAAATGGGTTGGTTAGAATATGTATTGGTCACCCCTTCCCAACATAGAGTGCACCATGCCATTAACCCGGAATACATTGACAAGAACCTGGGACAGATTTTGTGCGTCTGGGACCGTATGTTTGGTACGTTTCAGGAGGAGATGGATGAGGTTCCGCCCCAATTTGGAGTATTGAAGCCCGCGGGGACCTGGAATCCTATAATTATCAATTTTCAGCATTTGTGGAGGATATTGCAAGATGCATGGCGCACCAAGAGCTTACGGGACAAATTGCGTATATGGTTTATGCCTACAGGCTGGAGGCCCAATGATGTTAAGGAAAAGTATCCCATTGCCGTTATAGGGGATGTTTACAATTTTAAAAGATATGCAACCAACGCCACCAATTGGCTGAAACTGTATGCCATTTTTCAAATGCTAACAAGTTTGGGGCTAATGATGTTTATGTTCTATAACTACACTGAAATTGGTTTTGAGGGACTACTTATATTTAGTGCCTTTATTTTTATCGGAATCTATGGATATACCACGCTGATGGATCGGAAAAAATATGCTGTGGGGATTGAAGTTGTCAGAGGGGTGGCGGGAATTTTATGGTTAGTTTATTTCGGCGATTGGTTTGGTCTAAACGCTTATCTTCCCATGGCCAATATTTGGATAGGGGGCTATTTTTTAATCACGATTTTTGCAGGTATATATTTTAGCTATTTTGAAAATAAGGAAACCCAATTGGGAATGGCTGCTTAAAGACTTTGTGGAATCTAATTTATGGGGAAATGCATTTGTTGAAAAAAGAAAGTTGGAATTTTATCCGTTTCTGGTTGCGTCTCCCAATCCAAATTATATAAGTAAATTTTAAAAAGTATCGGCTAGACGATTTGTACTTTATTTTTTGGTATTCCTTACTTCTTTGTCCACCAATTCTATATAACGCTCCATAGCTTCTTCAATACTTACATTTTTTGCTTGGATCAGGGCATTGGCCTTAAACGCATTTATTAAGGGAGTCCTGCTTCCCGGATGACTAAAATTGCGGTTGGCAATTTTAAAATAGGCATATAGTTTTAATAAAAGATCGGCAGGCAACGGGTCTGTGTAGTCATTAACGAAATCGACCGCCGCTATAAAATCCTTATTTAGTTTATCAGTCTTCATTTTCTTTTTTAACCCTTGTAGTTGCAATGCATGTTTTTGCCCCGGTCACCTTTTGGTGCAATTTTACGGTAATTGCACTATCCAAAGGTAAGAACAAATCTACTCTAGAGCCAAATTTAATAAATCCTGCATCCTCCCCTTGTTGAACGCTTTCTCCCACTTCCGCGTAATTGACTATACGACGTGCCAGGGCACCGGCAATTTGGCGGTAGAGGATATCCCCAAACTTGGGAGTGTTTATAACAATGGTAGTCCTTTCATTCTCTTCGCTGGATTTGGGATGCCAGGCTACCAGATATTTTCCCGCATGGTATTTTGAAAATTTAACAAGTCCACTTGCCGGGTATCTTGTTACGTGCACATTTATAGGGGACATAAAAATGGATACTTGGATCCGTTTTGCCTTGAAATATTCGGTTTCCTCCACTTCTTCAATAGCAACCACCTTGCCATCTACAGGCGCCAATATTTCATCAAAATTCTTGGAAACGTTCCTTTTGGGGTTTCTAAAAAACTGTAGAATTAAAACAAGGATGGTCAAGGAAATTATTTGAAGTCCAAATTTCAACCAAGCTATATCTATAAAATAATTGGCCAATATTATAATGGAACAAACTATAATAAAGGTTGTTATAATAATTTTTTGTCCTTCTTTATGAAACATGTGAGAATATAATTAAAGTTAAATATGCAAAAGGTGCGGCAAAAACCAAACTGTCCAATCGGTCCAACATGCCGCCATGTCCCGGTAAAATAGCTCCACTGTCCTTGACCCCAGCAGCCCTTTTAAATTTAGATTCTATAAGATCGCCCAAGCTTCCTGTGAATACTATCACAGTTGCTAGGATCGACCATTGTCCCAAAGAAATATTGGTCTCATATTTTGATAAAAAATATGACGCAGCCAAGGCAAAAACAAAACCTCCAATTGCTCCCTCTATCGTTTTTTTTGGGGAGATTGATGGGAACAATTTATTGCGGCCAATACTTTTTCCTACCAAATAGGCAAAAGTGTCATTTACCCAAATAAGGATAAATACCCCCATAATCAGAAATTTTGCAAATTCATTGTCCTTATAAGGTATCATAGTAAGGAAAATACAGCCTCCCCCTATATAAAATAAGCCAATAATAAACTTTTGCAAATTGTTGAACAGTTTTTCCTTTCCTGAAAAGAGGTAGTACAACAGTATAAAATTAATCGATATTGTAATGAACATCAAAATATTGACAAGAATCTTATCATTGATAAGATAAATAAAAGCCCACCAAAGTGCCAAATAAGCTATAAAAATATGGTAACCCGGAAGTTTTATCATTCGTTTGTACTCGTAAAGACAAGCGAGTCCAAAGGTCATAAATAAAAAATCAAAGGCATCGGAGCTTAGGAATACGGCGGATAGTAGCAGAATTACATAGACCGCACCTGTAAGTAAGCGCCTTAAAATTTCTCTCATGTTATAAGTCTTCCAGAAGTAAAAGATAAAGATTTTTAGAACTACTTCCGTAAGTTAAGAAATCGTCTGAATTTTCAGCCGTGGGCTGGAAATGTTTAATGGTGGTAATATTGGCCGGAATTACATTTTTATACTTCTTCTTAATTGTCTTTAATCCCTCACCAATAGATTCGACCATCTGGCTAGTTGTGGCAAAAACAATAACATTTGAAGGTAATTCGTGAAGTTTTCTTTCTTTCAATTGGTTGGAGCACACCAAAATGGAACCATTTTGGGCAATTAAATGCTCGCAAGTGGTGAAAAATATTTCGCTTTTATTGGGGAGGTTGGTGAAATTAATTTCCTGTTTGGAAAACTTTTCCTCCAATCTTTTGTCCATTGAAAAAAAGGTTTGGTCCTGCCATTTATTTTCAATGATAATATTGTCCAAATTGCTGAACACCTCATTAATGGAATCACAATACAGGAACTTGCCTCCATTATGTTTAAAATTAATGGTAAACTTTTCGTCCACAGGAATATTTAAGTCGGGCATATGTTGCCCCCTCGTTTCCACAGTTTCCTTGGAAACCTTTCTTTTTCCTCCCCCGAAAAGTTTATCGAATAATCCCATTAATATCTAAAACGCTTCTTTGATACCTAGTGTTTAAGTGCAACGAATTATTTAGTGTTTTATTTTTCCGTTTCCGATTTTGGAAGATCCTTGTTCGCTTTTTCCACCTTTTCTGCCGCTTCATTGGCTTTTTCCACCTTTTCTGCAGCTTCTTCGGCTTCCATTCTCTTATCCCTTTCAAAAGGACGCTTGCCGAAAATCTTTTCCAAATCGTCCTTAAATATAACTTCTTTTTCCAATAAACGCTCTGCTAATTCAGTAAGTTTATCTTTGTTGTTGGACAATAATTCAACAGCTCTTTTGTACTGCTCTTCAATAAGCTTGGAAATTTCCTTGTCTATGGTCTGCGCAGTCTGTTCACTATAGGGTTTGGAAAAGCCATATTCATTTTGACCCGAGGAATCGTAATAGGTTAAATTCCCAATCTCATCATTTAATCCATATATAGTGACCATAGCCCTGGCTTGCTTGGTAACCTTTTCCAAATCGCTAAGAGCGCCTGTTGATATCTTATTAAAGATAACTTTTTCGGCAGCCCTACCGCCCAAGGTGGCGCACATTTCATCTTTCATTTGTTCCGGGCGAACAATTAAGCGTTCTTCGGGCAGATACCATGCGGCACCTAAGGATTGCCCTCTTGGTACTATAGTTACTTTTACCAGGGGTGCTGCGTGTTCCAACATCCAACTTACCGTTGCATGCCCGGCTTCGTGATATGCAATGGTTTCCTTTTCCCCGGGAGTAATTATTTTGTTCTTTTTCTCAAGCCCTCCAACAATTCTGTCTACGGCATCCAAGAAGTCTTGTTTGGAGACCGCTTTTTTCTCTTTACGTGCTGCAATCAATGCCGCCTCATTACAGACATTGGCGATATCGGCCCCTGAAAAACCGGGAGTTTGTTTGGCAAGGAAATCCAAATCCAAAGTCTCCGCTGTTTTTATAGGTCTTAGGTGCACTTCAAAAATTTCTTTCCTCTCCCTAATGTCCGGAAGGTCCACATAGATCTGTCTGTCAAATCGGCCTGCTCTCATTAATGCCTTATCCAAAACATCGGCACGGTTGGTCGCCGCTAAAACAATAACGTTGGTATTGGTGCCAAAACCATCCATTTCGGTCAATAACTGGTTCAAGGTATTTTCCCTTTCGTCATTGGAACCTGTAAAATTGTTCTTGCCCCTGGCCCTACCAATGGCATCTATCTCATCAATAAAAATAATTGCTGGCGATTTGTCTTTGGCTTGTTTAAATAAGTCTCTTACCCTAGAGGCTCCTACCCCTACGAACATTTCCACGAAATCTGAGCCGGAAAGCGAAAAGAAAGGAACCTTTGCTTCCCCCGCAACAGCTTTGGCCAATAAGGTTTTACCGGTTCCTGGAGGTCCTACCAATAGAGCTCCTTTAGGAATTTTACCACCTAAAGAGGTGTATTTGTCAGGATTTCTCAAGAATTCCACAATCTCCTCTACTTCTTCCTTGGCGCCTTCCAATCCGGCAACATCCTTGAACGAGGTTCTTGTATCTGTTTTTTCGTCAAATAATTTGGCTTTGGACTTTCCAATATTGAAAATCTGACCACCAGCTCCACCACCGGCTCCACCGGACATGCGGCGCATTAGATAGATCCAAATACCTATGATAAGCACAAATGGCAATAGGGTTAAAAGGAGTTCGGTAAGTACATTCGATTCTTGATCGTACGTAAGTTCCGTGTCTAAATTATTCTCCTTTTTAATGTCATTGATCTCATTTTCAAAGTTCTGCTGATCCCCGTAATTCACTACATACTGTGGCGTAGCAGTGGCTGTCAGGGAAAAGGGCTGATCGGATACATCCTTGTGAACCTCCTTTTTTAAGGCATCTTCGGTGAGGAATATTTTTGCCTGTCTAGTATTGGTTATGACCAATATTTTTCTGATATCCCCATTTCTCAAATACTCCTGAAGCTCAGAGGTACTGGCTTTTTTGGTATTCGCGAAGTTTCCGCTGCCGAAAAATTGAAAACCAATTAATAATATTGCTATTACGCCATATATCCACCAAGTATTGAATTTGGGTTTTTTGGGACCTGTATTATTTTCTTTTGCCATTATTTTTTTTTACTGATTGAAGCTACTTTCAACTGAGGTTACTTTGGCGTCTCCCCAAAGTCCTTCTATATCATAATATTCTCTGACTTGTTTTTGAAATACATGTACTACTACGTTTACGTAGTCCATTAATACCCATTCCGCATTATCAGAACCTTCTACATGCCAAGGCTTGTCTTGAATTGCTTTACTGACAGTTTTTTGGATGGAGCCTACTATGGCATTTACATGTGTGTTGGAAGTACCATTACAAATAATAAAGTAGTCACAAACAGTATTCTCTATATCTCTAAGATCAAGTAAATTTATATCATTTCCTTTAACCTCTTCTATTCCACTTAAAATTAAGGCAATTAACTCATCTGCGCTGCTTTTCCTTTTCTGCATTCAAAAATTTTAAATTTTTACAAAGTTATTATTTTTTTGTTTTTTTAACTATTGTTTTTAACAATACATTATATAATAATCATAAGATTGTAAATGCAATTAATCAAACTTAGTGCCACGGACTCAACAAACGCCTATTTAAAAGATTTGTTGTTCCATAATGAGATCGAGGATTTTACGGCAGTGATGGCCCATACTCAACTAAAGGGGCGTGGGCAAATGGGGACAAATTGGATTTCGGAGCCAGGTAAGAACTTGACCTTTAGTGTTTTAGTGAAATCTTTAGAGAGTCCGGTCTCCGAACAGTTTCTTTTGAATATTTATGTTTCACTGGCAATTTATAACACTCTAACCCAACTTCATGTTCCTGATTTAAAGATTAAATGGCCTAACGACATTATGTCAGGACATTCCAAAATTTGTGGAATTCTCATCGAAAATATTTTGTCCGGACAACATATTCAGGCGTCCATAGTAGGAATTGGATTAAATGTAAATCAATTAACCTTCAATAACCTTCCCAATGTGTCCTCCCTAAAGCTGCTTTTGGGAAGAACAATGGATCTTGACGAACTGCTGTTGAACATTGTTGTAAATTTAAAAAGCTTGTTGGCCGAGAAGGGAAAATTGGACAAGGAAGAGCTTTTTAAACGTTACGAGACGGCACTTTTTAGAAAGGATAAGCCGTCTACCTTTAAAAATCAGAACGATGAGATGTTTATGGGATTTATAAAGGGTGTTTCCAGTGCAGGGAAACTTAAGATTTTAATGGAGGACGAAATAATGAAGGAATTCAGTCTAAAAGAGGTGCAGTTGCTGTATTGAGCATTGGATCCAAAAAAGGTGATTAATGTTATATTTTGGAAAGATTCTCGGAAAGTGTACCTATAAAATTATTGATCGGCGATTTTATCATCATGGCCATCATAGCATTGAATTCCCCTTCAAAACTTAGGGTAACCTCACATTCTTGCTCATTTATTGAAGCAATATCGGCAGTCAGGGTAAAGGGTAATTTATCACTTGCTGCACCCAAAATCAATTGCGAATGAGGTGTCTGCTGTTTTTTTTGCAATACAATTTCAGGCATTCCTTTAAGCGCAAACAAAAATCTATTTTCATTAATAAGCTCAAACTTACTAATGTTTTCGGGCATTAAAGTTTCAAAATTCTTCACATCGTTCAGAAAATCAAAAACTTCTTTACTGCTTTTATTGACTTTTTTCTTGGGAGTTTCTAAATACATAATTTAAGATTGCCAGGTAGAGGGGCTGCTTTTCCACTCTAGTAAAGTTTTTAATTGATTCTCTTTAATATAATTGGTGTCCGAGGCTTGTTGAATTAAATAATCGTAGTTGCTCAAGGTATGTAAATCCAAGCCGTATTTCTTAAAGTTTTCATTGGCCACATCAAATCCATAGGTAAAAATGGCCAGCATTCCCTTTACATTTGCACCATTGCTTTTTAAAGCGTCCACCGCATTTAGACTGCTTTTTCCGGTGCTGATAAGGTCTTCAATAACAACAACACTCTGATTGGCTTCCAAACGACCTTCTATTTGGTTTTGACGACCGTGTGATTTGGCTTCGGGCCGTACATATATAAATGGTAGTCCCAAATACTCGGCTACCAGCATCCCGATCCCAATGGCCCCTGTGGCCACTCCTGCTATCACATCCGGCTTCCCGTACAGGCTTTCTACCTGTTTTGCCATTTGTTCCCGTACATAATTCCTAATGCTTGGATACGAGAGGATTATCCTATTATCGCAATAAATTGGAGATTTCCACCCTGAAGCCCATGTAAAAGGATTTTCAGGTTTCAACTTAATTGCATTAATTTGCAGCAGAAGCTCTGCAGTTTTTTTGGCGGTGTCTTTGTCTAAAACCATGACGCAAATGTATAAAGTTTTTGTTAATGAGTCACCTCTGATTTTAACAAATAAATTATCAGATACGGCAAATAATAAATATTTTTTGTTGAACGGGTCCGCTATTAATGAGGCAATAGACTCCTTGGCCAGCAAAAAACTTAATGAAGCTTTTATTTATCACCCCAACAATGAGGAAATATTAAAGAAATTTTCTAAAAAAATACCTTTGGTCGTGGCTGCCGGCGGAGTGGTAACCAACAAGGAGGGGAAAGTACTTTTTATTTACCGTAACGATAAATGGGACCTTCCAAAAGGGAAATTGGACAAAGGCGAGACCATTGAGGAATGTGCATTGCGCGAAGTGGAAGAGGAGACAGGGGTAAAGGGGTTGAAAATTGAGAATTTTCTAAGGACCACCTATCACCTTTTTAAGAGGAATGGGAATTATAAATTAAAGGAGGTACATTGGTTTGCCATGAAGACCAATTACAAAGGAAATTTAGTGGGCGAAGCCTCTGAGGGAATTGTAAAGGTAAAATGGAAAGGCCCTGATAAAATAAAAAAAGCCTTGGATAATTCTTATGCCAATATTAGAATTCTGTTTGAAGATTAAAGGATTATTCCTTTAAAATTCTATAAACTGGATATTGCATATGTTCCTCTTCATAGTATTTGGACTTTTTGTAGATCCAATCCAGTTGGGCGTACCAGTCGCCGGCAAAAGTACTGTCTGTTTCCTTTTTTAAATTGAATTGGTTTTTCATTTCTTGGTTCTCTTTAAGGATCTCCAAGGCAAGGTCTTCGAAAACATAAGGGGAAAAACCTTCCTTTTGTTGTAAAATTGCATCAAAGAAATTCCAATTAAAGAAAGAGTCCGTGGCCTCTGGTTCCAAGGTCTCCAACAAATAGCGCAAACCTTTCTGATTGGTTGGGACCAAGATGTCCCCGGCCGTAAAATTAACTTTTTGATTGCTGCGAAGCACTTTGGTGTTGTAATGTGGGTAGTGCCCTTCAAATGAATTTTCAGCAGTACTGTAGCTATCTATTTTATATGACTCAACCGCTATGGAGGAATCTTCCTTTAAGGTCTTAAAGCTTATTTGGTTTACCGATAGTAAATCTATTATTTTTTCCCATCCTTTCTTTATAATATATGCCTTTGGAATTTCCACCTCGTGAACAGGTTTATAGAAGTTTTGATACTCAACTTCTTTTACAAAAGGTCTATTTCTGTCATATTTTAACCTTGGGAAACCTGTTATTTCGCTGTTAAATTCATCGGCTTCATAACCCTTGAATTCCAGGGTGGTACTTTTGGTGGTATCGATGGCCCATTGCAAGGGGTAGTTTTGTTTCTCTAGGTATACCTCAAAGGCATTCTCCCTTAAATTTTTAATTTTCTTGTAATCCTTCTCAGAAATTTCCAAGATTTTAGTCATTAACGCATAGACGCCCTCTACCCTTTGTTTATATGGTTTAAGCATATGGGTTTCTACCATTAGGCCCAAGGTGTTCCAAAGAGTGGTATAGCCTGTAGAATATCTGGGATAATCCATAAATTGGGAAAAACCTTTTTCGGGTACTTGGTTAAAAACATTTACATAGGGCGTAATGTCCCAATCCGATTCCTTAAGCGAATTTTCAAGTGCAGGAACCATCTCTTCCTGAAGGTAGCTGCCCAATTCCCCTCCCAGTTTATTGTGCTGCGTAAATAGGTGGGTAAGGGTATATTGATAGTCGGCCCCATTACTCACATGGTTGTCAATAAAGATATCCGGTTTTATTAAGTGATAAATTTTGGCAAAAGTGTGTGCGTTTTTTGAATCTACTTTTATAAAATCGCGATTAAGGTCGTAATTTTTTGCATTGCCCCTAAAACCATAGGATTTTGGGCCATTTTGATTTACCCTAGAAGTAGAATTTCTATTTAAGGCACCACCAACATTGTAGACCGGAATGGTGACCACCACTGTATTTTCGGGGGCTTCCATATTTTTTAGTGCCAAATCCCTAAATAATAGCATTGTTGCATCTATACCATCGCTTTCTCCCGGATGTATGCCATTATTTATAAATAGGATACTCTTATCACGGCCTATTTTTTGAAAATTAAAATCGGCGTCCGGGTTGTAAGTTACAACATGTAAGGGGTTGCCACTATCAGTATTGCCAATGATCTGTATGTTTATTTCGGGAAACTCCTTGGCGAGTTGGATATAGAAGTCTATGATTTGCAGGTACGTGGCGGTTTCCTCTCCGTTACTGCGCTCAAAAACAGTTTTAATGTTTTCAATTTTTCTTTCTTTTTTGGTCTCGCAAGAAATAAGACAAAGCAGTAAAAATAGTCTTACCAGAAGTTTCATGCTACGTTATAATTTGTTTAAAACTCAAAAAAAAAGACTTTGAAGGTCAATTGGAAAACTAGGTAATTAATGGATAATGCTCTTTATCAAAAGAGGTCCAAAATAATCTTCAAGTATTCAAAGTTAGCTAAAACTTGGGTATTAAACGGCAATGGCTGCGGTAATTTTTTCTATGTCGGCCCTTCTAATAGGTTTGCTATTATAAATAATGGTGTGGTGTGTCAATGACATGAAATTTTCGGCCTTGTCCATGTCAAATTGGTCAATGGAAGAGGTAACAATATTAATGTTGACCTTTTTGTTTACGGGCAATTTTATGAACTCTTCCAGAAATTCCCAGCCATCCATTATTGGCATGTTGATGTCCAAAAAAATTAAATCGGGTAGTTCCGATTTTTCGATAATCATTTTCTTTATACGATCAATTGCCATTTGTCCATTTTTGAATTCAAAAATCTCCTCGCAGGTGGCAACAGAAGTTAATATTTTTTTAATTCCGTAGATCGTTATAGTGTCATCATCGACAATGAAAATTGAATTAATTTTTGTCATTAAAATATAAATTAAAAGTGCTTCCAATACCTACTTGGCTCGTGGCGCTTATTTTACCGTGCATAGCTTCAATTTGATTTTTGGTAATGTACAGTCCAAGACCTTTTGCGTCCGAATTGCCATGGAAGGTTTTGTACATTCCAAATAACTTGGACCCGTATTTTTTTAGATCCAACCCAATACCGTTGTCTTCAATACTTATAACCGTATAATTTTGAACATAATTAACGCTTAACTTTATTATGGGGTCAACATCTGGTTTTTTATATTTCAGGGCATTGGTTATGATATTTATCAAAATATTCTTCAGGTAAGCGGGTACTACGTTTATATTAACATCATCCGATACCTCGCTTATTACAGTGGCTTTGGCCTTGTTAAGTTGTGTGTTAACCTGTTTAAGTACAGTGTTTAATTTTTTATTGAAGTTTACTTCTTTCTTTATTATGTTAGACTCGGTATTAATGGCGACAATATCATTTAAATTATGAAGTGTTTCCATAAGGTGTTTGGAAGAGTCCGTTAGCATCTCCATAATTTTATGTCTTTCCATTTCATCTTCCTCGTGGCCCAAGAAATCCAATAGCATGGCAAAATTGGCAGAATGGGACCTTAAATTGTGCGATACAATATGTGCAAAATTAATTAGTTTCTTATTTTGTGAGGAGGTTACGGATATTAGGCTTTTAAGTTCTTTCTGTTTTTGCTTTTGTTCCGAAATGTCCATGCTGATTCCTACAAGTCCGGTTACTTCTCCATTTTCTCCAATTAATGGAATTTTGGAAGTCAAAAAGGTAATAACGGTGCCATCGGGGTTGGTTCGGGTCAATTCCTTGTTCAACATGGGTATTTGTGAAATCATCACTTCAATGTCCTCTTCCCTGAATTTTTGGGCCGTTGCCCTGTCGTACAGGTCAAAATCATCCTTACCAATAATATCGCACTCATTTTCAATTCCAAGAAATTGCAGTTCGGATTTATTTGCCAGCAATTTTTTGGATTGGGTGTCCTTTATATAAATCTGTAAGGGTAGGTTGTTTATAAGTGTTTTTAATAAATGTTCATTGTCTTTGGTCTTTTGTTCTTTCTGAACAAAATCCGTAATGTCCTGGACAATCCCAATGAGTCCCTCGTATTCGCCGTTTTTATATAATGGCTTTCCGGAAACATTCACCCACTTTTCATTGCCCTTGGCGGTAATGATCTGCAATTTTTCGTTCCAAGGAGTTTTTTTCTGGTTCGCAGAATAAATTGCCATAGATATGGTGTTTCTGCTATAACCGGTCTTATAGAAATTTACAGAGTTGTCTATATTGATTTCAAAATCATCATCGACCTCGAAAATGCGTCTTATCATTTCACAGCATGTAAACCTATCTTTTGATTTTTGGTATTCCCAATTACCTATTTTACCATGCTCCCCGGTTTCCTTTTGTAGGAATTCCAGTTTCTCTATTCTTAATTCGTTTTTTATTCTATCCGTAACATCTTCAGTCTGTACAATTGCCCCAATAATGTTTTCCTGTTCATCATACCAAGGTGTATTTGTCCATTCGAACCACTTTTCTTTATTGCCATTATCCTGATAGGTCTCGATTTCCGACTCTGGAAATTTCCCATCAAAACATGCCAACAAATTGTTGGACCATTTCGTGCTAGCATTACCGAACAGTTCATAAATAGTTTTTCCTATATAGTCCTTGCCTTGGAAACCAAAATCTTCGGCCCACTTATCCGACGCGAGTACAACCTTAAATTCCTTATTGATAAAGGCAGTTGATTTTGGCAACTGTTTTATCAGGAATTGGTTTGTTACGATGGGGGTATTCATAATCATCTGTCGCATTTTCCTACAATAGTAGTCCGATTATTTAATACAGCGAATAGATTGTTGTGAATTGGACAAAATTAGTTGTGTAACGGTAATATGAAGAAATTTCAAGTCGTTTTTGATTGTATTTAAGGCTGTAGAAACCATAAATATCTAGTCCTCTGACAGAGGAAATTATATGATTTTGCCATATTTGTACTTGGTTTCTTGGAGGATAATGGCAAGGGTTTATTTTATTTAGTCCTAACCGAATCAGGTACCAAGCCGGAGTAGTCACCTCCGTTTCTAATGACATCCCTAACAATGGAGGAACTAATGTAGGATTTGCCGGAAGAGGTCAGCAGGAAAACGGTTTCTATTTCGGAAAGCTTACGGTTGGTATGGGCTATTGCCTTTTCAAATTCAAAATCCCCTGGATTTCTAAGGCCTCTTAGTATAAAGCCTGCATTAACTTTTTTGCAAAAGTCAACCGTTAGCCCCTGATAGGTTAAAACGGTTATTTGTGGTTCGTCCTTAAATGCATCGGAAATAAATCTTTTGCGCTCCTCGAGAGTGAACATGTATTTTTTATCGGTATTTACCCCTATGGCAATGATTAGTTCATCAAAAAGGGTTATTCCCCTTTTAATAATATCATAATGGCCTAAGGTTAAAGGGTCAAAAGAACCTGGAAAAATAGCACGTCTTTTCTTCATTTTTCAAAATTAAAGTTGTCAATCTCCGGAGGCTTAACAAGTAGCCGGAAACTAATGGTTAACTAAAATACCCATTATATGGTAAGCGGGTATGGTATTAAAATTAATTCTTTTCTTCCAAAGCTTCCCAAATGGCACTTTCAAAGAGTTCAGAAAGGGAAATACCAGCAATTTTTGCTTGCTGGGGCAAAATACTTTCTGTAGTAAGGCCAGGTGTGGTATTCATTTCCAGCATAAAAGGTTCATCATTTACAAAAATGAATTCACTTCTTGAAAAACCCTTCATTTTTAACACTTCATAGGCTTTTTGTGCTATTTGGCTCACCTTTCGTTCCTGTTCCTTAGTTATTCTTGCCGGTGTTATTTCTTGGGATTTACCTTCGTATTTGGCCTCATAATCAAAAAAATCGTTTTCCGATACAATTTCAGTAATCGGCAACACCTTGGTCTCTCCTTTGTATTTGATAACCCCTACCGAAACCTCGGTTCCGTTTAAAAAAGATTCTATAAGTATTTCATTGTCTTCCTTAAAGGCATTTTCAATGGCCTTGGGTAATTCTTCCTTTTTGTAGACTTTGAAAATGCCAAAACTGCTTCCGGCCTTATTGGCCTTTACAAAACAGGGCAATCCTACTTTTGCTATTATCCCATCTTCGTCAATGGGGTCGCCCAAATTAATATAATATGAAGGTGCCGATTTTATGCCATATGGCTTCAGAACACTCAGCAGGTCACGTTTGTTGAACGTCAAAGAGGCTTGGTAGTAATCGCAGGCAGTTTGCGGGATCCCGATTAGTTCAAAATAGGCCTGCATTAGTCCATCCTCCCCGGGTGAACCGTGAATTGCATTGAATATGCAATCGAATTTTATAGTTTCGGAAGGTAGGCTAACGGTAAAATCATGCCTGTTTACAGGGTATTCCTTTTGATCAGCGTCAACATAGACCCATTTGTTCTTGAAAATATGTATTCTGTAGGCGTTGAATTTTTCCTTGTCCAAATAATCGTATACTACACCTCCACTAATTAAGGAAATCTTGTACTCGCTGGAGTAGCCGCCCATTATAATCGCAATATTTTTTTTCATTCGATAGAAATAATTTTTTAAAAATGCCAATACCAAGTAATGAGAGTTATTGCCTGCAATTGAGCTGTAAAATAGCCATAATTAATCAGGCTTATTTTAAAGCTATCTGACGGCTAAAAGCAATAATCAAATAACATGCATTCAAAGTAAAGAAAAAGCGTCCGGTTTTCTATCTTTGTGGCACAAGAAAATGTACTATGCGAAATTTTTTTAATTTTTTAACGAGTAAATCTTTTCTGATTCAGTTGGTGCTGGCATTAGTGGTTTCTGTTTTGTTGGTAGTTGGTGCAATGCAGTATTTAAAGGCCACTACCAATCACGGTAAGTTTGTGGAGGTTCCCGATCTATCAAAATTGTCGGTGACGGAAATGAGGTCGATTATTGATCAATCACAGCTTAGATATGAAGTATTGGATTCCGCCAACTACAATCCAACCTATCCTCGGTTTTCAATTATAGACCAAACTCCGCGGGCCGGTAGCAAGGTTAAGGAGAACAGGAAAATTTACATTACCGTTAATCCATCCGGATATAAAAAAGTCACCATACCCAATATTATCCAAGTTACCCAAAGAAATGCGAGCTCTATGCTAAAGGCAGTGGGCTTGGAGGTGGAAAGGGTTACCTATGTGGACGAATTGGGAAAGGATATGGTCTACAATATTAAGTATAAAGGAAAATATATTGTCCCAGGTGACAAGCTGCCAAAAACCTCAAAGATAGAGTTGATATGCGGCAACGGTAATATTACCTCAAGAGCAGAAGTAAAGGCAGAGTCCGAATAATTATGGAAGTACAGGATGATTTTGAATTAAATGAGGAGGAACTTTTTGAGCATCATAGTTTTAAGGCTTCCAAAGGTCAGGATCCTTTAAGGATAGATAAGTTTTTAATGAATTTCATTGAAAACGCAACACGAAATAAAATCCAGCAGGCCGCCAGGGATGGAAATGTCTGGGTAAACGGGGCAGCGGTAAAACAAAATTACAAGGTAAAGGCAGGTGACCATATCCGGGTCATGTTTGCGCATCCGCCCCATGAAAATTTACTTACACCAGAGAATATACCTTTGGATATTGTCTATGAGGATGATGTTCTTTTGGTCGTGAACAAACCAGCTGGGATGGTGGTCCATCCCGGGCATGGAAATTATTCAGGTACCTTGATCAATGCCCTGATCTATCATTTCGAGAATTTGCCAAAGAACAGTGATGAACGTCCAGGACTGGTACATAGAATTGATAAGGATACCTCGGGCCTCTTGGTAGTGGCAAAAACGGAGGCTGCAATGACGCATCTGGCCAAGCAGTTTTTTGAAAAGTCCAGCGAACGCGAATATATAGCATTGGTCTGGGGAAATGTGGAAGAAGAGGAGGGAACCATTGAGGGGCACATTGGCCGCAATCCTAAAAACAGATTGCAGATGCATGTTTTTCCGGACGGGGAGCAGGGCAAAGAAGCGGTTACCCACTACAAGGTTCTGGAACGCTTTGGATATGTAACACTACTTTCCTGTACCCTGGAAACGGGAAGAACGCATCAGATAAGGGTTCATTTAAGGCATATAGGCCATACCTTGTTCAACGATGAGCGGTATGGTGGGGAAAAAGTTTTAAAGGGGACCACTTTTACAAAATATAAGCAATTTGTAGATAACGCCTTTAAAATTTTACCTAGACAGGCTCTGCATGCAAAGACCTTGGGGTTTGTGCATCCCGTTTCCGGTAAATTTATGAGGTTCGACTCCGAAATTCCAGAAGATATGGCCAATTGCATTGAAAAATGGCGGCAATACGCCAAGCATAGTCAAGCAGAATAGGTTTCGTTTATACCGATATTGATAACAAGATTTTAAAGGCTTAGGTAATTTAATGTTCAGCCATTATTTTTGGTCTAATTCTTTAAAAAGATCCCAACAAGTATGAAAATAGTAATATCACCTGCAAAATCTTTGGATTTTGAAAGTAAATTGCCTACCAAGGAATTCTCGCAACCCTATTTTTTAAAGGAGGCCGAACAGCTGAACAAGGTTCTGGCCAAGAAAAAGCCCAAGGCCTTATCCGAGTTAATGGGCATTTCGGCCAATCTTGCAGAATTGAATTGGGAAAGGAACCAGCAGTTCTCGGTTCCCTTTACAGCGGAAAATGCCAGGCCGGCGATTTATGCTTTTAACGGTGATGTTTACCAGGGTCTGGATGCCTATACCCTTGCAGCAGATAAATTGGAAAGCCTTCAGGAGAAACTAAGAATATTGTCCGGTTTGTACGGTGTTTTAAAGCCTTTGGATCTAATGCAGCCCTATCGCTTGGAAATGGGGACACAATTAAAGATAGGACGCAAAAAGAATTTATACGAATTTTGGAAAAAGCAGATTACCGATTATCTAAATTCGGAATTGCAGGACAAGGAACTTTTCCTTAATCTGGCAAGCAATGAATATTTTAGTGCCGTAGACGAAAAGCAGCTTAAAGTACCTGTAATTACTCCAATATTTAAGGACTGGAAGAATGATAATTTAAAGATTATAAGTTTTTTCGCCAAAAAAGCTAGGGGAACTATGGTGCGTTATATTTTGGATGCGGACGCCAAAACCTTAGAGGATGTTAAGGGGTTTAACAGGGATGGCTATCTATACAGTAAGGAACATACCCTAAAGGAAAATCAACCAGTGTTCATCCGATAGAATATTTCCAAAAAAAAAGCGTTATTTTCAAATAAGTCCTACTACTTAATTGAGATTGATATGAAACAATTCGCTTTATTATTTTTGATTGCTACTGTGTTTATTGGTTGTTCGGATAGGGATGACAATTTGGATGGAGTGAACATCAGGATTAAAAATGAAAGCAGTGTTACATTCGATACCGTGCAGGTGGGTAGTGACGAAATGATCCATGAAAATATTGGACCTGAAGAATATTCAGGATATCTGGAATATGAAACAGCTTATTCCTATGCCTATATTAATATAACGGTAGGTGAAGAGAATTACGTTTTTCAGCCTATAGATTTTGTAGGTGAAACACCATTGGAAAATGGATTTTATACCTATGGCCTAAGTATCTCCGAAGAGGGGGTTGTTGTTTTGAATTTTGTTGTGGACTAAATTTCTATAAAAATCACCCTTATTTTTTCTTGCCCGGACTTATTTTTTCTTCTATAGTAGGTCTTTTTTTAATTTTTCGTTTACGCCTTGTTCCGTAAGTACCGTTAATAATTTTTCCTCTTTTAGATTTTTTATCACCTTTTCCCATTTTGTCTAGTTTTTATCTTTTTTAAAGTTAAAATATTAATACCTTATTGGCAAGTATCAAATAGAAACACTTTGGACCCATAATTTGGATTTGTAACAAATTTCCTAAAAGATTTACTTTTAACATATTGGCGACCTAACCCTAATATGCTAAGTTTGTAGAATTGTGAAATTATGTTAAATATTGAGTAATTCTAAAAACGTAATAGGTTGAAAATAAAAAAGGTATTAGTAGCAAATAGGGGCGAGATTGCCATACGTATATTTAGGGCATGTGTAGAAATAGGAATTAAGACGGTAGGGGTATATACTTACGAAGACCGTTATTCCCTACATCGTTATAAGGCCGATGAAAGTTATCAGATAGGGGAGGACAATGAGCCCTTAAAGCCCTATTTGGATATGGACGCCCTTATCAAGGTTGCTAAGGACAATAATGTGGATGCTATACACCCCGGATATGGTTTCCTGTCCGAAAATGCCAAATTCGCCCAAAAATGTGATGACAACGGTATTATTTTCGTTGGCCCAAAGGTATCGGTCCTAAAGGCCTTGGGGGATAAGATAACTGCCAAGGATGTTGCTGTTGCCAATAATATACCAATCATAAGAAGTAGTGATAAGGATTTGACCGATATAGATATCGCCCTAACCGAAGCTAAAGAGATAGGTTATCCCTTAATGTTAAAAGCTGCTTCAGGTGGTGGCGGACGTGGAATGAGGGTGATCCGTACCGAGGATGAACTTAAAAAAGGTTTTCCGGAAGCAAAAAGGGAATCCCTTAATGCTTTTGGTGATGATACGGTTTTCCTGGAAAAATTTGTGGAAAACCCCAAGCATATAGAAATTCAGATCGTAGCAGATACCCATGGCAATATAGTACACCTGTATGAACGTGATTGTTCCGTACAACGCCGTTACCAGAAGGTTATAGAGTTTGCTCCTTCCATTGGTCTGCCTCAGGAAACTAAGGATAATCTATATAAGTTTGCCATAGATATTTGTAGGGCCGTAGACTATAATAATATAGGAACGGTAGAATTTTTGGTAGATGATGACGGTAGTATTTATTTTATTGAAGTAAACCCAAGGATCCAGGTAGAGCATACGGTGACCGAAATGATTACCAATATCGACCTGGTCAAGGCACAACTCTTTATAGCTGGAGGGTATAAACTATCCGATAAACAAATTAAGATCCAAGATCAAGCTTCTGTGATAGTTACGGGCTATGCGCTGCAATGTAGGATAACCACCGAGGATCCGGGCAACGATTTCAAACCTGATTATGGTGTGGTTACTACTTATAGAAGTGCCTCCGGATTGGGTATTAGACTTGATGCTGGGAGTATTTATCAGGGGGTGGCCATATCGCCATTTTTCGATTCCATGCTGGTCAAGGTATCTGCTATCAGTAGAACTTTGGACGGATCCTGTAGAAAAATGCGCAGGGCGCTGGCAGAATTTCGTATCCGTGGTGTCAAGACCAACATGGCCTTCCTGGACAACATTCTAAAGCATCCTACCTTTAGGGAAGGCAAGGTCACCGTAAATTTTATTAAGAACGAACCGGAACTCTTCAAGTTTGTGGAACCAAGGAACCGTGCCAATAAATTGGTCGAGTTTCTGGGAGAAATTATTGTTAATGGGAATCCTGATGTGAAGAAGTTGGATAAGGATCATATTTTTTCCAAACCAAAAGTACCTTCTTTCGCTAAGTTCGAAGGTTATCCAAAGGGTACAAAGGACCTACTAACGGAATTGGGACCGGAACAATTTGCACAGTGGCTTAAGAATGAAAAAAAGGTTCATTTTACAGATACCACCATGCGCGATGCCCATCAAAGTTTGTTGGCCACGCGTATGCGAACAGTGGATATGTTGAAAGTGGCCGAGGGTTATGCCAAGAACCACCCGGAAATTTTTAGTATGGAAGTCTGGGGAGGTGCCACATTTGATGTTTGCCTTAGATTTTTACAAGAAAATCCTTGGGAGCGTTTGGAACTATTGCGTAAGGCCATGCCTAATGTATTGTTGCAGATGTTGATAAGGGGCTCCAATGGTGTGGGTTATACTGCTTACCCAGATAATTTGATAGAGCGGTTTGTAGAGGAATCATATAAGTCCGGAGTAGATGTTTTTCGAATATTTGATTCGCTCAACTGGATGAAATCCCTTGCCCCATGTATTGAGTATGTACGTACCAAAACCGGGGGTCTGGCCGAAGGCTCCATTTGTTATACAGGGGATATTTTGGATCCTTCCAAAACAAAGTACGACCTTAAATATTACGTGCAATTGGCCAAGGACATTGAAAATGCGGGCGCACATATTTTGGGAGTTAAGGATATGGCAGGATTGTTAAAGCCTTATGCCGCTTATGAGTTGATTTCCGCCTTAAAATCGGAAATTAATATCCCCATACATCTACATACCCACGATACCTCCTCTACCCAATCGGCAATGTACCTAAAGGCTATAGAGGCCGGGGTGGATGTAGTTGATGTTGCCTTGGGCGGATTGTCCGGGCTTACTTCCCAGCCCAACTTTAATTCGGTGGTAGAGATGTTGCGTTTTAACGAACGCCAGAATAATTTGAATACTGAAAAATTGGCCGAATATTCCAATTATTGGGAAACGGTCCGTAGCTACTATTATACCTTTGAGTCTGGATTAAAGTCGGGTACTGGAGAGGTATACAGTCATGAAATACCTGGCGGACAGTATTCCAACCTTAAAGGGCAGGCCATAGCTTTGGGATTGGAGGATAAATTTCCCGAGGTTACCAAGATGTATAGTGAAGTAAATAAACTGTTTGGCGATATTGTAAAAGTAACCCCTAGTTCCAAAGTAGTAGGGGACATGGCACAATATATGATCAGTAACGGACTTACGGCGGAGGATGTTCTGGAAAGAGGGGACAGTATTTCATTTCCCCAATCTGTAATCGGGTTCTTTAAAGGGGAATTGGGACAACCCGTTGGAGGTTTCCCTGCTAAGCTTCAGAAAATTGTTCTGAAGGATGAAAAACCGTTTACGGATAGACCCAATGCACATTTGGAACCAATCGATTTTGATAAGGAATTTAATGCCTTCAAAAGAAAATTCAGTTCAGGAATGGGGCGTGAGCTACTTATAACCGATTTCCTTTCCTATAAATTATACCCAAAAGTTTTCACGGACGCCTATAATCATCATGTAAAATACGGCAATGTGGTTAATATCCCGACCAAGAATTTCTTTTATGGGATGGAAATTGGGGAAGAGATTATTGTGGAGTTGGACAGGGGTAAAAACATACTTGTTTCCCTTATGCTCAAGGGCGAGCCGGATGAAGCTGGTAACGTTAGCATATACTTTAAGGTAAACGGACAATTGCGAAATGTAATCATAAAGGATAAATCCGTTAAAGTGGACAAGGTTGAAAATGTTAAGGCGGATACTTCCGATCCTAAGCAGATAGGTGCCCCATTGCAGGGATTGTTGTCCAGTGTTTTGGTGAAGAAAAACCAGGAAGTGAAAAAGAACCAGCCCTTATTTGTTATAGAAGCCATGAAAATGGAAACAACGGTTACTGCCACGGAAGAGGGTACTGTAGATAGGGTACAACTTAATGGAGGTTCCCTAGTGAATTCCGAGGATTTGGTCGTGGTATTAAAATAAATAGCAAAGCTTAATTAATATTATAGTTGCAGGGAATTTGCCGATTGTTGGGCCTATCCCTGCAACTTTTTGTTTTGTCTGTTTACCTTTGTAGGCGCAAAGCCATTTATACTCATGAATACTTCCAATATGTTCTTGCATACACATCCCTACGAACCCTTTTTATTTCAGGATGCCACCAAGCTCATCGTTGGGACCCTGCCACCTCCCAGATTTACCTTTGGTGATCTAAAGGAGGGGGATGTAAATTTTTGTTACGGCAGTCGGGATGGCCAATTGTGGCCCATTTTAGATCGAATTTTTGGGCTCAATTTAGATTTTGAAACTACAGAAAAAGCCATTAGGCAGCGCATGGATTTTCTTAAAGAGCGAAAAATAGGGATTTGCGATATAGTACAAAGTGCAGAACGTTCCAAGATCGATGCTTCGGACCTGGGGATGGAAAACATTCTATTGAGGGATATGTTGGGATATATTAAACGGTACCCCAAAGTGGATACCTTGCTGTTTACAGGGGGAAATAGTAAAAATGGTCCAGAGTATTTTTTCAGAAAATATCTCAAGGAACATGGAATAAGCCTGGAACCGGTTTCCAATGAGGTACCCCGTGTACATCAATTCGTTGTTCCGTGTGCCAATTTGGAAACTTCGTCCAAAACTATAGTAAAGTCAAGGATCAAAAAGGAGAGAATTGTTAAAACAGTGTCCCTGACCGCACCTTCCGGAGCCGCTAACAGGGCAGTTGGAAGCTTGGAGAAGTACAAAATGATGAAAGACAAAAACCCTGAATTCAATACGATCGATTTCAGGGTTTTACAGTATAAAGAATTTTTCTAAGAGTATTCCATCATGTTTTAGTTCATGGAACTACTCAGCTATATATTAATGCTTGTTCTGTTGATCCTTTATAGTGTCTTTTTCAATGTCAAAGTCATTTGTATCGACATTGGTATTCCCGGTAGGATTGGTGGGATTTGATTGTTCTACTTTTCTTTTAAACTTTCTCTTATCATTTATAATTCCCATTCTTATTAAGTTTTAAGGTTCATACCCAACTTAATAAAACTATCCCTGAAATACCGTTAATGACTTATTAAACCTTTGTTAGGGAATGTTAAGGCATCGAAAACTTATTAAGTAAAGAAGTTTAAATAGAATTACAATAAGAGCCAGATTCAACCTATAAAGCACTCCTTGTTTTAGTAATTAGTAATAGGTCTAAGATTAAAAGAGGTGTAATGGTAAAGCCTGATCGAGTTTCCTTGTGTTCATTATAGGGGTAACTTGTCATATTATCTACATATTTGGAAAGAGATGAATTGGATATGAATCAAAATTCGAGCCTGTACTGTTGGATTCCTGCCTGCGCAGGAATGACAATAAGTTCCAGAATCAACCAATTAAGCAAATCTTTGTTTTAGCAATAGGTCTAAGATAAAAAGAGGTGAAATGGTAAAACCTGATCGAACTTTCTTGTGATCATTATAAGGGTAGCATTTCATATTATCCTATTGAGGTATTATATATTTGGAAAGAGATGAATTGAATATGAATCAAAATTCGATCCTGTACTGGTGGATTCCTGCCTACGCAGGAATGACCACGTGAAAATGATTGGATGGTTTATAGCGGTTTTATTATCCTTTGAAAAAAAATTAAATTAAGGAAGTTTGCCATCTTCAATCCGTGGAATTGTTTTAAAGGAGCAATTAGTTTTATTAGAATGTCATTCCTGCGCAGGCAGGAATCTAATTAAGTACGCCGAATAAATTTCCCGTTTAATTGGTTGTGAGACTTCTGTGGATGATTTGTTCCCATTCATTTTTAGTTTAAATAGTCTGTCATTCCTGCGTAGGCAGGAATCCATTATTGATCGTACCAATTGGATGCAAGGTCTTGCCATTGGGGATTATCTTTTGAAATTAGGTTGATTTTCCAGTCGCGTTTCCACTTTTTAAGATTTTTCTCCCTTCTAATGGCGTCTTCAACAAATTGATGATTTTCAAAATAAACCAGTCTAACCAAATTGTACTTTTTGGTGAAACCGTCAATTAATTTGTTCTTATGCTCATAAATTCTTCGCTGTAAATCGTTGGTCATTCCGATATATAGGGTGCCATTCTTTTTGTTGCTTAGAATATAGACGTAATATTGATGAATTGTTTTGTGCATATTGTACCCCCTATGATAGGATTTCGACTGGTAATTTTAATGCCTACTTTTCAAATTATCCAATTAAGATAATGCATATTTTAATATACACTATTTCAGTTCGGTGGATTCCTGCCTACGCAGGAATGACAATAATACCGTAATTATTTTATTTTAAGTTGATTTACTATTGTTTGAATAAGACAAAAAGTAGATTGTGATAATGCCTGCGCAGGATTGACATACTGAACAATCATTACCATAACAGGGTACTAAATACATGGAAAATATTGTTAAACACAAAAAATCTTTTTTGAGTTCACGCCGAATAACGGCTAAAATGGATTCCTGCCTGCGCAGGAATGACAATGTGTGAATAAAGGCATTCTAATATCTGATCATGTAGTTATTGGAGTATAGCTGAAATCGAGGGAAGTTTCCAATTTCGATTCATAGGTCGTTTTTAGTAAACAATAAAGAATTGGAAAAAGGGTATACAAGTCTATTGGATTCCTGCCTACGCAGGAATGACAATAAGAGCCAGATTCAACCTATGAAGCCACTCCTTGTTTTAGTAATTAGTAATAGGTCTAAGATTAAAATAAGATTAAAAGAGGTGTAATGGTAAAGCCTGATCGAGCTTCCTTGTATTCATTGTAGGGGTTAACTTTTCAAATTATCCAATTAAGATAATGCAAAACTGGCAAAAGATTATTTGATTATGTCCCAAAAGTAGAGTGGATTCCTGCCTACGCAGGAATGACAACGTGAAAATGATTGGATGGTTTATAGCGGTTTTATTATCCTTTGAAAAAAAATAAATTAAGGAAGTTTGCCCTTTTCAATCCGTGGAATTGTTTTAAAGGAGCAATTAGTTTTATTAGAATGTCATTCCTGCGCAGGCAGGAATCTAATTAAGTTCGCCGAATAAATTTCCCGTTTAATTGGTTGTGAGACTTCTGTGGATGATTTGTTCCCATTCATTTTTAGTTTAAATAGTCTGTCATTCCTGCGTAGGCAGGAATCCAAAAACGCAGCGTAAATGCTGTAGTACTTACTTTTTAAGAACTTTTATGAGCAGTAACCTTATAAGAAGAACAAACGGAAATCCATGGAGAAGAACATCGAACCAGTCCATGGGTTTCATTCCCGTAGCACCGCCCAATATCCATTTTACCTTACCCAGAATATGGGGTTCCGGAAAATAAGGTGCCAGACCAAGGGTAAGACATAGTAGCAAAACAATTTTCCAGTTGTTGATCAATTCCATATTTTTATTTTCTAATTCCCTTTACGAAGTCCCCAATTTTGCCAACACCGTTTTGTGTCAGAAATTTAATAAATGCCGATCCAATAATAGCTCCTTTCGCCTGTTTTGTAGCTTGCAGAAAGGTTTCGGAATTGCTTATCCCAAAGCCAACCACCTGTGGGTTCTTTAATTTCATATCCGCGATTCTCTCAAAGTAGCTTTCTTGATTATTTCCGAAACCATCTTGGGAGCCGGTAACGCTTGCGGAACTTACCATATAGATAAATCCGTCAGAGGCCTTATCAATTTGAAGGATACGGGCATCACTGGTTTGTGGGGTTATCAAGAAAACATTTACAAGTCCATATTTTTTAAATATGGCTTCATAGTCTTCTTGGTATACGTCCAATGGCAGATCGGGCAAAATAAGTCCGTCTATCCCTGTTTCCTGACATTTCTTACAAAATTCCTCTACCCCAAATTGTAGAACGGGATTGAAATATCCCATTAGTATCAAGGGTATGGAAACCGATTTACGGATATCTTTCAACTGTTGAAATAACAGCGATGTGGTCATTCCATTCTTCAAGGCTTGGGTAGAACTGGCCTGTATGGTAGGCCCGTCTGCCAATGGATCACTGAAAGGCAACCCAATCTCGATCATATCCACACCATTTTTTTCAAGATCTTGAATAATTTTTACCGTGTCGTTTAAAGTTGGGTAGCCCGCGGTAAAATAAATGGACAATATTTTTTTGTCTTCCTGTAATTTTTGATGTATTCTGTTCATTCTAATTTTATTATTTGCATTCCCACCAGGGTGCTAATGTATATAAAGCTTACAGCTTAAAATATTTTATGTAGGTGTCCAAATCCTTATCGCCACGTCCTGAGAGATTAAAGACCACCACATCCTCTGGTCGGAATTTCCTAGTTTCCAGAATTGCAAATGCATGGGAGGACTCAATGGCCGGAATAATCCCTTCCAATTTGGATAATACCATTCCCGCCTGCATAGCCTCATCGTCCGTAACGGCAATGAATTCTGCCCTGCCCGTTTGGTATAAATGCGCGTGCATTGGGCCAACCCCTGGATAATCAAGTCCCGCAGAAATGGAGTAGGGTTCCGTGATCTGTCCATCGGTAGTTTGCATCAATAAGGTTTTGCAGCCATGTATTATTCCCATTTTTCCCAGCACGGAGGTTGCGGCACTTTCTCCGCTATCCACGCCCAGGCCTGCTGCTTCCACGGCTATGATGCCTACTTCCTCTTCGTGCAGAAAATGATAGAAGGTACCGGCAGCATTACTGCCACCACCTATACAGGCTACAACGTAATCTGGATTTTCCCTACCTTCTTTTTCTTTTAATTGCCATTTTATTTCTTCGGAAATAATAGACTGAAATCGGGTCACCATATCAGGGTAAGGGTGGGGCCCAATGGCAGAGCCAATAATATAATGGGTATCCACAGGATTATTGATCCAATCCCTTATGGCTTCATTGGTAGCATCCTTTAAGGTTCTACTTCCGGACAGTGCAGGCCTTACTTCTGCTCCTAGCATTTTCATACGGGCAACATTTGGAGCCTGTCTGGCAATATCTATTTCTCCCATGTACACAATGCACTCCATTCCCATAAGGGCACATACCGTGGCAGTGGCTACCCCATGTTGACCGGCACCCGTTTCGGCAATGATCCTGGTCTTGCCCAAACGTTTGGCCATAAGGATCTGTCCAATGGTATTGTTGACCTTATGCGCACCGGTATGATTCAGATCTTCACGCTTTAAATATACCTTGGTGTTGTACTTCTCCGACAAACGTTTTGCAAAATATAGGGGTGAAGGTCTACCAACATAATCCTTCAATAATTGATCAAATTCCTTTTTAAAGGATGGTTCTGCCATTATTTTTAGGTACTGCTGTCTAAGGTTTTCAACATTGGGATAAAGCATTTCGGGAATAAAAGCTCCTCCAAATTCTCCGTAATATCCCTTTTCGTCTACGTTGTAATTCATGGTTATGTAATCTAGTATTTAGTACAGAGTATAAAGTATTGAGTATTGGTTTATCACTACTCAATTCTCACTACTTTTTTAAATTCTTTTAATTTATCAATATCCTTTAATCCTGGTTCCAATTCAAATTTACTATTGACATCAATGGCGTGGCAATATTTCGATTCCGGTCTTTGTTGAAATTCCCTTATTTTTTCAATCTCGTCCAATCCAATGCCACCACTCAGAAAATAGGGTTTAGAGGAGGGATAATTTTTTAGCACTTCCCAACTGAAGGTAAATCCGTTGCCTCCAGGTAATTTGCCCTTGGTGTCAAAAAGAAAAAAGTCACAAACATTTTCATAGGGAGCCAAATTGCTAAAATCAAAATCATCTTTAATGGAGAAGACTTTGATTATCTCTAGACTATTTTCCTCTAAAGCTTTTGAACGATCACTAGTTGATTTTTTTAGGTCGCTACAGAATTCCGGACTTTCCTTTCCATGTAATTGGACTGCCTGTAATTTGTATTCCTTTACTTTTTTCCTAATTTCTTCAAGGGGAGCGTCCACAAAAACACCTACTTTTTTAATGGAGGCGGGCAATTTGGGAATATTACCATCAAAATACCTTTTGGAGGGTTCCCAGAATATAAAACCAAGATAATCTGGATCAAGGGTGGCCACCTCCAAGGTATTCAATTTCATTCCACACACTTTCAGTTTCATGGCTATTGTTTTATTTAATCGATTTAATAAATTGAAGGGCGCTTAGTCCGGGATTATCGGTTTTCATAAAATTCTCCCCAATAAGGAAGCCTTGATAGCCGTAAGGTTTTAACTCTTGTATTGCCTCTATAGAACTTATGCCACTTTCGGAAACCTTCACAAAATCGTCCGGAATTAATTTGGATAAAGTCTTACTGGTATCTAGGCTTACTTCAAAAGTCTTTAAATTTCTATTGTTTACCCCCAACATGTCCAAACTGGGCATAATGGATTTCTGTAATTCGTCCTCGTCATGGACCTCCAATAGTACATCCAAGCGCAATTGTTTTGCAAATTCGGATAAAGCCTTAATTTCAGCCCGGGTCAATATGGCTGCAATTAATAATATTACATCTGCCCCATAGGCCTTAGCCTCCAATAATTGGTATTCGTCAATAATAAATTCCTTGCGAAGCAGAGGCATTTGCACGGATGCCCTGGCCAACAAAAGGTCGTCCAAAGATCCGCCAAAATATTTCCCATCCGTTAGGACCGACATGCCACAGGCACCGGCTTTTTCATAACCTACAGCTACATCGGCGACACTATTGTTTTGATTTATGACCGATTTGGAAGGAGACCTTCGTTTGTGTTCCGCAATTATTCCACTATTACTACTTCTAAGAGCATTGGCCAAGGAAACGGTAGGTCTTTGAAACAATACGGAAGCTTCCAACTGGGAAACCGGGATAATGGATTTTTTTAAATCCACTTCCTTTCTTTTATCCAAAACTATTTTATCCAGTATATTCATGATACTATAAAGTTGGCTTGGGTATAGCCGATTATAATTGACTTAAGGCCTGTAATTTTTTTAATGCTGCAAGCCCTCTTCCGCTAAGTAGGGATTCCTTGGCTTCTTCAAAGCCTTCCCTTGGACTAATCCCTTTAACTGTTGCAATGGCAATACCCGCATTGGCACAAACCACATTATTTTGTGGCGTAGTACCTTTCCCTTGTAAAACATTTAGAAAAACCTGTGCAGATTCTTCAATACTATCCCCACCCACTATTTCCGATGCGGAGATGGCCTCAACACCAAAATCCGATGGCTTTAACATCCCCTCGGATTTGTTGGTAATGGTTTTGGTATTTCCTGTCAAGGAAATTTCATCGTAACCATCCAAGGCATGTAATACCGTAAAGTTCTTATCGGTCTTCTGGTACAGATAACCGTACATTCTTGCCAGTTCCAAATTAAAAACTCCTACCATTTGGTTCTTGGGGAAGGCTGGGTTCACCATTGGGCCCAACATATTAAAAAAAGTTTTTACGCCCAATTCCCTACGTATAGGTGCCACATTTTTCATGGCTGGGTGAAATAACGGGGCATGTAGCACACAAATACCTGCTTCGTCTATACATTTTTCAAGAAATCCAGCCTCATTACTGAATTTAATGCCCAGGAATTCCATAACATTACTGCTGCCACATTTTGAGGATACGCCATAGTTGCCGTGTTTTGTTACCTTAACATCTGCCCCTGCTGTAACAAAACTGGCCAAAGTAGAGATGTTGAAGGTATCCTTGCCGTCACCACCTGTACCACATAGATCTATGGGGTTGTATTGTGATAGGTCTACCGCCAAACAAAGCTCCAACAGGGCATCCCTAAAACCTTCCAATTCTTCTATAGTAACGCTGCGCATCATATATACTGTTAAAAAGGCGGCAATCTGACTTGTGTTGTAATCTCCTTTGGCAATATTGACCAAAACCTGTTTTGCATCCTCTTTTGGAAGTACATCGTGATTGATCAGTTTGTTTAAAATATCTTTCATAAGTCTCTCTCTCAAACCCTCTTACAATACAAGGGTTTTTTTGGTTATAATTATTCTTTGTCTATCAGCATTTTATTAGTTCCCTACCTTATTAGCGGTTAGGGGAGGTCACCCAGTTCTCCAAAATTTTCTTGCCATGAGGAGTCAAGACCGATTCGGGATGAAACTGTACTGCACTTACATCAAAGACTTTGTGGCGCAGTGACATAACCTGCCCATTTTCGTCAAAGGAGGTAGCTTCCAATACTTCTGGAAGTACTGGGTCTACTACCCAAGAGTGATAACGACCCACCTCAATTTCTTGAGGTAAGCCCTCAAAAAGGATATCCTCTTTTACAATATTTATTTTGGTAGCTATTCCGTGGTAGACCTGGTCTATATTGACCAATGATCCTCCAAATACCTCCGCAATGGCCTGTTGCCCCAGACATACTCCAAAAATACTTTTTGAAGGTGCATACATGGCTATAATTTCTTTGAGAAGACCTGCTTCGTCAGGGATTCCCGGACCTGGGGAAAGAACAATCTTGTCATAAGCCTCTATTTCTTCCAAACTTATTTGATCATTTCTTTTGACGGTTACGGTGCAATCCAGATCCTCCAAATAATGGACAAGGTTGTAGGTAAAACTATCGTAATTGTCAATTACCAATATGGACTTTCCTTCTTCTTTGCCCAAGGATTTGGTGTTTGTTTTTTTATCTGTATTCTCTTTCATACTATTGATGTTCTCTTTTGAACATTTATATTGATCTGTCCATCTGCCGCGATAAGTAAAGGACGAGGCAAATTAATTGGTGTTATTATATAGTTTCTGCGATTTCCAGGGCTTTGGTAAGGGCTCCCAATTTATTGTAAGTTTCCTGAAGTTCGTTATCAGGATTTGAAGCGGCCACCAAACCGGCTCCCGCCTGGTAATGCAATTGATGATTTTTACTTAAAAAGGTTCTGATCATAATGGCATGGTTAAAGTTTCCGTTGAAATCCATAAACCCTATGGCCCCGCCGTAATAGCCCCTACTGGTTTTTTCGTATTTCTCAATAAGTTGCATGGCCATGTGTTTTGGAGCGCCACTTAAGGTGCCTGCAGGAAAGGTGTCGGCGACAACTTTCATAGTAGGGATGTCTTTTTTCTTTAGTCCGGTTACCTTGGAGACCAAATGTATTACATGTGAAAAGAATTGTACCTCCCTGTAATTTTCCACTCTTACCATGGTACCGTTGCGACTCAAGTCGTTTCTTGCAAGGTCCACCAACATAACGTGTTCGCTGTTCTCCTTGTCATCTATTTTTAATTTTTTAGCCAATTCAGCATCCTGTTCATCATTCCCCGTTCTTTTAAAGGTTCCTGCAATGGGGTGAATTTCCGCTTTGCCATCCTTTACTATTAATTGGGCTTCGGGAGAACTTCCAAAAATTTTGAAATCCCCATAATCAAAATAGAACAAATACGGGGATGGGTTTATAGATCTTAGGGCCCTATATACGTTAAATTCATCGCCCTTAAATTCTTGGGAGAACCTTCTGGATAATACCAATTGGAAAACATCCCCTCTATTACAATGTTTTTTCGCCAATTCTACATGCTCTTTATAGTCCTCGTCCTTTAGATTGGATATTGGATTTCCCTCTTTGGAGAAATTATATGAGGCAAAGTTTTTGGCGCTGAGAATTTGTTCTATTTCCCCAATATTATTTTCGGATTCAAAGCAGTGCGCAAAAATATAGGCCTCGTTTTTAAAATGGTTTATGGCCACTATATTTTGATAAACGGCATAGTAGATGTCCGGAATGGATATGCTGTTATTCTTTTTGGAAATGTCTATGTCTTCAAAATACCTCACTGCATCATAGGCCATATATCCGAACAAACCATTGTTTATAAATTTAAAGTTGTTGTTCTGGGATTCAAATCTTTGGCTAAAATCATGTAAAATACCAGGGATGTCCGTTTGTGGGCCGATGCTAGTTTTCTCAATGGACCCGTCCGGGTACTGCTTGGTGACCGTCTCGTTTTCAACTTTAATGGAAGCGATGGGGTTACAGCATATATAGGAAAAACTATTATCATTGGCATGGTAGTCACTACTTTCCAGCAGAATACTATTGGGGAAACGATCTCTAATTTTTAAATAAACACTCACAGGGGTGATGGTGTCTGCAAGTATTTTTTTGTGATGTGATACTAACTGGTATTTCATGATAATTCTTTTAATTGCTACTCTCTGCCAATTGGTTCTTTGATTTCTATGATAAACGAAAAAAAGGCTTGTCGTGATGACAAGCCTTTTATATAGTTATACTACAATGATGCTTTGCTCACGATGTTTTTCGTAAGTTGCTCCACCACCAAGTATTTGATACCATGTTTTTCATTGCAGGCCAAATATAAGAAGGAATTTTATATATACAAACCTGTGTTACGTAAAAAATAAAAAACCCCACAATTGTGAGGTTTTAAACATTAATATTTGTGATGGTTTAGAATACCAAATCTACTACAAGATCAAACTCGTCATATATGGTTTTATCCCCTAAATTCGCAAAGAAACTACCTGAGTTGTATTTTACGTCATATAAAGACCGGTCTACCTTCATAGTGGCCGTAGCCTTGTTTCCATAGATAGAGATGTCAAAAGTTACTGGGTTGGTTTTTCCTTTTACGGTAAGGTCTCCAGTAACTTCATAGGAATTTTTGCCTGTGGCTTTTACAGAGGTAAAGACCAATTTGGAGGTAGGATGTGCCTCAACTCCAAAGAAATCATCGGATTTTAAATGGCCTTCCAGCTTGCCTTTGTATTCGCCTTGCAAGTCGTTTGAAACCAAGGTAGGCATATCTACAACAAATTCTCCTCCAGTTAGTTTATCTCCGTCAAAAATTAAGGAGCCTTCCTTTAGGGCAATTGTTCCATGATGGGACCCTGTAACTTTGTATCCTTTCCAAGTAACAGTACTTTCTGATATTTTTACTTCTTTTACTTCGTTGTCCACGGGAGTGGATGCCATGGCGGTTAAACCTGTAAATACTGCCAATACTAAACTTAATGCGCTTTTTTTCATAATTTCAATTTTAAGATAATGTTTGTTAAAGTTTCTGTTTATAAATGTGTAATTAAATTTTCTTTCGCTTTTCGCACTTTTTTATAATGCTGTGTTTTATCCTCCTTGGACCTATAACCTACAGCTACAAGGACTGCGGCGTTAAGCCCTCTTTTGGATAGTCCGAGCATTTCGTTAAATTGGGCACTATCAAAACCCTCCATAGGGCAGGTATCTATTTTTAGATCGGCAGCTGCTGAGAGTAAATTCCCCAATGCAATATATGTCTGTCTAGCTGTCCAAGTGGCCTTGGCCGATTCCGATAGCGGCATTAATTTTGACTTCATAAAATCTGAGTACCCTTGAAGATCATTGGACGGAATACCGCGTGTTTCACTTACATTGTTTAAGTAATCATCTACCAATTCTTCACCAAAAGTGGACTGGTTGGCCAGTACTATTAAGTGGGAGGCTTCTGTTATTTGGGATTGTCCCCAAGCTGCGGGCTGTAATTTATTTCTCAGGGCAGCATCTTCCACAACCAGTATTTCATAAGGTTGCAATCCGTAGGAGGATGCGCTCAAGGCCGTAGCTTCCAATAAATTTTCTAAATCTTTTTTGGACACTTTTTTGGAAGCGTCGAACTTTTTGGTGGCATAGCGCCAATTTAAATTTTCTATATAAGAATTCATGTTTTGAATTTAATAATTATTTGTACTTGTTTTAATTGCGTTTAAAATTTATCCAGTAATTTATTTAAGGACCATAAATCGTCTGGAGAAAAATTCTCCAACAATTTTTCCTCGGACTCTTTCATTGCCAAATCCATTAGGGACAATGCACTTTCACCTGTAGGGGTTATGTTTATTTCAACTTTCCTACGGTTACTTGGGCATACCATGCGTTCTACATATCCCTTAAGGATCAACTTGTCTACCAATCTAGTGGTATTGCTCATCTTGGTCACCATTCTTTCATTTAAGGTAGAAAGATTGGCGGGTTTGCCTTTTTGGCCTCTTAGTATCCTTAGTACGTTAAACTGCTGCAATGAAACTCCATGGGGTTTTAGCGCCGCAGTCATCATCTCATTTATCTTGCTTTCAACAAGGCTTAAATGAATAATGGTCCTACTTGTAATAGGGATTTGTTTATCGGTTTTAATAATTTTTTCTACATTCATGTCATTACAACAATTGTATATACAAATGTATGGATTAAATTAAGTTCCCCAACATTGTTGGTGATAAAAATTTGTTAAATAGTATGATGCATGTTCAAATAGGCAAAATTGGTTTGCTTTATTTTGGCAAAGGGCTCCCTTTTATATTTGTGCTTTAAATGTTGGATGATTTTTTTTAAAAACATTATTTTTGGGGATTAAAGAATAACACAAATGGCAGATTTATCACAAGAGGAGTGGAGTGAACAATTTGAAAACGACGAGAACGCCTTCTTGTTGGATGTTAGGACTCCAGAAGAGGTTGAGGAAGGGTATATCCCAAACGCGACCAATATAGATATTTATTTAGGGCAAGAGTTCGTTGCCGAACTGGAAAAGTTGGACAAAACTAAAAACTACTATGTCTATTGTAGGTCTGGGCAACGCAGTGGTCAGGCATGTGCCATCATGAACAAGTTGGGCTTTGAAAATGCTTACAATTTAGTAGGCGGGTTTATGAACTGGGAAGGTGAAATAGCGGAATAACATACTTGAGGGCCGGCCTTGTCAAAATTAAGGTCTAAAGTGCTTCTTGGCATAAAGTATCTTGCTTTCATTTAACCTTGTGGAGTATTGGTTTTTTCCTTACTTTGGATTATGCGGGAAGATCTTTTGCATTTTATTTGGAAGTATAAAAAACTTCAATTGGGGAATTTAAAAGGCTCCAAAAATGAAGTCATTCAAATATTGGATGTAGGATCCCATAATCTTTTGTCCGGTCCCGACTTTTTTAATGCCAAGATACAAATAGATGAACAATTGTGGGCCGGTACGGTGGAGATGCATATAAAATCTTCCGATTGGTACGCCCACAATCACGAAATAGATCCCAATTACCAAAATGTAATCCTTCATGTGGTTTGGGAGGACGATTGTGACGTCTTCAGGAGCGATAATACTGTTATTCCCACTTTAGTGCTCAGAGAGTATATTTCCTTCAGTCTTTTACAGGAGTACCAAAAATTGTTCTACCGCAAAGAGCGCTCATTTATAAATTGTGGAAATGAGATTGGTGGCACTTCTGATTTTGTTTTACAGAATTGGTTGGAGGTACTCTATTTTGAGCGTTTGGAGAGGAAAACAGATTTGGTGGCCCAACTGTTAAAAACTTCCAACAACGATTGGGAGCGCGTGTTTTTTGTATTGCTATTCAAAAATTTTGGACTTAAAATAAATGGCGAGTCCTTTTATGAAATTGCCAATCGACTGCCTTACACAGTGGTACGTAAAATACAGGGCAGTAAACTTCAAATGGAAAGTTTGTTCTACGGCTTTGCAGGATTCTTGGATAATGATGATACCGGCGATCATTACTATAATAGCTTAAAAAAGGAATTTGCCTTTCTAAAGGCCAAGTTCCATTTCTTGGAAACACCACATCAAAAACCGGAGTTTTTTAAACTGCGCCCATCTAATTTCCCAACAATCAGGCTTTCCCAATTGGCCAATCTGTATGTATTGCACCAAAACCTATTCAGTAAGGTTGTCAATGCCAAAAGTGTAGAGGAACTTTATTTGGTTTTTACAGTTTCTGCCAGTGAATATTGGAACAATCATTATACTTTTGGAAAAGTCTCCAAGAATCATGTCAAGATACTTACCAGGAAGTTTGTAGATTTATTGATTGTCAATACAGTTCTTCCCATAAAATTAAGTTATGCAAAACATATGGGAAGGGATGTGCCAGAGGAGATAATAAATATCATTTCCGCTATAGCACCAGAAAGCAATACGGTTATTTCTAAGTTTAAGTCGCTTAATTTACTATTTCCCTCAGCCAAAGAAAGTCAGGCAGTAATACAGTTGTACAATGAATACTGTACAAAAAATAAATGTTTGCAATGTGCTGTGGGCCATCAATTATTGAATAGAAAACCCTAATTTTAAGGCATGAACATTTTCTATACGGTACTTTATTACTTTCAGAAAAGAGGATTTGAGGTTTGTAGGCGGATAGCTGAGCGGTTGGGCATACGTACCAGAGTAGTTCGTACATCCTTTATATATCTTACTTTCGTTACCTTGGGCTTTGGTTTTGCCCTTTATTTGTTTATGGCTTTTTGGTTAAGGATTAAGGACTTGCTCTATACCAAAAGAACCTCTGTTTTTGATCTTTAAGTATGATAAGACTTTTTCGCTCCCGAATGTATTTGGCTCTGGCTTTATTGGTCATGGTCTTGTTGTTCGGGGTATTTGGATATAGGTTCTTATCGGACTATACTTGGATAGATGCATTTTATATGACCATTATAACGGTAACCACCGTTGGTTTTTCTGAGGTACGTCCGTTGGATGCCGAGGCAAAAATATTTACAGTCGTTTTAATTGTTACAAGTGTATTTATATTTGCGTTCGCAATTTCGGTAATAACAGAATATATCCTGAGTCGTAATGCGCTTCAACTTCTAAAGAAAAAAAAGGTGAAAAACAAAATCAGTAGTTTAAGCAGCCATGTAATTATTTGCGGTTTTGGCCGAAATGGAAATCAGGCAGCGGAAAGACTTAAGGCTTACAACCGGCCTTTTGTGGTCATTGAAAAAGATAGGGAAGTCATAGAAAAGTTTGAAGAAGAGATCTTGTTCGTTGAAGGTGATGCCAATGAAGATGATACCCTCATAGAAGCCGGAATAGATAGGGCGCAATACCTAATTACGGCAATGCCCGATGATGCTGCCAACCTATTTGTGGTGCTCTCGGCCAGACAATTGAACAATAACCTGTTCATAATAAGTAGGGCTTCCCAAATAACGTCCCAAAAAAAATTAAAACTAGCAGGGGCGGACAAGGTGATTATGCCCGATAAGATAGGAGGGGATCACATGGCGTCCTTAGTAGTTATACCCGACCTTATTACCTTTATGGACAAACTTTCAACAGAAGGGGAGAATACTACCAATTTGGAAGAGGTAACCATAGAAAGTTTTATGACCAAGATAGACAACCATTCTTTGCGCGATCTGGATTTGAGAAGGAAGACAGGCTGCACTATAATTGGGTATATTGAACCGAATGGCAATTATATAATTAACCCAGAGGCCGATCTAAAATTACAGCCGCAGGGGAAAGTAATAGTATTGGGCAGGCCGGAACAAATAAAAAAATTAAATGAGATGTTCCACATTGATTGAGTGGATAAACAATTATATTTGATTCCAAGCATTATTTTTAGGATATTGCCGGAATATTAGAAGCTAAACCAACAAAATTAAACTTTTCAAGCTACATATGAAGAAATATATATCTTCCATTTTTTTACTGTTTTCGTTTGTTTTATTTTCCCAAGAACTTATTGTAAAGGAGTCTATTTACAATCCTTCGAACAATATCAATGATGGTGTTGTAAAGTTGGAGGTTGAAGGAGGTACTCCACCCTATCAATATAAATGGAGTAATCAAAACACCCCGTTGACAGCCAATCAAGCCACAAATCTTATAGAAGGCCTTCCTTATACCGTAACAATTACCGATGCCAAAGGGTTACAGGTTACCAAGGTCTACAAAGTACCTAGCGAGGCAATTACCGAATTTTTTAATGGAGTTATGACACCCGCCGTAAGTGCTTTGGGATCCGTTCTTTTTTGGGATCCTTTCGCTGCCATTGGGATTTATGATCCAGTAGTATATGCGGATGTGAAACGCATTGGAATTCCAGGTTGGTCCCCTGAAACCCAGGATAAGTTTATTCTAAAGGAATGGTTGAAGCCCGAAGGACAAATGGTGAAAAAAGGGGATGATATTGCGATTATTTCTAAAAGTAATGGAACCACCGAAACAATAACGTCGCCTGTCAACGGCCAATTAAAATATTTGGCCAAGGAAGGAGGGGTTATATACAATTCCGAGAACTCGGAGCACGTAATTGAGCAAGGAGCCCATTTTTTGGCAGAGGTTAAATATGATGAGCCTGTTATTATAACCCATCCCAATGGAGATCCACAACAAAAGGCAATACCATTTATCGTAATTTGGTTGGTAATAGGAGCTATTTTCTTTACGTTGAGAATGGGCTTTATCAATTTTAGGGGATTTAGACATTCAATAGATTTGGCCAAAGGTAAATATGACGATCCGGATGCCCCGGGACAAGTAACCCATTTTCAAGCCTTGGCAACAGCCGTTTCCGGTACGGTGGGACTAGGGAATATTGCAGGGGTAGGGGTGGCCGTTTCCTTGGGAGGTGCCGGTGCAACATTCTGGATGATTGTTTGTGGTCTGTTGGGAATGTCTTCCAAATTTGTGGAGTGTACATTAGGGGTTAAATACCGTAATATACTTCCTGATGGCCGTGTTTTTGGAGGTCCAATGAACTATCTGCGCTATGGACTGGAGAAAAGGAATTTAAAAGGTCTGGGAAAGGCGCTTGCCGGTCTTTTTGCGGTATTGGCAGTGGGGGCTTCTTTTGGAGGCGGAAATATGTTTCAGGCCAATCAATCTTTTGAACAGCTTTCCGGTCAATTCCCAGCCTTACAGGGCAATGGATTTTGGTTTGGAATAATTACGGCAATACTTGTTGGTGTGGTGATAATTGGTGGAATCAATAGTATAGCAAATGTAACAGGGAGGGTGGTGCCTATTATGGCTTCTATTTATATTCTAGCCGCCTTAACGGTAATAATTATCAATATAGAAAATATTGGTCCTGCATTTGCGGCCATAGTGGATGGGGCTTTTAGCCCAAGTGCCCTTAAAGGCGGTGTTATAGGGGTTTTGATCGTTGGTTTTCAGCGGGCCGCATTCTCCAATGAAGCCGGAGTTGGTTCTGCTGCAATTGCGCATAGTACGGCGAAGACAAATCATCCACCGTCAGAAGGTTTTGTAGCCCTTATGGAGCCATTTATAGATACCGTCGTGGTGTGTACTTTGACCGCTTTGGTTTTAATATTTACAGGAATGCACGAAGTTGAGGGGATGGCAGGTGCCCAATTAACATCTGATGCCTTTGGAAGTGTTCTTTCATGGTTCCCATATGTTTTGGCCTTGGCAGTGTTCTTGTTTGCATTTTCAACCATGATTTCCTGGTCCTATTACGGTATGCGGGCTTGGACCTATCTTTTTGGGAAAAGTAAAAAAGTAGAATTTGTATATAAGATGTTATTCCTAGTTTTTGTAGTGGTAGGTGCATCTGTGAGTTTGGGAGCAGTATTGGATTTTTCGGATATGATGATCCTGGCCATGTCCTTCCCGAATATTATTGGACTTTACCTGATGTCCGGTGAGGTGAAAAGAGATCTTGATGACTATTTGGTAAAACTTAAGGCCAATTTACTTTACAAAAAAAAGGGAAAGGCATAACTAAAGACTTAGGAGAATAAACATTAATCCCACCTTGGATTCCATACGCTGGAATTTGGTGGGATTTTCTTTTAAATACAGTTAAGTAATACGGGCTTATTTTACTATATTTAGCTTATGGCCATCCTAGATTTGGGTTAGGGCAATATTTTGAATGTAGCCGCTTTTGCAGCCATGCCTTCGTTGCAATAAGTAGTAATGGTCTTTGGATCATATTCTGTGATAATTAAAGTGCTTTTAAGATATAAAGTTTGACTCGTGAACAGAAAATCGTTTAAATCCCACTTTAAGTTCAATAAACAGGAGCGAAGCGGGATTTTCTTTTTGTTGTTTCTTATAGTTATTTTCCAGACAATATATTTTGTTGTTAAATCCTATCCTCTATCTGAAAAGGCCAATTCCCTAACGGTCGACGAGGAATACCAAGCCAAAATTGATGAACTGAGAAGTCGTAACCAAAAGAGGGATTCGATCTCGGTCTTTCCATTTAATCCCAATTTTATAACAGATTACAAGGGTTATATTTTGGGGATGTCTACAGAGGAAATAGATAGGCTACATGTTTTTAGAGCTAAGGACCAGTTCGTTAATTCCGCCAAGGAATTTCAAAAAGTAACATTGATATCCGATTCCCTATTGGAAAGTTTGCGGCCCTATTTTAAGTTTCCCGAATGGACTCAAAAGGGAAGTAAGGAGACGTTAGGTGGCGCTGGGTCCCGCTCTTCAATAAGATCGGAAACAGTGTCAGTTGACAATGCTATTAAACCTGGTAAGGTCAAGGATCTTAATAGTGCTACCGCAGAAGAATTAAGGTCCGTGAACGGAATTGGGGAAAAGCTGTCCCAGCGCATTGTGAAATTTAGGGACCATTTGGGAGGTTTTTTGGTGGAGGAGCAATTAAGCCACGTATATGGCCTGGAGCCCGAAGTGGTTGCAAGAGTTCTAAAAGACTATAGGGTTTTGGAAAGTCCGGCTATATCCAAAATCAACATTAACCAGGCATCTTCAAGGGATTTATCAAAACTGGTTTATATAAAATATGACGTGGCAGCGCGTATTGTAGCTTTCAGGGAAGCGAACGGTGGTATAGCTTCATTTGATGAATTAATAGAAATCGAAGATTTCCCTTCAGAAAAATTAGATATAATTAAGTTATATTTGCAATTATAAAAAAATTGCTAATAATGGTTATCGATACCCCCTCAACAATGAGTTTTGATTACTCTGAAACTCAACAATTGGTGGCTGCCTCTGCCAAGGAGTTTGCTGAACAATATATTAGGCCCTACGTCATGGAATGGGATGAGGCCCAAACCTTTCCTATTGAGGTTTTTAAGAAAGCAGGGGAAATGGGTTTTATGGGGGTTTTGGTTCCCGTTGAACTGGGTGGTTCCGGCTTGGGTTATCATGAATATGTGGCTATAATTGAAGAGATTTCCAAAGTGGATCCTTCCATCGGTTTGTCGGTAGCAGCGCACAATTCATTGTGCACCAATCATATCCTTAGTTTTGGGAACGAGGTTCAAAAGAAGAAATGGATACCAAAATTGGCTACGGCAGAATGGATCGGTGCCTGGGGCCTTACAGAACACAATACGGGTTCCGATGCCGCAGGGATGAGTACTACTGCGGTCAAGGAAGGTGATTCCTGGGTATTGAACGGTGCCAAGAATTTTATTACCCATGGTAAGAGTGGGGACATTGCAGTGGTGGTGGTAAGAACGGGGGAGAAAGGGGATAGTCATGGCATGACCGCCTTTGTAGTGGAAAAGGGGACGCCAGGTTTTAGCAGTGGAAAGAAAGAAAACAAATTGGGAATGCGGGCCAGCGAAACGGCCGAATTGGTATTTGATAATTGTAAAATTCCGGACTCTAATAGATTAGGTGGAGTAGGGGAAGGATTTGTGCAGTCCATGAAGATTTTGGACGGGGGAAGAATATCCATAGGAGCTTTGTCCTTGGGGATTTCAAAAGGCGCTTATGAAGCTGCCTTGAAATATTCTAAGGAGAGGGTGCAGTTTGGAAAGCCGATTAGCCAATTTCAAGGTATTTCCTTTAAACTTGCCGAGATGGCCACTGAAATTGAAGCATCGGAATTGCTTTTGCACAAAGCGGCTTTCCTTAAAAATGAAGGGCGCAATGTTACCAAATTGGGGGCTATGGCCAAAATGTATGCCTCGGAAGTATGTGTAAAAGTGGCTAATGAGGCGGTCCAAATACACGGTGGATATGGATTTACCAAGGATTTTCCTGTGGAAAAATTCTATAGGGATTCCAAGTTGTGTACTATTGGGGAAGGGACTACCGAGATACAGAAAGTGGTGATTGCCAGAAAAATTTTAAAATAAATATTTGTAATTCATTTTTAAGGTATATATTTGCAGCCTTAATCACAAAAGAGAGGAGGTTATTGCCCATGTTAATAATACCAATAAAAGAAGGAGAAAACATCGATAGAGCTTTAAAGCGTTTCAAGCGTAAGTTCGACAAGACAGGTACAATGCGACAGTTGAGAAAACGTCAGCAGTTTACTAAGCCATCTGTAGAGAACAGAGCGAAGATTCAGAAAGCTCAATATATTCAAGGTCTAAGGGATAAGGAGGAAATCTAGATCCACTTGAATTTATAATAGTTTAAAAAGTTCCACTTATTGTGGGACTTTTTTTTGTGCCCTATTCTTATCGGTGGTTATCTTTTGTAACTTTGGGATATGTCCATAGAATCATTTATCTCGTATTTGTCATTGGAGAAGAACTATTCTCCGCATACCACAAAAGCATATCATAACGACATAGTTGAATTTGAAAATTTTTGTAGGCAGCAGTTTAATCTTGAGGATATTGCCCAGGTGTCCTATAACTTGATTAGGAGCTGGATAGTATCACTTGTGGAATCTGGAGTCTCCAACAGGTCTGTAAACAGAAAAATTGCATCCCTAAAGGCTTATTATAAGTTTCTGTTAGGAGTTGGAATTTTGACCATTAACCCCTTGTCAAAACATAAAGCACTCAAAACTTCGAAGAAGATAGAGATACCATTTTCCGAAACGGAGATGGAAGATGTTCTTTCCCAAATTCCTTTCGAGAATAATTTTGAAGGTAAGCGCAACAAGTTAATTATCGAATTGCTTTATACTACCGGCATAAGACGTGCCGAACTGATTGGCCTAAAGGTCAGGGATGTAGATTATCAGGCTATGACTATAAAGGTATTGGGGAAGCGCAATAAGGAACGGATCATTCCTCTTTTGGGGGCCACCAAGGAATTGTTTTTGGAATATAATCTGGAACGTAGTACATTAAGTGTAATCCAGGATGAAGCATATATTTTTCTCACGGACAAAGGCAATAAAATGTACGAAACGCTTGTTTATAGAATTATAAATAAGTATTTTAGTTTAGTGTCGGCCAAGGTAAAAAAGAGTCCGCATATTTTAAGACATACTTTTGCCACACATTTGCTAAATAAGGGTGCGGATTTAAATTCTGTAAAGGAATTATTGGGGCATTCCAGTTTGGCATCGACCCAGGTTTATACCCATAATAGTATTGCGGAATTAAAGAAGGTACATTTCTCCGCTCATCCTAGAAGTAAGAAATAGTACTGTCTTAGATTTTATTGTTTAATTCTTTTAAAACTTCAATTTATGAAAGTAAATGCACAATCGGTGAATTTCACTGCAGACGGAAAGCTTATTGATTTTATTCAGGCAAGATTGAATAAAATGGAATTGTTTTATGACAAGGTAATTAGTTCTGATGTATATCTTAAGGTTGAAAATACAAGTGCTAAGGAGAATAAAATTGTGGAAATCAAGGTGTTGGTTCCTAAAGATAAGTTTGTAGTGAAAAAGCAATGCAAGTCCTTTGAAGAGGCTGTGGACACAGCGTGTAGTTCCTTGGAAAGGAAGTTGGTTAAGCGAAAAGAAAAAATAAGATTAAATGCGTAAAAAAATTATCAAAAAATGTTTTGATTAAATAAATAAATATCTACATTTGCAGTCCGTTAGAAATAGCGGACTTTTTTTTGAAGAAAAAAGTAACAAAAGCCGATGTAGCTCAGCTGGCTAGAGCAGCTGATTTGTAATCAGCAGGTCGTGGGTTCGAGTCCCTCTATCGGCTCAAAAAAAAACAGAAATAGTATTATTTTTGTTTGAAATTTTGAAAGAGGGTTGAAAAGCGTCCGGGACGAGAAGTTTATCCCGAGCGTAGTCGAGGGGGGTCCCTCTATCGGCTCAAAAAAAAGAAAATTAATATTTTCTTAGGTTCTTTAAAATATGGTTTGGGGAGATACTCAAGCGGCCAACGAGGGCAGACTGTAAATCTGCTGACTACGTCTTCGCAGGTTCGAATCCTGCTCTCCCCACAAAAGGCCTTTAAAGGTCTTTGTATGAAAATACAGAAAGTTTTTTTTGAAATGATGAAATTAATTTTTAGGTTTGCCTAAAAATTATAAAAGCGGGAGTAGCTCAGTTGGTAGAGCGTCAGCCTTCCAAGCTGAATGTCGCCGGTTCGAACCCGGTCTCCCGCTCTAGATTTTAAAAGCAAAAGCTCCTTTGATGGGGCTTTGCGCAATTAAAATTAAATGGACTAGATTTAATTATCCTGTCCTGAGCGACGCCGAGGGTAAACTTCGTCAACGCTCTTAAACTTTGGGTATAGGGTTATAGTTTTAAATTGGGCCTGGCCCAATGGTTAAAATTAAAGATGCCGGTGTAGCTCAGGGGTAGAGCGTTTCCTTGGTAAGGAAGAGGTCATGAGTTCAAATCTCATCATTGGCTCAATTAAGGCATTATTTGTACACTAATATAAACTAAGAATTAAAATTAACAAACATGGCAAAGGCAACATTTGATCGTTCCAAACCGCATTTAAATATAGGTACTATTGGACACGTGGATCACGGTAAAACTACATTGACTGCTGCGATTACTACAGTATTGGCAAACGCAGGACTTTCTGAAATGAGAAGTTTCGATTCTATCGATAACGCTCCTGAAGAAAAGGAAAGAGGTATTACTATTAATACTTCACACGTAGAATATTCTACCGCGAACCGTCACTATGCTCACGTAGATTGTCCAGGTCACGCGGATTACGTAAAGAACATGGTTACTGGTGCTGCCCAAATGGATGGTGCTATATTGGTTGTTGCTGCTACTGATGGTCCTATGCCACAAACTCGCGAGCACATCCTCTTAGGTCGTCAGGTTGGTATTCCAAGAATCGTTGTTTTCTTGAATAAAGTGGACATGGTTGATGATGAGGAGCTTTTGGAATTGGTTGAAATGGAAGTAAGAGAATTGCTTTCTTTCTACGAGTATGATGGTGACAATGGACCTGTTATTTCTGGATCGGCTTTAGGTGCACTTAACGGTGAGCAAAAATGGGTTGATACTGTAATGGAATTGATGGAAGCTGTTGATAGCTGGATCGAATTGCCAACAAGGGATGTTGATAAGCCTTTCTTGATGCCTGTTGAAGATGTATTTACTATTACAGGTCGTGGTACTGTTGCTACTGGTCGTATCGAGACTGGAGTTGCAAATACAGGAGATCCTGTTGAGATCATCGGTATGGGTGCTGAGAAATTGAACTCTACCATTACTGGGGTTGAAATGTTCCGTAAGATATTGGACAGAGGTGAAGCTGGAGATAACGTTGGTATCCTTTTGAGAGGTATTGAAAAATCTCAAATAAAAAGGGGAATGGTAATCTGTAAGCCAGGTTCTGTTAAGCCACACGCTAAATTTGAAGCTGAGGTTTATATCCTTAAAAAAGAAGAAGGTGGACGTCACACTCCATTCCATAATAACTACCGTCCTCAGTTCTATGTAAGAACTACAGATGTTACCGGTACTATCAATCTTCCAAGTGGAGTTGAGATGGTTATGCCTGGAGATAACCTTACTATTATTGTTGACTTATTGTCTCCAATTGCACTTAGCGAAGGTTTGCGTTTTGCTATCCGTGAAGGTGGTAGAACAGTTGGTGCAGGTCAGGTTACCAAGATATTAGACTAATATTTTAGTATAGTATAGTTTACATTGAGGGTGTCTTGCTAAAGCGGGATACCTTTCAATGTAAATATAAACGGGTGTAGCTCAGTTGGTAGAGCACTGGTCTCCAAAACCAGGTGTCGGGAGTTCGAGCCTCTCCGCCCGTGCAAAATAGAATGGGTTCTTTTCTGATTGGGATGATGTCGTCAGTATTTTTTTAAGACCTTGTTTTATAGTTAAGAAAATAAATATTTCGCAGCATGATTACATATATAAAAGAATCTATAGACGAACTTAGGAATAACGTTACTTTACCTACTAGGGCGGAGTCTTCCAACTTGATGGTCATCGTGGCGGTGTTTTCTATAATTTTTGCGCTTGCGACTTGGGGTGTTGATAGTTTGTTTAGTAAATTGATACAACTGTATTTCAATAACATAATCAATTAAGAAGCACTGTATGTCAGAAGTATTGGATAAGAAATGGTATGTTGTAAGAGCTGTAAGTGGTCAGGAGAACAAAATTAAAGGCTATATAGAAACGGAAGTTGCTAGGCTTGGTTTTGAGGACTATTTGGAAGAAGTTCTTGTTCCTACTGAAAAAGTGGTGCAAATAAGGAACGGTAAAAAGATTAATAAGGAACGTGTTTATTTTCCTGGATATATTATGATCAAAGCCAACCTTGGAGGTGAAATGATTCATATTATCCGTTCTATTACCAATGTGATTGGATTTTTGGGTGAAACCAAAGGTGGGGATCCTGTTCCCTTGAGGAAATCCGAAGTGAATAGAATGCTTGGGAAAGTAGATGAATTGGCTGTTAAGACCGATAGTGTTGCCATACCATTTGTGTTTGGTGAGACGGTAAAGGTTATTGATGGTCCTTTCAATGGTTTTAACGGAACCGTGGAAAAAATTAACGAAGAAAAGCGCAAGCTGGAGGTAATGGTGAAAATTTTTGGAAGAAAAACACCATTGGAACTCAGTTATATGCAAGTAGAAAAAGTTTAATTAAGAACTGTTACATAGATAAAAGAAGTGTTGCTTCCAAATTAACACTCTTTAAATTTAATTTTAAACAATGGCAAAAGAAGTAAGTAAAGTAGTTAAACTACAAGTTAGGGGAGGTGCAGCGAATCCGTCGCCACCGGTTGGACCCGCTTTAGGTGCTGCCGGGGTCAACATTATGGAGTTCTGCAAGCAGTTCAATGCTCGTACGCAGGATAAGCCAGGCAAAGTATTGCCAGTTGCGATCACGGTTTATAAAGACAAGTCGTTCGACTTCGTTGTAAAGACACCGCCGGCGGCAGTTCAATTAATGGAAGCGGCTAAGATTAAAAAAGGATCTGGCGAGCCTAACAGAAACAAGGTTGCAAGTGTATCTTGGGACCAGATCAAGTTGATCGCTGAAGACAAAATGGTAGATCTTAATGCCTTTACGGTAGAATCGGCAATGAGTATGGTTGCAGGTACAGCAAGATCTATGGGTTTAAAAGTTGCAGGCAACAGACCTTTTTAAAATCTTAAAAGCAATTTAGAATGGCAAAATTAACAAAGAAGCAAAAGGAAGCCCACAGCAAAATAGATAAGAATAAACTCTATTCTGTTGAAGAGGCATCTGCTTTAGTAAAAGAAATAACCAATACAAAATTCGATGCATCTGTTGAATTGGCGGTACGTTTGGGCGTTGACCCAAGAAAAGCCAATCAAATGGTTCGTGGTGTTGTTACACTTCCACACGGTACCGGTAAAGATGTTAAGGTTTTGGCTTTGGTAACACCGGACAAAGAAGCTGAGGCTAAAGAAGCTGGAGCTGATTTCGTAGGATTGGACGAATATTTGGATAAAATTAAAAACGGTTGGACCGATGTTGATGTAATTATCACAATGCCAAGTGTTATGGGTAAGTTAGGTCCTTTAGGTAGGGTCTTGGGACCAAGAGGTCTTATGCCGAACCCAAAAACAGGTACGGTTACAATGGATGTTGCCAAAGCAGTAGCTGAGGTAAAAGCCGGTAAGATCGATTTTAAAGTGGATAAAACAGGAATTGTGCATGCTGCAATTGGGAAAGTTTCTTTCTCGGCTGATAAAATTGCGGATAATGCCAACGAACTGTTGGATACATTGGTAAAATTAAAGCCAACTGCAGCCAAGGGAGTATATGTAAAAACTATATATATGTCCAGTACCATGAGTCCTAGTGTTGCATTGGATCCAAAAGCAGTTTAACTGGTAGTTAAAAATTTTTATTATGACAAGAGAAGAGAAATTAAATGTTATACAAGATTTAACTGCGCAGTTAGGGGATAGCTCCACTATATATTTGGCCGATATTTCCGGATTAAATGCTGAAACTACTTCAGCTTTAAGAAGGGCTTGTTACAAGGCTGATATAAAACTTGCTGTAGTTAAGAATACCTTGCTTGCAAAAGCAATGGAGGCTTCGGATAAGGATTTCGGTGAACTTCCATCAGTGTTGAAGGGGAATACCTCTTTAATGTTTTCGGATACCGGAAATGCACCTGCAAAGCTGATCAAGACTTTTAGAAAAAAGTCTAACAAGCCTTTGTTGAAGGGAGCATATATTGCCGAAGCAATTTATGTTGGTGATGATCAATTGGATGCTTTAGAAAGCATTAAGTCTAAAGAAGAAATGGTTGGAGAAATTATTGGATTGTTACAATCCCCAGCTAAAAATGTAATTTCTGGACTTAAATCTGGCGGTGGTAAACTTGCTGGAATCCTTAAGACATTATCAGAAAGATAATACGTACGCACTAAAAACAATTATATTTTAAAATTTTATTAAACGATAGAAAAATGGCAGATTTAAAAGATTTCGCAGAACAATTGGTTAACCTTACAGTAAAAGAAGTAAATGAGTTGGCTAATATATTAAAAGAAGAGTACGGTATAGAGCCTGCAGCTGCTGCAGTTGCTGTTGCTGCTGGTGGCGGTGCTGCTGAAGGTGGTGAGGCTGCTGAAGCTCAAACTGAATTCGACGTTATATTGAAAGCAGCTGGTGCTTCTAAATTAGCAGTAGTTAAATTGGTTAAGGAATTAACTGGTTTAGGATTGAAAGATGCTAAGGACATCGTTGATAGCGCACCAAAAGCCGTTAAGGAAGGTGTTTCTAAAGACGAGGCTGAAGGAATCAAAAAATCTTTGGAAGAAGCAGGAGCGGAAGTTGAGCTTAAATAATAGCAACAACAACCATTAATATTTTGGTTTAGGTCTTTCCGCTTTTTGTGGCTAGACCTAAGCCTTTTTATACATACCGTGTATAGTGGCATACACTACCCAATTATAGTATTCACGATCAAAATTTTGTCCATAGATGTTCACAAATCAGACTGAAAGAATAAGTTTCGCATCCGCTAAGAACACGCCGAATTATCCGGATTTCTTGGACATTCAGATTAAATCATTTCAGGATTTTTTCCAACTTGAAACTAAATCTGACGAAAGGGGCAATGAAGGGTTGTACAACACCTTCATGGAAAACTTTCCAATTACAGACACAAGGAACCAGTTCGTATTAGAATTTTTAGATTATTTCATTGATCCACCGAGATATTCCATTCAAGAATGTATAGAGCGTGGACTTACTTATAGTGTTCCATTAAAAGCAAGATTAAAATTATATTGTACGGATCCCGAGCATGAGGATTTCGAGACCATTGTACAAGATGTGTACTTAGGAACTATTCCTTACATGACGCCTAGTGGTACCTTTGTTATCAATGGAGCGGAACGTGTTGTTGTTTCCCAATTACACCGTTCTCCTGGGGTTTTCTTTGGCCAATCCTTCCATGCTAACGGAACTAAATTGTATTCTGCCAGGGTTATTCCTTTTAAAGGTTCCTGGATAGAATTTGCAACAGATATCAATGGTGTTATGTACGCCTATATTGATAGAAAGAAAAAATTACCGGTTACTACCCTGTTCAGAGCTATTGGTTTTGAAAGGGATAAGGATATTTTGGAGATATTTGACCTTTCTGAAGAGGTTAAGGTTTCCAATGCCGGCTTGAAAAAGGTATTGGGCCGTAAATTGGCGGCCAGAGTATTGAATACATGGCATGAGGATTTTGTGGATGAGGATACTGGCGAAGTAGTATCTATTGAAAGAAATGAGATTATCCTGGACCGTGATACTATTTTGGAAAAAGATCACATAAATGAGATTTTGGAAGCTGATGTGAAGACTATTCTTTTGCACAAAGAGAATAATGCACAAAGTGATTATGCCATTATCCATAACACCCTTCAAAAGGATCCAACGAACTCCGAAAAAGAGGCTGTTGAACATATCTATCGTCAATTGCGTAATGCTGAACCACCCGATGAGGAAACAGCACGTGGTATTATAGATAAATTGTTCTTTTCCGATCAACGTTATAACCTTGGAGAGGTTGGACGTTATAGAATGAACAAAAAATTGGGATTGGATATTGGAATGGACAAGCAGGTCTTGACCAAGGAAGATATCATTACCATTATAAAATATTTGATCGAGTTGATCAACTCCAAAGCTGAGATCGATGATATTGATCACCTTTCCAACCGTAGGGTAAGGACTGTAGGTGAACAATTGTCCCAGCAATTTGGTGTTGGTCTGGCACGTATGGCCAGAACAATTCGTGAGCGTATGAACGTACGTGATAATGAGGTGTTTACCCCTATAGATTTGATCAATGCCAAGACCTTGTCTTCGGTAATCAACTCTTTCTTTGGTACCAACCAGTTATCACAGTTTATGGATCAAACCAATCCATTGGCCGAGATTACGCACAAAAGAAGATTATCGGCATTAGGGCCAGGTGGACTTTCCAGGGAAAGAGCAGGGTTTGAAGTACGTGACGTTCACTATACGCACTACGGTAGACTTTGTCCTATTGAAACTCCTGAAGGACCGAACATTGGATTGATATCTTCACTTTCGGTATTTGCCAAGGTTAACCCAATGGGCTTCTTGGAAACACCATATCGCAAGGTGGATAATGGTACAGTAAACATTAATGACTTTACTTATCTAAGTGCAGAAGAGGAAGAAGGAATGAAAATTGCCCAGGCAAACATTCCTATGGATGAAAAAGGTACTATAACTGCAGAGAAGGTAATTGCAAGGGAAGAAGGGGATTTCCCCGTAGTGGATCCTGCCGAAATCCAGTATACCGATGTTGCGCCTAACCAGATAGCGTCTATTTCTGCATCTTTGATTCCGTTCTTGGAGCATGATGATGCCAACAGGGCCTTGATGGGATCTAACATGATGCGTCAGGCAGTTCCATTATTGAAGCCGGAGTCACCTATCGTAGGTACAGGTTTGGAGCGTCAAGTAGCGTCTGATTCAAGGGTGTTGATCAATGCAGAAGGAGATGGGGTTATAGAATATGTTGATTCCCAAAAAATCACTATTAAGTACGACCGTACCGAAGAGCAAAGATTGGTAAGCTTCGAAGAGGATTCCAAAACTTATGAATTGGTGAAGTTTAGAAAAACAAACCAAGGAACAAGTATTAACCTTAAGCCAATTGTTAAAAAAGGTTACAAGGTTAAAAAAGGACAGGTACTTTGTGAAGGTTATGCAACAGAAAGTGGCGAATTGGCCTTGGGTAGAAACTTGGTAGTGGCCTTTATGCCATGGAAAGGTTATAACTTTGAGGATGCGATCGTAATTTCTGAAAAAGTAGTACGTGAGGATATCTTTACGTCTATCCACGTTGATGAGTACGCTTTGGAGGTAAGGGATACCAAATTGGGAGCTGAAGAGTTGACCAATGATATTCCTAACGTTTCTGAAGAAGCTACAAAGGATTTGGATGAATACGGTATGATCCGTATTGGAGCGGAAGTTAAGCCTGGAGATATTTTGATAGGTAAGATTACCCCTAAAGGTGAGTCGGATCCTACTCCGGAAGAAAAATTATTACGCGCTATTTTTGGTGACAAAGCTGGTGACGTAAAAGATGCTTCCTTAAAGGCATCCCCATCTCTTAGAGGGGTTGTTATAGATAAGAAATTGTTCTCAAGATCTGTAAAGGATAAGCGTAAGCGTTCCGAGGACAAGGAAGAGCTTTCCAAATTGGAGTTGGAATACGAAGTGAAATTCCAACAGTTGAAAGATGTATTGGTCGAAAAGCTATTTACATTGGTCAACGGCAAAACTTCTCAAGGGGTATTGAACGACCTTGGGGAAGAAGTGTTGCCAAAAGGGAAGAAGTATACCATGAAAATGTTGAACGCCGTTGACGATTTTGCCCATTTGGTTGGTGGAAGTTGGACTACGGATAAGGAAAGCAATACCATGGTAACGGATCTTTTGCATAACTATAAGATAAAGTTGAACGACCTTCAAGGTAACCTTAGAAGGGACAAGTTCACTATTTCTGTAGGAGATGAATTGCCTGCCGGTATTATGAAATTGGCCAAAGTTTATATTGCTAAAAAACGTAAACTTAAGGTTGGTGATAAAATGGCGGGTCGTCACGGAAACAAAGGTATTGTTTCCAGAATCGTACGTCATGAGGACATGCCGTTCCTAGAGGATGGAACACCTGTGGATATCGTATTGAATCCGCTAGGGGTACCTTCGCGTATGAACATTGGACAGATATATGAAACTGTTTTAGGATGGGCCGGATTAAAATTAGGGAAGAAATATGCGACCCCAATTTTTGATGGTGCTACCTTGGATGAAATCAATGCCTATACCGATGAAGCTGGAATTCCTAGATTTGGACATACCTATCTTCATGATGGTGGTACAGGTCAGCGTTTTGATCAGCCTGCGACAGTTGGAGTTATCTATATGTTGAAACTAGGACATATGGTAGACGATAAGATGCATGCTCGTTCAATTGGACCATACTCACTTATTACGCAGCAGCCATTGGGTGGTAAAGCACAATTTGGTGGACAGCGTTTTGGAGAGATGGAAGTTTGGGCGCTGGAGGCATATGGTGCCTCTGCTACATTACGTGAAATATTGACCGTTAAATCGGATGATGTAATAGGTAGGGCCAAGACATACGAGGCGATCGTAAAAGGAGAGACCATGCCAGAACCTGGTTTGCCAGAATCTTTCAATGTATTAATGCACGAACTTAAGGGATTAGGTTTGGATATTAGATTGGAAGAATAACAAGGATTGGTTTTGAACACTATTCCTAAAAACAAGAATTAAATTAGTATCAGAATATAGTTATGGCTAGACTAAAAGATAATAATACCATTAAAAGGTTCGATAAAATTTCAATCGGTTTGGCATCTCCAGAAGCTATTTTGGCAGAGTCAAGAGGTGAGGTTTTGAAACCTGAAACTATTAACTATAGAACGCACAAGCCTGAGCGGGACGGTCTATTCTGTGAGCGTATTTTTGGTCCTGTAAAGGATTATGAATGTGCCTGTGGAAAATATAAAAGAATTCGTTACCGCGGTATTGTTTGTGATCGTTGTGGGGTAGAGGTAACAGAGAAAAAGGTACGTAGAGATAGGGTAGGACACATTAATTTGGTTGTTCCTGTTGCCCATATCTGGTATTTCCGTTCCTTGCCCAATAAGATTGGTTACCTATTAGGTTTGCCTTCCAAGAAATTGGATATGATTATTTACTACGAGCGTTATGTAGTAATTCAGCCAGGTATTGCCAAGGGACCCGACGGTGAGGAAATCCAAAAAATGGATTTCTTGAGCGAAGAGGAGTATTTGAATATATTGGAGTCCATTCCACAAGAGAATCAATATTTGGAAGATACTGACCCAAACAAGTTTATCGCTAAAATGGGTGCGGAATGTCTTATTGATCTTTTGGCAAGAATAGACTTGAGCCAATTGTCTTATGAATTAAGACATAAGGCCAATACCGAAACTTCCAAACAACGTAAGACAGAGGCCCTGAAAAGACTTCAAGTAGTTGAAGCTTTGAGGGAATCACAAGAAAATAGGGAGAACAGGCCGGATTGGATGATCATGAAGGTAATTCCAGTTATTCCACCGGAATTACGTCCTTTAGTGCCATTGGATGGTGGTCGTTTTGCTACTTCGGATTTGAACGATCTTTACAGAAGGGTTATTATAAGAAACAACCGTCTTAAGAGATTGGTCGAAATTAAGGCTCCAGAGGTAATTCTTAGAAATGAGAAACGTATGCTTCAGGAGGCAGTGGATTCTTTATTTGATAACACACGTAAGGCATCTGCAGTTAAAACCGAATCAAATAGACCGTTGAAGTCACTTTCAGATTCATTGAAAGGTAAGCAAGGTCGATTCCGTCAAAACCTTTTGGGTAAACGTGTGGATTATTCCGCCCGTTCGGTAATCGTCGTTGGACCTGAAATGCAGTTGTTTGAATGTGGTTTGCCAAAAGATATGGCGGCTGAACTATACAAGCCTTTTGTAATCCGTAAATTGATTGAAAGAGGTATTGTAAAAACGGTGAAATCTGCCAAGAAGATCATAGATAAGAAAGAGCCTGTAGTTTGGGATATTCTTGAAAATGTTTTAAAAGGACATCCTGTATTATTGAACCGTGCTCCTACATTGCACAGATTGGGTATTCAAGCATTCCAGCCAAAGCTTATTGAAGGTAAGGCTATACGTTTGCATCCATTGGTATGTACTGCATTCAACGCGGATTTTGATGGGGATCAAATGGCAGTTCATTTGCCTTTGGGACCTGAGGCTATTTTGGAGGCACAACTTTTAATGTTGGCATCACATAATATTTTGAACCCTGCAAACGGTTCACCTATTACCGTACCATCACAGGATATGGTCTTGGGTCTGTATTATATGACCAAAGAAAGAAAGTCTACTCCAGAAGTAGCAGTAAAAGGAGAAGGGTTGACTTTCTATTCCTATGAAGAGGTGGTTATTGCCTTTAATGAAGGGAAATTGGATCTTAACGCGGGTATTAAGGTACGTGCCAAAGATTTTAATGAGGCTGGTGAACTGGTTAATCAGATCATTCCAACTACAGTTGGTAGGGTATTGTTTAACATGGTAGTACCGGAACAGGCAGGATACATTAACGAGGTATTGAACAAAAAGTCGCTTAGGGATATTATTGGTAATATCTTAAGCGTTACCGATGTTCCTACAACCGCGGAGTTCTTGGATAAAATAAAAACTATGGGTTATGAATTCGCTTTTAAAGGTGGATTGTCCTTTAGTTTGGGAGATATTATTATTCCGCCAGAGAAGCATGAAATGATTGCGGATGCCAATACACAGGTAGATGGTATTATGGCCAACTATAACATGGGTCTTATTACCAATAACGAACGTTACAATCAGGTAATTGACGTATGGACATCGACCAATGCTATGTTGACAGAATTGGCAATGAAACGTATTCGTGAAGATCAGCAAGGATTTAACTCTGTGTATATGATGTTGGATTCTGGTGCAAGGGGCTCCAAGGAGCAGATTCGCCAGTTGACCGGTATGCGTGGATTAATGGCGAAACCAAAGAAATCTACTGCTGGAGGTGGGGAAATTATTGAAAACCCCATTTTGTCCAACTTTAAAGAGGGTCTATCCATTCTTGAATACTTTATATCTACCCACGGTGCACGTAAGGGTCTTGCGGATACGGCGTTGAAAACGGCGGATGCGGGTTATCTAACACGTCGTTTGGTGGATGTTTCACAAGATGTAATTATCAATATTGAGGATTGTGAAACACTAAGAGGGGTTCAAGTTGAGGCTCTTAAGAAGAATGAAGAGATTGTTGAAACTTTAGGGGAACGTATCCTTGGAAGGGTTTCATTACACGATGTTTATGATCCTATTTCTGAAGAATTGCTTTTAAGGGCAGGTCAGGAAATAATGGAATCCGATGTTAAGAAGATTGAGGCATCCCCAGTTGAAAAAGTAGAGGTGCGTTCTGCCTTGACATGTGAGGCCCAGAAAGGGATCTGTGGTAAATGTTATGGACGTAACCTGTCTACCAATAAAATGGTACAACGAGGTGAGGCTGTAGGTGTAGTAGCAGCACAGTCTATCGGTGAACCAGGAACACAGTTAACATTGCGTACTTTCCACGTGGGAGGTATTGCAGGTAACATTTCCGAGGAAAATAAATTGGAAGCCAGATTTGGTGGAATTGCAGAAATTGAAGATTTAAGGACAGTTTCCAGTCAAGACGGAGAAGGTAAAAAATCCGATATTGTAATTTCCAGGACATCAGAGATTAAGGTTGTAGATGCAAAATCTGGAATAACCCTAAGTACCAATAACATTCCTTACGGTTCTAACTTGTTCATTAAGAATGGTGAAAAAATCGAGAAAGGTCAAGTTATTTGTTCTTGGGATCCATACAACGGAGTTATTGTTTCGGAATTCCCTGGACAGATCGCATATGAGAATATAGAGCAAGGTATTACTTATCAAGTAGAGATTGATGAACAAACTGGATTCCAAGAGAAAGTAATTTCGGAATCTAGGAACAAGAAATTGATACCTACCCTATTGATCAAGAACAATAAGGATGAAGTGTTGCGTTCTTACAACCTTCCGGTTGGATCGCACATTATGGTTGACGATGGAGATAAGATCAATGAAGGTAAAATCTTGGTCAAGATACCGCGTAAATCAGCTAAGGCTGGGGATATTACGGGTGGTCTTCCAAGAGTTACCGAATTGTTCGAAGCTCGTAACCCATCTAACCCTGCTGTTGTTTCCGAGATTGATGGTGTTGTTTCCTTTGGTAAGATAAAGAGAGGTAACCGTGAGATTATCATCGAATCCAAATTGGGTGAGGTTAAGAAATACTTGGTGAAATTGTCGAATCAAATTCTTGTTCAAGAAAATGATTACGTACGTGCCGGGATGCCATTGTCCGATGGGTCTATCACTCCTGAGGATATCCTTGCAATCAAAGGACCTTCAGCTGTACAACAATACTTGGTGAACGAAGTTCAGGAAGTATATCGTTTACAAGGGGTGAAGATCAATGATAAGCACTTTGAGGTAGTAGTTCGTCAAATGATGCGCAAGGTTCGTATTGAGGATCCGGGAGACACTATTTTCTTAGAAAATCAATTGGTTCACAAGGATGATTTCATCCAGGAGAACGATGAGATTTTTGGACAGAAAGTGGTAGAGGATGCTGGTGATTCCGAAAACCTAAAACCAGGTCAGATTGTAAGTGCTCGTGAATTAAGGGATGAAAACTCGATTCTTAAACGTAATGATAAGAATTTGGTTACGGCAAGGGATGCTGTAGCAGCAACTGCTACACCTATCCTACAAGGAATTACACGTGCTTCCTTGCAGACGAAATCATTTATCTCGGCCGCTTCTTTCCAAGAGACGACCAAAGTACTTAACGAGGCTGCGGTAAGCGGTAAGGTAGATACTCTGGAAGGATTGAAAGAAAACGTAATTGTTGGTCATAAAATACCAGCAGGAACGGGCATGAGGGATTATGAAAATATCATTGTAGGTTCTAAAGAGGAATACGATGAAATCATGGCCCGAAAAGAGGAATTGAAATTCTAAATAATTGGAACCTCGGTGTTATTCACCGAGGTTTTTTTTGGACAAACGGCAATTAAATTGTTCTTTGTACATTGCCGTTTAGTTAAATAGTAATAGATAATCATTTTTTGTAATGAGTGATAAAGATCAAAATCAAAAACAGATCAATATAGAATTGGATGAGAAAACAGCTGAGGGAATATATTCCAATTTAGCTATTATCAATCATTCTGTTTCAGAGTTTGTAGTGGATTTCATTAGTATGATGCCCGGGGCTCCCAAGGCAAAGGTTAAAAGTAGAATTGTACTTACCCCACAGCATGCCAAGAAATTCTTAAAGGCGCTAGGCGATAATGTTAATCGCTTTGAAAAGGCCCATGGTACCATAAAGGATTATGAGCAGCCTCCAATTCCATTGAATTTTGGTCCAACGGGTGAGGCTTAAAAACTAAAAAACCTTCTGTGAATACAGAAGGTTTTTTAGTTTTATGGGTATGGAGTTTTCATTTAGTCGAATTCGGAAGTAAAATGAAGTTTTACATTGGGATATTTTTGCTGTGTCATTTGCAATGAAAATTGGGAATCTGCAAGAAAGACTAGTTGTTTTCTCTTGTCCTTGGCCAAAAACTTCTGCTTTACGCGCTTAAATTCCTTGAACTCCTCGCTGTTCTTGTCTTTTGGATCTACCCAACAGGCTTTGTAAACAGGGAAATTTTCATAAGTACATTTTGCACCATATTCATGCTCCAAACGGTATTGTATTACTTCAAACTGTAGCGCGCCCACCGTACCTATAACTTTTCTGTTATTCATTTCCAGGGTAAATAACTGGGCAACCCCTTCATCCATCAATTGATCAATTCCCTTATTAAGCTGTTTGGCCTTCATGGGATCGGCATTGTTGATATATCTAAAATGTTCCGGTGAAAAACTTGGTATACCTTTGTAATGTAGTATTTCACCCTCTGTTAAAGTGTCTCCAATTTTGAAATTTCCGGTATCATGTAGTCCCACAATATCCCCTGGATAGGAAATATCCACAATTTCTTTTTTCTCGGCGAAAAATGCATTGGGACTGGAGAATTTTAAATTTTTGTTTTGTCGTACGTGCAAATAGGGTTTGTTTCTTTCAAAAGTACCGGAAACTATTTTTATGAATGCAAGACGATCCCTATGCTTGGGGTCCATATTGGCATGTATCTTAAATACAAAACCGGTTAATTCTTTTTCATTCGCTTGTACCAAGCGCTCTTCGGCCATTTTGGCCCTCGGCGAGGGAGCAATATCTATAAAGCAGTCCAACAGTTCCCTTACCCCAAAATTGTTCAGGGCTGAACCAAAAAATACGGGTTGCTGTGTCCCCTTAAGATAACTTTCCTTGTCAAACGGGGGGTATACCCCGTTCACCAATTCTAAATTGTCCCTAAGTTCCGCAGCTGCTTTGGTTCCGATGATTTTTTCAAGTTGAGGGTTATTTATATCGTCGAAAGCAATGGTGTCTTCAATATTCTTTTTACTGTCCCCGCTAAAAAGATTAATGTTTTTTTCGTAAATATTGTAGATTCCTTTAAAATCATATCCCATGCCAATGGGGAAACTTAAAGGAGTTACGGAAAGGCCCAATTTCTGTTCAACTTCGTCCAATAAATCGAAGGCATCCTTCCCTTCCCGATCCAATTTGTTGATGAATACGATCATCGGGATGTTGCGCATTCTACAAACTTCTACCAATTTTTCAGTTTGCTCCTCTACACCTTTTGCAACATCAATAACAACAATTACGCTATCCACAGCAGTAAGGGTTCTAAAGGTATCTTCCGCAAAATCCTTGTGACCTGGGGTATCCAGTATATTTATTTTTTTGTCTTTGTATAGAAAGGCAAGAACAGAGGTGGCTACAGAAATACCCCTTTGTTTTTCAATCTCCATAAAGTCACTGGTAGCAGTTTTCTTTATCTTATTGTTTTTCACGGCTCCCGCTTCCTGAATGGCTCCCCCGAAAAGCAGTAGTTTTTCTGTTAGTGTTGTTTTTCCCGCATCGGGATGTGATATGATACCGAAAGTCCTTCTTCTTTCAATTTGTTCCCTAAAACTCATTGATTATTTGATTTCGGCAAAAATAAGTCAAATTAATTTTTTTCAGCCAGCATATGCCAGTAAATACTGTAAAGAAATATTAATTGGTGAATATTTCAAATTTGACGGGGGTATTATATTATTTCTTAGGTTCTGGTCGACTTATTGGGATTTTTCTTTTGAGGTTTGTTTAGGTTTGCCTTCGTTGTCTTATACTTTTTGTGGTTGGTAAATTGTTATTTAGATTTTTTGGGAGGATCTAAAATTTAAGTAAACTTTTTTCCGGTTTTAAAGCAGGATAATTTTAGTCATTAATTATAAAATATTCGTTTGATATTGCAATAAAATACATCTTTTGCCTACTTTTTACCTGCGAAAAGGCCTACAATTTAATACTAATTGATAAACGATTTTTACGTGATTTACTGAATATGTCCAAGGTCGTTTTTGTGATTTTTTAACACTTTGTCGAGTAATACGGTTATTGGCAGATTTTATATAATTTATAGCTTGAAATCCTTATGAGTATTGATTTTTTAGATATATCTTGCATGTAATATTGGAGTTGGCCCCAACTTCTTACATTTATTTTTTACCTATTGTGCCATGGTGATCAGTTGTTATAAAAC
>Ga0208032_1000060_pt1 | contig 106526 bp, 94 predicted proteins | sample MalvirAntarct_66_FD_184254 | JGI IMG/M metagenome (GOLD analysis project Ga0208032, IMG submission 184254) | Marine viral communities from the Global Malaspina Expedition - Malaspina viral metaG Antarct_66 (SPAdes) (version 2) | ecosystem: Environmental > Aquatic > Marine > Oceanic | place... | reverse complement strand
ACAAATTGTTGGCCAGGGCTTTTGCAGTAGTGGCAAGAGGGACACCGTATGTCAACACCATGGGGTATGTATCCTGAACTATAGAAAAAATTTATGAGAAAAAATTTGTTTTAACCATAGGATACAGACAGGCTTGCCCTGAGGTTTAATACCTTTTATTCCAAGGACTGCTTTAAAAAAGCAATAGAAAATTAACCTTAGTGCCAAACCAAGACATTGCTTGTTGACCAAGAATTTTTCAAATCCCCGTTAATTCTAACTCTTATTTATTGGCCTTATAGGAAGCGGCTACTTTATCCCAGTTAACCACATTAAAAAATGCATTGATGTAGTCTGGTCTTCTATTCTGATAATTTAGGTAATAGGCATGTTCCCATACGTCCAAGCCCAAAATTGGAGCGCCACCACATCCAGTTCCAGGCATAATTGGATTGTCCTGGTTTGGAGTTGAGCATATTTCAAGCTTCCCTCCTTTATGTACACATAACCAAGCCCAACCAGAGCCGAATCTTGTTGCTGCCGCTTTGGAAAAAGCATCCTTAAATGATTCGTAAGAACCAAAAGCAGATTTAATGGCATCGGCAAGCTCGCCAGAAGGCTCTCCACCACCATCTGGAGACATTATTTCCCAAAACAAAGAGTGGTTATAAAAGCCCCCTCCGTTGTTTCTTACGGCGGCATTGGACATGTCCAAGTTGGTCAAAATATCCATAATGGATTTTTTTGCCAAATCCGTTCCTTCAATAGCGTTATTTAAATTGGTAGTATACCCATTGTGATGCTTGGTGTGATGTATTTCCATGGTTCTGGCATCAATATGTGGTTCCAAAGCGTCGTACGCATAAGGTAATTTAGGTAATTCAAAAGCCATAATGTTTTCGTTTTTATGTTAAAAAATGTTGTTTCCCAAAATTACGGTTTTATCATAGAAATTCAACTAATAATTTGTTAAGAACTGTTTAATATTGCTTATTTTGCGACTAAAATACTGTGCAGGACGCTCCATACAAAATCTATAACGCCTCTGCTGGGTCTGGTAAGACCTATACGCTTGCAAAAGAGTATTTAAAAATTATCCTTTCTTCAGATTTTAATAGGAATTATCGCAGTATTCTGGCCATTACGTTTACCAATAAGGCGGTAAACGAAATGAAACAACGAATTCTGGGCAGTCTATTTGCCTTTGGCAAAATATCCGATAGTAATGAAATTCCATCCATGTTGGCCGATATTTCCCAAGAGTTGGGAATAGATATAGGAACGCTGCGAATTAGATCCAAAAAAGTACTGAAGGAAATTCTTCACAATTATGCATTTTTTGATGTCTCCACCATTGATAAATTTACCCATAGGCTTATTAGGACATTTGCTAAAGATCTAAAATTGCCACAAAATTTTGAGGTGGTGCTGGATACCAAATTATTGTTGGATGAGGCCATTGCCAAACTGATCAATAAGGCAGGTGCCGATACACAATTGACCAAAGTGTTGATAGATTTTGCCTTGGAAAAAATAGATGATGATAAAAGTTGGGATATAGCTTTGGATCTTCAAAAGATAGGGTTTTTATTGTTCAATGAAAATCAGGCTCCCCACCTTAAAAAGCTAGAACAAAAGGGTATCGATGATTTCTTGGATTTAAAAAAGGAATTGGTACTTCAAATACAGTCCCACGAAACTAAGATTGTGGCTTGGGCAACGGAAATACTCAATATCATTGATGATAATGATTTGGAATTCAATAATTTTAAATCCAGCTACTTTCCAAAATTTGTTGCCAAAATCGCCTCTGGTGATTTAAATATGGATTTCAATGCCGGTTGGAAACAAAATTTTGAAACCGAGGCTTTATATACCAAAACCTGCCCTCAAGGAATTAAAGATATTCTGGACGGTCTACACCCTAGGTTTATTGGTTTGTTCAATGAGATTAAGGAGCACTACAGTGCCTTGTCCTTAGTTAAAAATGGGTACAACAATATTGTTCCCCTTACGGTCCTAAGTGCCATCCAACAGGAAATTAAAACCTTGGAGCGGGAGCGCGACCTTCTGCCAATCTCTTCTTTCAATAGTATTATTTCCAAAGAAATAAAAGATCAGCCAGCACCTTTTATTTATGAACGTATTGGGGAAAAGTACCGCCATTATTTTGTGGATGAATTTCAGGACACTTCAGAAATGCAATGGAACAACCTAATACCTTTAATAGGCAATGCATTGGAGAGTCAGGACGATCAAGGAAAAATAGGTTCCTTGCTTTTGGTTGGTGATGCTAAACAGGCCATATACCGATGGCGGGGAGGTAAGGCCGAACAGTTCCTAAATCTTATCAATCTCAAGGAAAATCCGTTTGTTTTTCCGCCATCCACTGCAAATCTTCCTGCCAATTATAGGAGTCATGAAGAGGTAATAAAATTTAACAATGATTTTTTTACGGTTACCAGTCCCTTTTTGGAGAATACGGTATATAACAAGTTGTTTGTAGAAGGCAATAGTCAGGATTACAATCATAAAAAAGGAGGTTTGGTACAACTTTCCTTTATCGATGTTGAGGAATCGCAAGAAGAAGATGGGGAATACTGTAATTTGGTTTTGAAAACCTTGGAAGAGGTTTTGCGAAAGAACTATTCCCTAAAGGATGTTTGTATCCTTACCCGTAAGAAGAAACATGGGATCCTATTGGCAGATTTTCTAATGCAGAGCAATATCCCCATCATTTCGTCCGAAACTCTATTGTTAAATAGCAACCCCAAGGTAAGGTTCCTAGTCAATTTATTACATTATAGCCTTCAGCCCACGGAAATGGAAAGGTGTTATGAAATACTGAGTTTTCTTTCCGGGGAACTGGAAAACAGGCATCAATTTATAAACTCCAATATTAATAAAGTATCCTGGTTACTAATGGGGACCTACGGCTTTAATGTTGATATTATTGGGCAATCCTCGGTTTATGACGGCCTGGAGTATGCCATAAAAAAGTTTGGTTTGGCAGACAGCTCGGATGCCTATATAACCTATTTCTTGGATGTTGTTTTGGAGGTAGAACAAAAAGAGGGAGCCAATACCCAGGTCTTTTTGGCATACTGGGATAAGAAAAAGGACAGTTTAAGTATTACCGCTCCCGAAAATGTGGATGCCGTTCAGATAATGACCGTACATAAGTCCAAGGGGCTAGAATTTCCTATTGTAATCTTCCCTTTTGCCAATACCAATATATATGAAGAAAAGGACGCTAAACTATGGCTACCGGTTAATCCTATTTCCTTTAAAGGATTTGAGGAAATTCTAATCAACAAAAAACAGGAAGTAGCAGGCTATGGTCCCCTTGCGGAAACAATTTACAACGAAGAACAGCATAAATTGGAATTGGATGCCTTTAACTTGTTGTACGTAGCTTTGACTAGGGCAGTTAAGGGACTTTATGTTATATCCAAGAAAGACCTTACCCAAAAGGGAGAGCATAAACCAAATTATTATTCAGGATTATTTATCCACTATTTAAAGGAAAAGGGGTTTTGGGAAGAGGCCAAGACCTGTTATCAGTTCGGAAATCTTGAAATGCAGGATGAACCCTCCGGCCATGGCGATCATCAGGAAAAGATAGCCCATTTATACACTTATAAGGAGCGACCCGAATTCAGGATTCTGACCAAGGCCGGAGCACTTTGGGATACACAGCGGGGAACGGCACTTAGCAAGGGAAATTTGCTACATTATGTGATGGGGCTCATAGAGACCAATGAAGATATTGACACTGCTATTGAAATGCTTATCAGAAACGGCGATCTTTCCCATGAAGATAGTTTGGAAATGAAGCAAAGAATAAAAGCCATTGCAGAACATCCAAAGTTATACACCTACTTTTTAAAGGGAAGCCTAATTAAGAATGAACAGGACATCCTTACCAAAAATGGGAAGGTACTCCGCCCGGACAGATTGGTCATCAAGGATAAGAAAGTAACCATTATAGATTATAAGACGGGAAAAAGGAATCCGGTATACCATGAACAGATCTATACCTATGCAGATGCTCTGGAAGCAATGGGATATGAAATTGAAAACAAAATCCTTATCTATATAAATGAGGATATTACCCTAGACTTTATCTAGTAGTATGTATTTTGGTCATGGTCCGTAGATCGTAATTGGAGGAACTATGGGCATTGAAGGGTGCAAGTTGGGGTAGAATTGATAGGGTTATTCTTAATTATTGGTCCATCATCCTTTTGTATAAAGTAATTTTAAGGAGGAAACCCTCCAAATTGTTGCCGCATTAAGTTTTTATCTAATCGGATTATCCTTTCTTTGACATATAAAGATAAAGCGAGAAGTTGCTTACGAGGTCTTATTGGCTTTGCTTTTTTAAACCTGGGCTATTCAATAGCCGTTTTTGTCAAGGTGGGGACAGCATGGAATATCGTTCAAATGCGTCTTTTTTGCTATGAAATACGTTAAAAAAATTAAGAGAATGATTTTGTTAATAATTTTTAACAACTTACATTTGCAGCTAATAAACACTTAAACTTAAAAAATTGAACATGAAACATCTTAGCAAATTATTGGTTGTTGCCTTACTTATTGTAGGTTTTAACAACGTACAAGCGCAAGACGAGAATAACCCATGGCAAGTAAGTTTCGGAGCTAACGCAATTGACGTTTTCCCTACCGAAGATTATAGCAGCTTTGGAAATGAATTCTTTAATGCAACAGACCACTGGAACATACTTCCATCTATTTCCTATGTTGGAGTTTCCAAGTACGTGGGTAGCGGCTTTTCAATTGGAGCAAGAGGTTCTTTGAACCGTATTGATAAATTGGGAGATACAAGCGTTGACGATTTGTCTCACTATGCTGTTGATGGTACAATAAAATATAATTTCTTAAAAAGTACAGTAATCGATCCTTTTATTGAAATAGGTGGTGGTTACACTTGGATAGACGAAGTTGGTGCTGGTACCGTAAATGGAGGTGTTGGACTTAACATTTGGTTCACTGAGAACATCGGTCTTACTTTGCAGTCTAGTTACAAGCACGCTTTTGAAGATTATTTAGCTAAGCATTTCCAACATATGGCGGGTATTGCTATTAAATTTGGTGGTACTGATACTGATGGTGACGGAATCTACGACAAAGATGATGCTTGTCCAGAAGTTGCTGGTCTTGAGATTTTCAACGGATGTCCAGATGCTGACGGTGATGGTATAGAGGATAGCAAAGATGCTTGTCCTAATGAGGCTGGTTCTAAAGAAATGAACGGATGTCCAGATGCTGATGGTGACGGTGTTGCCGATAAGGATGATGCTTGTCCTAACGAAGCTGGTCTTGCTGCTTTAGCTGGTTGTCCAGATGCTGACGGTGACGGTGTTGCCGATAAAGATGATGCTTGTCCTAACGAAGCTGGTCCTGCCGCTAACAAAGGATGTCCTTACCAAGATAAAGATGGTGACGGTGTATTGGATAAAGATGATAAATGTCCAGATGTTGCCGGAACTGTAGCTAACCAAGGTTGTCCTGAAGTTACTGAAGAAGTTCAGAAGCAATTGAACGAATACGCTAGAACAATCTTGTTCGATACTGGTAAATCTTCTATCAAAGCAGAGTCTACTTCTGTAATGGTTGATATTATCACTATCCTTAAAGAGTATCCTACTGCTAAATTTACTGTAGAAGGTCATACTGACAGTGTAGGTAGTGCTTCCTTGAACCAAAAATTATCTGAGTCAAGAGCGCTTTCAGTTAAAACGTTCTTAGTAGAAAAAGGTATTGAAGAGTTTAGATTATCTGCCGTAGGTTACGGTGAGGATAAGCCAATCGCTACAAATAATACTTCTGCTGGTAGAACTCAAAACAGAAGAGTTGAAATTAACTTGGTAAAGTAATTTCCAATTAGTTTTAATACTATATAATTAAAAGCTCCGCAATTGCGGGGCTTTTTTTTTTGCTATGCACCCTTGTAAATAATGTTTGAAATTATTAATCCCTCTAGAGCATTATAAATTTTTATATGTTGGTATGGCGTAGTCGATGCCGTTCTGTTTTTTATAATTAAATTACCCCATAATTGCAGACAACCGTATTGTTGAAGGTGCCACTATAAAACTGGATACCTATTGGCAACTGCGGAGATTGTTGGGCTATTGCAAATTATGGCTGTCCGGCCCGTAGGTAGTCTGCTATGAACTTAAAACAAATTATAATCAGTTGAAAAGCTTTCTCCAACAGGTAGTTGATGATATATTACAGACCTATGACTCCTTGGACGACCTAATCTTAATACTGCCCAGTAAAAGGGCGGGAACTATTTTAAGGACAACCTTGGCCAATACGGCAGACAAAACCATTTTTTCACCAAGAATATACAGTATTGAAGGCTTTGTGGAACAAATATCCAACCTGCATACGGCCTCCAATATGGAGCAACTTTTTACACTTTACAAAGCGTATTCGTCCATGGAATATGGAGAAAAGGATAATTTTTACACCTTTTCCAAATGGGGACAGACCTTATTGCAAGATTTTAACGAAATAGATAGATATCTAGTAGATACCAAAGATATATTTTCCTATTTGGCCAATATCCAAGAAATAAATCATTGGGCATTGCAGAAGGACAAATCTGAAATAATAACGAATTATATAAAATTTTGGAATAATCTTGAACCGCTTTATAAGACTTTCAACGATTTGCTAAAAGCCCAAAAGTTGGGCCATCAGGGTCTAATTTATCGTACGGCCTGTGAACAGCTTAAGGACTATATAAGCAATAACAAAAACAATACACATATATTCATAGGCTTTAATGCATTAAATACTGCGGAATCTTACATAATTCAGGAAATACTTGCTGAGACCAAAGCGGACATTTTTTGGGATGGGGACACCTACTTTGTGGAGGATCCCATACATGATGCCGGATACTTTATTAGGCAGCATTTAAATACCTGGCCGTGGTTAAAAGGGAAGGCCTTAAAGGGAGTGGAAAGTAACTATTTGTCCCAAAAGAATATCAAAATAATAGGTGCTCCTAAAAATGTTTCCCAGGCGAAGTACGTAGGAAACCTTTTATTACAACTTAAAAAAGAGGACACTAATATTCTTAAAAACACCGCAATAGTACTTGGGGATGAAACCATGTTGAACCCACTTCTAAATTCTGTCCCCTCGGAATTGGATACGGTGAACATCACTATGGGATATCCCTTAAAGAGCACTCCTTTGGCCAGTTTGTTTTCTCAATATCTTTCTATACATATAAAGAAGGATTTCCAGGGCTGGTATTTCCAGCAGGTGTTGGATTTTTTATCCCATCCCTACGTTCAGATTTTATGTACTGAAAACCAACAAAATAAGGCTACTCGGATAAGTGAAGCTATTAGAACAAAGAATTGGGCATTTATAACTTCTGATAATTTACGGTCCCTAGGGGAAGGAAACGAAGATTTGCTAAGTTTACTCTTTTTTGGGGAGGAGGTCCCGGGAAACGTTTTTTTAAATAAATGCCATCAAATTATCCAAATTCTTAGGGAAAGGTTTGCCATGTCCAAAGATTCCCTTGGATTGGAGTACCTGTACAAGTTTTACTCCCTGTTCAATCAACTTCAGGACATGGTAGAACAGTACTCATTTGTCAATGACCTAAAATCCTTGGAAAGCCTTTATTTGGAAATTGTTAGGAACGAAACCTTGGATTTTCAGGGTGAGCCCTTGGAAGGTTTACAAATCATGGGAATGTTGGAAAGTAGGGTGCTCGATTTTGAAACCGTAATTCTAACCTCAGTTAACGAAGGGATTCTTCCATCCGGGAAGTCCAATAATTCCTTTATCCCCTTCGATCTAAAAAAATATTACAAACTTCCTACCTATAAGGAAAAGGATGCAGTATATACCTATCATTTTTATCGCTTATTGCAACGGGCAAAAAATATCTACCTGTTGTATAATACGGAACCCGATGTTCTGGAGGGAGGGGAGAAGAGTAGGTTGCTGACCCAACTTTTAACCGATGAAAATAAATTGGCAGATATAACGGAAATCATCGCAGCACCGGAAATTACACCTTCTATTAAGGTTTTGCAGACCATAGCCAAGGATGAAGGTCTAATGGAAATGATTCGGGCCCACGCCGAAAAGGGATTCTCTCCTACCTCCCTGAGTAACTATATCAGAAACCCAATAGATTTTTATAAGCGAAATCTGTTGGGTATAGACGATATTATGGAGGTGGAGGAAACCGTTGCCAACAATACCTTTGGAACCATTGTACACGATACCTTGGAGGACCTTTATAAGCCTTATTTAAATACTTATTTGGAAGTTTCCATGCTCGAGGCAATGAAAAAGAATATCAGGCCCCTTGTAATTGGCCACTTTGCCAAAAGCTTCGCCGACGGCGATATTTCCAGAGGGAAAAACCTAATTGCATATAATGTGGTTGTAAGGTATGTGGAGAATTTCATAAAATTGGAATTGGCAGAGGTAGAAAAGCATCAAATTAGGATATTGGGGGTAGAGGAAAAACTGCGGATGGATATCAATTTTCCTGGGCTTAATTTTCCTGTGGTACTAAAAGGAAAATTGGATCGGATTGATGAAAAGGATGGGGTCATTAGAATTATCGACTATAAAACGGGAAATGTAACCAGTTCCCAAGTTGAAATTGTTGACTGGGAGGATGTCATTACGGACTACAATTACAGCAAAGCCTTTCAATTACTGTGTTATGCAATAATGTTCAACAACAGTAAACCTATTGGTAATATAGAAGCGGGGATTATTTCCTTTAAAAATTTAAGTTCTGGTCTGCTCAAATTTGCCGTAAAAGAAAAAAAGGGCAGTAGAAACAAGGATAATTCCATTACCCAAGATACTATTGCCCAATTTATGGAATCTATTAAATCTTTAATATTTGAAATTGGTAATCCGGAGATACCATTTACAGAAAAAGAGGTTTAGCCCTATTTTTTATCGGGTCGCGTAGGTCTTACCTCAATCTTACTTGGCAAGGTCCTTGGATTCATGTTCAAGAGGTCTAAAACCAGCTCACCAATATCTTCTGGCTGTATCTTCCAGGCATCCTCTTTGGAAGGTTCATGACCATTAAAATTAGTGGCCACGGAACCGGGCATTATGGTGGAAACCTTAATGTCATAAGGTCTTAGATCCAACATGGCAGCTTGGGTAAAGCCTACTACTCCAAATTTGGTGGCGTTATAACCTGCACCATTGGCAAAGAAATTGGTACCGGCCAAACTTGCTACTGTAATATAATAGCCTTTGGATTTCTTCAGGGCTTCTACCGAGGCTTTTAAGGAGTGAAACACTCCGTTTAGGTTGGTGTTTACCATCTCATGCCATAGCGTGTCGGAAATTTGATCTACGGGGGCAAAATGTCCAACTCCTGCATTGGCCACCATCACATCCAATTTTCCCCACTTATCCAAAATCTTTTTAATCGCTGCTTGTTCGTCCCCAAGTTTTGATACATCCGAGGCAACGGCTAGTACCTTGTCTTTCGGGCCAAGTTCTTTGGCGGCTTTTTCGGCATTTTCCAATAGCCTGCTACTTATGGCCACTTTCATTCCCGCTTTCAACAATGTGGATGCTATCCCAAATCCTATTCCTTTGGATCCTCCTGTAATATAGGCTACTTTACCCTTCAAATTATTCATGATGTTTAGTTTTAGGTGAAATTATAATTATATGGGCAGAAAATAAAAAAGGAAGCGTTATTGTTTTCTTAAACTCGGATTATAATAGTATCCGATCGCCATGTGTTATTTGACAAAAAAAGCCAAGTTAGGCAGGGCCTCTAAGGGAGTTTATTATGCTTTAGGATTTTTTATGGAAGTTTAATTATGGGAAATCCTGAATGAAGGGAGTCCCTATAAATTAAGCTCGTTATAACTCAGTAAGGGGATGCCGATATGTTCCTCCATTTTTGCCACCAAGCTTATATGGAATATTTTCTGAAAAAAGCCTTTTTCCTCCCGCTCCAAAAGTACCAGTAAGTCGGCCCCAATGGTCTTGGCATGGGTTTTAAGTTTATCCTGGATCTTGTCAGAGAAAATCAAAGTGAAGTCTATGGCAGCTGTGTCAACCTCTTGACGAAGCATATCCTTAAACCACTCCATCTGCTCTTTTCCGGCATATTCTTTTTCAGTGGAAATATGTACTATCTGTATTTTAGCGCCAAGTGCCTTTGACATTGGGACCAATTTCTTGAGCGCCAAAATATCGGCTTCCTCAAAATCCGTAGCATACAAAATAGTTTTTATAGATTTGGCAGCAACATTATTTGGGATAATGAGTAGGGGACACGGAACTTTTTCCTGAAGTCCCTTGCCTATATTGCCTACAAATAGACCACGGTCCGTATGCTTGTCCTTTCTACCTATGATGATCATATCGGTTCCAAAATTCTTGGATTTTTCTAAAATGGCATCGGAAACCGAATCGTTATGGACTACGTCGACCTGTAACTTTTTGCCATCTACGGCAACGCCCAAATGCTTTTCACAATACTTGGTCAATATTTCGGTCTGCTCCTTAATTACATGGTATTCAATTTGCGCCGCTGGCCGGGAAACGGAAACCCTAATTTGTTCCATTTCATGAACATAGAGAACCATCAGCGAAGCCTTTAATTGGAGGCTTAATTGATATGCGTATTTCAATGCCGGGGAGGAGTGTTCAGTGCGATCAGAAGCGTATAGAATTGTTTTCATGGTAACTTTATTTATAGGTTAAATCTAAAAGCTATTGCCCATAATAAATATGATATCGGTCATAAGTGGCATTACTCCTGCCTTTCGGGCAATTTGGATGGACCTATAAATGATGATAAAATGCCTCTTCGGAGAGACCTTATTTTAACTAAAACCCATATTTATCTTAAAATACATGTTAACTGATCTGTATCATTTCGAAGGACAATTTTCAGTTGTATTTTAGTACTTATTGGAATCTTTAAAATCTAAAACTTTATGAAAGCTATTGCAAAAATTGGTAACCTAATCTCTAATAAGGACAAGATGATGATTCTTCGGAACCTGAGCCGTATTATGGATATTAGGGTAATAGACCTTGAGGTTGACACGGGAAAGCTCATTTTCCTTTACTATAGTCCAATTGCTTTGGAACAAGTAAAACAAGAACTTTGGAGGATTGGATATCCAATACGACATTTTAAATTTCTATCTACATTAAGTCCCAATTTTCAAGGTGATGGTAGTACTGAGACCGCTTTTGCCTAATTCTTTCCTTATATAATTTTTATAGGTATATTTTTAATGGTTCTGTTTTATCCGCCGCACCTCTCAATGCTTCCGATAAACTTTTTTTATATGTAATACCCTTCTGTAAATTTTAAACAATAATAGTAGTTTAACGTGAGTTCGACATAAAAATATTATCAACACATTGATTTAATGTAAGTTATAATAAATGCTACGGTCCCCTCGAGCGGAGTCGAGAGGTTATTTTACTGTAATGTATTTACAATGAGGTCCCGACTCCGCTCGACCGGACAGATGTCGTATAAACAACTGATTTTAAATAAAATACATATCGAACTCACGTTAGTTTAATAGTAGTTTGTGAATATTTCTGTAGTTGGAGAATTCTGCCCAACTATTGTTTTGATGATCGTTGTCATAAAATGGCATATATAAGAAGTTTACTTTTGGTAAAATGTGTTCGCTTTTGAAACACTTAATTACCAACAGATTTTAATTTGACAAATGCACCTTGAAAATTTTATTGATCACACCCTGTTAAGGCCAACGGCAACAGGGAAAGATATTATTCAACTTTGTACAGAGGCATTGAACTATAATTTCTATGGGGTATGTATCAACGGGTGTCATTTGCCCCTTGCAAAGGATTTGCTTAAGGATTCGAAGGTAAAGTTGGTCGCGGTGGTGGGATTTCCATTAGGGAGCATGTCCACCAAGGCGAAGGTGAATGAAGCCAAGGTTTATATGGAGCAGGGGGCCAATGAACTGGATATGGTATTAAATGTTGGGTGGTTAAGATCTGGAGATTATATGGCGGTCCAAGAGGAAATAAGGCAAGTAAAGGAAGTAGTAGGCAATAATGCACTAAAGGTAATTTTGGAAACTTGTTATTTAACCGATACCGAAATAATTACAGCATGTAAACTAGCGGTAAATGCCAAAGCTGATTTTGTAAAGACTTCAACTGGTTTTGGTCCTAGGGGTGCATCTATTGAAGATGTAATTTTGATGAGGAAGGCTGCTGGAAACAAAATCAAGATAAAGGCTTCAGGAGGAATAAAAGATGCGGTTACCGTACAAAATTATATTGATTTAGGGGTAGCCAGAATAGGTACATCATCCGGAGTTGCCATAGTTGTCAACCAAAACTGAAGGTTTACACCTGGTGTTACTTTGGAATTAAAATAAAAAATTCAATTTTACATGAGCACACATATTGAGGCCAAGCAAGGTGAAATTGCAGAAACCGTATTGATGCCAGGGGATCCCCTAAGGGCCAAATGGATAGCAAACACCTTTCTTGAAAATCCCATCTGCTACAATCAGGTTCGTGGTATGTTGGGATATACCGGCACCTTTAAGGGCAAACGGATATCTGTTCAGGGAAGTGGTATGGGCATTCCTTCGGCGCTAATCTACTATCAAGAGCTAATAAATGATTATGGGGTGAAAAATCTAATTCGGGTAGGTACAGCCGGCTCCTATCAAAAAGAGGTGAAAATACGCGATATTGTCTTGGCAATGGCGGCTTCCACCACCTCGGGGATCAATAATTCCAGATTTATCAATGCGGATTATGCGCCGACGGCCGATTTCGACCTGCTTCTTAAGGCTGCACTTTATGCCAAGGAAAAGGGAATAAACATTAAGGCAGGGAATGTACTTTCATCGGATGAATTTTATGAGGACGATCCGGATTTTTACAAATTGTGGGCGAAATTTGGGGTCCTTTGTGTAGAAATGGAGGCGGCCGGATTATATACCATAGCTGCCAAGTTTAATGTTAAGGCCCTTGCAATATTGACTATTTCTGATTCCTTGGTCACTGGCCAAAAATCCAATTCCATAGAAAGGGAAACTACTTTTCAGGATATGATAGATATAGCGCTTAATATTGCTTAAGGTGGGGATAATGAAATTTTTTATTCTCTTACCTTTTTTCATGGCAATAAATAAAATCTATACTAAAAGGAAGCTGTTTTTTGGACGAATTCAAATTGGGTTAATCCACGACTTTAGCACAAATGACCTAGGTCATTTTACATTTAAAAAGATAAGACCATTTTTGTGTATATCCTAAAAACAAGAAATCATGGCACTTAATTTTAATCAGTACGCTACGGAGGGGCATACCTTCCTTAAGGATTACACTAAGCAAATGGATCTGGGCAAAGATACCGACAAAGCGGGTCGTATTTTAACCTCAGTACTTCATGCCTTAAGGGAAATAATTCCTGTGGAGGAATCCTTGCAATTTATTGCCCAGATGCCCATGTTTTTAAAGGCCGTTTATGTAAACGGATGGACCGTAAAAAAGGAGAAGCCCAAAATTAAACATATGGCCGAATTTTTGGATTTGGTTAGACAATTCGATGGGCCTGCAGCAATAAACGATTTTGAATACAGTGACGAAGTGGCTGAAGAATATGTAAACACTACATTTATTTATTTGCGAAAATATGTTTCCCAAGGAGAAATGTCCGATATCCGTGATGCTCTCCCAAAAAATCTAAAAGGGATGATCTTTAATAATTTAACATTCTAAATACCCATACCATGACCTTATTTATAGCACTTCTAGTTTATGTTCTTGTTTATCTAATATCCTTTGCTTTAAAGAAATATTCCAGAAGAGTCTGATTTTTTTTGGATGCCAATTGTTTATTATGGCTTTGGCAGAACCTACATCATTTCCATAACTTTTCACTTGAACTATTAATGCTTCAACTTGACTTTGAATGAAATCAAAAACAGAACTATTTATTGAATTATGGGAAGAAGCCAGGACTCGGTTTACCAACCAATTGTCGCATTTAACCCAGGAGGATCTAAACAAAAGATTATTGCCAGCCCCCAATAGTATAGGCTTTTTAATAAGGCATATTGGCGATGTGGAACTGCTTTTTGCCAAGAATGTATTTGGAGCACAGGAAGTAAAGGTAATTGCAAAAACGGTTATTGCGCAAAAGGATACCGGAGAGTGGACCAATCTGTCCGAATTATTGGAATATGTGGAATATTCTTTTCAAATGCTTAGATCGGTATTGGAGAAACAACAAGAGGAAGACTGGGAGGCCACAATTACCACCAAAGAATTTGGGACCAAGACCAAGGCGGAGGCCTTTGGTAGGATTGTATCCCACACCATTCACCATTCAGGCCAAATGGTCATTATTAAAAAGTACGGATCTTAGATTTAATCTGAAATCGGTTAACGGCAAGGCCAAGCTAGGGGAAAGTAGGTTAAAAGAAATTATTAACGGATTTTTTCTACAACCCTTTTTAATTTTTCGCCCACTTCATCCGCTATGTTCATTAAATCCTTATTAATTACCGCCTGCATGGATGCCAAGGGGTTTACGGCTGCAATTTCCACAAGCCCAGGCTCCTTCTCCATAACAATTACATTACAGGGCAACATGGTACCGATTTTATCTTCGGCCTGTAAGGCTTTATGCGCAAAGGGAGCGTTGCAGGCACCCAAAACCATGTAATTATAAAAATCTACATCCAATTTTTTCTTTAAGGTAGCCTTCATATCTATTTCCGTCAGCACCCCAAAGCCTTCTTCCTGCAGGGCCAATTTGGTTTTTTCCACTGCTTTTTCAAAAGGGGTATTTCCAATTGTTTTATTAAAATAGTATTCCATAATAAAATTATTTTTGCGTTTTAATATAGTAATTAATGTGCTGTTTTTTTAATCCATTTAAATCGGTCTCTGACCTAAAGAAGTTAGGGTAGTCCTTCTGTAAAAAGGACGATATACAAAAAAAAGGATTGGGATATCTATATATCCCAATCCTTAATGTCCGGGCTTGGGCAGCACTTGTGCACTTATCCGGGTCCCGAGCAACAAGCTATAAATGTAACGGCTGTGCAAGGGGGTAGGGTAATAAGGCTCAAGTGGTTACTTGTGCACCGGTTTATGGTCGCTAAGGCATTACTGCTTAGAAACTTTACTTTTATTTCTTTCAAAGAACGATTACTTTTTTACTAATACTAATATATGGTTATCATATTGGATACGAAATGACATAAATCAGTTGGGTGTTTTTTTCTTATTTCTTAATAAAGGAAGCAGGATTATTACGTTTCCTTTTTAAGTAAATTATCCTTTTCCCTGCCCCTCGACAGTCGTGGTTGGGGGTTCTAGTAGTTCAAAGAATTGATCTAGTTTGGGTAAAATGATAATTTCCGTCCTACGGTTAATCGCTCTGCCTTCAGTGGTTGCATTGGTAGTCTTGGGAAGGTATTCAGATCTTCCCCCAGCAGTCATCCTAAGGGGTTGTACCCCAAATTTAGTTTGCATTAATCGTACAATGGAGGTCGCTCTTTTTACACTTAAATCCCAGTTATCGGTCATACAGTCTGTAGAAATAGGGACATTGTCCGTATGTCCCTCCACTAAAATATCCAGTTCCTTATGGTCATTAATAATCTTGGCTATTTTACCAATAACTTCTTCTGCCCTATTGCTTATATTATAACTCCCAGAACGGAAAAGCATTTTGTCCGAGATAGAGACATAGACTACTCCTTTTTTCACCTCAATATTTATATCCTCATCGTCAAAATTGTCCAAGGACCTTTTTAAGTTCATTACCAATACCAGATTAATAGAGTCTTTTCGCTGCATGTTACTGGTAAGGTCCTTTATGTATTTATTCTGCTCGTTTAGGGCTTCCAAAGACTTTTTAATGCTTTCCGCTCCGGATTTGCTCACTACGGATAGATCTGAAAGTCGGGCCAAAAGGTCCGTATTGGTACTTTTAAAGTATTCCATTTGTTGCTCCAAGGATTTGGATCTGTTTTTCTCATTGGCCAATCCGGCTTCCAGTAAATTAATTTGGTTCTTGCTGGTATTTAATTCATTCTCACAATTTACTGCCCGGTCTTGCATAGCAGTATACTTTTTTTGGCTTACACAGGAGGTAAAAAGTGTAAGTCCCAATACATAAATAAATAGTGTTTTCATAGTCATAAGTTTATTGGATAATAGTAGTCCCCTAAAGAAAGTCACAATTCAATAGGTATCAAATGATAAATATCATGTAGGACATTGGTTTATAAGTTTTTAGAGTTTGGTATTCCTTGTTCCAAACACTTCATCAGTTTGGTTGCCTGAACTGGATCTACCTATTGTTAAACTTATAAATGTGGGTTGTATGCATAACTGACAATGGTCATAGGGTGGTGCAGGGTTAAGGTATAGCTTTATAATCCTTAGCAGGAATTATAAGTTCTGTCCAAAACCCTTTTCAAGAGGGTTAAAGATACGTTCTATTTGTACTTTTCCTTCTTAAGGGTGGTATTTTAAAAGATAGAATTCTATGAAAAAATTTAGAAAGATAATTTTTGTGTTATTGTCGATTGCTGCGGTCTTCTTGGTGTTTATGTTTTGGTATCAAAATGAATACGCTATGGACCAGGCCCAGGAGTACGAGGTAAATACTCCCGGGGAGAATTCCAGATTGCTCGTGGCTACACAGGGGAGTGAATTTAAAAATACGATTACTACCGCCATTGTGGATTATTACAAAACGGAGGCGGTGTATATCAAGGTAATAGATGTTTCCGCTTTGGTGGGTGTAAATCCTACCAATTTCGATGCCCTATTGGTAATCCACACCTGGGAGAATTGGAAGCCACCTTCTTCCGTTAAATCGTTTATGGACAGAACCACTGATTATAGGGACAAGATGGTTGTCCTGACCACCTCTGGCGAAGGGTCCTACAAAATGGAAGGGATTGATGCCTTTACGGGAGAATCTATTTTGGAGGAAACTCCCAACCACGTAGGTGAAATTATTAAAAAATTAAATCCCTTACTGAAGTTGTAAATGTTGCGATACGGTTTCTTGTCATAGGATTTATAATACTGATGAATAGTTATGTATAATTTAAAAAACTTCAATATTGCCGATTGGTTTTCCTTTTATCGTATTATGGCCGTACCCCTATTACTTGCTTTAATTTGGTACGGTGAACGGGAATGGTTTAGTTGGATGCTCCTTATAAGCTACTCTACCGATGCCATAGATGGGTTTTTGGCCAGGAGATTAAAAATTGCGAGCGCTAGGGGATCGCAGTTGGATTCTTTGGGAGATCAGGTAACCCTTATTATTGGATTGATAGGTCTTATCTTTTTTGAAAATAATTTCATCATGGAAAACTTACTTCTAATAATTATTGCATTTGTACCATACTTGATTCAGATGTCCATTGCTTTTGCGAAATACGGTAAGGCCACAGCCTTTCATACCTATTTGGCCAAATTATCTGCCATTACCCAAGGGATATTTATTTTATGGCTGTTGTTTTTTGGACCGGTATATTGGCTGTTTTATGCCATGATAGTTTTGGGGGTACTGGAAACTGTTGAGGAAATTACTCTTATCTTTATGTATGATAACTGGGTAGAGGATGTAAAAGGTTATTTCTGGGCGTTGAAGGATAAAAGACGGCTTGCGAATAACAATAACCAATAGCAAAACCCCTTTTAATGCGATCCTACACTTTTTTTGCAATAGTCCTTTTATGTTTGGCCATTTTATTGATCGATGCCTTGGCTTTCTACTGGCTGAAATCTATCATGGAGCCTATTGAACCGACCATCATTAAGAATACTATTTTTATCGCCTTTTGGTTTTTTACCATCGGACTCATTATATCTATTTTGGTGTTGAAAATTAGATTGGAAAGTATATCACCTTATAGAAAGCAACTTCTTATATCATCCTTATATGGACTAACGGTTTCCTCCTTTATTCCCAAGTTGATCTTTGTAGTGGTTATTTCTACACTTTATTTCTCAAATTTTTTGATCTCAGGGGAGAAATCCTTGCTCATCATTCCTTTAGTAGGTGTTTTTTTTGGATTTTTACCATTCTTCGTTATTGTGTATGCCGTATTCAGGGCCGTATACAGATTTAAGGTACATCAGGTTGTTGTAAAATCTGATTTGCTTCCGCGAAATTTTAACGGATTGCGAATAGTTCAAATATCAGATCTTCACCTGGGCAGTTTCAATTATCGCTATCATATATTGCACCGTGCCATCAATACCATAAATAGTTTAAAGCCCGATTTTATTTTTTTTACTGGCGATTTGGTCAACAATTATGCTTGGGAATTAAACGGATGGGAGGATGTATTAAAGTCTCTGACCGCCCAACAGGGAAAATATTCGGTTTTGGGAAATCATGATTATGGGGACTATAGTAAATGGGAATCCGAAGAGGAGAGAAACAGCAATTTTGCGGATATTAAAGATTTTCATGCCCAAATTGGGTTTAAGCTTTTGCTGAATGAAGCCGAATGTATTGAGAATAAAGGTGATAAAATTGCAATTGTGGGAGTGGAAAACTGGGGGAATCCACCCTTTAAACAATACGGGGACCTTCAACAATCCTTGCAGGGAGTAGAGGATGTAGGGTTTAAAATTTTATTGTCGCACGACCCCTCGCATTGGAGCGAGGAAGTGGTGAATAAGACCAATATAGCGCTTACGCTCTCAGGGCATACGCATGGTATGCAGGCGGGAATCAACATTAAAAATAAAGAATGGAGTCCCATAAAATACAAATACAAACATTGGGCAGGACTATATCGATTGGGCCATCAATTTCTATATGTAAGCCGTGGATTGGGGTGGATGGGATTTCCTGGCCGATTGGGTATGCGTCCGGAAATTACCTTTATAGAGCTTGAGAAAGAATAGTGGGATTATTTTGTTTTCCATCTACCTGTTTCAAAGTATAACTGCCTTCAGAGTACTTATACATCATTTTTTTTCCAGCTTCTTTTTTTCCTCTTTTTCCTTCTTTTTGAAGTAGCGGCGGGTGAGAAAGTTATGCTTTAAGGCTTCCGTAACCTCGTTGAAATTTTTGACTCCCTCCGTGATGTTTTCCATGCTGGTTTCCAATTGACCAACCAATACGGTGTCTGTGGCCAAATAATTAATGGCTCCCTTCCCTGTTTTAATATCCCCGATGACCGAATTTAAGTCCTTGGACATTTTTTCGATTTCTATGCTGGAATTTTCTAGATGGGATATAATATTGCTCATTTTATCGCCTGTAATGGAGTCCTTTAAGAGAACACCGGCAGTACTATTATCAAAATCCAACTGCTTTACAATCTGGTTTATCTCTGCGATCATTATATTGGCCTCATTACTGGTTTGTTTCAGATTGGTAATGGTTTGGTGCAATTCCTCGGCCATAAGGGAATCATTCAACAACCTGCCAAAGGTACCTTTTCCTTGGGTCAGGGATCTAGTTACCTTCAGCAGGTCTTCTGTCAACAATGCGGCATTTTCATTGGTTTGGTTAAGGGTGTTCAACATATCTTGGGTAGCCACCCTACTAAAGGATTGTAATTCGTCCCCTGGGCCAATGTGGGTTGTCTTTCCTTCCCCAGGAACAATATTGATCAGCATACTGCCCACAAGTCCATCTGAGCCAATCGTGGCAACGGCATCTTTTTTAATGTGATTTTGCATTTTTTCCTCAATGATCATGTGCACCCGAATGGTGGTATCGTTGATCATTTCAATCTTGTTCACTGTGCCCACATTTATACCTGAGAAGCGTACGTTATTCCCATTTTGAAGTCCGTTTGCATTTTTAAAAATTGCGGTTATAGGAATGGTCTTTCCAAACATATTTTGTCTGTTCCCAATTAAATAGGCGGCAACTACGAGTAGTGCCGTGCCGAGGACGACGAATATTCCAAGTTTCAAATTTTCTAGTTTTGTCTTTGCCATGATCTTATTTTTTAAAAAACGCATCTACTTTTGGATCAGTGGATTTTGATAATTCTGAATAGGTACCTTCGGCATAATTAATACCATCTACTAAGAGTATCATCCGTTCTGAAATTACCCGGGCACAATCTACATCATGGGTAATAATAAGGGAGGAAGTGCCGTATTTCTTTTGTATGGAACGCATTAATTCTATAATCTCCTTAGAGGTAATGGGGTCCAGGCCACTGGTAGGTTCATCATAAAGGATTACCTTTGGTCTTAAGATTAGGGTGCGGGCCAAGGCAACCCTTCTTTTCATACCCCCGGATAATTCAACGGGCATTAGATCCATGGTATGGGCCAATCCAACATTTTCAAGTGCTTCCCGCACTAGCGGTTCAGTATCCGTAACCACTCCCAATTTTTCTTTGTGCCTGCGCATGGGAAATTCCAAATTTTCACGTACCGTCATGGAATCATATAGCGCACTTCCCTGAAAGAGAAATCCGATATCCGAACGCAATTCATCCAGGGTTTGCTGGTCCAAAGCGTTTATTTCCTTACCCAGAACTTTAACCGTTCCCCTATCTGGTTTTACCAGGCCAACTAGGCATTTTATCATTACCGATTTCCCGGAGCCCGATTTCCCCATGACCACTAGGTTTTCCCCTTCCATTAGGGTCATATTAAATCCGTTCAAAACATGATTGTCCCCAAAACTTTTATAAAGGTCCTTAATCTCTATAACCGCCTTTCCGCCTTTGGCAGATTCATTTGAAGTGGATATATGGTCTTGGTCTGTCATATTAAAGTTCATAAAAAATATCGGAAATAAATACCGCTATAAAATCTATCACAAACAGAAGTAAGGATGCCATGACCACGGCGGTATTGGCCGCTACCCCTACGCCTGCAGTTCCTTTTTTGGAATAATAGCCTTTATAACAGCCCACCAATCCTATGGCAAAGCCAAAAAAGAACGATTTTATGGTGGCCGGTACCAGATCACTAAAGGACAAGGCATCGAATACGGTATTAAAATAAAGTTGAAAGGAAACGTCCCCTTTTAAATTCTCTACAAGTGCGGATCCGTATAGGGCTACCAAATCTCCGTATATCACTAAAATGGGTAGCATTAAAGTGGTGGCCATTATCCGTGTTATTACCAAATACTTAAATGGGTTGGTCCCCGAGACTTCCATGGCATCAATTTGTTCGGTAACCCGCATGGAACCTAATTCGGCCCCTATCCCTGATGCAATTCGGCCCGCGCAGATGAGCGCGGTAATTACAGGTCCTATTTCCCTTACTATAGATATCCCGACCATATTCGGCATCCAGGAAACAGCTCCAAATTGAATCAGGGTGGGTCTAGATTGTAGGGTAAGTACCAGTCCAATGATAAAGCCCGTTACGGTTACTAGGATAAGGGACCTATTTCCCATCTGATAGCATTGGCGCAATAGTTCCTTAAACTCGAAAGGAGGTTTTAAGACCTCCTTAAAAAATCGGGCAGCGAAATGGGAGAGATCTCCTATCTCAATGAAAAATTCCTTCACCCCTTTAAATAATGTAGATGTGTTGCCCATACCCAAATCCCTTTGTAGGGGTCTATTTCATCAAAGATAGTATGAAAGTAAAGGGCTTAAAATGAGAAATGTCATATATAGGGGTGGTGACCGTTGTCATTTTATATTCCTTGGAACCGTATTAGTTTTGGTTAAAATAACACCAAATTTTACCAATATGATTAAATCGAAAGTGATACTTCTCCAAATATTAGTTCTTTTGATGGTTTCCTGTAATGTTAACCGACCTATTTCCGCAGAAAACCCACCCGCAGAAAATGCTCCCGCTGTTCAGCAACATATAGTACCGAAAAATAATTTATCTAAGAAAGCCAAATCTACAATGGCATTTGTTGATCGGGATATTAGGGTGGCCAATTATTTTGATTTTATGGATGGTCTGGTGAAGAAGTATGATTCCATAGTGCCCTATGCCTTGACCGAACATGTGCTGGTGCGTGCCAATCCTTGGATAATGGATACTTTGGCCAATACGGATTATTACAGGCAAATGGCAAAAGATTCCTTTGTTTATGATCAACGGAAAATGATCGTACTACGGAGCAATGATTCCTTGTTGATCCCGGATGCCGAAACGGGCCAGCAACTTATCAAGGATATGGAAAATACCTTGATAGATATAAATATTCCCGAATATAAGCTCCGCATTTATCAAGATTCTTTGTTGTTATTTACCTTTCCGATCAGGGTAGGGCAGGATAGAAAAAGGTATTTGGCCATGGGAGATCGCGTAACAGATTTAAGGACCAAGACAGGAAAAGGCAAGATAGTAAGGTTGGAGCGGAATCCCAGTTTTTATAACCCTGTTACCGGTAAGCGATTTTATGTGACCCGAAGGGATGATAAGAAAACGACCATAATGCCTAAAATACCATGGATAGAAACAGAAATTAATGGCATTCGCAATGGGCAAATGATACACCCCACCACCAATCCGGAAACCTTGGGTAAGGCGTCTTCCAATGGATGTATAGGGGTTACTGAGGCAGATGCTTGGATTATTTATTACCATGCGCCATTAAACACCGCTGTCCAAATACGCTATGATTTGGATATTTTGGATGGAAATGGGGAAGTACAGAAATTGAAGGACATCTATAACTATCAATAGCCTACCTAATCTATTGTGAAATGACTATTTTTGGCTTACTGCGGATTTTTCAAATAAAAATTTTGAGCTTCAAATAGTTTCTTATGAGTGAATTAAAGGATTTTCAAAAGTTGGTTATCGCCAATGCTTCTGAAGTAAAGGGGCTTTCTAAGGGAGATAGGGCGCCTGATTTTAGTCTACCCAATGCATTTGGTAAAAAAATATTATTATCCCAAGCCTTAAAATCAGGAATAGTGATCATAAAGTTCTATCGAGGGGAATGGTGCCCTATTTGCAATTTGGATCTTAGGGCAATTCAGCAACATCTACCACAAATCAGGTCTTTAGGAGCCTCCTTAATTGCTATTAGCCCGCAGAGACCAGATGATGCGCTAACGGCTATTCAAAAAAATGAACTCGAATATGAGGTGCTCAGTGACGCAGATCAGGAAGTGATAAAAGCGTACAACCTTCAGTTTGATCCGGGGGAGGATTATCACCATCGGCGGGATTTATCCGTTTTGAACGGTGGGGGTTTAAAAACCTTACCAGTTCCGGCTACGTTCATAGTAAACACTGACCAAATTATTGAAGCAGCCCATGTTGAGGCCAATTATACCGAAAGGATGGGCCCAATAGAAATAATAGAGGTTATTGAAAAGATGGTTAATAAGATGTAAAAACCAAGGTATTGTACTATTGAAGGCTTCCATACCAAAATTATACATATACACCCTGTCTTGAGGATTGGTTTCTTCCATCTTCCTAATTTGTTCCATAATTTTTCCCAGAAAGTCCAGGAGTGGAGTTTACTAGGTTGGTTGTAGGTTTCTGGTAGGTACATTTTAGTGTTGGGATATATCAATTCACTTAGTAGTCTTCCGCTTCAACAGAATAATTTTTTTCTAGGTATCCAATACGGCCATCCTCGGAAATTGCCTCTACAACAATTAGGTAATCTCCGGGAATGTCCCCATTGTAAAAACTAGCTGAAGCTTTACCATCTTGATCGGTCTTTATACTAGGAGCCCAATGAATCACCGATCTTAGATCCGGTTTTTGACTATCTTCAGCCGGTCTGTCATATTTCGGGGCATAGAATTCCTTCTCAGGGGAGAATATTTCAATAGTAGATTCCATTGTACCCGGTGCAGGTCTGTCGGTACCATGAATGCCCACTCCTCCTTTGGTATAGACAGAAATAATATGGCCTAAAGTAGGAGCTTCCAAGGGATCTGTCTCAGGAAAAACTGTCAGATATTGTTTTACAAAAAATTTGGCGTATTTTATAATTTCCACACTCTCCACGATACCAGGGGGCATTTGGGGAACAAACTCATATTCCTCTTTAGTGAGTAATTTGCCGTCCACCACCAACAAGGTCGGTTCTCCTCGGCCTCCTATAACGTGGGCCAGCATAAAGCCATCGGAAAATTGCTCTATTGTTACCTGGTCCCCATATTCGAACATAAGGATACTGTACAGCCCGTAGGACCATTTCTTTTCTTTGGAACGCAGTACATCCCCTTCTATGACCACATCAGGTTCCCCGAATTGTTTGTAGGCCTTTTGCCGTTCAGGGGTCAATCGATAGCCCTCGACCACCACCTCGTCCAATTGGGTTACGCCATACAGGGAGTCAAATATCGCCTCCGTTTTTTGCCGCTCCTTCTGAGCCTTTACCACAGCCCGGGCAACGGGATCTACTTTTTCTACAGAAATAATAGGTTCATATTCCACTTTAGGACGGTTGAGGGTATCCATCAAAATGGTATAGTTGGTCTTTTTGCCCTCTTGGTCCTTGCTATTCAGCAATACCTTCATCCGTTTGCCATAGGCATCGTCCAATAAAAAATGGAACCTTCCCATACTATCCGTTTCCTGGGCATAGAAAGAAGGTGCCTCGCCAAAGGTGACCAGGGAGATATCGGCACCATTCACAAGTTCCCTTTTGGGAAAACCCGTACGTAGGGTACCCTTTACTTCAAGTGCCGGTTGGGGCCAATAGAACCTCCCACCCTGCCGCCTTATCGGATGTTTGTAGCGGCGCCACCCTTGGGTCAATAGCAATGCGTCCAGATCGTTGTAGTTAGTTGGCCCATCTTCCCTGAAGTAGTAATCGGGTTCTTCTAATTCTCCCCTTAGTTCAGAAGTCAATAAAAAATAGGAGCGAATGGTCTCTCCCTTCCCCCGATGCCAATGTTCCTTATTTATGGCCAAAATGGATAGATCGGTGGTTGTTGGTGCCGAACCCTTTCCAGAAACCTCAATATCTAGTTTGGTTGCTTCCTTCCGTCCATAATGTTTTTTGTCCGTAGACAGGGAAATATCCAATCGGTCGTGTTCGGATTCGTTAAAGTACAAGCGTTCTGCTACAGGAATTCGTTCTTCGTCCATTAGGGTAAAGACTATGACTCCCTCGGGCAATTTGCTAGACGGCAAGTGGTAAGACAAGCGGCCTTCCCGTAAGGGCCCCTCCATTAAATAATAATCCGTTCCCCTGCAACTGGCCTTTATGAATACGCGGTCGTTCAAATAATTGGATTCCACTTGGATGCGGATCTTATCCTTGGCCTTGCCCACAGATAGGATGCTCCCCATGGACACTACTTTGGGCAAGGGATAGGTTACCTCGGTTTCTAGGCTGTCCGAATAGACAATTTTTGCACTATAGGTGGAAGTGCTATCGGCCTCCAAAAAGAAAAAACCCATACCCAAATGGTTGCTCTTAAAAGTGGCTACCATTTGGCCTATGCCATCCAATACCTCGCCTTGGACCATCTTTCCCTTACCATCCACACCTACGGCCTTAAAACCGATTTTGTTACGGAACCCATGGATGATGTCACCACCTTCGGGAAGGAATTGTAAATCTATTGGGGGATTGTTCAGAACTATTGTTTTGGTATGGCGAAGACCTTGGCCAGTGGCCAAGGTGAGGGTAATCCAGTCCAATTTTTCTGGAATTTCGTAATCCAGTGTATATAGATCTCGGGCCTTTCTGTTGACCTTGATCGTATCCTTGTCCTTGCCCCAGTCCAGATATACCTGGACCTGCCGTTCATTATCACTCCCCATTTTTTTTGGCCAGAGCTGCCCTGTCAAGTTCCAACGCCCATGCTCTTTTTCCACTACGGACAGTGCCTCAATAGGGGCCTTATCATTGTTTTGAGTTGGAGCATATAGGTCCACATAGGTCTTGAACATGAAATCATCGCCGAAATTACGGTTCCATTGGGTATAGGCGCGGATCAAATAGCGCCCTGTTGGCATGTCCTTGTTGAGTTCAAAAGAACCCGTGCCAATACCTTGGGTAAGTTTCACTAATCTATGTGCTATAATTTGTTCATTGGGTCCGATCAGATCTACATAGAGTACCCGACTTAGGTTGGATGGAATATGGTTTTCCGAGTCGGTTACAATGGCCTTGAACCAAATGTCTTGGTCCATGGCATAGGCATTGGAATGGAGTTGAAGGTATATCTTTTCGGCTATGGATAAATCTATAATGTTGTTGTTATCTTGGGAAAAAATGGGCAGGGATAGCAAAAAATAGTATATTAAATTATACCAAATTTTCATTGTGAAAAACCGCTTTTAAAAATTAAATTACTGTAGTACCGACATACAATTTAGTGATTTTTTTGTTCCTGATCCATCAAAAGATATCATTTGATGTCAAATTAATTCTAGCATAATTTGGGATCAATCCCAAAAGTTGTGTGTGAATTGAAAATAGAATAAGATCTTTGCGGAAAAACGATTGCATTGGAATTATCATTGGACCTAAAAAGGCTTATACGTCCAGAACAATTCATAACCCACTTCGATTTAGCTACCGATAAAAACAAAGGAGTGTACTTGTAAATGCTGTAACTGGTATTCACTTTGTTTTACTGTCACTATTCACATAGCTAGACATAGTTTTGATCAAATATTGTGTGATATAGCTCCCTTGCAACTTTTGCAATAATTATATAGACACTCATCAATAACAACAACAATGATTTGTCAATCCAGCTTTATAAGCACCGAAACTGATAGAGCCCTTGAAAATATTGTGAATTTTTGATTCAACTACCTTAAATACCTACACAACTCTTTATTGGTGGGATGTGATATGTAACAGATACTAGGCTAACTTTGTTTGGTCACAATCTTACTATAAGAATCTTACCAAATCCCTTCCACCATTTAGTACCCGAACAATTCTAATATTATTCTTTAATATTCTGTAAAATATTATGTGGGAAACGTAAGGGAGGCTAAATAGTCCTTCCTTAATTTCATTCCGTTTTTTGCCAATAACTGGGTTTTCTGCCAAGAGCACAAAGTGTTCTTCCATTTGAATTAAATAAGATATCGCTTGGGCCTTGCCAAATTTGTATTCTCCAAATTCAAAGATTTCCTCGATGTCGTTTTCTGCCTCTTGCGAAAGAACGTATTTGGACATTAGGCTTTTCTCTTTGAAGCTATAATTTCTTGCATGGATCTTTGGCTATCAGGACCGTCCCAACTTTTTTCGATTTCCATTCTTAAATCTCGAATTACTTTTTCCCGATATATGCTATGAAGTCTCAGGGCGTCTCTAATAACTTCACTGTTGTTTTGGTATTCCCCGGATTGAACCTGTTCAGAGATATACTCTTCCTGCTTCTTTGTGAAACTAATATTCATGATTTATATTTTTCAAAGTAAAGGTAAAAAATTTATCCATATATATCAAATATGGACAATATAGGTTTTGATTTTACATTGATTTAATGGTGCTAAAATCCCCAAATCTTACAAAAACTTTGCCTGTGGATCCTGTCAATTATTTCGTTGCAAGTCCAATACCACATTTAACATATTGTGGTACTTTCCTTTCAGCTGTAGATCAGATAGTCGTAGAATATTTTTGGCCTCCCTTAGCTTGTAAGGTCGATAGGCCTGACCCCTATTATCATGAGCTGGTATTTTTGGAAGTGTCTCCAATGTGTTCTCTATAAAACTTGGGGATAAATTGACATTTTGAAGTGGCCAGTCCATCGACTTCTTCCTTTTTCCAAGACTGATGTATCCATAAATATCGGGAAAATCTAAAATAATAACACTTAGATAACATGCTTAACCTTGCTTTTTCCCAAGCACAATATTGATATAACCTTGTGTTAAAGACCCCTAGGTATCTTTAACCAAATTATTAACCTAAATAATTAATCATGAGAACATTAAAAAATGTATTACTTGGTAGCCTTTTGGTGGCATCTGCTTCCTCATGCTCTAAACTTGACGATTTTGTTGGTGGCCACGGAGGTGGTGACGACAAAAAGAAAGAGGTAGCCCTTAAAAATCATTCTGATGTACCTGCCTATTTCAAATTGGATCCTGCGTTCAGTAGCGTGAAAGTTTATTCTCTATTGAGTTCTGGAGATGTACTTATGGATTCTCCTGACTTTGTATATGGCTCAATGGCCGATGGAGCCGGACTTATCAAAGAGGACGACGGAACCTTTACCTTAATCAATAACTTGGAGGCCGATTACTCTATTGCTCGAATCACTTTTGACGAAACCTTTAAACCAATGAAAGGGGAGTATATATTGAATGCAATTGCAACAGCCAGTACTGCTCAGTGTTCAGGAAGTTTGATTACTCCCGAGGAGCATGGTTTTGGGCCAATGTACCTGTCAGGTGGTGAATGGGGTGGGGCATCAAAAGGTGTTTTCTCCACCGACCCGTATAAAAGTGTATCAAATGCAGCTGTTGCCACAATGCTACCTGCTTTCGGACAATGGTCTACCGAAAATGCCGTTGTAATCGGAAAGGATGCCTTTCCTGGTAAAACAGTTGCCTTTATTGGCGATGACCATTCTGACGATGAAGTTCCCTCTGGTCAGTTGGGCATGTACGTTGGAAATCACGGAGATCTTAACGGGGGTAAATTATATACCTTAAAAGTAAGCGATGCTACGATTGCCTATGAAATGGATATGGAGGAAGGCGAAACTTACGAGGTTGAGTTTGTAGAGATGCAAGAAAGAACCATAGACCTTTTGGATGCTGAGGCCAAGGAAAAGGGTGCGATGGGCTTCTCCAGATTAGAGGATATAGATTGGAGAAGAGGCATACCTGCCAACCAACGTGAAGTTTACATGGCCGTTACCGGAAGAAAGAAAGATGGTCTTGTTGGTAAGGGCACTCTTTATGGAAGAGTTTATAAACTTGTACTTAGTGAAAATGACCCAACTAAAGGTACTATTACCTGTGTGCTGGATGGCGATATGCTTGACGGTAAGGCAAAGTCTTTCCACAGTCCTGATAACATTGTGGTTACTGAGAATTACGCTTACATTCAAGAGGATCCAAACGGATATCCTGACACCGCAGATAAGGCACACTACGCACAACTTTATCAATATAACCTTAACAATGGGGAATTGAAGACCGTGTTGGAGTGTGATCAAGACGCTGCAGCTGCCAATGGTATCGGAACCACAGATAATAATTGGGAAATTACCGGAATGATTGATGTTTCAAAAGAACTAGGTATCGACAACACCTTTATAATGATTACCCAAAACCACGGTTGGGTACCAGCTGACGGGTCAGGTTTTACCGATCCTATGGCTAATTCTTCGGCAGATGCAACAAAAGAAGGTAGCCAATTATTCGTTCTTAAAGGATTGCCGAACTAAAGCTTATGAGATTCTTCAAAGAACAATTGAGTAACAAAGGGGTTTATGCTATCATAAGCCTCTTTGCTTTATATTATTCCTGTAAGACGGAGAACTCCAGAATTGGTGATTTAGGATCGGCTACTTCTAATATGGCATTGGAGGAGGATTATGTAGATAAGCTTGAATTGTGTGGAAAATACCTTGATAGCCTTACAAAGACGAATACCAGGGATGAGCTTGAGAAATTCTATTTGAAATCACGGGAAGTATTCAAAAGACTAGAGCCTCTTTTGGCATTTCAGGATATGGAAAATTACAAGTTCTTTAATGCCCCGAATATTCTCAAGGTAGAAGAAGAGGATGCCACTGACATTAAGATTAGGCAACCCAGGAGTTTTCAAGTACTTGAAGAGTCAATTTTCACGGATACTTTGGATGTCGCCAGTATTCATATAACGGGAGATCTGTTAAAAAATAGGCTGGCACTTTTGGCAAAGAATACTGATTTTGGGTACTTAAGAGACCATCACTTACTGTGGATATTGCGAAACGGATTTTTAAGGGTCGCCCTTACAGGAATCACAGGGTTCGACTCTCCGGTTTTGGAGAATTCACTTTCCGAATCGGTAATGGTTTATGAAACATTGGCAGATATTTTACAGGTCAACAAATCTAAATTCAAAAAAGTTGAACTTTATGAAGAATGGAGCACTGAAATCAGTAATTCCATCTCCACCCTATCCCAAGGAGATTTTAAAAGTTTTGACCGATATCATTTCATTAAAGAACATACACAAAAACAATTGCGTCTTTTTAACAGAACAGTTGAAGATTGGGGAGTCTCCTTTCCTTTTTCTATGGCGATTACAAATGATGCGACATCGTTGTTTTCCGATGGCACATTCAATCAGGATTATTTTTCCGACAGGGGTTCAGCAACCATGACCGCAGAGCGGATAGGTTTGGGAAAAGAACTTTTTAATGACACTAGACTGTCTAGATCGGGAAATATTAGTTGTGCCTCCTGCCATAGTTCGGATTTAGCATTTACGGATGGGAAAAAAATATCTGACGGACAAGTCCGTAATAGCCCCACCTTAACTTATTCCAGCCTACAGCAAAGCTTTTTTTACGATAGACGTGCTGGAAGCCTAGAGGGTCAAATTGTTTCTGTGGTTGAAAATGAATCCGAATTTCATTCAGACCTTGAAAATTTGACGGAAATGGTCAAGGCTAGGTCGGATTATAGCGATAAATTTCAAGAATTATACACCAAGGGAACTACTGACTATAATATTCGCAACGCAATTGCACAGTATATTCGTAGCCTCTCTTCTTTCGATTCAAAATTCGATAACAATATCAATGGTTACGAAAACTCTTTGACCCAAAGAGAAAAGAATGGTTTCAACCTGTTTATGGGGAAGGCGAAATGTGCTACCTGTCATTTCGCACCTCTATTTAATGGAACCGTTCCCCCAAACTTTGCCGAAACTGAAATAGAGCTGCTTGGGGTACCGATGGCGAATGATACCTTAAATGCAACTATAGATGGTGACTTGGGGGCCTATAATCTCTTTGGTACCGAGCAGCGCAAGTTCTTCTTTAAGACGCCCACAATTCGTAATATAGAAAAAACGGCGCCGTATATGCATAATGGGGTCTACAACACCTTGGAAGAAGTGGTGGATTTCTACAATAGGGGCGGAGGAGCCGGTATAGGAATAGATGCTGAGTATCAGACCTTGCCACCAGAATCTCTGGAACTTACCGAACAGGAACAACAAGAATTGATCGATTTTATGAAAACCTTGACCGATTTCCCAAAATCAGACAATATTGAAAAAGAAATTGGCCAATCGGCCATTTAAGAGTCGATGGGCCAGTTGTTGAGGTTGGTAAAAAAAAGGGATATTCAACCAAGATGGTAGGCATCTTGTTTTGTCAGCTCTATCTTCCCTCATTTTGCGTGCAAATGAAAAAAGCTTCAAAAGTTAAAAACTCTTGAAGCTTCGTGTTTATTGGTGGAGAATACCGGAGTCGAACCGGTGACCTCTTGCCTGCCAGGCAAGCGCTCTAGCCAGCTGAGCTAATCCCCCAAATTTCGCTGCCGCAAAGAAAATACTTTTTCCAACATAATCAAAGTACAATTACAGCTAATTCCAAATTTCTTAATCTTTCTTTACACTTAGGACCAAAACAGGTACCGGGGCATAAAATTCCGATTTAAGGATTGTGTTCCTTTCCCATAGCTTTTTGAAGAATCCCCTTTTTCTCCTAAAAACACATAATAAGTCTGGATGTTTGGCCTCAAAATGCTGCAGCACCCCCAAGTAGGTCGATGGGTTTTCAGATTGGGTAAGTTCAGAACTCAGGCCCATTAAGGACATGTTTATTTTAAGGTCTTCCTTAGTGTAGCCAGGGGTTTTTACAAACAACAGGCTCACCTTGGAATCGAATTTTTTCTTGATTTCAACCAATGGGTATAAAATACTTTTCTGCTTTAATACCCCGGATTTAAAGGCGGTCAAAATTGTTTTAAACGGTTTAAAAACGGTCCCTTTTGGTACAATAAGGGTAGGAATATCGGTTTGTTTAACTATTTTTCCAGAAGTATTTCCTAGATAATATTCTTCTTGGATGTCATTACTCCTGGGGGCCAAAATAATTAGATCAATCCCCAAATCCCTGTCAATATCCTTAAGTCCATCAACAATATCACCATTGTATGTGGCAATCTTTATGTTAATATTCCTCGCATCCACTTTGTCTATGACCCCTTTTATGTGCTCCTTGGTGCGCTCGTCCAGTTTTTCCCTGATATTGGCTAAACTGCTGGCACTGGAACTTACACTAAATACTTCCATTACATAAATGTTGGAGTCAAATTCGGTAGCAAAATCCACCGCATATTGTAATGTTTCATGGGCATTTTCAGAGGTTCCTATAGGAACAAGGATATTTTTCATCGGTTCAGTATTAATTGTTTTTAGCGCCTATACTTGTTTGTTGGTCAGACATGGCGTAGTTAAACATCTTGGTTATTACCAAATAAGGGGATCTTCCCTTATTTTGATATCATTATTCATGAATAGCATAAATTTACAAATTAAATTCAACCGTCCATGATTCGATTGGCAAAGATATTGGAAATTCCGGATATTCTGAATATTACACAAGCATGTGCAAAAAGCATGATAGACCAGGGCATTTATCAGTGGAACGAGTATTATCCTTCTAAAGAAGCCTTTGAAAAGGATGTTGCCCGTAAGGAACTTTATGTTTTGGAGGAAAATGATGAAATAATTGGGACAATAGTAGTGTCCACGCTAATGGATGGGGAATATTATCCCATTAATTGGTTAACGCCCAATAGAAATAATGTTTACATTCATCGCTTGGCAGTGCATCCTAAAAAACAAAGAAAAGGCTATGCCCAGGATTTAATGAATTTTGCAGAGGATTATGCCCGTAAAGGCGGGTTTATTTCCGTAAGGCTTGATACCTTTAGTAAAAATAGCCGCAATAATAAATTCTATCAGGCCCGGGGGGTATCAGCAGCTTGGGGATATATATTTCCCCAAACAGAGTGAATTTCCCTTTCATTGTTATGAGCTAATTTTATAAAATATTTCTTTTTTGAAGACCCCGATCAATTTTAAAACGATTAATAATCTTGCCATTCCCGCTACTATTGCGGGCATTGCAGAACCAATACTATCTATAACCGATACGGCCATAGTAGGCAACATTCCCCAAGACGGCATGGAGTCCTTGGCGGCAGCAGGAATAGTGGGTTCGTTTTTGTCTATGTTGATTTGGATATTGGGGCAGACACGTAGCGCCATTTCCGCTATAATTTCACAATACTTGGGCGCGGACAAGTTGGAAAGGGTAAAAACCCTTCCGGCACAAGCCATTTTCCTGAACATTGTGTTGAGTATTGTGATTCTCCTTTCTACCGTTTTTGTCGTGGAGGAAATATTTGTTTTGCTCAACGCTTCGGGCAAAATTCTGGAGCTCTGTATTTCTTACTACTCCATAAGGGTATGGGGTTTTCCCTTAACCTTGTTCGTATTTGCCGTTATGGGAATTTTTAGAGGTTTGCAGAATACCTATTATCCTATGTTGATTGCCATTACCGGAGCTGTTTTAAATATAATATTGGATTTTATTTTGGTATATGGGGTGGAAGGGATTATTTCCCCCATGTATTTGGAAGGGGCGGCATGGGCCAGTTTAATTGCCCAAGGTATAATGGCTGTCATGGCCTTTGTACTCCTGGTTACAAAAACAAATATCAGCCTTAGACTTAAATTCCCCCTACACCCGGAATTGGGTAGATTGGTGGTCATGAGCCTAAACCTTTTTGTAAGGGCTCTAGCCTTGAACATTGCCTTAATTTTGGCAGTTAGGGAGGCAACTGCCCTAGGGGACAAGTATATAGGGGCACATACCATTGCTATTAATCTTTGGCTTTTTTCGGCTTTTTTTATTGATGGCTATGGTGCTGCCGGGAATATTATGGGCGGTAAGCTATTGGGTGCCAAAAATTATGACGGACTTTGGGATTTGGCGAAAAAAATAATGCTCTACGGTTTTGTGATAAGCTTGATACTTGCTGCGGTGGGCTTCTTGTTCTATAGGCCCATTGGGCGTATATTTTCCAATGACCTAACGGTATTGCAAGCCTTCTATTCCATATTTTTTATCCTTATTCTTGGGATTCCAATGAATATGGTAGCCTTTGTTTTCGACGGACTTTTTAAAGGTTTAGGGGAAATGAAATACCTTAGGAATGTTTTATTGGTGGCCACTTTCCTAGGCTTTGTTCCTATACTCTTTCTTGGAAAATTCCTGGGTTGGGGCCTCTATGGCATATGGATAGCCTTTACTCTTTGGATGTTTATTCGTGGTGGGGCCTTGGTATGGAAATTTAGGCGAAAGTTTCGTCCGCTACTTCAAAACGTTTAAATTTGAAACACCGCACTTTGTTTTTTTAGAAAAATTTCGAAGGTGTAGGAATATTTAATTTGAATACCACTAACCATAATAATATGGGCACTAGCCGATCTAACGGAAGTTTATATACCAGCATCGTCAATGGTGTGGCCACAGTAGAATTTGGACATCCTGCCAGCAATTCATTTGTATCGGAACTATTGGAAAGGCTCACCAAGACCTTGGTGGAATTATCCAATAAGGAGGAGGTCTCGGTAATTCTATTAAAATCTGAAGGGAATAGGGCATTCTGTGCCGGAGCCTCCTTTGATGAATTATTGGAAGTGGACAATTTATCCGAAGGTAAAATATTTTTCAGTGGGTTTGCCCATCTTATCAATGCCATGCGGACCTGTAAAAAGCTTATAGTGGGCAGGGTACAAGGTAAAGCCGTTGGCGGAGGGGTAGGAATAATAGCTGCCTGCGATTACGTATTTGCCGTAGAAGCGGCTTCCATTCGCTTATCAGAACTAACCATAGGTATAGCGCCTTTGGTGATTGCACCAGCGGTACAGCGAAAAATTGGTGTTGCCGGCTTGTCGGAACTGTCGCTTTCCCCCAATGAGTGGAAAAATGCCTACTGGGCAAAGGAAAAGGGGCTGTTTTCCAAGGTCTTTGATAAACAGGATGAAATGGACAAGGAATTGGATATTTTTACGGAAAAATTGGCCAAGTATAATCCCGAGGCTATGGAGGAATGGAAAAAAGTGCTCTGGGAAGGTACGGGACATTGGGACACTTTATTGACCAACAGGGCAGAAATAACCGGACGTTTGGCAATCTCTGAAGAAACTAAGCAAGCATTGGAAAAATTCAAAAATAAATAGATTATGAGCAAGTTCCGCATTGAAATTAAATGGGCCATTATTTTTGCATTGGCAACCCTGCTTTGGATGGCCTTTGAGAAATCTATGGGCTGGCACGATGTACTCATAGAAAAGCACGCTATATATACCAACTTTTTTGCTATCATAGCTATAGCAGTTTATGTATTGGCCCTATTGGACAAAAGAAAGGTGGATTACCATGGAAAAATGAGTTGGAAACAGGGATTTATCAGTGGTATCATTTTAAGTGTGATCATTGCCGTAATAAGTCCGTTGACACAATACATTACGAGTAATTTTATTACACCTGAATATTTTACAAATATTATTAATTTTGTGGTGGATTCGGGGAAAATGGATCAAGAAGCTGCGGAGAGTTATTTTAATTTGAATAGCTATATCATTCAAAGTCTTTTTGGTGCATTGACCATGGGAATCGTTACTTCGGCGATTGTGGCGTTTTTTGTGAAGAAGCAATAACTGGAACAGTTCACCGTTTTATTTTTTTAAACTTTTCTGATGGATATTTTATCGTTCTTGAACGGGAACTTCGTTTTCCCTCTACTAGCCTTGGTTTTATTGGTAGTTTATTTCGTTAATCGAATTAAAAACAATAGAAAATATAAAAGATAAGTCGGTTATCTGGTCTTTAACCACCCAGTGATGCTAAGTCGTTCGCGATGGGCAGGTTTTACCTCGTGCTCCAATTCTTGACTTTCAAAAATAACTACCCTTCCCGGAAAGGGGGCAATATGTTTTGCCTCTTCCCCGTTTTCCGTGGGCAAGTATAGTACCAATTCACCACCATCTTTTTCTGATGCCCAATCTGGTTCATTTAGATAACAGACCATGGAAAGTTTACGCCTATCATCATTCTGAAAGGTGTCCAAATGCCTTTTGTAAAAAGTGCCTTCAGGATAAATGGCATAGTGAAATTCCTTGAATAGGATTCCCATAAAACAGGTCTTGTTCAGATAATTGGCCAATTCATTAATTTTTAGAAAAAACTGTTGTTCCAGTATATCCTTACTGCTTTCATCCATCCAAAGGATAAAATCGCCACGGATTGCCTTTATGATCAATTCATTGACACGATTTCCTATAGCTGCTTTTTTAAATTGATCCTCCTCATATTTGGCCAGGAGTGAATCCCTTAATTGGGCCACATCCTCCGGAGAGAAAAAATCATCTACAATACTGTATTTCTGTATTAGGATATCATCTATCACTTTTTCAAAAAGAGGATTCTCCTTAAACTCCAGTTGTTCAAATAGTTCTGCCAAGTTTGTATGGTTTTAAAAATCGGACAAAAATAGACGAAAATGCTATTGGTTTTACACAGCATGTTAAGTGTGTCTTAATTGTCCCTAAGCGTTTATTATTTAATTGTAATGTTTATTATTGATTTTTAGCTTATTCCCTGATTTCTAATACATTTTCATTAACTTTTGGGCTTCAATTTCCAAATGACTCTATAAATGAAACATGTTTTACCCTCTATTTTGTTAATTATGGCTTTTCTAATGGAAAGCTGTGGAGATAGTAATAAAAGTACTGATACAGCTGTAAATAAAAAGTGGTACAAAGGTAATCTTCATACCCATTCGTTCTGGAGCGATGGGGACGAGTTTCCTGAGACTATTCTGGAGTGGTATAAGTCGCACGACTATCAATTCATTGCCCTATCGGACCATAATACCGTTTCTATGGAGGAAAAATGGATACAGGTCAGGGAAGATTCCATTTATCAAAAAAGCTTTGAGAACTATTTGGCAACTTATGGGGAGGATTGGGTTGAGCATAAAACGGACTCCGGAAAGGTGCATGTAAAATTAAAGACGTATACGGAGTATAGGGATCTTTTTGAGAAACCGGAAGAATTTTTAGTCATTCATTCGGAAGAAATTACGGACAGGTACGAGGACAAACATGTACATATGAACGCTACCAATATTCAGGAAAAAATAGATCCCCAGGGAGGTAATAGTATTTCGGAAGTCATGCAGAACAATCTGGATGCGGTACTTAAACAACGGAAAGAAACGGGAGTTCCTATTATGCCACATATAAATCATCCCAACTTTTATTACAGTATTAGTCTTGACGACATGATATCCTTGAAGGGAGAGCGCTTTTTTGAAGTGTACAACGGTCATCCCATGGTTCATAATATGGGAGATTCAACACATATTTCTACGGAGGAAATGTGGGATCAGATCAATATATCCTATATAACGGCCAAAAAACCCATTATGTATGGTTTGGCAACCGATGATTCCCATAATTACCATAAAATGGGTAATAAATGGAGTAATTCCGGCAGGGGTTGGGTAATGGTACAGTCCGATACCTTATCTGCTCCCTCATTGATAGAGGCTATGGAAAGGGGCGACTTCTATTCTACCACTGGGGTTACCCTTAAAACTTTGGAATTTGGGGACAAGACCTTGAAGGTGGAAGTGGAACCGGAAACGGGTATTGAATATAATATAACTTTTCTTGGATGTCTTAAAGGGGAAACCGAAGTCAAGGAGTTGAAGGCTGTGAAGGGAGGTTCTGCCAGTTTCGAGCTAACGGATGATATACTCTTTGTACGGAGTAAAATATCTTCTACAAAACTTCAGAAAAACCCAATAGAGGACATCAAATACGAATCTGCTTGGACACAGCCCATACTCAATGATTAGTTTCCCAGAATAAATTACCTTTGCAGTCCAAATAAATAATATGGGCAACATTCGTATTACCAAACAGTTTAATTTTGAAACTGGACATGCCTTGTTCGGTTATGATGGTAAATGTAGAAATGTACATGGGCATAGTTATAAGCTTTCAGTAACCGTAATTGGGAAGCCTATTACCGATACTGCCCACGTAAAATTGGGAATGGTCATAGATTTTGGGGATTTGAAGAGAATTGTGAAGGAAGAGATTGTGGATCAATTTGACCATGCTACAGTTTTTAATAAAAATACTCCGCATGTGGAATTGGCACAGGAACTAACGGATAGGGGGCACAATGTAATATTGGCCAATTATCAACCTACCAGTGAAAATATGGTTTTGGATTTTGCAGATAGAATAAAGGCCAGATTGCCAAAAAACATCAGCCTACATTCTTTAAAGCTACAGGAAACCGACACCTCCTTTGCAGAGTGGTACGCTTCTGATAATTAAAAAGGCCTGCATGAAAACTATTGACGTTCCCGCGGGCAAGAAAATATACTTCTCTAGTGATAATCATTTGGGGGCTCCTACCAAGGACCTTAGTTTTCCACGAGAAAAGAGGTTTGTGGCTTGGTTGGATACCGTAAAAGAGGATGCTTCCGCTATTTTTCTCCTTGGGGATCTTTTCGATTTTTGGTTCGAGTATAAAACGGTAGTGCCCAAGGGCTTTACCCGTACCTTGGGGAAATTGGCAGAAATTACCGATTCGGGCATTCCGGTATACTATTTTGTGGGGAACCATGATTTATGGATGAACGGATATTTTGAAGAGGAGTTGAACATTCCCGTATATCACGAACCTCAATCCTTTTTATTAAATGGAAAGTCATTTTTAATTGGGCATGGTGATGGTTTGGGTCCTGGGGACAAAGGGTACAAGCGGATGAAAAAAGTATTCACCAACCCCGTATCAAAATGGCTGTACAATTGGTTGCATCCCGATTTTGGCGTAAAACTGGCCCAATATCTTTCCGTAAAGAACAAAATGATTTCCGGGGATGAGGATATTAAATTTCTTGGGGAGGAGAACGAATGGTTGGTGCAATACTGTAGACGAAAACTGGAACAGCAGCACTATGATTATTTCGTTTTTGGACATCGGCACCTGCCTTTGGAAATACCCTTAAATGAAAATTCAACCTATGTGAATCTAGGAGATTGGATTTCCTATTTTACTTACGGCGAATTTGATGGGTCTTCCTTATCCCTGAAGAAATATGAGTCTTCCTTAAGCTGAAATACAAGAGATTTTGCGGTCCATCTAGAGGGAAAATCGGAATACTGTTGATTTACCTGCTTGGCATAGTACAATTCGTACTAAAATTTGTAGTTGCAGCCTGTTAATAGTACAATTTATTGATGCATATTAGTTATCAAAAAATCAAAATTGATAACTATCATGTTCTTTTAGGTCCTTTAACTTCATTTGAAGGGCTATTTTACCCTGCCATTCGTTTTCATCCAATGTAAAAACGGCGCTAACGGTTTTGCTTGATACCGTAGGTAAATGCTTACCTAAATTAAACCCAATTGCATCAATTCCCGACCTCCTGGAGCCGTTATTTTTATCAAAAAGCTTACATTTTAAATGTTTTCCTTCTTGGCCAACCACTTTTGCGTAGCCGGTGTCGTTGAGATTTTCTACCATGAAAATAGGCGTCATATTTCCTGGGCCAAAGGGAGCAAATTGTTTAATAATGCGCATTAATTTTGGGGTAATTTGATCCATGCCAATTATACCATCTACCATAATTTCAGGAGACATTAGATTTGGATCCATGGTATTGGCAACCACTTCCTCGAATTTGGCTTTAAAGGCCTCGTAATTCTCTTCAAGTAAAGTTAATCCGGCGGCATACATATGCCCACCAAATTGTTCAATGGTATCGGAACAGCCCTCCAATGCCTCATATACGTCGAAACCTTTGATGGATCGAGCAGAGGCTGCCAATTTATTGCCGCTCTTTGTAAAGACCAAAGTGGGCCTATAATAAGTTTCAATGAGACGGGAGGCTACAATTCCGATTACCCCCTTATGCCAGGTTTCATTGTATACGACCGAGGTAAAACCTTCCTCTTCTTTATTTTCTTGGATCTGCAAAAGTGCCTCTTGGGCAATGATCTGGTCTAGGTTTCTTCTGTCCGTATTGTATTTCTCTATTTCGGCAGCAAAAAATTCGGCCCGTGCCAAATCGGTTTCCTTTAACAGATTAACTGCGTGTTGCCCGTGCTCCATGCGCCCTGCAGCATTAATTCGCGGAGCAATTATAAAAACCACGTCTGTAATGGTAAGGACTTGCTTTTTTATCTGATTGATGATTGCCTTAAAACCGGCTCTCGGATCTTGGTTGATTACTTGCAGCCCCCAATAGGCCATAACCCGGTTTTCCCCTGTAATGGGTACTATATCTGCCCCTATGGCCGTGGCAACCAAATCCAAATAAGGAACTAAATCTTCAATAGTTTCCCCTTTATTGCTCCCCAATGCCTGGATCAATTTAAATCCTACCCCACAGCCACAAAGTTCGTCATAAGGATAGGAACAATCCGCTCTTTTAGGATCCAAAACAGCTACTGCATTTGGTAAAGTATTCCCTGGCCTGTGGTGATCACAGATAATAAAGTCGATACCCTTTTCCTTTGCATATTCAACCTTTTCAATGGCCTTTACCCCACAATCCAAGGCAATTATTAAGGAAAAGCCGTTATCCTCTGCAAAATCTATGCCTTGATAGGAAACCCCATAGCCTTCGTTATATCTGTCCGGTATATAGGTGGCCACGTTGGGGTAGGTGCTTTCCAAATAGGAAGAAACCAAGGCAACTGCCGTAGTGCCATCCACGTCGTAGTCCCCAAAAATTAATATATTTTCCTGCTCAGAGATTGCCTTTTCTATACGTGCTACGGCCTTGTCCATATCCTTCATTAAAAAAGGATCGTGAAGGTCTGAAAGCTGTGGCCTAAAAAACCTTTTGGCATCCTCATAGTTGGCAATGCCACGCTGTAATAATAATTGCGCTACCAGATCTTCCACGTTTAGGGCCGCGGCTAACGCGTCAATTTGTGGTTGTTCGGGTTTTGGTTTAATGGTCCATCGCATGGTAATTACTCCTTTAGCCTAATTCTATTTTTAAATACTTCTTTGCCGTCTATTACAACTTTTAGATAGTAGCGCATTTTAGGCAAATAGGAGAGGTCATATGTAAAAATACCCTTTTTGAAATTTAAGTAGGTATGGGTTTCCACTATTTTTGTCTCATCCTCCTGTTGGGTAATAATGACCTCCACATTTTTTTCGTCATTGGCAAAATAATCCAATGTTACTGGACCCTCGGTTCTGGCAGGGAACATATTTATAGACGGTTCATTGTCCAAATGATAGGTAACCCCAGGTTCTACTCTAAAGTTATACATAATATGGCTCCCAAAGTCGGAATTGAAATGTTTTATGGCCTGCCCCAAAGTATCCAATAGTTTAACGCTACCATTGCCATCCTTTGCCTTGAACCAAAACTCAAGTCCATCCCCTCCTTTATCATGTACCTTAAAAGTATAGTTGCCCTTTCTAAGTCTCAGGGTATCCGAATAGATGGTGTTAGGTTTAAGATCTACACTATCTCTTTTGAATATTGGCTTTCCGTAGCTATCGGTAACGGAATATTCATTTTGGCCGGGCTTTTTATTCGTCTTAAAATAGATAATAACGGACTCGGGCAAGATATTGGGTTTGGTATAGACCGAGCTTTTGGAATTATCCAAACCGTAACCATCTTTTTTGCCATTAGGCCTTTTTAATTCTACAAAAAAGCGGGTAGACTCTTTATCACTAAATATCTCTTCGGGCAAGGTTAATAGGGCGGTTTCCCCAAAAGGAATGTCTCCTTTCCATTTAAATTCTTTTGGTTTCTGCCCCTCTAGAAAATAATTTATTACCAAAGATTTTAAATTGTTCTGGCCATTATTCTTTATCCGGATAATGGGTAAAGCTCCCGTTTCATTTTTTCTACTGTGTATTTTTTCGTTGGAAGGGGATATTATATCCACTAAAGCAACGTCATTTTCGGAATTTATCTTGCCATATTCCAGAACATAGGCCACTAAAAGTTCTTTTGCACTTGGCTTTTCCGTTTCATAGGGTTCCATATTAAGGTCAATGGTAAATTCTTGTCCTGAATTTAAGTCAAAACTTACCTCATCTGGCTGCAATAAATAACCAGGGCACCAATTGGCACGGTCAAAGATCCAGGTCCCGGCCTGAGGGTATAAGGGGTTATCTCCACATTCCATCCACAATTGTTTTCTGTCGATGACTTTGCCGTTATACAGTATGTCGCGGTATTTGTCACAAAATTCGCCGCAGCCATTGGCATCCATCCCATGTCCTGTCTGATGAATTTTTACCTTTCCAAAGGAGGATTCTGTACTGGCCTTTAAAGCAACTGGTACCAAGTGATTTTCAATGGGATCTGATTTATCTCCATAACTATAATTGCCATCGTAGACCTTATGTATGGCCAGTTGCTCCGCAACGGGTTTTCCGTAAGTAATTTCAAAATCCACGGTAACCTTCCATCCACGGCTCTTATTGTCCTCGTAACCTGTATGTATATAATCTACCTCGAGGCTATCCCTTAAAATGGGACTAAAATCCGTAATATCCACTTTCCAATCAAATCGCCAGTTTTCATGAAATCTTCCGCCGTATGGCGTGAGCATTCTGGCAATTTCGTAGTCGACAGTGTCATTCTTTTGTCTCACTTTAATATGGTCAACATAATCCCAGTCTGCACAGCGCATATTGTCCGGGCATTCAAAAGTAAGATTTAAGATTATCTGCCGAATTTCCTTGTTTTTGGGAGGAAAAACGGCCCAGTTCTTATAACTATTTTCACCTTTTGACGGATCGGTAACAATGGTTTCCTGGTTGTGGGATATTATATTTTCTGTAGCTTGGGCATGCAAGTTTTGTTGTACCAGTATAAAACCGGCTAACAGATATAGAAATCTTTGGATCATAGTAAAAAGAAGAAGGGAAACTATTATTTATTAAAATAAGTCTTAATCTCCAAGGTTGCGAATTGACGGAACATTTCCATTACCCCACAATATTTTTCAACGGAAAGATCAACCGCTCTTTGCAATTTTTTTTCGTTGAGGTTAGCTCCAGTAAAATGATACTCTACCACTACCTTGTCGTAAAATTTAGGGTCCTCATCTGTTAGGTTGGCAATAGTCTCTATTCTAAACTCTTCCACCTCCAATTTCATTTTTTTTATTAGTGAGGCTACATCAAGACCTGAGCAGCCGGCCAAAGCGGTAAGCATTAGAGCTTTTGGTCTATATCCCATACCTTCTCCACCATTTTCGGGAGCTACATCTATAGTTAGGTTGTTTCCGGAAGGATTATTGCTTTCAAAGGCCATATTGCCAAGCCATTTGGTAGTGATTTGATTTGTCATGTAGGTGTTTTTTTCGTTACTTGTATAGGTCAAAAATACGCATAATTCACAAATCATGTCCCTTGTAGACCCTTTAGATGCCGATCACGATTCGGCGACCAAAAAGTTGGCCGAATTTTTTAATGAAACTTTGGGTTTCTGTCCCAATTCGGTATTGACAATGCAACATAGGCCCGCTATTTCCAAGGCATTTATTAACCTCAATATGGCGGTTATGGCCAATGAAGGAAGGGTTAGTTCTGCTTTAAAAAGAATGATGGCCTGGGTAAGCAGTAACGCCACTGGTTGTCGGTATTGTCAAGCGCATGCAATAAGGGCCGCAGAACGTTATGGGGCGGAGCAGGAGCAATTGGATAATATATGGGAGTACAGGACGCATTCTGCATTCTCAGAAGCCGAACGGGCGGCCTTGGATTTTGCATTGGCGGCTTCCCAAGTACCAAATACTATGAATCCAAAGATCAAGAAGGCCTTATACAAGCATTGGGATGAAGGTGAAATTGTGGAAATGTTGGGGGTCATTTCTTTGTTCGGATTTTTAAATCGCTGGAACGACACCATGGGCACTAGCTTAGAGGATGGTGCCATAGAGAGTGGGAAGCAGTATTTGGAAAAATATGGATGGGAGAGGGGCAAACACGTTTAGCGAAAATACTTTCTGTTGCAATGAGGGAACCGTCCCATAAAAATCAATTTGTTTTTTTGGGAAGTTCGTTATTCCATAATATCATTACAGATTTGGGCAAAAATAAAAAGGCAGAGCATAGCTCTACCTTTTTCCCCAAATCTTACCATGAACTTAACCTACTTATGCTATGGTCTTCCAAAAGTATAGCAATATAAGCCATGGGAAAAAGGTTTTAGATGAATGTCTCTTTAATAGGTTGAAATACTTCTAATCCGATAAACAGTGTTTTATATTGGATGTAATGCAGCGGGGACAAAGGGTCTGGATTAGCTCCAATAAAAAAGGTGGAGAAGTCTCCACCTTTTTTGCCCCAAATCTTACCATGAACTTAACCTACTTATGCTATGGCACTACTAAAGTACAAGTGCACTGCAGGTTTCTGATCAAAAAGACGTTAAAGAGTGTATTTCATCGATGAAGTGCATAAAAACCTACCCTTCATCGATGAAATGTTTAGTATGCCCGTTCGTTCTTGCCTTCGAAAAAGTTAATAAACGCCCTGTTTACCACGCGGTTACCACCGGGAGTGGGATAATTGCCGGTAAAGTACCAATCTCCCAGGTTTTTGGGACAGGCTTCATGTAGGTTTTCAATATTTTGATAAATTACCTGAACCTGGGCTTTAATATCTGGCGGACTTAATAATTGTCCAATTTTGTCGGAAATCTCATCTGCCGTAAAAGGGGCATAGAATTCCTTAACGTAATTCACTACCTCAGAATCATGTGTACTGGTTTGTTGCAGACATTTTTTGTAGATTTCCTCTACAAGGTGCATAGTATTCCTTTCTTCATGAAGGGCCAAAGCGGCCTTAAATGCAACAAAATCTTCCAGTTTGGCCATATCTATTCCGTAGCAGTCAGGATATCGGATTTGAGGTGCCGATGAGACAACTATAATTTTCTTCGGCAATAGTCGGTCTAAAATTCTAAGGATACTCTTTTGAAGAGTGGTTCCTCTCACGATACTATCATCTATGATTACCAAATTGTCGTTTTCCTTCACAGATCCATAGGAGATATCATAGACGTGTGCTACCAAATCGTCCCTACTGCTGTCCTGGGTTATGAAGGTTCTGAGTTTGGCATCTTTTATGGCCACTTTCTCTATTCTTGGCCTCACTTCCAAGATCTCATGTAGTTCTTCCCGTGTTATTTTTCTTCCAATAGAAAGAATCTGTTCTTCTTTCTTTTTGTTCATGTAGTTCTGTGCTGCGATTACCATTCCGAAAAAGGAGGTTTCCGCAGTATTGGGGATATAGGAGAATACGGTATTTTTTATATCGTTATCTATCGATTTCAGGATTAGTGGGAAAAGCAGTTTTCCCAACATTTTTCTTTCCTGATATATTTCCTTGTCACTTCCCCTAGAGAAATAAATACGTTCAAAAGAACAGGCCTTTCTTTCGGTAGGTTCTAAAATTCTCTTGATCTTAACTTTGCCATTTTTTTTGATGATGATGGCGTGTCCCGGGTCCAATTCCTTAACGTCGTCAAAATTAACGTTGAATACTGTCTGTATTGCAGGCCTTTCGGAGGCTACCACAGCAATCTCATCGTCTTTATAGTAATACGCAGGTCTAATTCCTGCAGGGTCTCTTAGAACAAAGGAATCGCCATGTCCCAAAAGACCTGCCATGGCATAACCACCATCAAAATTTTTGGCCGCTCTTCTCAAAATCTTGCCAACATTTAATCTTTCCGCAATCAATGGGGAGGCTTCCCTCTTGTTAAAGCCTTCTTTTTTAATATCCTTATAAAGTTGAGCAACTGCATCGTCTAGAAAATGCCCAATTTTTTCCATTACCGTAACGGTATCGGCTTTTTCCTTCGGGTGTTGTCCAATTTGTACAAGGTTGTCGAAAAGTTCATTAACATTGGTCATGTTAAAATTTCCGGCAACGATCAGGTTACGGTGCATCCAATTGTTTTGTCTTAAAAAGGGATGTACACTCTCTATACTGTTTTTTCCAAAAGTTCCGTAACGTACGTGTCCCAAAAGAACTTCCCCAATGTATGGAATATGCTTTTTCTGTTTGGCCACATCATTGATATATTCCGGATTTTCTTTAAAAGAAGTGTTTATACGATCGTTTATTTGGGCAAAAATATCCTGTATGGGTTGTTGGTCTATGGAGCGTACCCGACTCATATACCGTTCGCCAGCTTCCATATCCAATTTAATACTGGCAAAACCTGCACCATCCTGGCCACGGTTATGCTGTTTTTCCATCATCAAGTACATCTTGTTTACCCCGTAAAAGGCAGAACCGTACTTTTCTTGATAATATTCCAACGGCTTCAATAACCGAATCAGGGAAATTCCACATTCATGCTTTATAGCGTCGCTCATGGTAACTTTAAATTAAAAATGCCCTGTAAAATTAGGGCACATATTTATTGTAATTCAATATCAAATTGGGTAAGCTCCTTAAATTGGAGCAACCTGTCGTTGACCTCTTTCTTATCTAATTTTTCCATTCTTTCAGTGCCAAATCGTTCAACACAAAATGAGGCTAAATTGGAACCGTGTATAACCGCACTCTTTAGATTGTTGAAACTAATGTTTTCGGATTCCGCCAAATATCCAGAAAAGCCTCCTGCAAAGGTATCTCCTGCACCTGTTGGATCAAAAACCTCCTCCAAGGGCAGCGCTGGGGCAAAAAATACCTGGGAATTGTGAAACAACAATGCGCCGTGTTCCCCTTTTTTTATTACCACAAATTTAGGGCCCATAAGATGTATTTTCTCCGCAGCCTTTACCAAGGAGTGCTCTCCGGTTAGCTGTCTGGCCTCTTCATCGTTAATGGTGATCACGTCTATGTGTTTTACAACTTCCTTCAATTCATCAAGGGCATGGTCCATCCAAAAGTTCATGGTATCCAGTACTATTAGCTTTGGTCGTTCTTCCATCTGATTAATTACACTCAGTTGTGTGTCCGGGTGTAAATTTCCCAACATTAATACGTCCGCGTCCTTAAAATTGTTTGGAACTACCGGAGCAAAGTCGGCCAGTACATTCAATTCTGTGGATAAGGTATCCCTGGAATTAAGATCGTTGTGATATTTGCCACTCCAAAAGAAGGTTTTACCACCTTTAATAACTTGTAGGCCAGAAATATCAATATTCTTTTCGGTCAAAAGATCCAAATAATCTTGGGGAAAATCTTCGCCCACAACAGAAACAATGGCAGATTTTACTCTAAACTGGGAAGCTGCCAGACTAATAAAGGTGGCTGCCCCTCCCAAAATTTTATCGGTTTTGCCGAAAGGGGTTTCTATAGCGTCAAATGCGACTGTTCCTACGATTAAAAGTTTACCCATTAAATTTTGAAATTTGCTGCAAAGATAGGTTTTTGAACTGCCAAATCCACAGCATTGGAAATCAAATTTTAAAAAATGATGATATCCCTATTTTCTACCAAAATCTGCAGGAATTTCACCCCAGGCCTTGGTTTCCCACTTAACTATGGTAGTGGTGTAGGTGTTTTTTTCAAGCCAGCTAATGGCGCGTCTTACCAGATCGAAGACCACTTTGTTTTCAGGGGTTTCTGGCAATTTGGAATTACAGCTTTTTTTCCGGACCCAGCTCATGGCCGTTTTGGAATCGGTATATATTATCCTGTCGCTATTCTGTTTCTTTAGAAAAGCCAGCCCATGTACCAAGGCCAAAAACTCGCCAATATTATTGGTACCTTGTTTAAATGGTCCCTGTTTAAAAAGTTCTTTTTTGGTTTTTGTATCTACTCCCCTGTATTCCATGATACCCGGATTACCGCTAGAGGCAGCATCAACCGAAATGGAATTGTAATTGGGATCGCCTATTTTACTAATTTGCTCCTTGCTTAGTGTGGAGGAAGTATTTTTTTTGCCCTTATAATCATCGTAATTGCCATTGTAGGCCTTTTTTGCTTCCTCAAATGTTGGGAAGGATTTATATTGGGCTCCCTTGTAGTTGGAGATAGCAGCTTTGCAGTCTTTCCAGCTGGTGTATATTCCTGGTCGACTTCCTTTCCACACGGTATAGAATTTTTCTTTTTTGGCCATTATGTCCCCATTAAAACCTGTTCTATCACTTTCGGGAAATGCCCATATTCCAATTGATGGACCTTTTCTGCAATCATTTCAGGAGAATCATTTGGACTTAAAGCAACCTTTGCCTGCTTAATGATGGCTCCTTCGTCATAATTCTCGTTTACATAGTGGATGGTTATTCCCGTTTCCGTCTCATTATTGTTTTTTACCGCTTCATGAACATGCATACCGTACATTCCCTTACCTCCGTATTTGGGGAGCAATGCGGGATGAATATTAATTATTTTATTGGGATAAATGCGGATAAGGTTATCTGGAATCTTCCAAAGAAATCCTGCCAAAACAATAAGGTCCGGGTTAAGGGATTTAAGGATATTTAAAACACAGTCCGAGCTATAGAAGGCATGTCTATTAAAATATAAGGCATTCAAATTTAATCGGTTACACCTTTCAAAAACTTTGGCGTCCTTTTTATTGGATAGTACACAGCTAATGGAAACCTCGGAATTGTCGCGAAAATATTGTTCTATGTTTTCAACGTTGGAACCAGAGCCGGAAGCAAATAGGACAATCCTTTTCATGTATAATTTTGGGGTTAGGACAGAAAATAATTTTGGGCTAAAATAGCACTCTTGTATTTAATTTTATTAAATTACATCACATTTTAACGACAAATAGTGTTATTAAACCAAAGTTTTTTATTTTTGCCATCAATTTAAATTTTTAAAACCGATATTATTATGTCAGACATTGCATCAAGAGTAAAAGCTATCATCGTAGATAAATTAGGTGTTGATGAGAACGAAGTTGTAACCGAAGCTAGCTTTACCAACGACCTAGGCGCAGATTCATTGGATACTGTTGAGTTGATAATGGAGTTCGAAAAAGAATTTGATATTCAAATTCCGGACGATCAAGCAGAAAACATTGCTACAGTTGGTCAAGCTATAAGTTATATAGAAGAAGCCAAGTAATTTTATGATTTCTTGAACAAGTTTCAAAATTATCCATGTGGTAAAGACGCTGCATGGATAATTTTTTTTAATTTACACCTAACTTAATAAGTTAAACAAAAATTTAGTTCAATGCAATTAAAGCGAGTTGTGGTTACTGGTCTAGGTGCTTTGACACCTATTGGCAATAATATTGAAGAGTATTGGGAAGGCCTAAAGAACGGAAAAAGTGGTTCGGCCCCTATTACTTATTATGATACAGAGAAGTTTAAGGTAAAATTTGCATGCGAATTAAAGAACTATAATGCTGAAGATTATTTTGATAGAAAAGAGGCCCGCAAGTTGGACAGGTTTGCCCAATATGCACTCATTTCATCAGATGAAGCCATAAAAGACTCAGGATTGGATCTTGATAAGATAGATAAGTTTCGAACTGGGGTAATCTGGGGAGCTGGCATAGGAGGATTGGAAACTTTTCAGAACGAAGTTTTAAATTTTGCTGCTGGAGATGGAACGCCACGTTTTAATCCATTCTTTATCCCAAAAATGATTGCTGATATTGCTCCTGGAAATATATCTATTAAGCATGGTTTTATGGGTCCTAACTATACTACGGTATCGGCTTGTGCGTCCTCTGCCAATGCTATAATCGATGCCTTGAACACTATACGTTTGGGATATTGTGATGTTGTAGTTACTGGTGGTAGTGAGGCAGCGGTTACCATAGCCGGAATGGGCGGTTTTGGAGCAATGCATGCACTTTCCACACGTAATGAGAGCCCAGAAACAGCTTCAAGGCCATTTGATGCCACTAGGGACGGATTTGTTCTGGGCGAAGGGGCGGGAGCCTTGATCCTTGAAGAATATGAGCATGCAAAAGCCAGGGGAGCAAAAATATATGCGGAAGTAGCTGGTGGAGGTTTATCCAGTGATGCCTACCATATGACGGCACCACATCCTGACGGAATTGGAGTTGTTAGGGTAATGGAGAATTGCTTAAAGGATGCCGGATTAAAACCTGAAGATGTGGATGCCATAAATACACATGGTACTTCTACTCCCTTAGGTGATGTTGCCGAGTTAAAGGCGATAACCAAGGTTTTCGGAGAGCATGCGCACCAGATAAACATAAACTCTACAAAATCCATGACAGGTCATCTTCTAGGTGCTGCCGGTGCTATTGAGGCCATTGCTTCTATATTGGCCATGGAGCATGGATTGGTACCCCCTACCATCAACCATACTACTGTAGACGATAATATTGATCCCAAATTGAACCTTACCCTTAATAAGGCACAAAAAAGAGAGGTAAACGTTGCACTGAGCAACACTTTCGGATTTGGGGGACATAATGCATGTGTGATATTTAAAAAAATTAGCTAATTCATAATATGAACGCTTTTTCCAATTTATTTAATTCCCATTCAAAAAAGGATGGGGATTTTTTTTTGGGAATGAAAAAAATTTTGGGTTTTAAGCCAAAAAACCTGGAAATTTATCAAAAAGCGTTCGTTCATCGCTCTGCCAACAGAAAGGATAAGGCTGGCTTTCCTATGAATTATGAGCGCTTGGAATTTTTAGGGGATGCCATGCTGGGGACCATAATTTCCAAGCACTTATATAGCAAGGTTCCGGATGGGGACGAAGGATATCTTACCAAGATGAGATCTAAAATTGTTAGTAGGGAACACCTGAATGAGTTGGGGAAGGATCTTAAACTAATCGATTTTGTGGAGAGTAGAATTCCCAAATCCCGTTTTGGGGACAATATACACGGAAATGTTTTTGAAGCCTTGGTAGGCGCCATATACTTGGATAGAGGGTATAAATTCTGCGAAAAGTTTATTAGCAAAAGAATTATAGACCCCTATGTGGATATTGAACAATTGGAGGGTAAGGTCATAAGCTATAAAAGCTTGGTAATAGAATGGTGCCAAAAACAAAAAAAATCTTTTAATTACGATATCTACGAGGATACGGGAAATGATGTTATTAAGCATTTTGCAGTAAAGTTATCCATTGGGGGCAAAATTGTGGCCAAAGCCAGGGCAACCTCAAAAAAGAAGGCTGAGGAACGTGCTTCCAAGAGGGCCTATTTTGCCTTACAGGACAAAATGGATAAATCCAATGAGTGAAAATCCCCAAATTAATGGATCACCGCTAAAATTTGGACGAAAAACTTGACAATTGACCAAGGCTTATAAAATTTTATCAAACTCCAACGTTTTCGTAGTTTGAACAACGTTTTATACTTGGATTGGATAGGCTAGTTTCGTTATTAATCCTATATTTACGCCTTTCACGGAAAGTATGGCAGCGATACACAAAATTTCGGAAGATTTTTATGAAGAAACTTTTACTTTAATCGCTTTGCACAGCAGTATAGAAGATTTTATGCTGGTATATGCACTTAATTCTTGCCTTAAAACAAATTTGAAGAGGTCCGTGAGCGATTTGGATTTGTCGCAAGGTGGCTCCTTCCCAATTTTTGATTGGAGGGATGAAGTTAATGATCGCTATTACACATTTGTTAGCAATAATGATGTAAAGGAAGAGGTGTTAAGTGTAGCAAATCTATTTCAGGATCAGCCAACTTTAACAAAATATCATTTGGTTCCTGAATATAGGGATGTGGACTACTTTTTAAAGATAGAACACGACGAATTGGACGTGGAAGATTATATTTTGAAGTCTGTACTAACTATCCCGAAGGTCATAACAGCCTATTTGGTTGATGCAAGTAAACTAAAATCTAAAAATAATTTAATATTTTAAAATAATGCCAATAAATAAAAAGACAAAAATAGTAGCGACCCTCGGACCAGCTACGAGTACGAAGAGTGTTCTAAAGGACATGATTGAGGCTGGAGTGGATGTCTTTAGGATAAACTTTTCCCATGCCGATTATAAGGATGTTGCAGAACGCATACAGATGATTCGCGATTTAAATGAGGAATTAGGCACCTACACCTCTATTCTTGCGGATTTACAAGGACCAAAATTAAGGGTCGGAGTAATGGCAGGTGAAGTGGTAGTTGCCCCGGGAGACGAAATAACTTTTGTTACAGGGAAACCTTTTGAAGGAAATGCGGAGAAAGTGTATATGAACTATACCAATTTTCCAAAAGATGTTAAAGCGGGTGAGCGTATCTTGCTAGATGATGGAAAGTTGATGTTCGAGGTTATTTCTACCAATTCCAAGGATGAAGTTAAGGCTAAAGTGATCCAAGGTGGGCCTTTAAAGTCCAAAAAAGGGGTGAATTTGCCAAATACCAACATCTCTTTACCAGCTCTAACAGAAAAAGATATTAAGGATGCTATTTTCGCCATTTCACAAGATGTGGATTGGATAGCACTTTCTTTCGTAAGGTTTAGTCAGGATTTAATAGACCTACAGAATATTATAAAGGAACATTCCGAGCACAAAATTCCAATTATTGCAAAAATTGAAAAACCTGAAGCAGTAGAAAACATCGATAAGATTGTAGCGTATTGTGATGGATTAATGGTTGCAAGAGGGGATTTGGGAGTTGAGGTTCCGGCACAGGAAGTACCCCTTATTCAAAAGCAATTGGTGCTAAGGGCCAAAAAGGCCAGGATACCTGTGATTATTGCTACCCAGATGATGGAAACTATGATTACCAGCCTTACACCTACCCGTGCAGAGGTGAATGATGTGGCCAACTCGGTAATGGATGGGGCAGATGCCGTAATGCTTTCAGGGGAGACATCCGTTGGAAATTATCCTGTGCAGGTAATACAAAAGATGTCCAGTATCTTGGAAAGTGTAGAAAATTCAGACCTAATTAAGGTTCCGCATGAACCACCTCAGGTTAGGACAAATAGATATATTACCAAATCCATTTGTTTCCATGCCGCCAATATGGCCAATGAAATTAAAGCCAAGGCTATTTCTACCTTGACCAACAGTGGATATACAGCTTTCCAAATATCTGCCTGGAGACCAAAGGCCCATATATTGGTGTTTACCTCCAACAAAAGGATCCTTACACAGCTCAATTTGTTATGGGGAGTAAAGGCCTTTTATTACGATAAGTATGTGTCCACGGACGAAACTATTGAGGATGTCAATAAAATGGCCTGTCAGAAAGGGTTTTTAGAGGTAGGGGACATGTTGATCAGTTTGGCAGCGATGCCCATAAAGGATAAGGGTATGGTGAATACCTTGCGTGTTTCACAAATAGAAAGCTGCAATTTTTAGAATCGGTTTACCCAATAGATTTATAAAGTCCTGTCTGGATTTTTTAACCGGACAGGTTTTTTTTATTCTTACAAGTCGAATTTGAGTTGTACGGTAAGTACCTTTTGCTCCAAAGGTTCATTTTTTTCCGTGTTTAAATTGGATAGGGATATACCTAAAAGGCGAACGGAATTTTCCAATTTCTCTTGGTAAAGCAGTTCTTGGGTAGTTTCCAATATCAAGGATTTGTCGGCAATATAATAGGGTAGGGTCTTGCTCCGTGTTTGAAGGGTGAAATCGCTATATTTTATTTTTAAGGTTACCGTTTTCCCCGATATCTTCGATTTTTTTAGGCGCTTTTCCAGTTCCGTGGCAATGTTTTCCAATCTTTGGAGCATAAAGACCTCACTGCTCAGGTTTTCATCGAAAGTACGTTCGGCACCTACCGATTTGGGGATTCTATTGGGCTTTACTTCGCTATTGTGGATTCCTCTTACCACATGGTAATAGTAATTGCCGCTTTTACCAAAATTCACCCTTAGAAATTCAACCGATTTCTGCTTAAGATCTTTACCTGTAAAAATACCGAGATGATACATTTTGTCCGCCGTAACCTTTCCCACACCATAGAATTTTCTGATTTCCAAGTTCTCCAAAAAGGATATTACTTCTTCGGGATTAACCGTTTTTTGACCATTGGGCTTGTTATAGTCGCTGGCAACCTTGGCAAGGAATTTATTGATGGATATCCCGGCCGATGCGGTAAGGCCCACTTCGTCAAAAATTCGCTGTCTAATCTCTTCTGCTATCAGGGAGGCCGATGGATTACCTTTTTTGTTCGTTGTTACGTCCAAATAGGCCTCGTCCAATGAAAGCGGTTCCACCAAATCCGTATAATCGAAAAATATATTTCTAATTTTAAGGGAAATCTCCTTATAACGTTCAAAACGCGGAGGTACAAAGATTAAATCTGGACAGTTCTTTTTCGCCAAATAACCGCTCATTGCGCTACGGACCCCAAATTTCCTTGCCTCGTAACTGGCAGCGGAAACCACACCCCTTTTTTCGGCCCCACCAACGGCCAAAGGCCTGCCTTTTAAAGCAGGGTTGTCCATTTGTTCCACGGAGGCGTAAAACGCGTCCATATCTACATGGATTATTTTTCGTTGTGGAAAATCCAATTTCATACCGTAAATTTATAACAAGTTGGCGCTATAAGGCCCCACCTAAAATGTTAAACATGCTCCATGGGGAAGGGACAAATTAAATTAAAGGAGAAAACGGCTATAATATTGGGGGCTACCGGCTTAACAGGTGGGTTTTTATTGCAGATGTTGCTCAATGATGAACGATATATAAAAATAAGACTCTTTTCTAGGAGCAGTATTGGATTTTCCCACCCAAAATTGGAAGAACATTTGGTAGACCTCTTAAATTTGGAGAGCTATAAGACCAATTTTCTTGCGGATGAAGTGTTTTGTTGTATCGGTACTACCAAGGCTAAAACCCCGGATACGGAGATGTACAGAAAGATCGATTTTGGGATTCCGGTTTCGGCGGCCAAAATAAGCCGTATAAATGGGATTGAAACATTCATGGTCATCTCGTCCATGGGGGCCAATTCCAAAAGCGGTGTTAGCTACAACAGGATAAAAGGGGAAATGGAAGAAGCCGTTTTAAAGTGTGGCATTCCAAATACCTATATTTTACAACCCTCGCTAATAGGAGGTAAGCGGGAGGAGAAACGGATAGGGGAATGGCTGGCCAAGCAGTTTATGAAGGTTCTTAATTTTGTATTGGTAGGACCCTTGGAAAAATATAGGTCCATTGACCCAGAAGTTATTGCGGGCAGCATGGTTTGGTTGGCCAACAATAATTATGACAATGTCAGGATTCAATCTGATGAAATTAAAAAGATATACGAAAGCCATTCCAATACATCCGAAACCGACTAGTATACATGATAGAAATAGAGCGTAAATTTTTAGTTAAGTCCGAAGCTTTTAAAACGGACGCTGTTCAAAAGGAAAGAATTGTACAAGGTTTTTTAAATACGGATCCCTTACGAACGGTAAGGGTAAGGATCAAGGGAGACAAGGGATATATGACTGTAAAGGGAAAGGGCAATCACAATGGCACCACACGTTTTGAGTGGGAAAAGGAAATATCTGTTAAGGAGGCGGATGCCTTGATTAAATTGTCCGAGCCTGGGGTAATAGATAAGCTGAGATACTATATTGAGGTTGGAAAACACATATTTGAGGTGGACGAGTTTTTTGGTGATAATTCGGGATTGATAATAGCGGAAATTGAATTGGAACATGAAGATGATGACTTTTTGAAGCCCCAATGGTTGGGTGATGAGGTTACTGCAGATGTCAGATACTACAATTCACAGTTGAGTAAAAACCCTTTTAAGACATGGAAAAAATAAGCTTGTTATTGGTTGTACTATTGTTCGGGCAGTTATTTTCCTGTAAGGATTCGGGAGGGCTGCCAAGCCGAAAAATAGCCCAGCAAGTTGCTGAACCGGAGATTTCCGTGGCTCAATTGAAGAAGCGTTTGGAATCACAGGGATTTCAAACTTTCGATTATATAGATGAAAAGACCATGGATACCATTTTGATGCAGCAATATTTCATTGCCTTTTTAAAAAGTGGTCCAAATCGCTCCCAATCCAAGGCGGAGGCAGATAGTCTACAGTCCCTTCATTTGGCCCATTTGGGAAGAATGTACGAGGAAGGTTATGCCGATATTTCGGGTCCTTTTGGTGATAATGGGGATATACGTGGTATTACCATTTACAATGTGCCTACCCAAGAAATGGCAGATAGCCTGGCCAATATGGATCCCATGGTGAAGGCGGGACGCTTGGCCATAGAAATACATCCTTGGTGGGCTGCCAAGGGATTTAAGTTAAGATAGCTCCATTACAAGGTGGCTATCTGTTGCAATTCCACGGATATAATTTATGATCAAATTTTCTAAAAGTTCCCTATTGCTGTACTGATCGAACAGGTTATTGGATTGAAAAAGTAAAGATTCCAAGTGGTTCAGATACAGTTGGCAGCTCAGTTCAACATTAACGTTTTGCCTGATCTGGCCATTTTTTTGGGCGGTTTTCAGTAGTGAAAGCACTAGCCCATTTATTTCCCGATTTTTAAAGTTATGGTACTGCTCATTAACCTTGGGGTAGTATTTTTTAATTCCTTCCAAAAAGGTGGGACTAAACAACTTTAAATATTCCAACCCTATTTTATATATCATGATGATTCCCAAAATAGGATTGGATCTGACTTGTTCCACACTCTGGGTTACCTCGGCTTTTATCTTGTCCAATAAAAACCCAAGGCTTTCATAGACCAAGGCCTCCTTGTTGGTAAAGTGCTGATAGATGGTTTTTTTGGAAATTCCGATTTCATGGGAGAGGTCATCCAGGGTAAATCGTTTACTCCCATATCTCAAAAATTTGGAAATGGCAAATTCCAAGAACTCTTCTTTGCTTTCCATACGTAGGCCAGTTTATTTCCAACCACCACCCAAAGCCCTATATAGCTCCACTACTGCCTGCAGTTGTTGTAATTTATTGTCAATGGTGTTTAGTTCGGCATTCAAGGCATTTTGTCTAGCGGTCAACAAATCGAGATAAGTTCCAAACCCATTGTTTAAAAGTATTTCGGAATTAAGTTCTGCTTTGCGTAAAGATTCTACCTCATTTTGTCTGAATTCGTATTTTTTGGTTTCAGCTTCATATTCGTATAGCGCATTTGATACCTCCTGTCCTGCAGTCAAAAGTGTTTTCTTGAAGTTCAATAGGCTTTCTTCTTGCTGGGCCTTGGCTACTTCGTATTGGGTTCTTATCCTTCTTTTGTTAAAGATAGGTTGGGTAATTCCACCCACAAGAGTAGCAAACAATGATCCGGAACTAAACCATTCTTTGAATTCCAAACTTTGTAGTCCTCCAGTTCCTGTTAAGGTCAGGGAAGGATAGAAACTGCTCTTGGCCACATTGGTTAGTTCAAATGTATTCATAAGTCTGAACTCCGCAGCAAGCACATCTGGCCGGTTAGCCAATAAATGGGCAGGAAGGCCAATGTTTAGATCCCGGGTTAGGGTTTGGTTTCCCAAGTAACTGCGATCTATATGCGTGGCGGGCTTGCCCAACAGTATGGCAAACGCATTTTCTGTTCTAAAAATGTTCTTTTCAATATCGATAAGCAAGGCCTGGGCATTGTATAATTGAGCCGCTGTTTGATCTACTGCTACTTGGGTTACATTGCCTGCTTCTTTGAGCGCCTGTATTGTTTGTAGACTTTTCTTTCTGTTTTCTATGGTCTCCTCGGTAATTTTATGCTGTTGGTCCAGAGCCAACAGCAGATAGTAATTGGATGCAATTTGCGAAATCAGCCTTGTTTTTACTGCCTGATGGGCTGCCATACTTTGAAGGTAGGACGCTTGGGTAGCCCTTTGGTTACTTCGGATCTTGCCCCAAATGTCGGCTTCCCAGGATAAATTTCCCGTGAGTTCGAACTGTTCTATAGACCCACTAAAAAATGATCCAAATTGACTGTTCGGGGCCAGTTCCTGATGGGTCATGGAGGCTTTAGCATCCAAGGAGGGCAAATAGCCCATTTTACCCTGCTTCATATACGATTCGGCCGCAGCGATTTGCTGTAAGGCTATTCGGATATCCAAATTGTTCTGGAGCCCTTCTTCTATATATTCGGAAAGCAACGGGTCCGTAAAAAGTTCCTTCCAGGAAAGTACAGCAGTTAAAGCGCTGTCGGTAGCAACATGGTCTGTTCGGTACAGCCTGTCAATTTCGTGTAAATCGGGCCGGTCATAGTTTTTCGCAACAAAACAGGATTGCAATGTAAATGCAAGCAGCAGGAGTACGGAAAGTTTATAGGCAAATATATTTTTCATTAACTGATAATTATTGTTTTTAAGGTAAATTTCCTTTGATTTTGGACAAACCTAAATCATACCCACTTCTAATTTTATGATTCTTTTGGTAATGATTTGGCTGGCCCCGTTTCCTTAACGGCAACAGGTACTCCTGTAATTTTCTCTTGTAACCACTGAAAGACTATAAAGAGAACAGGGATAATAAAGACACCAAATACAGTCCCTATTAACATACCTCCCGCGGCACCTGTTCCAATGGCGTTATTTCCGGCTGCTCCTACACCTTTTGCCAGTACAAGAGGCATCAACCCGAGAATAAAGGCAAAAGAAGTCATTAAAATTGGTCTTAATCTAGCTTTGGCTCCCTGAATGGCCGATTCGGATAATGAAAGTCCTTGCCTTCTTCTTTGAAGTGCGAATTCCACGATAAGAATGGCATTTTTTGCCAAGAGCCCAATCAACATAATTAAGGCGATTTGGAAGTAAATATTGTTTTCCAAACCGGCAAATTTTGTCGACAGGAAGGCGCCCATTACCCCAATCGGCAAGGATAATAGTACAGATAATGGCAATAAATAACTTTCATATTGTGCCGACAGAAAGAAATATACAAACACGATGCTAAGTAGGAATATTACGCCCGATTGACCCGCTGAGGCAATTTCCTCACGGGTAATACCCGAAAAGGCAACCTCATAGTTATTTGGAAGATGTTCCTTGGCTACTTCGTTTACCGCCTTAATGGCGTCACCGGAACTGAATCCTTTGGCTGCGGAACCGTTGATGGTCACGGCATTAAATAAGTTGAAACGACTAACAGTTTGTGGGCCATAGACTCTATTTAAGGTAACAAATTCTGAAACCGGTGCCATCTCCCCTTTATCGTTCTTAACAAACATACTGTTTAAACTGGCAATGTCTTTTCTATCCTCGGGGTCAGCTTGCACGAATACTCTAAATTGCTTCCCGAACCTGCTGAAGTCGGCAGCATAAAATCCGCCTATATAACCCTGTAGGGTAGTAAGTATATTGCTCACACCGACTCCGGCTTCCTTGGCTTTCGGGATATTAATATCCATTTGAAGTTGAGGAAAATTGGTACTAAATGAGTTGGAGGCAAAACTTACTTCCGGACGTTGTATTAAATTAGAAATAAACTCATTGGCGGCATTGTCCAAGTCCTTTAAACTACCGGAAGAACGATCCAGTAATCGCATTTCAAACCCTTCTACCGCCCCAAATCCGGGGATACTTGGAGGGGTAAAAAATATAATTTTGGCATCGGGAATGGAAGTTGCTTTGGCGTAGAGTTGCCCTAAAATGGCATCAATTGAAGTATCTTCGGTATCCCTATTTTCCCAGTCTTCCAGAATAATAAAGCCCATACCATATGAACTTCCTGAACCCGAGAAAAAGTTTCTTCCGTTAATTAGGGATGCTGTACGGATACCCTTAATACTGCTTATTTGCTCATATAGTTCTTGAGTAGCACTGTAAGTCCTGTCCAGTGAGGCCGCTTGGGGCAGTTCCATATTCATAAATACCACACCTCTGTCCTCTGTAGGTACAAAACCGGTTCTGGTAGTTTCGTTGGCCCACCAAATGGCGGCACTCGCTATTACGAGTATAACAGCAGTAATCCATTTGTGTTTTACCAAAAAGCCGAGTGATTTTATGTATTTGTCTGAGGTGGCTTTAAATGCTATGTTGAAAGCTGTATAGAAACGTTGTAGAAACCCTTTTCTTTTGTCTTTTTCGGAGTGTGGTTTTAATAGGATGGCACACAAGGCCGGACTCAAAGTCAAGGCGTTTACTGCCGATATGAGAATGGCAATGATTAGGGTTATACCAAATTGTTCATAAAATACTCCGGAAGGACCCTTAATAAATGTAATTGGAATGAATACCGCTGCCATTACAAGGGTAATGGAGATAATAGCTCCGCTAATTTCACTCATGGCAGAAACCGTAGCGGTCTTGGCATCATTGTATCCTTCTTCCAATTTGGCATGAACGGCCTCAACGACCACAATGGCATCGTCCACTACAATTCCAATGGCCAAAATAAGTGCAAATAGCGTAAGTAGATTTATGGAATAACCCAAAACCCCCAGAAAGAAAAATGTTCCAATGATGGAAACCGGAACCGAGATGGCCGGGATAAGTGTGGATTTAAAATCTTGCAAAAAGATAAATACCACCAAAAATACCAAGATAAAGGCTTCAATGAGTGTTGTTTTCACCTTGTTGATGGACGCAGTAAGAAATTTATTGGTATCGTAATTAATAAGATACTCCACCCCTTCGGGGAAACTTTCCTGTAAGCGATCTAGTTCAACATAGAGTTTTTCTATAATCTCCTGAGCATTGGAACCAGGGGTTTGGAAAACTCCAAAGTTGATTCCGGGATAACCCTTGGATCTCGATGTAGAACTATATGAAAACGCTTCAAGTTCAACTTTTGCAACATCCTTTAAACGCAAAAATTGGCCGTTATCAAGCGCTTTAATTATGATGTCTTGATATTCTTCCGCGGACTTGTATCGACCTTTGTATTTAATAACATATTCGAAGGACTGCCCAGTATTTTGACCTAGGGACCCTGCAGCTGCTTCCAAACTCTGTTCATTAATGGCCTGGACTACCTCGGTAGTTGTAAGGCCATAGGAAGCTAGTTTTACCGGGTCTATCCACACCCTCATGGAGTAGTCTTTTGCACCGAAAACACTTACGGCACCTACGCCATTAATTCGTTGAATTTCTGGTTTAACATTAATGTTTAGGTAGTTCTGTACAAAAGTATCATCGTAATCGGGATTGGTAGAATACAGGGCAACGTACATTAGTGCGGAACTCTGCTGTTTTTGGGTAATTACCCCAGATCTTATTACCTCTGAGGGTAAAAGCGAATTTGCCCTGGAAACCCTGTTTTGAACATTCACCGCCGCAATGTCCGGGTCAACTCCTTGTTCAAAAAATACAGTTATGTTGGCACTACCGTCATTACTCGCAGAAGATGTTAAATAGGTCATACCTTCCACTCCGTTGATTTGTTCCTCTATCGGGACAATTACGCTTTCCAAAATTGTCTCGGCGTTGGCACCAGGGTAGTTGGCGGAAACCTGCACAGTAGGTGGAGCAATATCAGGATATTGCGTAACGGGTAAGCTGGATAGGCCTAAAATACCCAACAGCATTATTATAATTGATATTACTGTTGAAAGGACTGGTCTTTCAATAAATGTTTTGAGCATATTACGTTATTTAAAAACTTTATCGAAGGAGTTTAAAATACTATCCAAGGTTGTTAATTGGGGAATAATTTTTGTTCCCGGACGCACGGAGCCAACACCCTTGGCCAAGATCTGATCGCCTTCGTTCAGACCCTCCAAAATAGTTAATCCCTTTACATTGGCAAGAGGAACTATAGCTTTGGTGACCAAGGTATCGCCCTGTACCAGATATACAAAATTTTTATTCTGCTGCTCAAAGGTGGAAAGTGCCGGTACAGCCAATACTTTTTCTAATTTTTCAGATAAGAGTAGGGTGGCGCTGCTGCCGTTTCTAAGAAGTCCCTGTGGATTTGGAAACGTTGCCCTAAATTGTACAGTACCCGTATTAGGATTTATTTCGCCACCAATGGTCTCTATTTGACCCATATGACCATAAATGGAACCATCGGCTAATTTCAATTGTACCTTGGGAAGGTTTTTGGCTTTTTCGTCCAAAGTTTCTCCTGCTATACTTTTGATAAAACCTAAAAGATCCTTTTCATTCATTGAAAAAAAGGCATAAACTTGTTCAATGTTCGATACGGTTGTCAAAGGCTGGGAATCCTGCCCACTTACCAAATTTCCTTTTCTAAACGGGATGGAACCCACTACGCCGTTTACAGGGCTTTTAATGTTGGCATAATCTATATTGGCGGTAATACTCTTATAATTGCTTTTGGCCTGTTCTAAATTGGCCATAGCGGTCTGCAGTTGTACTTTGCTAATTATATTTTTTTCCACCAGGGGTTTTAGTTTGTCTACTTCAACCTGGGCTACATTAATTTGGGCCTTGGCGGCTGCGGCATCCTGTGATAGGGACTGGGTTTCCAACCTGAACAAGGGCTGCCCCTTTTTAACCATTTCTCCTTCATCAACAAATACTTCCTGTACATAACCCGCTACCTTGGCCCTTATTTGGCTATTCACGATGCCTTCTATACTGGCAGGATAACTCACAAAATTATCTACGGAGGTCCTCACCACTTTAATAGTAGGAAAGGGCAGCGCCGCCGGTGGTTGTTGAGCGGTCTTGTCTTCGCCACAATTGACGAATAAAACAAGGCACATTACTGGCGCAATCAGAAAAAATATTTTTTTCATAGGGTATCGGAATTAAATGTTTTTTGAAGGTTTTCTTTAAGTTGAATGAGGTTTTTAATAAAATCGTCTATAAATAAGGCGTAATTTTTGGTGTATTCAAGACCGCGGTTTTTTTCCTTGGGGATATCCTTTTCTTGATATAGCTTTCTCTTGAAATTATGAACTTTAAGATGGATGTTTTTTTCTTTTTCCCATTGCGCTATCTTTTTGTCCAATTGTACATAAATGTCATTGGGGGCAATTTTAAAGTAACGTTTACGGTCTCCAGGTTTGGTAAAATATACCACTCTTCCCTGGGTTTGTAAAAGCTGTAAATTGGTAGATACGGAGCTTTTGCAGGATTCCAAGCCATCAACAAGCTCATCAAAGCCCAATCCATCTTTTTCAGTAAGAATCAACATGGAAAATATTCTGGCTGACAAGGGAGATAACTGTTTATTTTTTTCAAAATAAACGCCTAATTCTTCTGTAAGTTGCTTTATTTCAGAGTTTTGTTCCACTATAGATGAAAATTTTTGGCAAATGTACAATTGGTTCGGTAAAAACAGAACCAATAAGGGGTTAATATTTTGTTAATGCGAAAATGTAGGTGTTTTAAATATTGTTTGGCATAACACCCTCCAATTCCATAACGGGGACAGGACCTAGATTGGATTCGCTTATAGAGTATTTTTCAAAGAGGAAGCGTTTTTCGTAAAGTTTGTCATCGGCGAAAAAAGTAACAAAGAATTCATTGTTAAAAGCCAGTATATCTTCTTGGAGTATTTCTATTTTGCGAAAGCTTTTGGCCGGAATGTCTCCTAGTCCATGTCTCATGGTGGAAGTTTTCCGGTCTCCTTCATAGCCGTTGGAAACAGCTATGACAGCTTCAATCTTGGAATCCCTGTCGTTGATAAGGTAGGCATTCCAATTTTTTTCCAAGAATTCATCGTTCCATTCATGTATAATGGCGACATGTACATTTTTCGCAATAGGAATTTCTATATCTTTTTTCAATTGTAGAGAGAATAATTCAGAATTTTACCGACTATAGTGGTTGGTGAAATTATGTTAATACAACATTCTAATTGTGGACCTCTTGTCCAAATTGTGTACCCTATTATGTGATTGTCACATTTGTTGGAATTCCGGGTTTAGCATTAGAAAGCACTCTTAAACTGCTCCAAAAAGCGCATATCATTTTCGCTCAATAGTCGAATATCCGATATTTGATGTAACAAAAGCGCAATTCTATCTATCCCCATACCAAAGGCAAAGCCGGAGTATTCATTGGCATCTATGCCGCAATTGGTAAGTACATTGGGGTCTACCATACCACAGCCCATGATTTCCAACCACCCAGTTCCCTTGGTCATTTTATAATCCGTTTCGGTTTCCAGCCCCCAATAAACATCTACTTCGGCACTGGGCTCGGTAAATGGGAAATAGGATGGCCTAAGCCTTATTTTGGATTTTCCGAACAATTCGGTGGTAAAAAATTGTAGCGTTTGCTTTAAATCCGCAAAAGAAACATCCTTGTCTATGTAGAGCCCTTCCACTTGATGAAAGAAGCAATGGGAACGGGCGGATATTGCTTCGTTCCTATAAACCCTGCCTGGAGAAATGGTCCTTATAGGGGGTTTGTTGTTTTCCATATAACGTACCTGTACCGATGAGGTATGGGTACGCAATAAAATATCCGGATCGGTTTGTATAAAAAAGGTGTCCTGCATATCCCTTGCCGGATGGTATTCCGGAAGGTTCAAAGCGGTAAAATTATGCCAATCATCCTCTATTTCCGGACCTTCCGAGACATTGAAGCCAATGCGCGAAAAGATGTCTATAATCTGGTTTTTGACTATCGATATTGGATGGCGTGTTCCAAGTCCCAAAGGTTCACCGGGTCTTGTTAAATCGCCATAAATCCCTTTTTCCTCTTTCTTGTTTTCAAGGGCTTCCTTTAAGGCATTTACCTTTTCGGTAGCAACGGTTTTGAGTAAATTGACAGTTTTTCCAAACTCTTTTTTTTGCTCGTTCGGAACGTTTTTAAAATCTGAAAAAAAATGATTGAACAATCCTTTCTTTCCTAGGTATTTAATACGGAAGGCCTCTATGGCCTCTATATCGGTAGAAGAAAAATTTTCTACCTCGGTAATGTGCTTTTTTATGGTATCGATCATGCTGTTCGGCTAATGCCGCAAATTTAAGATATTTACGGCATTACCGACTACATATTTCATCATAAATTGGCGTAGAATCTACGCTGAAGCTTCCACCTTCTTAAAATTATTCTTTTTGTCCAAGTACTTTATACATTCATCGAAGGTGTTAAAAATACGTTCTTTTGGTATCAAATCGGGTATTAGATCTACACGCTCCATCATGTAACGTGGCTGATCCAGTACATCTACCAATAATACCTCGATGTTGGAATTAAGTAAATCTATAAGTACATCTTCTAAAGTATAGAGTCCGGATTGATCCATATACTGCATACGGTCCATTCGGATAATAACCGTTGAAGCCGATCTTGGAATTTGGTCCGCCAATACTTGAAATTCACTTGTGGAACCAAAGAATAGAGGCCCTTTGATGTGCTTAATAAAAACCTTTTCCTTTAAGTGTTTCGGAAAATTGGCTTCATCTGCCCATCCTTTTTCATGTTCCAGGGTTTTTACATCTGACCTTTCAGCGGTTAGATCTCCCATTTTTTTCATGAACATTAGTGAAGCAATTACCAGACCAACACCTACTGCATAAACCAAATTCCATACAGAAGAAAGAACAAGTACAACAAGCATTATTATAACTTCAGAACTTAACTTTATTGGACCAACGCTCACGTCTTTTGGTAAGCTTGGTATGGCTTTTAAGCCTTTATAGTCCATAACGCCTATACCTACAGTAACCAATATACCGGCAAGTACAGCTGCAGGTATTTGAGATGCAACTGGGCCTAGGCCTAAAAGAATTATTAAAAGCAGTACACCCGCAACCATACCCGATAGTTTGGTTTTACCTCCAGCGTTTATATTTACTACCGTACGAATGGTGGCGCCAGCTCCTGGAATACCCCCAAAAATAGCTGCTATACTGTTACCTATACCCTGACCTACAAGCTCTTTGTTGGGTTGGTGTTTTGTTTTGGTCATGTTATCGGCTACTACAGAGGTCAAGAGAGAATCTATGGCTCCCAATAAGGCCAAGGTCAATGCAGTAAAGATGTATGGTGTTACGGAGCTGAGTTTAAATCCTGTGAATATTTCAAGATAAGGAACTGGGAAACCGCTAGGTATTTCTTCAATAGGCCGGTAGTTGAATCCAAATCCGTATGCCACGCCCGAAACAACGATTAGGGCTACCAATGCACTTGGTATGGCAGTTGTAATTCTTTTAAAACCGTAAATAATGGCAATTGTGGATAGTGCCAAGATAAGTTCCAGCCAATTGATGTTTTGTAAGGCCCTGGGAAGGACTTTTAGGGTCCCGAAAACCCCTGATGCCTCACTTTTGGCCAGGGTGCTTGCTTCTTTGTTTATATCATCTTGGGTAATTCCTTCCGAGCGTTTGATGGTTTCTTCAAAATCTTCCAAAACTAGAATGCCTTCGCCAGCCTCTTCTTTAAGAATATTTTCCAATATGATTTCTTCGGCCATTGGTTTGTATTGTGATACAAACTCATCATCTTCTTTAGGATAATACCCTATGGACGGCAAAATTTGGGTTACCAAAATGATTACACCAATTGCGGTCATAAAACCGGAAACCACCGGGTAGGGGATGTAGCGAATGTACTTCCCAATACCTAAGAGACCAAGACCTATCTGCATAAGGCCAGCCAATAGAAATACAATTAGAATGGCAGGAAGTGCCTTTTCTATACTTCCGTCATTTATTGCCACGATACCGGCAATAACTACCATACTCACGGCAGTCATTGGGGCTGTGGGACCAGATATCTGAGTGTTGGTTCCTCCAAAAAGTGCGGCAAAAAAACTGATGAATATAGCTCCATAGAGTCCGGCACTTGGCCCGAGCCCGGAACTAACACCAAAGGCCAAGGCCAAGGGAAGGGCTACAATACCTGCGGTAATTCCACCAAAAAGGTCTCCTCTAAAATTTGAAAAAAGATTTTTCATAAACTTATATTTAATGCTAGGTTAGTTTAAGCGACAATCACTTAAGATTGAAACCAACTTTTGGTTTCAATTGGAAGAAGGCCAATATAGCAACATTGGCCTTCCTTGTTCATGGGTGTATTAATCGTAGAAAACAACTTCACCATTGGAAACATCGTACATGGCACCAACAACCTTTATTTCCCCATTATCTTCCATTTCGGTTAAAACTGGGCTATGCTTGCGTATATTTCCTATGGTTAAATGTACGTTCTTTTCAGCAACTTTATCTACAAATTCAAGGTTTTTGGAATTTCTTAAATTCTCATCAGATGGTTCCGTAACGGCCTCCACTGCTGGTTCTATCTTGTTGATCAAGGCGGTAAGATTACCCAATCTTGCATGATCACAAGCTCCTTTCACGGCACCACAGCTTGTGTGTCCCAAAACAACGATCAGTTTGGTTCCTGCAAGTTTGCAGGCAAATTCCATACTACCTAAAATATCTTCATTTACAAAGTTACCGGCTATTCGAATACTAAAGATATCACCTAGGCCTTGGTCAAAGACCAATTCTGCAGAAACTCTGGAGTCGATACAACTTAAAATGGTTGCAAATGGAAATTGGCCTTCACTTGTATCGTTAACTTGTTCAAGTAGGTTTCTATTGGCTTTCAAGTTGCCTTGAAATCTTTGGTTGCCTTCTTTTAAATATTGCAACGCCTTGTTAGGTGTCATTGTTGCTTGGGTCTCTCTTGTATGTGCTTTCATATTTATATATTTTAATTATGCAATTTTTAGTGTTGTGTTAAAGTTATAATGGGTGTGTTTTTCCCCTGTTACCAAAAGATTAATATCCGATTTCCTTACCATATCGTATGTATTTAACAATCTGGAAATATCGTCTTTTTCCTTAATGCCTCCATCCAAAAGCAAGAGATCAATATTACTTATGGATAAATAGACAGGAAGATTATTCACCGTATTTTCGTTATGATCAAAAACATAGTTTATGGTCTTCCGCCCTATGGAACTGCCTTTTTGTGGCAGAACATCTGAAGATTCAACAATATTGAAGGCCTTCAAAGTACTGTTTGCATGTAAAAAGAGTTCATCAATAAAGGACGAGTTAAATACCGCTTCGGAACAATTAAGGGACCCTATACTTATCTTCGTACCCGGTTCAAGACCTTTGTCATGTGAAACGATTAAGACTGTGCCCTTAAAAACACTTAGAACAAAGTTGATTATTCTGTTTTCGGCCGTATTAAAATGTTTGCTCTTATGTCTTCCCAAGACTATTATGTCAGGGTTGTTTTCGCGTAGATACCTATCAATCTCATTTCTAATATTCCCAAAGGTACTGGAATAATTAAGAGGTATCCCGTAATTATCAATTATAGGAGACAAAATATCTTTCATTTTTTTATCCGTCAGAATATATTCACGATTTAATGATCGCATGGCCGATAATTGGTTTTCCTTTCCAATAACTGCCGAGGGATTTGTTACCTTGAGGATTTCAATTTCCCCCTTGATCATTTGAGCCAAACTAACGGCACTTTTTATTAGGCTGGATATGTCTCCTTGTAAATCCGTGAATATTGCTATTTTATGTTTATTTTTTTTCATACCCTTTAGCTTAAACTTAATTTAGATTTTGGTCTTGTGTTAAAGAATTCTGTAAAACTTGGTGGGTTTTCAACTACCCCGCGCTTCGAGATTAATTGTATATCTATATTGCGCTCTTTTGCCTTAACCGAAAAATCATCTAGAATTTCAATTACATCAAGATCAAGATATCTTGTCTTTAGCAGATTAATCTCTAAGTAGGTATCCCTAGGCAGGCTATCCAATTCTTTAAGAATGGCTCCTTTGTTAAAAAAGGTAACCTCTTCTGCAAGGGTCATTTTTATCTTGTGCTTTCCATTACTTACATCTTCAATATGGAGGAAATGGGAGTTCTGATAGTTTTTTAGTAGGATAACTACAATGCCTACAACAAGACCCAAGCTGATACCAACCAACAAATCTGTAAATATGATACCAAATACGGTAGCTGCAAATGGAACGAACTGCTTCCATCCCAATTTGTACATTTTAACAAAAAGGGCCGGTTTAGCCAATTTAAAGCCTACGATAAAGAGTATGGCCGCTAAAACAGATAGCGGAATCATATTCAATAATCTTGGAATAAGAATAACCGAAATAAGTAATAGGAAACCGTGGAATATGGCCGATAGTTTTGATTTTCCACCAGATTGAATGTTGGCCGAACTTCTAACGATTACCTGGGTTATTGGTAGTCCCCCAATTAAACCGGATATAATATTGCCTGTGCCTTGTGCAAGTAGCTCGCGGTTAGTAGGGGTTACGTTTTTTTGCGGGTCCAACTTATCAGTTGCCTCAACACATAAAAGGGTTTCTAGACTGGCAACCAAAGCAATGGTAAAGGCAGTTATCCATACATCAGGGTTTGTGATTGCAGCGAAATTTGGGAAACTGAACTGTCCGAAAAATGAGGCGGCATCTTCAGGAATGGGTACACTTACCAAGTGATCGGAAGAAATAGCCAAAACTGAACTGTTCTGTGTAAGGACAAAGAAAATAATACCTATTGCAACGGCAACCAAAGGTCCTTGGATAAGCTGAAAAATCTTTCCTTTTTTGGAAAGTACCTTATCCCATAACAATAATATGGATAAGCCCATTATGGCCACTAGCGTTGCGCCAGGGCTAATATTGTTTACGGTATTTAGGATTCCCGAGAAGGTGTTTTCCCCATCCACTTGAAAGAAGGCCCAATCGCCCTCGGGGTCCGGATCATAACCAAAAAAATGTGGAATTTGTTTAAGTATGATAATGATACCTATACCGGTCAGCATACCTTTTATTACAGATGAAGGGAAATAATAACCAATAATTCCGGCTTTTAGAATTCCGAATATCAACTGAATGATTCCGCCTAGTACAACGGCAACCAAGAAGTTTTCAAAACTTCCCAATGCTCCAATGGCAGTTAGCACTATAGCGGCCAAACCGGCTGCTGGCCCACTAACACCAATATTAGAGCCACTAAGCGCTCCAACTACAATACCGCCGATTATTCCGGCAATTAAACCTGAAAACAAGGGGGCGCCACTGGCCAAGGCAATACCCAAACATAGGGGCAGTGCAACAAAGAACACTACGACACTTGCGGGAAGGTCGCTCTTTATATTTTTGAACATATAAAAAATAATTTAGTCCTTAATGGGAATCAAGGACAAGTTTTTAATTAATCGAAAAAGTTTTACTTAACTGATAGGATTAACTAATATGTTCAGGTGGTGGTAGAAGAATTTTTTGGGTGAAGTTAACATGTCCCATGGGGTGGTATACACCCAATAAAGATTTTTGGGACAGGGCTATTAAAGAAAAATCTGTAAAACTATCGTTTACGAACTTTTCCTGTAAGGGAGATTTCTTACCGGTTTCTTGCTGTTCTTCTTCGTTAAGGTTGGTTACAATAACGGGATTGTCAATATCTAGTAAAGTAATTGCGCTCGGAGCCACTATGGCAAATAGCCAAAGGGAAAGCAAAAGAACACGAGCGAAAACTTTCATAGTATTACTTATTATGACAAATATAACACCAACGGTTTTATTAGACGTTAAAGAAATATTAAAAATCTTTAAGTACTTTTATATCATCTGATGGAATCCAGCCCGTGGTGCCATCGGCAATTTCAATTTTTTTCCAGTCATTTAATTGTTCAAGTACATTGACCTTTGTACCCGCATGCAATATAAAAATGGCCTGACTCCTATTGTTGGGCTCGGATTTAATACCAACTTCTTCCGTAAATACGATAGCAGGTTGTTCCGATTCAAATTTAGAGAATTGTAAATAGGCCAAAACTACAGCCAATACCGTGAAGAGCAGAAAAATTAGGCTGCTTATAAAGGCTATTCGTTTTTGGGTAGAAAATTTAAAATAATAAAAAGCGATATAACAGCATACAAAGAGCATCATAAAGCCAATTGCTACATAGGCCCACTGGTCAAACGAGAGATATGATGTAAGTTTATTGTACATTTTGGAAATAGCGGTCTGTGGCAGGGGTTCAATGGCATCCAAAGTCATATTTTGGGCATAGGCCAAGTTATTCCTAATATCCTGATCATTTGGTTTTAACAATAATGCCTTCTCATAATAGTAGATGCTAGGGGCAATTTTGTTGAGTTTATAATAGGTATTTCCCAGATTGAAATAAAGTTCGGCCGAATGCTCCCCATTCTCCAATATCTTTAAATAATTATCCGCAGCCTTTGTGTACTCTCCTTGGTTGTACAAAGCCGTAGCTTCTTCAAATAGCTGTTCGTTCTGGGAAAATCCCAAGGTACATACCAAATAGGCTAAAATAGTTAATACACGTACCATTGCTTAAATTTGTTTATCCAGTTGTGAAATAACCTCACTCGCTTTATTGTAATCCTGTTGCATCTGAACATCAGAGAAAGGACTGTATCTAGCCATTTCACAATTTTTCAGTAATCCTACAAAGCCCTCCCGTGTTGCTTCGTCTACATTTTTTTCATTTAGTAATGAGGCTATTTTATCCTTGCTGAATTCTGATGTCTCAATTTTAAGTTTGGCCTTCAAATAATTGTGCAATGCCTTTTCCAGGGCCACGTAAAACGAGTCCTTGGACCCTAATGCCTTTTTGGCCGCAGATAGGTATTTCTTCGCCAATTTATTGGCACGTTTAATTTTGTTTCCTTCCACGTCACTGGCAATGGCCTCTCTTTTTTTACCAAATAGGATGGCCAAAGGAATTAATAAAACCGGTAGTAGCCACCAAAGAAAGAAGCTGGTAGAACCAAAAAAGTATTGATTATTGATGGCGGTTAGATTTGGTTTTATTTTATTGAATACAAATTGATCTCCCGTAGCCACAACCCTTTGTTTATTATTGGAAATAGGACCAGTGATATCTGCGGCTCCGCTTGAGGGGCCTTCCAGTACATTGATCATAATTTCTCCTGAACTCAAGGTTTGGTATTTTTCAGTCTTAGGATTAAAAAAGCTAAAAGCTATACTGGGAATGGGATACTTGCCCTTGAATGTGGGGACTACAGTGTAGCTATTGCTTACATTTCCTTCCATACCGGACAGGGTAGTACGAACACTTTCGTTGAACTCTGGATCATATACTTCCAAGGAGCTTGGAAGATTTAAACTTGGAATTTCAAAAAGTTTTAAATTGCCCTTACCATTTATGGCAACCTTGGCCTGCAGGGATTCTGATGCATTAAGATGGGTCTTACTTGTGGTCACAGAAAATTGGAATTCTCCTACGGCACCACTAAAATCTGCCGGTTTTCCTTCTGTAGGTAAAGGTTTCACATTAATTTTCCTATTGCCAGCGGATACGGTCTTGTTGGTTTGGGCAAATATCCTTCCTCCAAAGAAATCCCGCTTGTTGGTAGGAATCTGTAGACTTACATCCAGGGAAAGTGGTTCAATTTCCAATTCTCCAGTTTTCTGCGGATATAAAACTACCCTTTTTAAGATTACGGATCTATAGGACTTGCCGTCAAAGGTGGTATTCTGTACATCGTATTTGGTAACCGGAATATCCTGGCTCCAGAAATTGTTGTATTTAGGGTTGTCCAACGCCCTAAAATTGGTGACGTCTATAGAAGGACTTGCGTAAAGTTTGTAAACTACAGTAACAGCTTCATTTAAGTATGGGCTGGTTTTGGATATTTCAGCTACTAAATGCAAGCTTTCGTCCGCAACATCATCTACCGTTTTTTCCCCGTCCGGTCTTTCGACTGCGGCGGTAACCTCCACCTCTTTGGGGAGGGATTTATATGTTTCACCCTTAATAACAATCGTGGCCTGCTTAATGATAAATTTTCCCCTTGCCGTAGGTGCCAGGGTATAGGTGTATGTTTTGGAAAAGCTTCTTACCCCGTTCACCCATGAGGAGCTAATGGATTGGGAAGGACCCATAAGCACCCTGAAACCTTCAAAATCCGGAGGAACAAAATTATCCCCATCCCTGTTCATGGTAAAGTCTACCCTTAGACGTTCGTTAATGCCCAACACATCCTTGCTGAGATTCATTTCGAAGGTAACGGTTTCATCATTTTGGGCATACGAGAGTATGCCGAGAAACAACAATGAAAATAACGATATGTATCTTTTAATATTCACGGGGATTACCAGTCTTTTTCATTTTGGATTTTTGCTCCTTTTACTTTTTGCGCATCAATTTTTTCCTGTACTTTTTTCTCTTCGTTCTGCATGGCCTCCAACAAATTTTTTACTTGTTGAGGAGATAATTGGTTAGGTCTTGGCTGTTGTTGTTTCTGCTCTTCTGCTTTATACGGCTCGTCGTTTTTCTCTTCATCATCTCCTTCGCCTTCTTTATTGTCTTCTTTCTCTTGCTCACCTTTATCCCCCTCTTCCTTCTTGTCGCCCTGGTTCTCCCCTTCTTGATCACCTTTATTGTCTTCGTTCTGGTCCCCTTCCTTTTTATCCTGGTTCTGGTCCTTCTGATCTTTTTGGTCATCCTGGTTCTGGTCGTCCTTATTCTGATCGTTTTTTTGTTCTTCTTCCTGTTGCTTTTTTAGCATTTCTTTGGCCAGGGCCAAATTGTAGCGGGTCTCTTCATCCGTAGGATCATTCCTTAATGCTTCTTTATAGGCGTCTACCGCTTTTTGGTATTCTTTGTTTTTCATAAAGACGTTGCCCATGTTGTGGTAGGCCATGTGCTTCTCCTTTTTGTTAGTGGCATTTTCTCCCGCCTGCTTAAATCTGCCAAAGGCCTCGCTGTAGGTTTCGTTTTCATAATAGGCGTTTCCCAAATTATAGGGAGCAATACTGTTTTCCGCACTCTTGGAGATAGCCCTTCTATAATTGGCTTCGGCATTTACAAAATTGCTTTCGGACAGGTCCTTATTTCCCTCCCAAGTATAGTTGGTGGCAATTTTAAGTGATTTTTCCTTTTCCTTATCCACTTCCTGCGCTTGGACAAGGCTTCCGATCAAAATAATGATAAATGCTATCTTTTTCATATTCCTACTGCGTTTATCGCTCGTTAAACAGATTTAATTTTTTAAGCCACTTCGTTTTTCTATCCAGGACAAAAATGTCTAAAAATAAGAATAAAAGGCCCGCGGCCAAAAACCACTGGAACTGATCTTTGAATTCGGCAAATTGTTTGGCCTCAAATTCTTTCTTGTCCATCTGGTTTAATTGCTCCTTAATAAAAGCAACAGCCTCTTCCGTGTTTTCCCCGTTTATGTATTCTCCATTGCCCTCATCGGCAATTTCTTGAAGTACTTGTTCGTTTAATTTTGTAATGACCACTTCGCCTTGGTTGTCTTTTTTTAGACTTTCAACAATACCGTTTCTTTTAAGGGGTATGGGTGCTCCTTTTGTTTTTCCGACCCCAATGCTAAATACCCTTATGCCTTCATTAGTGGCATTCTCAACGGCATTGGATACATTTCCTTCAGAATGGTCCTCCCCATCCGAGATAATAAAAAGTACACGGTTGGTCTGTTCCTCATCGTCATAATAGGTCGATGCCAATTCAATGGCCTGGTCAATAGCTGTTCCTTGGGAGGAAAGCATATCCGTGTTCATGTTTTGCAAGAACATTTTGGCAGCCCCATAATCGGTCGTTATAGGGAGTTGGGGAAATGCCTGTCCGGCATATGCAATAATCCCTATTCTGTCACTCGCCAGTTGATTGATAATCTCGGAAACCAGACGTTTGGCCTTTTCCAGCCTATTGGGGGCTATATCCTCGGCCAACATACTTTTGGAAACATCTACTGCAAACACTATGTCGACCCCTTCCCTTTTAACTGTTTCCAATTTGGTACCTATCTTTGGGTTCACCAATGCCATGGTCAAAGAGGCTATCCCCAAGAGAACAAAAATTAGTTTTAATGTGGATTTAAAATTGGACCTGTCCGGGGTCAATCGCTTTAAAAGGCTAAGGTCCGCAAATTTTCTCTGTGTTCTTTTTTTCCAGATTTGTAGGAGCACAAAAAGAACTACCATCACAGGAATGATGGATAACAGATATAAATATGATTTTTCGTCTAACTGAATCATTTTGTATTCTTCCTTTTTAAATCAATTCCCTCTAAATCTAGATTCTTGATATTAAATAAAACTCCTGAACAAAGTGTTCCTTGCCAGCCATTCCAACAACAGCAAAACCCCTGCCAAATAGACCCAAGGTCTAAATCTTTCTTCGTATTTGTAGTACTTAAACTCCTCTACCTCTGTTTTTTCCAACTTATTTATCTCCTCGTAAATGGCCTCCAGTTTTTCATTGTCGGTGGCCCTAAAATACTGCCCGCCCGTTGTTTCCGCTATAGATTTTAAAAGGCTTTCGTCAATTTCCACCTCCCGCATCCCATATCTAAAGGATCCGTCGGCATTATATGCAATGGGCGTCATAGCGTTTCCGTTGGTGCCAATGCCTATGGTGTAGGTTTTTATGCCGAACTCCACCGCCAGATCTGCGGCAGTTTGGGGTTCTATAAATCCCGAATTGTTTACTCCGTCTGTAAGAAGAATAATTACTTTGCTCAGAGCCTTACTTTCCTTCAGCCTATTAACAGAGGTAGCAAGTCCCATTCCAATAGCCGTACCATCATTTAATTGCCCATATGTTATTTCGTCCAAAGCCCTTAAAACTATAGATTTATCACTCGTAATTGGCGTTTTGGTATAACTTTCCCCTGCGTAGGCCACCAAGCCTATCCTATCGTTGGGTCTTTCGTTAATAAAATCGGCGGCTACTTTTTTAAGTGCAGACAATCTATACGGCTTTAGATCTTTTGCCAACATACTCGAGGAAACATCGATGGCCATAACAATATCGATACCTTTTGTGGTTTTGGTCCTTGTGGAGATATCCTCGGTCTGTGGTCTCGCCATGGCAACTATGATGGCGGCCAATGCCAACAAGCGCATAACAAACAGCGCTGGTTTTAATTTGGGCAAGATGCTACCTTTTGGAAAGCCCTTGATGCTGGACATTTTTAAGGAAGCGGTCTGTTCCCTTCTTTTAAAGAAATACCAAAGCATTGCCACTGGAAGTAGTAGTAACAACCAGAAAAATTGTGGGTTCGCAAAGGAAATATTCTCAAACATCTATAAGCTGGTTTTTACTTCTACTGAGTTTAAAATTCGGTCAACTATCTGGTCTGCATAGTGGTCATCTTCCAACCACGTCAAGATTACATTTTGCTGAAAACCCTTTCCTCCAAAAAATAGGACCACATAGTTCCCGGAAATCAATTCTTTGGATTCGGGCACTGCAAATTTTCCACTTCCGTAAAGTTTAACCCCTTTAACCCCTGTAAGGGTAGAAAAAGCTTCTTGTTTGGTAGTGATGTTCCTGGCACCTTGATTTTCAAAATTTTTCAATATCTGTTCGGAGGCCTTTTCAAAATCCGGTTCCTCGGGTTGTGCCAAAGTAATAGAGGTGGCGCCAATGGTAAACAGTCCAATGGAGCTCCTATAGGCAAATGCCTGCATTTCTTTAATAGAAGCTTGGGCTTCCGGCGGAAGTTTTACCGCTTGTCGCAACAAAACTTTTGGGGTGTTTAAACTTATCGGGGGGAAACCGTAATCGCTTTGTACCCATTCACCTTCAAGTAATTCCTTGGTCGGGTGGCCCAAAACGGTATCCTTTACCTGTCCAAATCCGTAGTAACCTATTGCCGCTACAGTGGAAAATAATAACACAAGGACCGCAGTAACAGCAACAATTACTATTTTTTTCTTCTGTTTTTTGCGTTCCAGCTCTTCTAAATATTCTTCCCGTTGCAATAACTCCTCTTCGGTGGGTTCCGGAATGGCCTCTTTGGTCTTTATCACAATCTGCTCCACAGATTTTCTATCCTGTTCGGCTACGGAGGACTCCGGCTTGGATTTTGCAAATTTCACCAAATCGGAGGTCTGTAATACCTTTTTAAACTGTTGTATGGTCTCTTGGTCCAGTTTCAACTGTCCAGCATCCTTCATCATTTCCAATTTTTCTATCAATTGGTCCGTAGTACTTTCCAGTGCGGTGACATGAACGTCTTCTTCCAGATAGGATCTTACAATGTCGGTTAACTCGGAATAATAGGATTTATAATCGTCCTGAATTAAATATTTTGATTTTTCCAATTGTTTTAAACCAAGGATAGCACGATCAAAAGGAGGTAATAGGGCTACTTTTTCCTCCTCGCTCAATGGCTTTTTTCTGAAAACGAACCAATATAAGGCTGCCCCGACCAAAATTAAAATGCCGAGCACCCATAGGAGAATTCTCCAAAGTGCCCCGTTCGATTTTTCTACATTTATAATGGGTTTTATGTCGTACATCTTCTGTGCCAAGGTATCGACAGCTACGGTGGCAACATCAATTTTTATAGAATCGGTAAAGAACGGTTTTCCGTTTACCATTATCTGTTGCCTTGGAAGGGTATAGGAACCGGAATCAAATTGGGTAAGGGCATAGATTTTTTGCAGGGTCATCCTATCCAATTTTTTAACCGTATCGGTCTTTAATGCTTCCACGGTTTCCAATGGTGAAAAGGTTTGGCCTTCCGGGAAGATTACCTGGGCGGTAGAATCTGTTTCTACGGTGACCTTAAAATTGATCTGTTCTCCTATCTTTATATAGGTAGTATCCACCCCAGACACAATGGTGGGGGTATTTTGGGAAAAACCTTGTGTCGAGGCAAATAGTAGACACAATGTAATATATCGTAGAAAATACGAATAACTATTTATAATGCTCAAATTTAAGTTCCTCATTTAAATCAACCTCTTCTCTTAAAATAGCCCAATAATTTCTTTACATAACTTTCATCCACCCTACAGCTCAACACCCCACAACCAGATTTGGTAAAAGTCTCCTGAAAATAGGCAACGCGCTCACTATAGTGTTTGCCATAGGCCATCCTTACTTTTTTGGACTGGGTATTCACCAATTGAATAGCCCCCGTTTCGGCATCCTGCATTTGTACCATACCTAAATTTGGGATGGTCTCTTCCCTTTCATCAAATACCCTAATTCCGGTAAGATCGTGCTTTTTACCTGTAATACGCAAGGTTTGAAGGTAGTCCTCGGTAATAAAATCCGAGAGTACAAAAACGATGGCCTTCTTTTTCATTACGTTGGTAAGGAATTTCAAGGCAGTTCCCAAATCGGTCTCGTTGCTTTTGGGTGAAAACTCCAGCAATTCCCGAATTATTCTAAGCGCGTGACTTTTTCCTTTTTTAGGCGGAATGTAAAGTTCCACTTCATTGGTAAACAAAAGAAGTCCAACTTTATCATTGTTCTGAAGTGCCGAAAATGCCAGCGTAGCCGAAATTTCGGTAATAATTTCCTTTTTAAACTGATTGCTGGTACCAAAAAGTTCCGAGCCGCTCACATCTACCATAAGCATCATGGTAAGTTCCCTTTCCTCCTCAAATACCTTTACATAAGGTTCGTTATAGCGCGCTGTTACGTTCCAGTCTATGGATCTAACATCATCACCGAATTGATATTGGCGCACCTCACTAAAAGTCATACCCCTTCCCTTAAAGGTCGAGTGGTATTCCCCGCCAAAAATATGGTCGGAAAGACGCCTCGTCTTTATTTCGATCTTGCGAACTTTTTTTAATAATTCCTTGGTATCCATTTTCAGTTTGCAGTTTGCAGTAAAAAGTATTCAGTTACAGTTTTAGGGGTTAAGGACCAAAAGCTGTAGACGGATAACTGTAGACTGATTAAGGTACTTCAATTTCGTTTACGATCTTGTTTATTATTTCTTCCGAAGTAATGTTTTCTGCCTCGGCCTCATAGGTTATGCCAATCCTGTGGCGTAAAACGTCATGGATCACGGCCCGCACATCTTCGGGAACTACATAGCCCCGTCTTTTAATAAAGGCATAGCATTTGGCAGCAACGGCTAAATTTATACTACCCCTTGGCGAAGCTCCAAAACTGATCAAAGGCTTTAGGCTTTCTAAATTATATTTTTCCGGGTATCGGGTGGCAAAAACAATATCGAGAATGTATTTCTCAATTTTTTCGTCCATATACACATCCCTTACCGCCTTTTGGGCACTAAGAATCTGCTTAACACTAACCACAGGTTTTACCTCTTCATAGGCACCTTTAAGGTTTTGCCTAATAATTAATTGCTCCTCGCTAAGTTTGGGGTAATCTATAACTGTCTTTAGCATAAAACGATCCACCTGGGCTTCCGGTAAGGGGTAAGTTCCTTCTTGTTCCACCGGGTTTTGGGTAGCCATTACCAGAAAAGGCTTGTCCAGTGTAAAAGTTTCATCACCTATGGTGACCTGTTTTTCCTGCATGGCTTCCAAAAGGGCCGATTGCACTTTTGCAGGAGCACGGTTAATTTCATCTGCCAGAACAAAATTGGCGAATATGGGACCTTTCTTAATGGAAAAATCGTTCAATTTCATGTTGTAGATCATAGTACCAACAACATCTGCCGGTAGAAGATCGGGAGTGAACTGAATTCTACTAAAGCTTCCTTGTACCGCTTTTGCCAAGGTGTTTATAGCTAAGGTTTTGGCCAAACCAGGGACACCTTCCAGAAGAATATGGCCCTGCCCTAAAAGTCCAATGAGCAATCGTTCAACCATATGTTTTTGACCTACGATTACCTTGTTCATTTCTAAAATAAGTAGGTCTATAAAAGCACTTTCCTGGGCAATTTTCTCGTTCACGGCACTGATATCTACCGAAGTATTTTCTTCCATATAATCCTTTGTTTTGTTTTGTTTTCAGTGGTTTACTCCAAAAGTGGATGCAAATTGAAAATTTATTTAGTTATTGGCTGTTAATGTATGGTTAAAAGTTAAGCAATGGGTCCAGTTTTATGAACTATTTAAGGGAATTATTCATAATTTCACAAACATATGAAAAATAAAACATCTTATTTCAAAATCGTTACAGGGACAAATACTTGTGTCAATTGGGGTAAGAAGCGTTCTACAGGGAAGGATCTATGTTAATTGGTCATAGCTGGGCACAGGGAAATACTACTTTTAATTGGGCTGATTTTTATGGAGCACATGGCTATGAATCGGCTTTTAAAAATGTCTTTTCCATATCTGAAATAGCTGAGTGTAAATTCAGCTATTAAGTGTCACTCTTGCTAATTTGATGACTCATGTTGCAAAGGCTGTAAACAAAGACCAAAGACAGAAAGAATGGTTTTGTTCCCTACATGGAGCGAAGGGCAAATGAACTATTGGCTGCCTATTAAAAGCATTGAAAGAAATAAAATATAGAACTAATTTTTATGAGTATTACTAGTAATGAGAAACCAACAGCATTTATAACCGGGGCTACAAGCGGAATTGGACTTGCTACCGCCAAACTCTTTGCCTCCAATAAGATTAATTTAGTTATTTGTGGCAGGCGAAAAGAGCGCTTGAACGAACTTAAAAAGGAACTGTCCAGACATACCAAAGTTTTCATTTTGGAATTTGATGTACAGGATAAAAAAGCAGTTTTTGAAGCCATTGCTTCTCTTCCGGAGGAGTTTTCCAATATTGATATTCTAATCAATAATGCCGGCAATGCCCATGGTCTGGACTCTATTGAGGAGGGAAATATTGATGATTGGGAAGCTATGTTGGACATAAACGTTAAAGGCCTTTTGTATGTTTCCAAAGCCATTATGCCAAAAATGATCAAAAACAAAGCGGGACATATTATAAACATTGGTTCCATTGCGGGGAAGGAAGTGTATCCAATGGGGAATGTATACTGCGCCAGTAAATATGCTGTAGATGCCCTAAACCAAGGGATGAGAATAGATTTAAATAAACACGGCATTCGCGTTGGGGCCATTAATCCGGGATTGGTGGAAACGGAATTCAGCAAGGTGCGGTTTAAGGGCGATGATGGCAGGGCCGAGGCCACCTACAAGGGATATAAGCCGCTGCAACCGGAAGATATTGCAGATGTCATCCATTTTATGGTTACCAGACCCTCCCATGTTAACATTGCTGATTTATTAATTTTGCCTACGGCACAAGCGAGTGCCACTATTGTCAATAAGGAATTATGATCAATAAACGCCTGCTCGTTAAAAACCTACTTGCCCATAATGATGAAAATAGTTTTTATGATAAAAAGCGCTTTATTGATATTGGACAGAGGGAAGGAAAGGCTAAATTTTTAAAGCATGTCTGTGCACTTGCCAATAGCAACCCTCAAAACAATTCTTTTATCGTTATTGGGGTCGAGGATGAGGACAATGAAATTATAGGGGTCGATTTTTTTGATGACAGCAAGATTCAGAATTTGGTAAACGCCTATTTGGACAATCCCCCACGGATTACATATGAAAACATTCCATTTCCGCATTTGCCCATGGGCAAAGTGGTTGGTCTGGTAACTATAAAGTCCAATGGGAAGGTTTGTTCCCTGAGAAAGAACATCTGGAAGTATTATGGGGGATCGGTATTTTTTAGGGACGGTAGCATAAGTATGCCAAAGGCTTATGGCATTCAGTTGACGGATGTTAATGCGGGTATTGTGGCAACCATAGAAAAGCATGCTAAAAATAATATTGAACTTACCTTGGATGGGGTAATCGATTTTTTGAACGAAAGGCACAAAGATCTTACAAGTAATTACAAGGTTTTTAAGGAGCAATTTGTGGTTTGTTGGGCGGGGCATCAAAAAAAAGTAAAAAATGAAACCTATTATTCCCGTGTCGACATAGAATTGATCAATGAACAGGTAAAGTTGTTTTTTTCGGAATTCGATGAAATTACGATTGCTTATGATGAAAATTCCTTTACTACCATAGAATATGTGCAGTTGGGCTTAAGTAGTCAACAGAAATATTATCCCTTGGAAAAAGTTGTCATAACCTTCATGGATAATGGCACCTATACCATTCAAAGCGATTTAATATTTGAACCTCCCTTATATGACAAGAAAACACTTCATCATATATACAACGCCAATGTGGCCATGCTTAAAAAAATTGAAAAGGAAATTCCTTTGACCCCTAACGAAGTAAGGGATTTGGATCTGTTGTCCGATACTTTTCTAATTTGCTATGTCAATGGCTTTGAAGAAGCCAAGGATATCATGGAAAACGTAAAGCCTATCATGAAAAAATATAATCTTCCCGTGTATCAATCCATAAAGGAATCGCTACGCATCATCAGAAAGATGAAGTATAATTAGGGGGTGACGACCATTACATTTAAACCTGATTTATTTGTTCTTGGGAAGGTAAGGATTCTATGGCCCCATAGTTGAGGGTGGTAATAGCTCCGGCCTTGTTGGCATCCTGAACCATTTTTTCCAACAATCCGGAATCGGCTAGGAGTGCGTCCAGATTGGTAGTAAGGGAAATCTGTTTTAATAAACATCCGATAAATGCATCTCCCGCCCCCGTGGTATCAACCGGTTTTACCTTTATACTTGGAATTATTTTTTGAATTGAAGGTGTGCTTAAATAGGTCCCCTCCCCACCTAGGGTAACTGTAATTATTTTTGTGCCCAACTGGTGTAAAAAAGTACAGGCCTCTTTTAAATCTTCTTTTTTTGAAAGCAATTGGGCCTCTTCCAAACTAAATTTGCACAAATCCGATTTTTCTACAAAAGGGAGACATTTTTGTATAAAAATTTCCTCAGTTCCTTTCCATAGGTCTGCCCTGAAATTAGGATCGAAACATATAAAACTATTGTGGGATATAGCTTCTTGTAAATAGAGCGAATAAGCCTCTTCCAAACTACCGCCTAGGAAGGAGGTTGCAGCCCCAAAATGTACAATCTGGTCCTTAAATAGATTTTTCAATCTAATGTCGTGCCTTAATTCTTTGTCCGCCCCACGGCTAAAAACAAAATCGCGCTCCCCGTCGTCTGCAATGGAAACAAAGGCCAAGGTAGTGAAAGTATCGGAACGCTGCGCAAGGGAAACGTCCACTTGCCCCTCCGTTAGGGTGTTGATTAGAAAAGTGCCAAAGGGATCTTTGCCTACACAGCCAATGAAAAAACTTTTGCCCCCCAGCTTGGCTATTGCCGAGGCCACATTGGCCGGGGCACCCCCTGCTTTTTTGGTAAAATTATGGGCTTTTGCTAGATCGCTCCCTTGTTTTTCCGCTACAAAATCTATTAATAATTCCCCAATACAGAAAACGTTTTTCATGCCTTGTTTTTAAATGATTGATCTAAAATAGATAGAAATACGGAGTTATACTAAAAACGCCCCCAAATGCTAGTATTTAGGGGCGTAACTTTTTGAATTAAGACTATAAATTAAAATGATTTATCCGCATTTGGACGAACCACAATCCTTACAGGTAAGGCATCCTTCTTGGTATATCAGATTTTTGGAATTACAGGAATCACATTTTTGGCCCTTGGCCTCCGTGCCATCGGCAACATATCTTTTCAACGATCTTGCTACTCCATTCTTCCAGGTATTGATAGATTCACTGTCCAGTTGTAGGCTATTGATAAGGTCTACCACTTTTTCAATAGGCATGCCATGACGAAGGGTACTCGAAATTAATTTGGCATAGTTCCAATATTCGGGATTAAATTTATGGGATAGTCCTTCTATGGTCGTCTTATAGCCTCTTTTGTTCTTGTACTGAAAATCGTATCTTGAGGAACCGTCCTCGTTTCTACTTTTTATGATCAATCCGTTGTTCACCCATCTAGGAATTAATATACCGTCCTCATCATCGGCCATACCGGTAAAAATTTCATAGGGCTGGTCGTTTATCAAGCCAATAAAAGCGATCCATTTTTCTTTGTTATTTTGAAGTCGCACTACATCGGCCTCCAAAATTTGGGGACGTTTTGTGGGGAAATGGGTGAGGGATTCCTCATTTTCCGATTTTTTTTGGTCATTGGAGATCAGAACACCAGATCTGGAACCATCCCGGTAAACAGTGACACCCTTGCAACCTGCTTTCCAAGCTTCCAAGTAGAGTTTGCCGACCAATTCTTCGGATACATCGTTCGGAAGGTTTATAGTGACACTAATGGAGTGGTCTACCCATTTTTGCACCGCACCTTGTAAACGGACTTTGCTCAGCCAATCCACATCGTTGGAAGTGGCTTTAAAATAAGGCGAACTTTCTACAATCTTCTGTAACTCTTCTTGGGAATAATTTTTTTCTGTATCAATTCCCTTGACGGACATCCATTGTTTGAATTTATGATGGAAAACCAAATATTCTTCCCAAGAATCCCCAACTTCATCCACAAAATCAATACGAACATTCTTGTCATTAGGGTTAACTTTTCTACGGCGCTTGTATACAGGTAGGAAAACCGGTTCTATACCAGAGGTGGTTTGGGTCATTAAACTTGTGGTACCCGTGGGTGCAATGGTCAATAGCGCTATATTTCTTCGGCCGTATTCCAACATTTCGTAGTACAGTTTTTCGTCGGCTTCCTTCAGTCTCAGGATAAAAGGGTTGTTTTTTTCCCTTTCCGCATCAAAAATTTGAAAGGCACCTCTATCCTTGGCGGTATGTATCGAGGCCCTATAGGCTTCCAAGGCAATAGTCTTGTGTACTTCAATTGAAAATTGGTTGGCCTCTTCACTGCCATAACGTAGGCCAAGTGCTGCCAGCATATCTCCTTCCGCGGTAATGCCTATTCCTGTTCGCCTTCCTTGTTCGGCCTTTTCTTTGATGTTGGTCCATAAGTTGTATTCCACGGCCTTTGTTTCATCCAATTCCGGATCCGCTTTTATTTTTTTCAGGATCACATCTACCTTCTCCAATTCAAGGTCAATAATATCGTCCATAATACGTTGGGCCGCCGCAATATGCTCCTTAAATAGTTTAAAATTAAAGCTTGCATTATCTGTAAAAGGTTGATCTACATAAGAGAAAAGGTTAATAGCCAACAAACGACAGGAATCATAAGGACATAGTGGGATTTCGCCACAGGGATTGGTAGATACGGTGTTATAACCCAAATCTGAATAACAATCCGGTACGGATTCCTTTATTATGGTATCCCAGAACAAAATACCCGGTTCTGCCGATTGCCAAGCGTTATGTACTATCTTGCTCCATAGTTTTTGCGCATCTATTGTTTTGGAAACTTTAGGGTTGGGGCTATGGATAGGAAATTTTTGGGTGTAAGCTTGTCCACTTTCAACTGCTGTCATAAAATCATCGTCCATTCTCACAGAAACATTGGCTCCCGTTACCTTGCCCTGTTCCATTTTAGCGTCTATAAAATCTTCGGCATCCGGATGGTTTATGGAGACCGATAACATTAGCGCTCCCCTTCTACCATCTTGGGCCACTTCCCTGGTAGTATTGGAATACCTTTCCATAAATGGCACCAGGCCGGTCGAGGTCAAGGCCGAGTTTTTTACTGGAGATCCCTTGGGGCGTATATGGGATAGATCATGGCCAACTCCGCCGCGGCGCTTCATAAGCTGTACCTGTTCCTGGTCTATTTTCATGATTCCCCCGTACGAATCGGACTGCCCTTCATTGCCTATTACAAAACAGTTGGATAGGGATGCAATCTGAAAAGGATTACCAATGCCCGCCATTGGGCTACCTTGGGGGACTATATATTTAAAATTTTTGATGAGGTCAAAAATTTGCTCTTCTTTAAGAGGGTTTGGATATTTTTGTTCAATTCTGGAAATCTCCTTCGCTATCCTGTGGTGCATATCATCTGGGGTCAGCTCATAAATATTCCCTTGGGAATCTTTCAGAGCATATTTATTTACCCATACCCTGGCCGCAAGGTCATCACCTTTGAAATATTCTAATGAAGCATTAAAGGCTTCTTCCTGACTGTAGGTCTTTTGGGGTCCTTGGGCGATTTTAGTTGGCATATAATGATTTTTAAGGGTTGTAATAAAATTGGAATTAAGAACAAAAGTATTAAAAAAAGTAGAAAGCAAAACATGATAATTATCATAGAAGTTTACAAGAAAATAGTATCAAATAATTGATAATCAAGTAATTAAGTATTTATCAACAGGAAAAAGTTAACAAATAAATTATACTTTTTGTCAAATTATATTTTTTGACAGCTATCGATTTAAATGGAATTCCCGCTTCTGGAGGCTTGCAGGTCTTTTATTTTGGGCTATATGTTTTCAATCGGTTCAATCTGGTTAACTGCATTGTTAATTTACTGCGAATTATCCATTGATTATATGATTTGTACTTAAATTATCCCTGTAAATCCATTTTTAGTTCATTTGCTATGGATATTAAAGTGGTATTTGCGATTTTTGCCAAATGAGAACATTGGTAATCGGAGACCTACATTCTGGGTTAAAGGCCTTGCAACAAGTATTGTTAAGGGCGAAAGTTAGTCCCAGTGACCATCTTATTTTTTTGGGGGATTATGTTGATGGCTGGAGTGATGCTGTGAACACGGTAAATTTTTTAATGGAGCTTAGGCTAACACATAATTGCTCGTTCATAAGGGGAAATCATGATGAACTATGCAACGATTGGTTAAAAAGTGGCGATCATAATCCCGTTTGGCTGCAACATGGAGGGAGTGCTACCCAGAATTCTTATCGGTTGGTGGGGGATGATATTAAGGAAGCCCACATTGAGTTTTACGATAATTTGGATAATTATATTCTGGACGCTGAAAATCGCTTGTTTATCCACGCAGGATTTACTAACTTAAGGGGTGTGGGCCACGAGTATTTTACCAAAACCTATTATTGGGATAGGACCCTTTGGGAATTGGCATTGTCTTTGGATCCATCGCTGACCAAAGAGAATGAATTTTACCCTCAACGGTTAACACATTACAAGGAGATTTTTATTGGCCATACTCCGGTAACAAGGATTGGGAGGACAACTCCAAAGAATGCTGCCAATATTTGGAATGTGGATACGGGGGCGGCCTTTAGAGGGCCATTGACGATAATGGACGTAGCCTCAAAGCAATATTGGCAAAGTGATCCGGTATATTTGTTTTATCCCTCCGAAACGGGAAGAAACTAAATTTTACATTCCTTTGGCACAAATTATCAAGATTATTAAGGATATTTACATAAAATTTGAAGAATGTCTAATAAGAACGTTAGAATAGAAGTGATGAAGTCCATTGAGGGTAAGGTGGATGGTTTTATAGACCAGTACCTTATTCCAATACAAGACATTTGGCAACCCACGGATTTTTTACCTGACACACAAAGTGAAGGCTTTATGGATCACGTAACCCAGATACGTGAGGAAGCCAAGGAATTGGGGTATGATCTTTGGGTCACCTTGGTAGCGGATACCATTACCGAGGAGGCATTGCCTACCTATGAATCTTGGTTAATGGACGTAGAAGGAATAGATCAACATGGTGAAAACAAGAATGGTTGGTCCAAATGGGTGCGTCATTGGACCGCCGAGGAAAATAGACATGGAGATGTGCTTAACAAATACCTTTATTTGGCCGGAAGGGTAAATATGAGGGAAATGGAAATAACCACCCAGCATCTTATTGCCGATGGTTTTGATATAGGAACGGATAGAGATCCTTATAAAAACTTTGTATACACCTCTTTTCAAGAGTTGGCCACCAATATTTCGCATAAAAGGGTGGGTCAAATGTGTAAAAAGGGAGGCAATACGCTTCTTGGTAAAATGTGTACTATTATCGCAGGAGACGAAATGCGCCATCATTTGGCCTATAGGGAATTTGTTAAGGTAATATTTGAAAACGACCCTAGTCAGATGATGTTGGCCTTTGCCGATATGATGAAGAAGAAAATTGTAATGCCGGCCCATTTCCTAAGGGAGTCTGGAGGTAGCATAGGGACTGCTTTTGAGAATTTTTCAAATTGTGCCCAAAGATTAGGGGTTTATACTGCTCAGGACTATATAGATATCTTGAAAAAATTGAATAGCTATTGGGAATTGGATAGTATTAGAAGTCTTAACGATGATGCGGAAAGGGCAAGGGACTATTTAATGAAATTACCGGATAGATTGGAGCGAATCGCTAGCAGGATGAAATTCCCTGAGGACAATTATAGGTTCAAGTGGGTGGAAGCCAACGGAAGAATGGTCTAGCAATTAGAGTGCTAAAAGACAAAAACACCCCACTTAGACATCTAAGTGGGGTGTTTTTTATTGTATTTTATACCGCCAATAGACCTATGACATAATTGTAATATGTATACGTGCAATTTTTATGATTTAACTGAAGCCCAGTATTAAAAAGACTATATTTATTATAGTTTTCCTCTTTTGTGTTCTTCCTGCCATTTGTGCAATTCTTTCCATTTGCCTTCGTAGGCCATTTTTGCCTGCATAGGCCATGAGGCAGGATCGTGAATTTTATAACGCGCACCTCCACTGTCCAGTATCTCCTGACATTTGGCGACGGCAGTTTCGGACAGATCCTTCCATGTTTTAATATCAAAAGAATTGAAAAGTTGTTGAATTTTAGGTCCAATTCCTTCCACGATCTTTAGGTCGTCTCGCTTTACAGTTTTTCCTAAGGCAGCTTTTGCTGCCTGTGCATTAAATGGAAGTAGGGCTTCTGCGGCGGCTATTGGGGCTACGGGTTTGGCAGGAACAACAAGCTCCACTTTTTGGGATAGTTGTTTGTTGCATGCCGCCAGATCGGTTTCCAGTTTTGCGTTTTTGTCCTTTAGTAAATTTAATTCTGAAGTGTGGTCTATTTGGGAATTCTTGCCTTTTCCAATTAAATAGCCAAATAGTGCGCAGACTATGCCTACCACGGCGGGTATAAACCAGCACCAAATACTAAGGTTTTCCATATGCTTTATTGTTTTGGGTTAGTTATTTTGTTCAAGGTTCTGAGGCTCATTTTTTTTACCGGCCAGCATACTATTTTTAGTGATATCCTCTGTATTTTCAACCGAGGGAGTATCCTCTGTTTTGGTTATGCATGTATTGCACAACATAAGGTTAAAATAGGTTCCAGCAACAATGGCAATAACAATACCCAATAAATTGGTTGTTTTTTTGGACATTTCGAATAGCTGTTAGGGTTTTGCCTAAATGTATTAAAAAATTCCCTTAAATGTTAAAAAAATGTTATTAAATATTCCGTATCAAATAGTTAGCAAAATAATTCGCCTAAGGGAAGTTTACTCAATTTCTGGCAAAATTTAGAAAGATAATGTTGTTTAGGGCCGGTTGTAAAAAAATGTTTCCGCCCTATGATTAAACTACTTTAGTCTGGAAAGTCGGTACGAAAATTTAGGGCAGCAGTTGCAAAATGTACCAATTATACACATTTTATTACCATCCATATAGTTTTGCTTTTAATCATGGAATGAAATGTAGACTTTAGCGCTAATATTAGAATTATAAAGACCTTATTTCTCCCGACTAAGTTCCGGCATTGAAATAGGTCTTTTTCACCATAATTATTTGAGTTAGTTTGGTTAAACCCGCAGCTATTTCTAATGGACCTATTCGGGGGGAGGGGAAATTTTCAAGTGGCTACGGGTTTATATTTTAGCCAACGATCAATTATAAACGTTTTGTCTTGGAGTATAGAGCTATTCTTCAGGATGTAATTTGGTTGGTTAGTTTAAAACCCGCTATGTACTGGATACAAACCAGTACATAGCGGGTTTTTTCATAGGTTGAATTCTAAAGATCAAACTTTATCCCTTGGGCTAAAGGTAATTCGGTAGTGTAGTTAATGGTGTTGGTCTGTCTTCTCATATAGATTTTCCAGGCATCCGAGCCAGACTCACGGCCTCCACCAGTTTCTTTTTCCCCTCCAAAAGCTCCTCCTATTTCGGCTCCTGAAGTTCCAATGTTGACATTCGCTATACCGCAATCGCTACCTTGAGCTGATAAAAAGCGCTCCGCCTCCCTTAGATTATTTGTCATGATTGCCGAAGATAGTCCTTGGACCACTCCGTTCTGTATGGCAATCGCATTTTCAACATCCCCTGAATACTTTAATAGGTAAAGCACTGGGGCAAAGGTCTCGTGTTGCACGATCTCAAAATTGTTGTTTGCTTCGGCAATTGCTGGTTTTACATAGCATCCGCTTTCAAATCCTTCCCCTTGCAGCACCCCTCCTTCAACAATTAGCTTGCCTCCTTCTTCCACCACTTTTTTAAGTGCCTTTTGGTACATTTTTACGGCATCGGTATCTATCAAGGGACCTACGTGGTTCTTTTGATCCAATGGATTGCCTATTCGCAATTGTTTGTAGGCAGTAACTATTGCATCTTTTACCTTGTCATAAATAGAGTCGTGTATGATTAATCTTCGTGTGGAGGTACAGCGTTGGCCTGCCGTGCCAACGGCCCCAAAAACAGCTCCGATAACGGTCATTTTTATGTCCGCGTCAGGGGTTACGATAATGGCATTGTTTCCTCCAAGTTCAAGAAGTGATTTTCCCAATCGGGCGGCCACTGCCTGGGCTACTATTTTTCCCATGCGTATAGACCCTGTTGCAGAAATTAGAGGCACCCTTTTGTCATGGGTCATAAATTCGCCTACCTTATAGTCGCCATTGATCAAACAGGAAATACCTTCGGGAAGGCTATTTTCTTTAAATACTGCTGCGGCTATGTTTTGACATGCCACACCGCATAAGGGCGTTTTCTCACTGGGTTTCCATATACATACATCTCCGGCTATCCATGCCAAGGCTGTATTCCAGGCCCATACCGCCACTGGGAAATTGAACGCCGAGATTATGCCGACCACCCCTAGAGGATGATATTGCTCGTACATTCTATGTCCAGGTCTTTCCGAGTGCATGGTAAGTCCGTGCAATTGTCTGGATAGACCAACGGCGAAATCGCAGATATCAATCATTTCCTGTACCTCTCCCAAGCCTTCTTGATATGATTTTCCCATTTCATAGGAAACCAATTTTCCCAAAGGTTCCTTAAGTTCACGAAGTTTATCTCCAAACTGTCGCACTATTTCCCCCCTTTGGGGTGCGGGTTTTGTTCTCCAAATTTTAAATGCATTGGTGGCCGCATCCATTACTTTTTCATAGTCCTGCTTGGAGGTGGTTCTTACTTTGGCAATTAGAACACCATCCACTGGAGAGTATGAGCTTAACTCCTCTCCGGAAGAAAAATTATCCGAACCTGTTGAGGTTCCATTATTTATAGCTTCGACGCCTAATTTTTTCAGGGCTTCTTGGATTCCAAATTCTTGCGCAATTCTTGACATTTATAACTATTTTATTGTTAATTGTTATATTTTTCAAATTTACAAATTAATGTGCAGTCTATGGTATAACCAACCATAAATGTTTTAAAACCGGATTTGCGGTTTTTTAGCCCATCTCAGGATATGGGAAGTAACACTGAATAGGGATGTCGTCTATTGGTCTTCCTTGGCAATAAATCTTTCGTCAACGGGCATTACAGTGCCACAATTGCTGCAGGTTCTAAGTTCTTCAGAACCATAGAAGGTTTTGAAATGCCCCAAAAAGTCCTTTTCAATATTATTTAAGGTGAAGTATACCTCATAAAGTTTATTGTTGCAGTTATCGCAAAACCAAAGCAAGCCATCATCAACGTTCATCTCGGCCCGCTTACGTTCTATAACCAAACCTATGGACCCTTCTTTCCTAACGGGGGAATGAGGTATTTTGGCCGGGTGCAGGTACATGTCACCAGGTCCCAATTGCATGGTCTTTTTTTGGCCGTTTTCTTGAATATGTACCTCAATATTGCCTTCCAATTGATAGAACAGCTCCTCTGTTTCATTGTAATGATAATCTTTTCTGGCATTGGGGCCGGCAACAACCATAACAATGTAGTCTCCCGATTCCGTGTAGAGGTTTTTATTTCCTACAGGAGGCTTTAAAGTATCCCTGTTCTCGGAAATCCATTTATTTAGATTGAATGGTTGCTTTATGGACATAGTCTATCAAATTGAAGTTAATATTATGCTGCCGCCCATTAACTTTCGATAGCAACTGATACGCTATCAAATATTAAAACACGGTATAACATCAAAAATAATAAAAGTAAACTGCTTTTAAGAAGACTATCGGTAGAAGAGTTGTGTAAAATATAGTTTGCCGTCTGTGTTCCTCTTTACACTTACAGCGGTGTGCGTAAATTCACCTTCCATAGTTTTTCTATGCTCAGAACTGGCCAACCATTTTTGAAAGGCCTCATGGGCGGAATCGTAGTCTTTCGCTACATTTTCAGAGACAAAAGAGGCATTTACTGCTTGGGAAATATCCGATGCACGCGCGCTAAAATTGTCATGGTTGATAGATCCTTTGGCTATCATGTAGTCTGTATGTTTGTTGGCAAACTCATATGCCACCGAGCTGAAATCCAAATCGTTATAGCCCAAGGAAATACGATGGTCGTTGACGATTCCCAGTAATTCCTGCTCCACTTCAACCGCATTTTCGACTTCGGGACTAATTGCCGGTCCTATAGACTCTGTGCTACAAGAGAATACTACAAATGCGAACAAAAGCATTGCAAAATAATGCAATTTCATTTTCATATAATGTTCTATTTGTAAGCAGGAAGAAAGGGAAGAATGGGGAATTCTTGTGTTCTCGTAATTGGCTTCTCGTAACCAACGGTTGTAATATTAAAAAAATTATTTAGCAAGAAGTTGAATTAAGTGATTTATTCGACGAAATGCATAGCACAATATACATCCTGTAATCCAAGGATTACTTATATAATGGACTTAGAGCTATATTTTCGATGCACATATAGTATTTGGGATTTCGGGACTAAGCTTGGAATTGAAATGAGAGGTAAATAAATTTTTGCAGCGCTTAATTGGATCAAAAATATTCCACAAAAGGAAAACCTTTTATCTTTACTATACTAAATTGGTTCTTTTCATGAAAGTAATTGTCCGTGCCCTAATATTTCTTTTCATTCTTGGTTGTAACCCGAAAAAAGAGACCGGCAAAACCCCAGCAGATAACTTAAATCTTTATCAGGAATATATAACGGAAGTGTCCCATGGAATAATTTCTGTAAGGGCAGATGTACGGGTTGTGCTGAGCCGTCCTGTTGATTCATGGGAAAGCGGAAAGGAATTGGATGGCGATTTATTGGTTGTATTTCCCAAGACAAGTGGCAAGGTGATAGCCTTGGATAGTAGAACCATTGCTTTTGTACCCGAGGCCGGTTTTCAGCAAGATAGTAGTTATGGGTTTACTTTGGATCTCGGATCTGTTATTTCCGGGGTCCCAAAAGAGTTGCGCAAGTTTAATTTCGAGGTGAAAACATTGAAACAACAGTTTAATGTGTATACCCAGGCCCTACAGTCCTATTCCAAGGATTATCAATATTTGGAAGGACAATTGAAAAGTGCCGATCAATTAAGTTTGGAAAGGGCCAAGCAGTTGTTGGAGGTAAAACAGAAAGGGAAAATGGTCCCTGTTAAATTTGATTCATCCATAGCAGAAGGAACCCAATTTCATTTTAAGATAGATAGCATTCAGCGATTCACAGAGGATACGGATTTGGAGGTTGTGTGGGACGGAACCGGTATGGATATTGAAAGTGCAGGAAAAAATACTATAAAAATACCGGGCAAGAGTAATTTTACTATACTCGATGTTGGCTTGGAAACAGGGGAAAATCAGATCATAAACATCAATTTCTCTGATCCCTTAAAAAAAGGACAGAACTTCAAGGGGCTAGTAGTGCTGGAAGGCGATGGCAACCTAAAATACAATGTAATGGGCAATACTCTAAAGATATATCCTTCCAAAGAGTTGAGCACAACACTAAGGCTCGAGGTTTTTGAGGGTATTGAAAGTGTAGATGGGTACAAGCTTAAAACAAAGCTTACAGAAAGGGTAGCCTTTGAACAAATAAAACCGGAGGTCCGTTTGTTATCCAATGGAACAATTTTACCATCCTCGAATAATCTAAAAATTAATTTTGAGGCGGTTAATCTGAAGTCGGTCGACCTAAGCGTCTATAAAATTTTTGAGAGCAATATTCTTCAGTTCTTACAAGGCAATGATCTTAACGGCAGTTACAACCTAAAAACAGTGGCACGGCCCATAGCCACCAAGAAATTGGATTTAGAAAACGGTCTTGGAAGTAATAGTGGTAAATGGTCGGCACATGCCATTGATTTAAGAACACTTATTACACCTGAGGTAGGGGCTATTTATAGGGTCGAATTTGGTTTTAAACCCTCTTATAGCCTTTACAAATGCGAGGACACCAATTTTGAACAGCAAGCCCCATCGGAAGATGATTTTGATCAGGAAACTGAAAACAGCTCATGGGACGGAGTGGAATCCTACTATGAAGATTATTACTTTGATTATGACTGGAATCAACGGGATAACCCTTGCCATACTTCCTATTACTATGATAAAACGGTAGGAGCCAATGTATTGGCCTCGGATCTGGGGGTAACTGTAAAACAAGGGTTGAACAAGAGTTATTTTGTAGCGGTCAATAATATTGTAAACACTGAACCCATTGCCGGGGCCAAGGTAACTTTTTATAATTATCAACAACAGTCCATTGGGCAGGTAATAACGGAGTTGGATGGTACGTCTCTCTTTGATATCGATCAATTGGCTTACTTTGCGGTAGCTGAGAGCAATGGTCAAAAGACCTATGTTAAATTAAATGATGGCAACGCCCTGTCCGTAAGTAAGTTTAACGTTGATGGGGTTGCACTACAAAAGGGAATAAAAGGTTTTATTTTTGGGGAAAGGGGAGTCTGGCGCCCTGGCGACAAACTTTTTCTTTCGTTTATGCTGAATGATAAGGCCAATAAACTCCCTGTAGGGCATCCCGTGAAATTGGAATTGATGGATCCCTATAACAAGGTGGTTCACCGGGAAGTAAGGACAAATTCCCTGAACAATTTTTATAGTTTCGTTTTAAAGACTGATGAAAATGCACCTACTGGTAATTGGATGGCGAAAGTTTCAGTGGGAGGGGCAACTTTTTCAAAAACGATCAAGGTTGAAACCATCAAGCCAAATAGATTAAAGATTAAGACAGCATTTGAGAATGAGATCTTGTCCGGTGGTAAACCCATTAAAGGTATGCTGGAAGTGGCTTGGCTTCACGGTGCGGTGGCCAAAAACCTAAAAGCGGATATTACGGCAAAGTTCAATGTACAGACTACAACTTTTAAGAAGTTTCCGGCTTATGTTTTTGATGATCCTACAAGGGCGTTTGCCACAGAGGATCAAATAGTTTTTAATAGTGCCGTCAACGCCGAAGGTAAAGCAGCCTTTTCGTTAAATCCACAAATTAATAGTCAGGCCCCGGGAATGCTTACGGCAGCATTAATTACCAAGGTTTATGAAAATGGGGGCGATTTTAGTACGGACGTCTTTACAAAACAATTTTCGCCCTTTAATACCTATGTTGGCCTTAATGTGCCCAAAGGCGACAAAACAAGGGGTATGTTGCTCACAGATCAGCCCCATAAATTTGAGGTGGTAACGGTAGATGAAATGGGCAAGGCCAAAGCCACCAGCAATTTAAAAGTAACTATTTATAAAGTAGGTTGGAGATGGTGGTGGGAGACTTCAGCCGATAATCTTTCCAATTTTAGCAGTAGTGAATATCAGGAAAGAGTATTGGAGGAAACCATAAGTACCGATTCCAGTGGTAAGGCATCATTTAATTTTGAGTTAAAATATCCCGATTGGGGCCGCTATTTGGTGAGGGTGGAAGACCCAAAGGGAGGGCATGCAACTGGTAAAACAATTTATGTAGACTGGCCGGGATGGGCCGGAAAAAGCATGAAAAACGATCCTTCTGCCGCCACTATGTTGGTGTTCTCTACAGACAAGGAAGTTTATAAGGTAGGGGAAACGGCTACCGTAACCTTTCCTAGTTCGGAAGGAGGCAGGGCATTGGTTACCGTTGAAAATGGTAGTGAAGTATTGCATTCGCACTGGGTGGAATCCGACAATGGTGAGACAAAATTTGAAATTCCTATATCCGAATTGTATACACCCAATGTTTATATCAATATTAGTTTGCTTCAGCCGCATTCCACTACCTTAAACGATTCCCCTATACGGATGTATGGGGTAGTTCCAATATTGGTAGAAGATCCTTTGACCAGACTGCAACCGGAAATTGCTATGCCGGATGTCTTAAAGCCTGAGGAAAGTATAACCCTCAAAGTATATGAGAAACAAGGTAGGGCCATGACCTATAGTATTGCCATGGTAGATGAAGGCTTGCTGGACCTTACCCGTTATAAAACTCCAAATCCATGGAATACTTTTTATGCACGGGAAGCACTTGGTGTAAGGAGTTGGGACGTGTACGATGATGTCATCGGTGCCTTTGGTGGAAGAATAAATCAGGTCTTTGCTATAGGTGGGGACGGAGAATTGGCCGGTGCCAAAAATAAAAAGGCCAACCGCTTTGAACCTATGGTGGTTTATTTGGGTCCTTTTAGCTTGAATAAAGGGGAGACAAAATCACATAAAATAGACATCCCCAAATATGTTGGTTCAGTCCGGACTATGGTCATAGTTGGAAATTCAGGGGAAGCTGCATATGGTATGGCGGAAAAAGCAACCCCCGTAAGAAAACCACTTATGGTATTGGCTTCCTTACCAAGGAAAATCACTCCAGGGGAGACGGTAACCTTACCGATAACGGTTTTTGCTATGGAAAACAAAGTAAAGGAAGTGACTTTACAAATAATACCGGATCCTTCCTTTACTATAGAAGGGAAGACCGTACAAAGTGTTTCTTTCACCCAACCTGATGAAAAAATGGCCTATTTTCAGTTAAAGGTGGCCGATTTTAATGGTATAGGTAAGGTTGTGGTAGAGGCTTCCGGTAATGGGGAAAGGGCATCTTTTGAGGTGCCTATAGATGTGGTAAACCCTAATCCATTGACTACGGTTACGGAGGATATTGTTTTGGAGGCCGGCAGTAGCAGAAAAATAGACCTTGAAACTTTTGGCATTCCCGGCAGTAATAATGCAGAGGTGGAATTCTCTACCCTGCCACCCATGAATTTTAATGGAAGAATGCAATATTTGATCCAATATCCGCATGGGTGTCTGGAGCAGACCACCTCTAGTGCTTTTCCCCAGTTGTTTATTGCTGATATCTTCGATATTAATACAACTAAGAAAAAAGAGGTACAGCAAAATGTTGAAAGTGCCATAAAAAGGGTTGGTAGCTATCAAACCCCTAATGGCGGGTTTGCCTATTGGCCGGGGCAAAATTATGCCGATGATTGGAGTTCATCCTATGTGGGCCACTTTTTGTTGGAAGCCGATAAAAAAGGATATGTCTTGCCTTTAGGATTTAAGTCCTCTTGGGTGAATTATCAACAGGATATAGCTAGACAATGGAGATCAGGAACAGGTTATTCCGATTTGGCCCAGGCATATCGCCTATATACCTTGGCTCTTTCAGGGAATGCGGATATTGCGTCAATGAACAGATTAAGGGAAACAACCAACCTGTCCAATGAAGGAAAATTCCGCTTGGCGGCGGCCTACGGACTTGTTGGCCAGGAATCTGTGGCCCAACAAATAATTAAATCTGCAAACTATGATTTTTCAGAAGGTAAATATGAATACCAGACTTATGGATCCTCCGATCGCAATAGGGCTATGGCATTGGAAACCTTTGTGCTTTTAAATGATAAGGTAAAGGCGCAGGAAATGGCCAGAAATTTGGCTCAGCGTTTAAGTTCGGATCAATGGATGAGTACCCAAAGTACTGCCTATTGCCTCTTGGCACTGGCAAAATTTGCCGATATGATAGGGGGCAAGGGAATTAAGGCCAGTATAGCTGTTAATGGAGGCAATATCACTATTAACACGGACAAAACCTTGGCCAATACCGGATTGGGCATTAAAACGGGGACCAATTCCATTAATATAAAAAATACTGGCGAAAATTTGCTTTATGTGAGTATCATAAAGACAGGTATTTTACCTGTGGGAGAGGAAAGGGAGTTGCAAAGAAATTTGGTAGCCAATGTGGTCTTTAAGGGAAGGAACGGCATTAAGTTGGACCCATCTTCCATAATGCAGGGCACGGATTTTGTCGCGGAAGTATCGCTTACCAATACCAAGGCAGAATTGATCAAAAATGTGGCCCTGTCCGAAATATTCCCTAGCGGCTGGGAAATAGTAAATACCAGGTTCACGGATTTTGGCGATTTTGCTGAAAACGAGGTGACTTATACGGATTTGAGGGATGATAGGGCCAATTTTTATTTTGACATGAAGAAGAACGAAACAAAAGTGTTCAGGGTATTGTTGAACGCCTCTTATTTGGGAAGATATTACTTGCCCGGCATACAGGCAGAGGCCATGTACGACTATGATTATGCCGTTCGTACCAAGGGCCAATGGGTAGAAGTTGTGCAGTAATTACTTGTGTTGGTCCTAAAAAAATGAATGTTCCTTAACGCAACCATTTTGTATTTTTTGCATTTATGAATAAAATATAAATGATATCATATGAAAAAAATAATTTGGTTTGGGCTCTTTGGGGCAATTGCATTTAACGGCTTATTGGTAGGTTGTAGCACGGATAATACCGTTGAATGTCCTGCTGATTATGAAGGAGCGCTCACTGAGGCGGAAAATGGGTTGCTCGGAACCTGGGAATTGACGGCCATTGTGGCGGTAAAGGAAGTAGATATTACCAAAGACGATGTGCAGAATCCTAAAAAGGATATTTATGTGCAATATACGGACTGCGAAAAGGATGCGGAATATACTTTCGGACCAGGGCGTGCCTACGAATTTGCCCAAGGTCAAAATGCGTCCAACTGTAGTAACAAGCTTAAGATTGAGGGTACCTGGAAGCATTCCGGTGATATCCTAGGTCTGATTGGAAATTGTTCCGCTCAAAATTTGAAAATTGTTTTCAATGAAGGCAAAACGGCATTTACCACTACTTCCAACTATAACATAACAGATGTGAATGGGCTAACAGTACAAACAGACGTTACATTTACATATACTAAAATGGAAGCTACCGATTAATTGTTATTGAGTGAAGTATTATATCATCCTATGGTTGCCAAATTAATTTTTTGGGGCCTTAGGATGATATAATTACACACCCACCTTTATGAAGGTGTTTTTATCCTTGTCTTGTGGTGGTTCAACATCAAGAGGCCCGCTTTCCTTAAGCACCTTGCTAAAAACAAGGGCCCCTATTTCCTTTACGGGCATATAAAGTCTGGATTCGTCAATTGATTCTTGCTTAATAAACCCAAGTTGATTGTTGGTCCTGTCAAAAAATATCAATAGGGCGCCTAGGATTACAGCAACCTTGAGTGCGCCAAATATTCCTCCAGCTATTTTATTTAGTAATCCCAACATGGCAAAATCGGCAATCTTGGTCAATAGTTTTCCAGCAATATTTACCACAAGGACAATAATACAGAAGGTGATCAAAAACGAGATAGTGTTCATGTATCTCTCGTTCCACTCCATTTTTTCTGAAAGATATTCCCCCACGATGTAGGAAAAGTGAATGGCGCCGTACAAACCTGCAATAAGGGCAATCAATGATGCCAATTCCACGAGTAGACCATTTCTAATTCCTTTGTATAGGCCATATAGTAATAGTAGTCCAATAATAATATCCAATATACCCATACAAAAGTCTTTTGACAAATATAAAACTTTGATTTGTACCTTTGAACAATTCTATTGTGTCTGGATAAGTGAATCCATCAATAGATTTAAATTAGGATAAATTACGATGTCTAGAGATACTCAATTAAAAGATAGATGGGAGATTTTGGTAAAAAAATTGTCTGCCCAATTTGCGGACAACGATCCCTTGGAATTGGATGCCATTATATATCTGGTTGGAGTCCAGGAATTGGGTCAAATTCATAAAACCTATAAGAAGGATGAAAAATTAAATCTAATGCACATAGCTATATGTAGGTTGTTGGAACCATACGGGTACTATGAATTCGATTTTTTTGATGAAGATGGCTGGCCACATTATAGCATAAAGGAAGAGTTGCCCCCTTTAAAGGCCGGCGAACAATCCGTATTAATGAAAGAAGCTTTGGTAAGCTATTTCTTGGAAAAGGAGTACATTATATAGATATGGAACTTAATAATCCATATTACGCTGTAATATTTACTTCTATCACAAAGGAAGAAGATAAAGGGTATTTGGAAATGGCCCATCAGATGGAGTCATTGGCAAAAAGTCAGACAGGCTTTCTAGGCTTTGAAAGCGCCAAGGCTCAAATGGGGATCAGCGTAAGTTATTGGGATAGTTTGGGTGCCATTGCGGATTGGAAAATGCAGGCAGATCATTTATTTGCCCAAAAAAAGGGAAGGGAAGAATGGTACAAATGGTATAAGGTCCGTATTTGTCTGGTGGAAAGGGAATATGAATTTGGGAACGGATAAGGGTCCAGACAAGGGAGCAACAACCTTACAACGGTTGAAGGGGCTAATTCAAAGGCATCCCAAGAAGTTACTTATCCTTATATTATTGTTGATTGCCTATTATTTCTGTTTGCCCAAACAACTATTCCGTACCCCCCATGCTACCGTTGTTGAGAGTAGATCGGGCAAACTTTTGGGAGCACTTATTGCCGAGGACGGGCAATGGAGATTCCCAGTGGTGGATAGTGTGCCCTACAAATTTGAGACCTGTATTTTAAATTTTGAGGACGCCCATTTTTATTGGCATCCCGGTTTTAATCCTATTTCCATAGGCAAAGCTTTTTTAGCTAATATTTTGGCAGGGAAAACAGTAAGGGGGGGCAGTACCCTTACCCAACAGGTGATACGTTTGTCCCGTAACCACAAAAAACGGACTTATTGGGAAAAAGTTAGGGAACTGGTTTTGGCTACAAGGTTGGAACTGGGATATTCCAAGAAATATATACTAAAATTATATGCCAGTCATGCCCCATTTGGTGGGAATGTCGTAGGCTTGGAGGCAGCAGCTTGGCGTTACTTTGGTATGCAGCCCAATCAATTGTCATGGGCAGAAGCAGCTACTTTGGCCGTATTGCCCAATGCCCCAAGTTTGATTTACCCTGGAAAGAATCATTCAAAACTGCTGTACAAGAGAAATAGGTTACTTCATAAATTATTGGATAATAATTATATAGATAGTACTACTTACCGGCTTTCGCTTTTGGAAGAATTGCCCAAAAAGCCTTTTCAACTGCCGAATACAGCTCCCCATCTGGTTCAATATTTGGCCAAAAAATATAAGGGGAAGAGAATTTCGACCCATGTGGATGAAAACCTACAGGGCAGTATAAACAATATTATAAACAAGCACTACAAAAGCTTGAAGCAGAATCAGGTTTACAATGCGGCAGTTCTGTTGATGGATGTCAAAACCCGGGAGGTACTTTCATATGTAGGTAACACACCAACGGACAACGAACACGAAAAGGATGTGGATATGGTGCAGGCCAATCGCAGTACCGGGAGTGTACTAAAGCCTTTGTTGTATACCGCCATGATGAATGCGGGAGAATTGTTGCCCGGTATGCTAATACCGGATGTTCCGACCCAAATTGCAGGTTATACCCCTGAGAATTTTAACGAAAGCTATAGTGGCGCCGTGGAGGCCGATAAAGCTTTGGCCAAGTCCCTAAATATCCCTGCGGTCCGCTTGCTACGTTCCTACGGACTTGAAAAATTCAGGGATCAACTGGATTTCTTTAATTTAAGGGGCCTGGATAAGTCTGCCGATCATTATGGATTAACGTTAATTCTAGGCGGGGCAGAAAGTAATCTATGGGATTTGTGCAAGACGTACGCCTCCTTGGCATCAACCGTAAACCATTTTAATGCCACCTCCAGTGAATACTATACAAAGGAATTTGTAGAACCAATTCCAACATCTGAAACCAAAGTAGATTTCGGTGCCAAATCTACCGAGGTGACCATCTTTGATGCGGCCAGTATCTATCTTACCTTTGAGGCCATGAAGAAGGTCAATAGGCCCGAGGGCAGTGAATCCTGGGAGTTTTTTGATTCCTCCAGGCAGATAGCTTGGAAAACGGGTACCAGTTTTGGAAACAAGGATGCCTGGGCCATTGGCATTACCAAAGACTACGTAGTTGGGATTTGGGCAGGAAATGCGGATGGCGAAGGAAGACCAAATGTAACCGGGCTTAGCAGTGCCGCACCAATTTTATTCGATGTGTTCGATCTGCTGCCCAGGTCTACCTGGTTTCAAAAGCCTGAGGATGAGTTTACTGAAATTAAAGTATGTTCGGAAAGCGGTTACCTGGCTGCCGACATATGCCCTAAAACAGTTATTTCTATCCCAAGAAAGCAAAATTTTGTCCAGGCATGTGCTTATCATCAATGGGTGCATTTAAATGTTCAAAAGCAGTTCAGGGTCAATTCCTCCTGTGCAGATTTGTCAGAAATGTTCAGCGAATCATGGTTTGTATTGCCCCCGCTAATGGAATACTATTATAAAAAGGGACATCCTTCCTATAGGACCTTGCCTCCCTTTCTAGAAAATTGTAGGGAAACCAATACTGCGGCAATGGAGTTCATATATCCAAGGAACGGAAGTAGAATTACTTTGGCAAGAAATTTTGAAGGTAAGAAGAATGAATTGGTAGTTAAGTTGGCCCATGTTAAACCGGAAACACCGGTTTATTGGTATTTGGATGAGAAATTTATTGGACAAACCACAGACTATCACGAAATAGGATTGATGCCCATACCTGGAGAACATGGAATTATGGCAGTTGATGCCCTGGGTAATGAAGTTGTTATAATAATAACCATAGAATAACAATTGTCCTTTGATTTGGGTCTATAATCAATTACCTTTAATGACATTGGTCAAAGTAAGATTAATATAGCCGCAATAAACCGATACCGTATAAAAAGATGACAAAAAATATTCGCTTTTCTAATTTGGATAGAAAAAAAACAATTGCCAAACTAAAGGGGGAGACCTTTGATCTGGTCGTTATAGGTGGAGGTATTACAGGTGGTGGGATTGCCTTGGATGCTGCATCCAGAGGCTTAAAAGTAGCCTTGGTTGAAAAAAACGACTTTGCATCTGGCACCAGTAGTAAATCAACAAAACTGATTCATGGCGGGTTGCGATATCTAAAACAATTCGACTTTTGGTTGGTAAAAGAAGTGGGTTCCGAAAGGGCCATAGTACATAATTTGGCACCACATTTAGTGCTGCCGGAGAAAATGTTGCTACCATTGATAGAAAATGGATCTTATGGCAAATGGCTTACTTCCATTGGGTTAAAGGTTTATGATATTTTGGCCCAGGTAACGGGAGATGATAAACGCAAAATGTTGGAAAAGAAGGAAGCCCTGAAATTGGAACCTTTGTTGCCAAAAAAAATATTGAAAGGTGCTGGGTATTATGCGGAGTATAGGACAGATGATTCCAGACTTACCATGGAGACCATAAAGACCAGCCTACAATATGGTGCCATGCCCCTAAACTATGCAGAGGTTACGGACTTTATTTATGAGGAGGATATGGTTGCAGGGGTTAAAGTAAGGGACACGGTCTTGGATACTGAATTCCCAATAAAGGCCAAATATGTCATAAGCGCAGCAGGACCATGGGTAGATGAACTTAGGGGGATTAACAATTCCAAAAAAGGAAAGCGTCTGCACCTAACCAAAGGAGTACATTTGGTTTTTCCTTATGAAAAATTGCCTATAAAGCAATCCGTTTATTTTGATATCCCGGACGGACGCATGATGTTTGCGATTCCTAGGGGCAAGATTACCTATATAGGCACTACGGACACCAATTTTAATGAGAACAAGGATAGCGTAAGAACGGATGTGGCCGATGCTATTTATTTGATATCTGCCGTAAATAATATGTTTCCAAAGATAAATTTGGAAATGGAAGATATTATCTCTTCATGGGCAGGACTACGGCCACTTATACATGAAGAAGGTAAGTCTGCCTCGGAATTATCGCGAAAGGATGAAATTTTTACTTCAGATACCGGCCTCATAAGTATTGCCGGTGGAAAGCTAACGGGCTATCGTAAAATGGCGGAGCGCGTAGTGAACAGGGTGGCCAAAAAAATGGAAGAAGATTATGGTATTAGTGTAAAGGATTCGGATACGGAGCATATTCCTCTATGTGGAAATGATTTTAAAAAGTATAAATATGTTAAGAAATATATTGCCGAAATCCATGAAAGACTAACCCCTGAGGGATTTTCCCATTATGATGCCTGGTATTTGGTAACCAATTATGGAAAGCAGACCGAAACGATTTTGCAGTACTATGCAAAACAGAAGGAAGATGATCATTTGTTGGGTATGGCAAAGGCCGAGTTAAAGTTTACCATAGAAAATGAAATGGTACAAACTCCTATGGATTTTTTTATACGTAGAACTGGAAGATTATACTTTGATATAGATAGTATTAGGAATTTGATGGAACCCATCCTGGCAGAGTTCAAGACTATATATAAACTGGACGATGAGGTCATTAACTCCTACCGGAAAACCTTGGAAAGAGAAATGGATGAGCATTCCAATTTTTCGCTGGACCGAATTTAGGGGCAGTGGTTAAAGTAATCTTTGGAGGCCCAAGGGAGTTAAATAATAAGGCTAATCCAGCTTTTCGGTGAGCTCCTTAAAAACCTTTTTCGGGCTTTTATTTTCATATAGCACTTCATAAACGGCATTTAGAATGGGCGTTTTTGATTTATTCTTGTGTTTGGAAACTATTAGATGTGCACTATTGGTGGCATAGTAACCTTCGGCCACCATTTTCATTTCCATCATGGCACTTTTTACGGTGTACCCTTTACCGATCATATTCCCAAACATACGGTTACGGCTAAAAACGGAGTAGCCCGTTACCAAAAGGTCTCCTAAATAGGCAGAGTCGTTAATGTTACGCTTCATTTTATGTACCCGTTTTATAAACCGCTTCATTTCTCTTATGGAGTTGCTCATGAGTACGCTTTGAAAGTTGTCTCCGTAACCCAAGCCATGGGCGATACCTGCAGCAATGGCATAAATATTCTTTAGCATGGCTGCATATTCCGTACCTATAATATCGTCGGATATTTTGGTTTTAATATAGTCGCTACTTAGGTGCTTGGCCACTAATTTGGCTTTTTCTGTATCTGCACAGGCTATGGTTAAATAGGACAAACGTTCCAAAGCAACTTCTTCGGCATGGCATGGTCCTGTAATGACCCCAATATTTTCGAAAGGAATGTTATAGTTGACATGAAAATGCTCTCCCACGATCAAACTGGATTCCGGCACAATACCCTTTATTGCGGAAAAAATAATTTTGTCCTTGATATCTACGGTCAAATGCTTCAATTCGTTTTCTAAGAAAGCGGAGGGAATGGCAAAAATAAGGACATCGGCATTGGCAACAGCCTCGTTAATATTGTCCGTGAGGTTTAATTGTTCTGTATGAAATTCTACCGAACTTAAGTAATTGGGGTTGTGTTTCTGTGTCCTAATGTGTTCAATAGCATCGGTATTGCGCATATACCAATTAACCACATCGGCATTCTCTGTCAACATTTTAACAATGGCAGTTGCCCAACTACCACCACCCAACATTGCAAATTTTATATTGTTTTTCATTTATTTAATATTTCTTGTTGTATGCCAAGACCCAATAACCAAGTTATCTCCTCATTAAAAAAATCAATGGACCATCAGTTTTCCGGTATTAATATGGAAGCGTAAGTGGCTCATTAAAATCTATGGCAATGTAGGACTGTTTTTTGGAGATTCAAAACAAGAATTTTATACCATCGGTATAAGTTTTGGTGTTAAATTGGAAACCCAAGTTTTTGTTCCTGTAAATATTTTTTAGTGTTTGATGTTTATAATTGGTTGATTAACAATAGTTTATATTGTTGGCATAATGATTGTTTTACTGGTATAGGTAACATCAAACTATATAAAATGAGAACTACAAAACTACTCTTTACAACTTTAACCCTGGCTGTTTTGGCTACAGGTTGTTATACCGAAGTTATTATTGAAGACGAATATATTGATGAACCCTTTCTCAATGTCAATGCCCTATTAAAATCCCACGAGCTTTGGTATGTAGATATAAATGCTACTTCCGGTAATGGGGAGGTTCCTTTTTTACAACGTGCATTCACCATCTCATTTGTGGGTGAAACCGTTTTTGCCAATAATAATATAGTGGGTATTGGGAAAACAGGAAACGGCTTTGGACTCGATGTTGGTTATTTCAATACGGCCAGTGAAAGGCTGCAAATTAACCATGATGTGGACGGATTTTGGAGCTTGGAGGTATTCGTTGTGGATAACAATACCATTGAATTATATGATTCCCATAGCCGAACCTCATATTTTTTAGAAGGATATCAAAGAAATAACTTTGATTATGACATGGTATTTTATGACAATATTGAATATCTATTGCAGGAATATGATGTTTGGGAAAAGGTAGCTACGAGTAAGGAAGGATTAGTGAACGATTTCGATTCGGAAAATTATTTACAGTTCTATATTGACGGAAACAGAAGTATGTTTAATTCCTCGGTAGACCCCAGTGGGATGCATTTGGACGATGTTTTATGGGATTATAGTGGGGAGTATTCATTATTCGACGTTTATAACGATGAAACGCTCAAAACTTTAACACTGGATTATGACTTTATGGGCAATGATTACTTTGAGTTGTACGTTATTAATGATAGTACAATAGAGCTGTATCATTCCTCTAGTGGAACGGTTTACAAGTTTAAGGGAAAGGGATTTATTACCTATTTGAAATCAGATATATCCCAATTGAATAAGAAGAGGACGAAATCCGAATATGGGACCATGAAGGTGGTCAGAAAAAGAAAGATATAATTAACGTGAGTTCGACATAAAAATATTATCAATACATTGATTTAATGTAAGTTATAATAAATGCTACGGTCCCCTCGAGCGGAGTCGAGAGGTTATTTTACTGTAATGTATTTACA